>WNGA01010993.1_pt1 | contig 13654 bp, 9 predicted proteins | sample 5400061 | NCBI WGS metagenome assembly WNGA01 (sample SAMN13153366, study PRJNA577476) | soil metagenome | isolation source: 100 cm soil or saprolite under grassland replicate 2 | place: USA:California | collected 2016-06-15 | reverse complement strand
ACCTCTGAAATATTCGGTTTCAGGAATGGTCGGCAGAACCGGGTGATCCGGCGCCTGATCGAAACGTCGTAAGCGTCGCGCGGAGCGACGCGCGTCCACAAGCGCATCGGAGATTGTTTCCAAAAGTGCTGCATCATTCACGTGATGCGAGCACGAGAACGTCGCCAGCAAACCATCTTTCGATAAGAGCTTGAACGCACGCATGTGCAGTTCCCGATAGCCGCGTAATGCGTCGCGCACGCCGCTCTTCGTCCTCGTGAACGAGGGCGGATCGAGCACGATCAAATCATACTGTGCCCCTGCTTTTTCGGCTCCGCGCAGGAATTGAAATACATCCTGCTGCACCCACTCGATCTTTAGGTCATTGCGCGCAGCATTTCGTTTCGCGGCGGCAATGTTCTCCGAATTTTCTTCAATACCGGTTACTCCCGTTGCGCCTGCGCGCGCACAGGTCAACGCAAACGCGCCCTGATTTGTGAAGCAATCCAGGACGCGCCGGTCACGAGCGTACTCTGCGACAATTCCGTAATTGTACTTTTGATCGAGATACAAACCGGTCTTGTGCCCACGCAAAAAATCGACTTCGAGTTCCACGCCTTCGACTTCAGTAACGGTTTGCGACGGATTTCCGCGCAAAACGCCGCTGCGTACTTCCAATCCTTCCGCCTTGCGAACCGGCGCGTCGTTTCGTTCGATGATAGCGATGTCGCCGAAGAGATCGACTATTGCAGCCGTGATCAAATCCTTTCGCATGTCCATCGCCAGCGTGAGCGTTTGCAGGACGAAATCGTCGCCGTAACGATCGATGATCACGCCCGGAAGACCGTCGCTTTCGCTCCACACCAAGCGGCGCAGCTTTGCATCGATGTTTCGCCGGTCCCGGTATTCGGAACCCTGCCCGATGCGACGCCGAAAAAAATCCTGATCAAGATCCTGCCGTCGCCGCGAGAAACGGCGCGCAACAATTTGCGATTTCGAATTGTAAATGGCGCTGCCAATCAAATGATCTTTACCGTCCTTGAGCGAAATCACATCGCCATCCGCGGGTTTTCCGAAAACCTTGAGCACTTCGCTTGAAAAAACCCAGTCGTGTCCATGCAAAATTCGCGCTCGCGGTTTGATGACAATGCCTGCCATGAAAGAGGAATGTTCGCGCAATCTTAGCGCGCGGTTTGACACTATGGGGTTTGGGGAACTGTTTCGCTCAGGCGGCGTGGGTCGACCTTGAAGACGGCGAAGTCGGAATTTTCAAACACATTTGAGATAACGACCGGATTCGTCGCCGGAACACCTTCCGATGTCTTTCTAACGACGATGTAGCGAACTCCCGCCTCTCGCAACAAGTCCTGTTGAACCTTTCCGAGCCGCCAGTCTTTCCAAAATTGCTTTACCGCAGACTCCCTGCGTATGAAGTCACTCCGTGCGACCGCAGCATAAGCAAAATAGTGGAACGGCACGCGGCAGTTGGTAAGTACAAGGATGGGTGTTAGCAAGTCATTACCGGACAGCACCACATCTCCCGGCTTTGCATCCTTCGTCAGAAAATCAGTGACGGCCAGGGTTTCGGCGTCATAGCTTTGCAGCTCCTTCCCAAACGGTTTCCCGTTCCCGAAGAGGTGGTCAGGATTCCGCCAAAAAGTGAAGTGCTGCAGCGTCACAGGTACACTTAGTCCGATTGCAATGGCCATGATCGCTACCGCGGCAACCGAGGAATACACGCCTCGGCCAACCGCCCATCGATACAAGCTTTGAAGAACTTCGACTGCGAAGAGCCAGGCTACGTACTTGCTTTGCACGAGGAATGTTCCGCTAACCGGGTTGTATCGAAATGTCCATCCTGCGGCCGTGATGCTGAACATTAGTGCGATTAACAGACCGATCGCCACAAAAAGGCCAAGGATGAACCGGAGAGCGGATTGTGGGTTTGGACGAAATATGGCACGGACAATCGCTGGCACGCCGATGACGCGCAGACCAAGGGTACCAACGAGATAGATTGGCACTGCCACGGTGGCGAAAGCGAGCCACCCGCTAAACCGATCCTTGATTCCAAGCGCCTCCATCGCCTGCGATATGTACAGCCCCGGCTCAAATTTCATTACAACGTTGGCTTCAGTTTTGTTCTTAAGAAGAACTGGCCAAACCAGGGGCGTCGCCACAGCGGCAGTGGACGCAGCGACTTTCAACAAGTCTGAATTCCGATAGACAACAAAATAGAGCACAGCTGCCGCTCCCAGGCTGCACATGATCTGGGCCGCAGTGAAAATCTTCACCTCAATCAATGCGACAAACAGCAGTGTAGTAAGGAAAAGCCACGCCCCACTGCGCTCCTGCAGGTAGCGCTGGAGACAAAACAACCCCGCAAAAAGGAGACCCAGTCCAGGGAGGATTGGATTGGTATAGAAGAGGGGTAACACCGCTGGCGGCAAACTGAAGTAGCGAAGAGACCAGTCAACGTTCTCGCCCAGCAGCAATCCGGGAATAAAGGAAAAGTCTTCGCCGAAAAACACCAGAAAGACGACGAGAGCGCCGAAATATCCTGAGCCAAGCCAACTCCTCGAAAAGCAAAAAACACTGAGCATCGAAAGAGCGAGAAATAACGTGGGGAAAAACCGCAGGGTCAGGTCGCGCGTGTTTAGGCGAGTTGCATTGGCAAACATCGCGACCGCAACATCCATTCCATAGTGGTAAGAAAGCGGGTGCCCTGAAAAATGCGGAGCCTGGGGTGGTATTGTATGCGTCAATTCGTTCGCGATCGCGATGTGCAACACGACGTCAGGTACCGGACAGGCGCGCATGGTGCCATCCGCTCGCCAAGTGAGATTTGTGTAGTAAAAAGGCAAAAACGCCAGCACGATTATCCCCAGCGCAATAACTCCAGCCAGGGCGACGCCGGATCTGTCACACCACACTGTAGCGCTCTCTGGGAACAAGGACGCTGGCGTCGCGGAGCGACCCCGCGGTGTTTTTATTTTGGTACAGTAAACCCAAGCAAACACCGCGACTGTCGCCAGCGGCCAAAGAAGATAGAAGCGGGCCTGCTGAGCAAAGGTAATCAACCAGTAGGCTACACCGCTCACGATCAAGCCCAGAAAACAAGCCAGGGTCACATCTTCCAACGGGCTGAGCGTCCGCTTAAGCGCAATTAGGAGCAGTTTTCCTGGCATATATGCCAGGAAAACGACGGCGACAAAAAAGAGGCACGCGCCGAAAAGAATTTGCATGTCTGAATTAAACCTGTGCGCAGCTGGACAGGAAGAGACTAGGTCATCTCGCAAACTGGGACGCAAGGCCAAATTCGAGTCAGCGTCGCTTTGACGAAAATCGCTGTTGTCCCATAGTTTCCGAGGCTTTCCTGAACCTAGCGGCGCATATGGTGGTCGTGCGTTTTTACCGTATTTGACCCAAAAGACCTTGGGGCCGTACAAAACGCAGGTGTGAAATTGTCGTGAGCGCTATGCAGCGCTGAAGATTGCGTGAAAGAGCGAAATTGTGACAAATGAGTAATTGCAATCAAAGGTTGAGAAGAATAGGCGTCCGGCGCAGGGAGACTCGGAGAGACACCGCATGGTAACGACCAAGACAGTCAAAGACAGCGCGAGATGCGTCGCTTGCGGCGGCACACTCACGTTGTTCGGGCCACGTTTACAATATGAGTACCATCGTTGCGTACAATGCGGCACGATTCAGCTGTATCCTTTACCAAGCGCTGCTGAGCTGGCACGGGCATATAGTGCCGAGTACGCCACTGCCGGACATTACGAGGCCGATGCGGGTCGCTGTCGCATGTCTGCGCGAACATACTATCAAAACATCGCCGGTGTGCTGAAACGTTATGACGCGAAGGGTCTCGTCGTGGATTATGGCGCGGGCTGGGGTGGCTTGTGCGAGCTGCTCATAGCAGAAGGCTTCTATGTGCAAGGTGTCGAACCATCGGATGCAATGGCCGCATATTGCCGGAAAAAAGGCTTGCCCGTGCAGCATGGCGATTTGAGCGTGTTGCACGACAAGGAAGGACAAATCGGCACATTCGCGTTAAACACTGTGTTCGAACATCTCGTGGCGCATGACGCCTGGCTGAGGTATGTACATCGATTGCTCGCACCACATGGTCTGTTCGTCACGCTGCAACCCACGGCGCCGTTTGCCGACTTGCTGGGGCGCATCGTGCGCTTCGGAAATGTGCGCGCACCGTTGCCCGCATTACATCAATTTTTTTGTCCGCCTTGGCACACAGTTTTCTTTTCACTCGACGGCATGAAGCACCTCATGGCAAAGCATGGCTTTGAGCTCTTGGATATCCGACCTGCGCCGCAGGGTCGCATGGGGGGCATGTTGGGTTTGGCGCAACTGGTGCTAGAAACAATCAATCGCGTCGGTTGGAGTTTGATGGGGCGTAGTTGGCCTTTGTTGACAGCGCATACCTTTGTGTTCCGGAAAACGTAACGTCGCTTTGATGGAACATCTTTCAAGGAAAGGTGCCTCCCATGTGCGTCGTTCAACGGAAGTTCTCTGGCAATACGCATGGCGTGCGCCTGCGGAAATACTGCTGCTTGAAGATTAAGATTTTGATACAAAAATACAGGGCCAATCGAATACATGATTAAAAAAGGTACTTTCCTTTATCGGGTGATGGCTGCGTCAGGATTGAAGTTGATAGCCGCAGCTGAATGGCTCATTTCCAAAAACTCTCCTAACAACACGTTCTTTGACACGAACGCTTTCCCGTGGACCAAAACTCTGGAGAGCAGCTATCCGCAGATTAAAGACGAACTGCATTTCGTGCTAGAACGCGGATCCATTCCGGACTTGACCAAACTTTCAGAGGAACAAAAGCGCATCGTTCCCGAGAACAAATGGAAAACTTTTATCTTTTGCTTTTATGGCAAATACGTCGAAGAAAACTGCCAACTTTGTCCGATCACCTCGTCGGCAATTGGAAAGATTCCTGGGATCAGAGGAGCCTTTTTTTCCATTCTTGAACCGGGCACGCATCTTAGCCGGCATCGCGGCCCCTATAAAGGGGTTTTGAGATGTCATTTGGCCCTCATGGTCCCGCGAAATGAGAAATCGTGCGGCATCGAGGTTAACGAAGAAACCTATCACTGGAAAGAAGGTAAGGCGGTCGTCTTTGACGATACTTTCGAACACGAAGCATGGAACGATTCCGATCAAGAGCGCGTCGTGCTGTTTATTGATTTTGAAAGACCTCTGCCGGTTTGGCTTGTTCCTATGAACAAATTCATGCTGCGGCTCATCGCCACCTCACCATTTGTCCGCAACATTTTCATAAATCTGGGGCGACATGAAAAATAGCGCGGCAGGGCAGATCCAATTACGCAAATTTCCCTCACCTGATCTTGCATAGACGGGGCGAGTGCGGCGTGCAAGGTGTGTATGTCTAGGTAGTATTCGTTTGTCGTGTCGCCTGATATTTCACAAAACAATTCCATGGCTCACGCCATTACCGTCGTAGTACCCGTTTACAACGGCGAAACGTCACTTCAGGAACTGTGCCGGCGCCTGACCGAAGTGCTGCCCGCGGTGGGAACGTCGTATGAAATTATTCTGGTGAACGATTGTAGCCGCGACGGCAGTTGGGGAGTTATTTCTCAACTTGCCGTCACAGTTCCCGGCGTACGGGGCATCAATCTGATGCGCAATTACGGTCAACATAATGCCCTCCTTTGCGGCATTCGCGCGGCTCGCGGAGACCTGATCGTTACAATGGACGACGACTTGCAACATCAGCCGGAGGAAATTCCGCGCCTGCTCGCCAGGCTTGATGAGGGCTTTGATGTCGTTTACGCAACGCCCGAGCGGGAACCACATGGCTTTTGGCGCGCAATCGCTTCACGTATCACCCGATTGGCACTTCGTTCTGCTGCGAGTCCTGAAGTTGCCAGAAACGTCAGCGCGTTCCGTGTTTTTCGAACTGAATTGCGCGAAGCTTTTGGCGGCTATCACGCGCCATTCGTTTCCATTGATGTCTTGTTAACGTGGGCGACGAGCCGCTTCGGCGCGGTCAAGGTTGCGTTTAAACCACGGTGGTCGGGTTCGTCTAGTTACACGTTCGCCAAGCTAGTGCGCCACGCGCTTGATATGATGACCGGCTTCAGCACGGCGCCTTTGCAGCTTGCCAGTCTGATTGGGTTTGGCTGCACATTGTTTGGCGTCGCTATTCTTGTGTATGTCGTTGGCCGATATTTTCTTGAAGGTAGCATACCTGGTTTTCCGTTTCTGGCCTCGATCATTGCCATCTTTTCAGGCGCACAGCTCTTCGGCTTAGGGGTGATAGGCGAGTACCTTGCCCGCATGCATTTCCGGACGATGAATCGGCCGGCTTACGCTATTCGCGACACTACCGAAAAAGAAAATTTAAAGACCCAGAGCCAATAATGATCGCACGGCTGGATTCGGGGACGATCAACGACCTGCGCGAAGCGTTGCCGCAGTTCGCTCACGTTCCGCTCGCTCATTTGCATCACTTGAAGTCCGATCAACGCATGAATTACTGGCTCGATGAAATCACCCAGAGCTTGGCGGATGAAACTTCGATCGGGTTTGGGTCTATGGCCGCGAGCTCTGTAAACGGATTCATCATTTACAATGATTCGCCTTGGGATAGCAAAATTACAGGGCGGCGCATTGGAACAATTAACCATCTGGCTGTCATACCTGATGATCGCGCGAGCACCGAAATCCTTCACGCGTTAATCGACGAGCTCTTACGAAGTCTCGTCAAACGCGGGACGCAATGCGCGGTTTGCAAAGTGCAATCTGACGAGCCGGCGCTAGTTCATGCTTTGGAACAGCGCGGCTTTCTGCTGATGGATACGTTGGTGGATTTCGTCTTCGATTTTTCTCGCACCCCGCTTGAAAAAATCAGTCTACCTAAGCGAGACCCAGAGTTGAAAATTCGACGGGCCGTGCGGCAAGATCTGCCAGCGCTTATGGCGATAAATGAAAAGGCATTCGGCGCCTATTTTGGCCGGTACCATGCAGACCGACAGCTGCCGCGGGGCGCAGCCACGAAAATTTATGCCGAATGGGTGCGCTCGGCGTTTGAAGGCTGGGCGGATTGGATTCTTGTCGCAGAGGTCCATGACAAAATTGCCGGGTATGGACTCTGGAGAAAGCCTTTGGAAATTGAGAGGAAAAATTCGCTTCGTGTCGCGCATTACGATTTGGCGGCAATCGATCCGGAATTTCGCGGCCGCGGTTTGTGGACGGCGCTCATGCTCGATGGTATGCGCATCGCGCGTGAGTTCGCGCAATACATCATCGGGCCGGTGCACGTCGCCAACTACCCTGTCCAGTATTCTCTGCAAAACTTTTATTGGCGAAGTTCCGGCGCCAGACATTCATTTCACAAATGGCTCAAGCCCTGATCGCGCGGAAAGATGCAAAGTGACTCTGGATTGCTCCGCTGGCTGAAAGTTCCTTTTCTGTACAACCTGTTCCAAGAGGTCGTTGGGGCAAAGGCAGTACGTCGCCGGCTTATTCAAAACCATGTGCGAGCGAACGTGGGTGACAAGGTGATCGATATCGGCTGCGGCACGGCGCAAATCCTGCAAGCTCTTCCGGAGGTCGAGTATCTGGGGCTGGATACCAATTCCACTTATATTGCGTTTGCTAGTCGGCGATACGGCAGCAATGGCACGTTTGTCGTCGGCGATACACAGTCGCTTCGCGGCGATTCGCGCTTTAGAGATGCCGATATCGTGATGGCAATCGCTGTTTTGCACCACCTGGACGACCAAGATGCCGTGCATTGTATTCGGTTCGCTTATGATGCGCTCAAGGTGAGCGGTCGATTCATATGCCTGGATCCCTGTTGGATTCCCAATCAGCGCGCTTTTTCCAGATTCGTCATGGCTAATGATCGAGGCCGCAACATTCGAACGGAGCAGCAGTACCGCCAGCTTGCCGAACGCGTTTTTAGAAATGTCGCCACGTGGGTTGATACCAACGCAGCGCGCATCCCTTACGTGAGTATCGTTCTTGAGTGCAAAAAGTGATGCTGCGCGATTTCAATGTTTTCTGGCTAGTGATAAAAAAAGAGGTCTGCTTGGAGACAGCAGAATGGCTTTGTTGATCCATCGGCAGTTTTGAGTTCATCGTGATACACATTCCTTTCAATCGACCGTTCCCGACGGGTAACGAAGTCAATTACGTTCGCGCCGCGATCGCGACGCCGAAACTTTCTGGTGACGGCCCATTCACTGCGGAGTGTCACCGCTTGCTCGAACGCTCGCTCGGAGTCCAGAAAACGCTTCTCACGACCTCGTGCACTCACGCCTTGGAAATGGCTGCGCTGCTCCTGAGCCTCGGACCTGGAGACGAAGTAATTGTTCCCGCCTTCACTTTTCCTTCTGCGCTAAATGCCTTTGTCTTGCGCGGTGCCAGACCTGTGTTTGTGGATGTTCGCGCGGACACGCTCAACATTGATGAGACCCAAATCGAGCAACGCATTACCGAACGCACGAAGGCCATTTTTCTTGTGCATTACGCGGGGGTCGGATGCGAAATGGACACCGTAATGGCGATCGCGCGCCGGCATGTGATCGCAGTTGTCGAAGATAACGCACATGGCCTTTATGGAAAATACCGCAGTCGGTATCTCGGCACATTCGGCGAGCTGGCTACTCTCAGTTTCCACGAAACGAAGAATTTCTCGTGCGGAGAAGGTGGCGCGCTGCTCATCAATGATGCGCAGTTTAACGAGCGCGCCGAAATTCTTCGGGAAAAGGGAACCGATCGAAGCCGATTTTTCCGGGGTGAGGTGGACAAGTACACGTGGGTAGATATCGGATCGAGCTATCTGCCTTCGGACCTGCTGGCAGCATTCCTCCGCGCACAACTCGAACACCGCGATCAGATTCAATCGATGCGGCGCCAAATCTGGGAAACCTACGCGCGCGACCTGGCTTCCTGGGCCGAAGCAAACGGCGTGCGGCTCCCGATTGTCCCACCCGAATGCGAACAGAGTTACCACATGTTTTATATGATCATGCCTTCTCTTAAGAGCAGGCAAGCATTGATCTCGCATCTCGGAGGCTTCGGGATTCTCGCTGTTTTTCATTATCTGCCGCTGCATTTGTCGCCAATGGGCCTGCGTTTTGGTGGACGCCAAGGCGATTGTCCGGTCACCGAAGGCTTATCCGATCGGCTTTTGCGCTTTCCGTTTTTCACCGGAATGAGCAGTTCGGAGCAAAACCAGATAATCGACGCCGTGCGGGCGTTTCGCTGCTAAACAGGCGATGCTTTAGCGGGCGCGATGAGTCAAATTCAACAGCTGGCGAAGGAGGACGCGCAAAAGCAGCAACCCGCACACGGGTTCGACAGCTACGGATTACTGGCTTGCCTTCTTATATCCATTTTCCTCATCGTCTGGATAACACTTGCGACTAAGAGCCTTAACTTTGGTACCGTAGTTTTTCTGTTCGCGCTACCGTGGGTTCTGCTTAGAGGCGGTGCAATTGTCACAGCCGCTCTTCGTTTTCCCTCCTTTTTCGCACTCGATTTCCTTTTGGGAGTTACTGTTGTCTCAGTTGCGGTGATGGGGTGGAAGTTCTTCTTGCCAGTCTCGCTTTGGGTTCTGCTGATCGTGCTTCTGGTCGCAATCGCGAGCATTCCCAAGCTTCTTCCGCGTCACCGGCGCGACCCGCTTTCTGCTTTAGGGGTGCTAAGCGTAATTGTCTCTCTTGTTGCAGCAACCGGCTGGTCTCAAGATCTGATTTTCCCCACAACCCCCCTTAACGGGAGTGTCGTGTTCAAGCCGTGGTCGGATTTTTTTATCCACGCCACGATGGTCGCGCGGAGTTTGGGGGCCAAAAATTTATTTCAGGTTGGTAACTATGAGTGGCACGGCTTTCCAGCAATCTTCTACCATTACGCCAGCTACTCCATCGCCTTGTGTTTAGCTAAAGCGGGATCTCTCCCGGCTTATGATACGGTAATAGGTTTCTGGGCGCCGTTCGGATCCTTCCTTACCGGATTGGCCAGTTATGCCCTCGGCCGAGCCATTTGGAGTCAAGGTGCGGGGCTAGCCGCTCTAATGGCTACGTTCCTGATACCTGACGCTGGGTTGTTAAACATTGCCCATCCTACTTACGCTTACTTCTGGGTCCAGCACATTTCCCCTGGGGGTCTGTATGCTGTTGCGGTCGCTGGAACCGCACTCATACTAATCAGCCAGGGAGCACGTGAAGGGCGGCGTCTCTGGATAGCGGCGGGAGCGGTAGTGGGCACTCTCGTCGCTTTTTTCAAGGTCCAGGTATTCGCCGCGGCATTTCCGCTGCTGATTTGTTTTGCCATCGTTGGCTGGCCGCCGCGCAAGCGCTGGCAATGGCTCGTTCTGGGTGGCTGTATTGTTGCCGCAGTAGCCCTTCTCCCGCTGGCTGACCGTTTTTACGTAGGACCGGACGTCCGTTTCGATTTCTCCGGTAGCCCTTGGTATTGGGAGCTCTTGGCGAACATGGCCAGGGGTACGCGCGTCGAGGGCTGGTATCAAGCGTTCAGCAGCACCGACCATCCATTTCCTTCTCATCTGGCGCGAGCGATCGGATTACTCATGGTCAGTGCCTTCGGAATTTTCGCGATTCTCGCACCCGTCGTTTGGCTTCTCGCAGCGTGGCGCAAAGGTTGGCAGTCGTCTGAGGGGATCGCGCTGGCCGCGGTAGCTATTCTGTTGCTCCTGACTTTTGGTTTGGATCGAAGTGGAACCTCAGATAATGCGTACGAATTCATATTTCGGCCGTTCGTGTGGGCGTACTGGCTGGTGGGCTCGCTTGCTGCTGGGCGTCTTTTTTCTATCGTGTCGGCACGTCGGCCGCAGCTATGGACCAAGGCGGTCGTTGTTATCATCATCGCGCTAACACCCCTTCCTGTGTGTTATGGCTCTGGGTTGCAGAGCGGCAAATGGGCGGGAGGAAACGTGCATTCCGGCATACGTGTGGATCGCGGTCTGATCGATTGCGCCTATTACATCCGTAGCCACTTTCCCACCGACGCCGTCGTTCAAGACTCTTATTTGGACAGATTCCTTATCCTCGCAGGACTCGGCGAAAGGCGTTCTTATGCAGCCAGGCTGGATATATGGACTAGAGCAAGCAAGGCTTTCCGGGATTCGCCTTATCGGGAGCAACTGCGAAAGCTGCAAAGGCTACAGCAGGCCACAAATATTCCGGATTTGCAGCGCAGCGTCCGCGAAACTGGCATTCGCTGGTACGTAGCTCATCCAGACGATCCCAACGTCTGGCCGGCGGACTTTCGCGATCAGCCGGCATTCGAGTCCAACGGCTATCGCGTCTACGACATGCAGCGTTGTTTCCAATTGCGCGGCTGATTTTTGCAGACCGTGTGACAGTCGCACTGCGTTTTTACTAGACGCTCGGCAGCAAACGTTGAACGTTCGCTGTTTCTGATATGCAAATATCTCCGCAATCCTCAATCGATCTTCACGGAATTAAGAAACTGCGCAGCGGCAAGGTGCGCGAAGTGTTCGATCTGGGCGAGACACTCCTCTTTGTCGTCACGGATCGGATCTCCGCATTTGACGTTATCCTTCCTGATCCCATTCCCTACAAGGGGGCAGTGCTCAATCAGATTTCAGCGTTCTGGTTCAAGCGATTCGACGACATTCGGAATCACTTTGTCACGGCAACGTTCGCCGAATTTAAGCCGTTGCCGGTGGAATGCGTGGTGCGCGGTTATCTGGCTGGTTCCGGTTGGAAGGAATATCAGGAATCGCAGAGCGTTTGCGGCATCAAGCTGCCAGCGGGACTCAAGCTGGCGTCGCAATTGCCCGAGCCAATTTTCACTCCCGCCACGAAGGCAGAAACGGGCCACGACGAGAACATCGACATGAAACGATGCGCCGAAATTCTCGGCGACGAATTAGCACAGCGCGTGAAAAAGCTCAGCCTGGATATTTATTCGCGCGGCCGCGCACACGCCGACCAGTGTGGAATTATCGTCGCAGACACGAAATTTGAGTTCGGCACTGTCGATGAAGATTTACTTTTGATCGACGAATGTCTGACGCCGGATTCGTCGCGCTTCTGGCCAAAAGACCAGTACGTTGTCGGGCAGAGCCCCCCGAGCTTCGACAAGCAATTCGTGCGCGATTATCTGGAAACGCTCGATTGGGATAAAACTCCACCTGCCCCGCGTCTGCCGAAGGAAGTGGTCGAAAAAAGTTCGGCGAAGTATGTCGAGGCATTTCGCCGTCTGACGGGAAGTGAGATCGCGAGCGGCTAGAAGAATCCTAAAAAAGCGCCGTCATGTTGAGCGGAGTGCAACATCTCTGGTTTCCGCTCGTCGTGTCGAGCGAAGTCGAGACATCCCGTGGCGAAACCTAAAAGTATTTCCGCGGGATTCCTCGACTTCGCTGCGCTTCGCTCGGAATGACATTTGCGAGACGCCTTGTAAACTAGCGCCGCCCCGAATTCAGTCCTCCGCACATTTTCACTTCGACGATGCCTCCGACTCGGCCTGACATTTTGTTCATCATGACCGACCAGCAGCGGTTTGATACGATCGCTGCGCTCGGGAACTCGCAGATTTACACCCCGAACATGGATCGGCTGGTGCGAAGGGGAATCAGTTTTTCGAACGCATACGCGACCTGCCCAGTTTGCGTTGCCGCGCGCTACACAATCCGCACCGGATGCGAGCCGGCGACGACGCGTGTTTTCACTAATGCGAAGGCAAATGTGGTGGCGGGTCAAGCCGTGGAGATGGAAGCGCGTTGTGGGCCCTACCTGGGCCGAACGATGTCGCGGCTAGGCTATCGAACTTTTGGAGTCGGAAAGTTCCACACGAATCCGTGGAACGAAGACCTCGGTTTCGAAACGTTGTGGCGCTGCGAAGAAACTTACCATCCACCAAATCGCGAAGGCGATGACTACGGTTCGTGGCTTGCCCGGGAGTATCCGGAGTTCGATTTCCTCGAGCAACCCATGGGCGAACGGACTGAGATGTTTTACCTTCCGCAACGCAGTCCGCTTCCAGCGAATCTAGGCGGCGAATGGTGGACGGCTGATCGCACCGTTGAGGAAATCGCGAAGTCAGATGATTCGCGGCCGTTCTTCGGATTTGTGTCGTTCGTCGGACCGCATCCACCACTGGCTCCGCCGATTCCCTTCAACCGGATGTACAATCCCAACCGACTGCCAGAGGCAATCCTCGGCAACATCGAGGAAGATCACCGTGACGAAGAAATTCCTTTTATGCTTCACGCCATTTGGGCGGACGCAATTAATCCGGCACTAACTAAAATCGTGAAGGCCCGTTACTACGGGGAGGTCACTTATTTGGACTATTGCCTCGGGCGAATTCTCGATGCAGTCGAAGCGCGACCAAACTCCGAGAACGTTCTCATCTGTTTTTTCTCCGACCACGGCGATCTGCTCGGCGACCATCACGGTTGGCAGAAACAAAACTTCTTTGAGGCGGCCTGCCGTGTTCCTTTGCTGCTCAGTTGGCCGGCCGCGCTGCCCGCGGGAACCGAGCGAACGGAGTTCATAAGTCTGGCAGATCTTTTTGGAATTGCGACCGGAGCCGCAGGCGCATGCGAGATGCGCGAGGGAATCGACGTTCTCAAAATGCTGCGAGGCGAATGCGCGCCGCGCCAGCATCTCATCGGGAT
>WNGA01008912.1_pt1 | contig 13655 bp, 12 predicted proteins | sample 5400061 | NCBI WGS metagenome assembly WNGA01 (sample SAMN13153366, study PRJNA577476) | soil metagenome | isolation source: 100 cm soil or saprolite under grassland replicate 2 | place: USA:California | collected 2016-06-15 | reverse complement strand
CGGATCAGCGTGCGCAAGGTTGCCGCCGATCGTCCCGCGATGGCGGATGGGCGCGTGGCCGATCAGGCGGCAGGCTTCGGTGATGACGAGGAACCGGCTGCTGATGGCTTCAGCACACGCCACGGCGTGCTGGCGTGTCAAGGCGCCGATGGCGATGCCGCCGTCCCAGTCGCGCAGGTAGGCGAGCTCAGAAATCCGATTGATGTCAACCAGCACATCCGGCTGGGTCAGCCGAAAATTGAGTAACGGGATCAGGCTCTGGCCGCCAGCCAGGACCTTAGCGCGATGGCCGTGCTCCGCTAACAGGGCGAGGGCTTCGTCCTCGGTTTTTGGAGCATGGTACTCGAACTGCGGCGGCTTCATCGGTCAGTCCCTCCTCAGACACTCCGTGCGGACGAATCTGGTTAGACCGATTCCGTGGTTACTGCGTTTGCACGCGGGCGGTCCGGTGCCGCCATGGTGGGGAACAAAACTAGGCTCGGCCGTCGCCGACAGATCTGATTATGGTCCCGCGACCGGCATCCGTCAACGGTTTATCCTGGGTCCCCAAGCATCCTTCTTTCCCTGGTCGGACTGCCCAGACACCCAAGCCCGCTGGCCCGCGGGCGGGAGCTGGGTGCCGCGACGAAAGCCGCGCTGCCCCTTGCTTGCACAAGGGCGGTCCGGTGCCGCCATGGTGGGAAAAACCAGGGTCGGCCGTCGCCGACAGATCTGATTATGGTCGCGCGACAGGCCGACCTGAAGCCGCGCTGTTGCGAGGTTGCTCGAGGCCCTACTTGATGGCAAGTGGGTTGATCGGCGAGCCTACGGCCCCGGTGATCGGCAGCGGCGGCGCCACGAACATGAACTCGTACACCCCATCCCGGGCGCAATCGTCGGCAAGCTCCTCGAGGTAGAAGATCTCGCCTACGAGCAGCCCCATGTTGACCACGATCACCAGGTGCAACGGCTGGAACGCGTTCGGCAGCTCGTTTGGGCGTACCTCAATCCCCCAGGTGTCAGCGGCGATGCCGGCGATTCTCCGTTCCGCGATCCAGGGCGCGGTGGTGAACGAGATTCCGGGCGCATCACCGGCCGGGTACGGGCCCCAGTCCCGCTCTCGCAGGCGACGGCCCATCTCGCCAGTCCGGATGAGGACGATGTCTCCCTCACCGATGGCCACTCGCGCCTGGTCGGCGGCGGCATCAAGGTCCTCGGCGTAGATCGCCTGGCCTACTTCCAAGTAGTCCAGCCCTTTGAGGCGTGGGATGTCCAGCAGGACACCGCGCGTGACCACTTTGTCTTTCATCTTCTCGATGCCGTTGCGAGCGGCGCCGGCGCTGGTGACCAGCCGAGCTTCCTGGCCGTTCCACATCTTGCCGTCGCGGAAGATGTGACTTAGCCCGTCCCACTGGGTACCGGTCTGGAGATACATAGTGATCATGTCGTCGGCATACCCGAAGCCGTACGGTCCTGTCTCGAAGCTCAACACGCGTTGATTGCCGGCCACGTGGTCTGTACCCGTTGCCACCATCTGGTGGATTGGGTTCACGCGCCCGAACCGCCCAGTCTGCGGCCCCTTGGTGTCAAATGGCAGGGCTAAAGAGACGACCTTCCCTTGTCGCACCAGGCGGGCCGCGTCGATGACCTTGGCAGGCGTAATGTAATTCAGCGTTCCGATCTCATCGTCTGGACCCCACTTGCCCCAGTTGCGGAAACGGTCGCAATACTCGTCCAGCAGTTGAGGCGTCACTTGTGGCTGAATCATGGCTACCACCCCCTCCCCGTCGCCAAATTCTACCTTCGAGCAACAGTGCATGTTGGGATTGACGTCGTTCAGCCGCTATCAGTACGCTGAACTGGTCTTCGACCAGCAGGTCAGCACTTGGATCGCTTGCCACCGCCGTCACCCTGACCCTCAGCCTCAGCTTCAAGCCGCTCGCCGCCGAGCGTACCTACAAGATCGAGGTCCGCGCCACCGACGACGACGGCGCCGTTCAGGGCTTCGATCCGGCCGGCACCCTGACCGTCGGCGGGCCCTTCGACAACGACAAGGACGCCCACCACAAGCCGCGGCGGCTGACCGAGGAGCAGAAGCAGCGCACCGATACCAGTAGCCTGGATGACACGCGCACCGAGGGCAACGTCCTCGCGGTCCGCTCTGTCCTTGAGGACCTGGTAGGTGATCTCGAGGACGCTGTGGCCGACCGCCACGACGGTCTTCTTCTTGCCGCGGCGGGCGATCAAACGGTTGTTTGAGCGGCGAAACGTATCTTTGGTGCGCCCAGCGGCCTGCGCGGCTTCAGTGAGGGCTGATCGGAGCCAGCGGCTGCCCTTTCGCGTTTGCCGCTCTTGCTTTTCCCGGCGCTCTCGGGTGCGTTCCTGGACGTCAGCGACATCGAGACCGAAGACACCCGCGAGGCTCTCAGATTGATCCGTGGTGGGCGCAAGGAGAGCGGAGCGAAACAGCGAGCGACTCCAAGGCCGAAACATCGGGCCGGCGGCTTGGGAGATCCACTCGCCCCGCCTCACTAGCGTCAACGACCGGTGTCAACGATGAGGGACCGCCTGCTGGCGACGTGATCGACAGGCACGCTGCGGCAGGCAGAGGCAACTAGCGTCTTGGCACTGGATCGCGGTCGAACGGTGGCGGGTTTCTCTCGCAAGCGATCCCGTCACGGTCGGCGTCCAAGCGGTTCGGGTCAGTCGGCTCGGCACGTAACACGGCCTGAGCGTCCGCCTGACTGGCGAAGTCGGGGCAGTTGTAGCGGTCGCCCTGCCCAAGGTAGCGATGGGGGTCGAAGCCCGGGGAGGTGAGCCCCGTTGGCGTTTCTTGAGAGGACCGCTGGGTCGTGGGCGCAGGCCCCGCATTCGACGGGCCGGCCGGCGGCTCTTGCCGCCCTCCTGGGGGGACAGAGGCCGATATCTCGTGCTCGGTGACCGCGGTGTAAGTCGCGCCATCGCTGGTGATGATGATCGTGCCGACCTCGGCCGTGCTGAGCACCGACGCGCCAACCCCGGCCAGCCGACTCAGGACGTCGGGGTGCGGGTGACCGAACTGGTTATTCAGGCCCGCGCTGATGACGCCCAGTTGCGGCGCGACGGCGAGCAGGAAACTGTAGCTGTTTCCGCTTCTCGACCCGTGCTCCGCGACCTTCAAGACCTGTGCCGACGGGAGCCCGGCAGCCAACGCCCTCGCCTCGCCGCGGGGATGGAGATCCCCGACGAACAGAAATCGAATGGCCCCATGCTCAATGAGCAGAACGTGGCTGTCATCGTACTCATCGAAGGGCATGCCGCTGCCGTGGTCGGGCGGATTGTAGACCGTCGCGCGCACCCCGCTGCCCCATTCGAACACCTGACCAGCGACAAGCTGGGTGACTGGCGTGCCAACTGACCCGACCAGACTCCAGAATGTCCGCCAGGTTGTTGAGGAGTCGGTCTGACCAGTCCACAGAACCTGTCCGACGGGAAGGCTGTTCAGGACGTGGTAGCAGCCGCCCATGTGGTCGGCGTGCGCGTGGCTCGGAGCCAGGACATCGACTTGTTCGACGCCCGCCTCCTTCAGCAGACCGACCAGCTTTGGCCCGTACGAGAACGGCCCGCAATCGATGAGAACAGTCGATCCGCCTGGCGTAGTTAGCCACGCGCCATCGCCTTGCCCCACATCGAGAAAGCGGACCACGAAGGCGCTGATTTGCGTGGGGACTTCCTGAGACCGAGCCGTCTTTAGGCTCGCAACGGCAGCTAGAGCGGCGACAGCGAGGACTGCAGCTGTCGACATCATGCTGATCTGCGTGCGGCTAGCCAATTTGAATCGGTGTGCTTCCGCTCGCCCCGCCGCAGGACACGGTCACGCTCCCGGTCCCCCGACCGGTGTTTGGGCCAATGGCCCACGACCAGGACACTCGCCCGTTCCCGTCGGCTGCCTTCGGTACTAGCCCTTGAGCCTCGCTGTGTCTTCCCGCGGGTGTGTAGTACCAGATCGAACACGATGCCCCCGCCGCAGTCTGCGCCGTAACAGCGGCTCTTCCTCCTGGTGGGCCGCCTTGAACGGATACGAAGGTCACCGCCACTGGTGGTGTGGCCGTTGCGGTAGGTGGGGGCGGCGGGACTGGAGTCGGCGCACAGGCGACCGTTAGCAAGGCCCCCAGCATCCCTACCGCGATGTGTACCGCACTGCGTTTGAGCACGCGAGACGTCGCCCCGCTGTGATGATGCTACTTATAGTCTGTAGACGTATAGTCGTCAAGTTGCCACGGTTCTCGCATGGGAGCCGGGGATCTCAATGTCCTGCTGGGCCCCAATGTACGGCTCAAACGCCGGGCGGCCGATCTATCGCAGGAGGAGTTCGCCGAGCTATGCGGCCTTCATCGGACCTACGTCGGCGGCATCGAGCGCGGTGAACGGAACGTGACGCTCAACACGGTGGCCAAGCTGGCTGCGGCTCTCAACGTCGAGGCCCCAGAGTTGCTTAGAGACCCCGGAGCGTGACCAGCTAAGCGACTCCTAAGGCTCGCCAAGTGCCCACGAAGCCTAGCCAGGCCCGTGGCGGCGTCTTGGCGCAATGAACATGACGAGTTGCGCCCCAGTGTTCCAGTTGTTGTCCCACGCTTGCCGTAGGTGATCAGCTGAACGGCCTGGGCGGGACGGGGCGCCGAGCCATTGCCCGCTCTAATACGGTCCGCTCAGGGTGGCCTGCGACAGCTATATTCTTGTACCGGCCAGGGGATCTCTACCCGTGACGCGCGAGGAGACAACATGATGAGTCGACGGGCGCCGACGCCGCATCGCCTGGCAGCCTTGATGCTGTCCGCTGACGAACGTGAGAGCCTGGAACGCTGGACCCGCCGCCGGACTACGGCGTAGGCGTCGGCCCAACGAGCGCGGGCGATCTTCGAAGAACTCGGCTCGATCGACGGACCGGCTGGAATGGATTGTTACCGGGCGTACGGCGCCAGTCGACGCAGCTACCCTGACGTCTAGGGCGCCGCATGCCGTGCCGCTACGGGATTCCTGGCTCCTCGACGAAGCGTGGCATGACCTCCTCGGCGAACTCTCGCATCTGTTCGAGGGTCTGCTCGACTGTGCTCGTGCTCACGATCAGGGCGGGGAAATAGGTGCAGCCAGCGGCAATGAACTCTTCGAGCTTCTCGCCGATCTCATCCGGAGTGCCGACCAGGTTGTAGCTCTCGACGTTCGTCAGATCCTGGTCCTTGAGCGTGGAGCGGCTGAGCGACAGAAAGTGGTGGTACAGCCAGCTGTCTTTGAGCATCTGCACGGCCGCTTCGTGAGTGCGGCCGATCGCCAGCGCGATCTGGGGCGCGATCTCGATCGTCTTCGGGTCGCGCCCGAACCGCTCGGCGGTCTCGCGAAGGGTGGCGGCGTACTCCGCGAGCTGGCTGGCTGGCATGACAGCCGGCAGCCAGCCCTGGCACCAGCGTCCCGCCCGCTCGGCGGCGACCCGCGTGTTGCCGGACGTCCAGATCGGGAGCGGGTCCTGGCGCGGCTTTGGAAACATCTCGATGTCTTCAAAGCTCAGGTACTTGCCGTGGAAGGTGGCTCGCCGGTCGCCAAATAGTCGCGTGAGCGCCTCCAGCCCCTCCTCGTGGATCGAGCCGCGGTGCTGGCGTTTGCGGTCGGGGTAGACGGTCTCGAATTCCTCTCGGTAGGCACCGACGCCGACGCCGAAGATGAGCCGTCCGCCGCTGAAGACGTCGAGGGTGGCGGCTTGCTTGGCCAGCAAGACCGGCTCGCGAAGTGGCACGACGATCACCGAGGTGCCGACCCGGATCCGGCTGGTGGCGGCCGCTACGGCGGTCAGGCTGATGAGAGGCTCGTAGTAGTTGGGCGGCTCTGGCCAGCGCTCCCGGACGTAGCGCTGGGTGGTGAGGTGGTCGTTGCCCCAGACCGAATCGTAGCCAAGCCGCTCGGCTTCCTGGGCCGTCCTAACGATCACCTCCGGGCTCGCGAAGCCGGTCGGGTAACACAGGCCCTCGGTGCAGGTGGGCAGCGCCATGCCGAACCTCACACTCATCTCATACCTCCCTGGAGTGCAGCTTCCTCACCCAAGTAGAGCGCGCACGCGGGGGATGACCTCCCGCGCGAATATCTGCAGGGTGGGGCCCGGGTCATCTGTCAGGGGCTGGGGCAGAACGACGATGCCACCGAAGCCGGCGTCCGCTACGGCGGCGACCTGCTCGGCCACCTCCGATGGCGGGCCAACCCAGGCGAACTGCCGCACGAACTCGTCGGGCACCAAGTGTCCCGATCCGAACGCTAGCCCCTCGTCCTTCTGGCGCGCTATCTCCTCCAGCTCGGGGGTCAGCTCCAGGCCGGCGTGTTTGACGAATGCCACGTCTGGATAGCTGGCCATGATCATCGCCGCGATCATCGGCCGCACCGCGTCCAGCGCGGTACGCCGGTCCGCGTTGATCGCGACGTCGACGCGGGCCATAAGGTCGATCTGATGCTGGCCCCGACCGGCCCGAGCAAGCCCCAGGCGGACCATTTCTCGTCCGTGGCGAAGCCCTTGCGGGGTGGCGTAGGTGGCGATCATTGCCCCGTCGGCCAATTCGCCGGCCACCTGGAGGACGCGGTCGCCACGCGAGGCGATGACGATGGGCAGCTCCGCGCGACTCGGTAGATGCAGCCAGACATCACGCGCAGTGAACAGCTCGCCCTCGAATTCGACACGCTCGCCGGCCAGAAGGCGCCGAATGACCTGGATGCTCTCGCGCATCGCGAGGGCCGGCCGTACCCGCTCAATGCCCAACTCTTTGAAGTTCGCTCCGCCCGTTCCGAGTCCGAGAATAGCCCGCCCGGCGCACAGCTCGTCGAGCGTGGCGACGGCCGCCGCGATGAGCGCGGGGTGCTGCGAGTACGGCTCGGCAACGAAGGTCCCGAGCTGGACACGCTCGGAGTGCAGCGCCGCCACGGCCAGCCCGACCAACATGTCGCGGTACAGCTTGTGGTTGGAGTACCAGACCTGGTCGAAGCCCTCCTGCTCGGCCAACCGAACCAACATGCCGAGGCGTTGGCTTGTCAGTCCCTGCCACAATCCGACGCCGAATCGAGGCTCACGCAAAGTGCCGCATCCTACCCTCTCCTATTGAGGGCTATTGAGGGAGAGGAGTCGGGGTGAGTGGTCAGGTCGGCTTGACAAGCGCAATTGAGGTCGGTCTTATATACCACGCAGCTCGGCGAGGCTTCGCCGGGCGTCGGAGGTGAGAGGACTTGGGCAGCTTCGCGCGTCGGCTTCGCTGCACCTATTGCGACGCGACCTACCCCCTCGACCCGATGTGGGAAGGGTGTCCGGCCTGCCGGCGCGAGGACTTCGTCTATCCGCTGTACGTCGAGTACGACGAGGACGCCCAGGGGCGAGCCGTCTCCAAGGCTATGTTCGATGAGCCGAATGGGGTCTGGCGGTTCGACCCGCTGCTGCCGGTCGCGGGCAATCGGAAGATTACCCTGAACGAAGGCAACACGCCGCTCGTCGACTGCCCAAAGCTGGCTGGCGAGGTCGGTATCGGCCGCCTGCTGGTCAAAGACGAGTCGCGCAATCCCACCTGGGCCCACAAGGACCGGACCTGCGCGGTGGGCATCTCACACGCGCTCGAGTGGGGCGCCGGGGTCGTCACGATGTCGTCGAGCGGCAACCACGGCATCTCGGCGGCAGCGTACGCGGCGCGTGCGGGGATCGGCTGCGTCATCTTCGTGATGGACACTGCGCCGCTCATCTCTCGGTCGGTGATCCAGTCGTACGGCGCGCTCGTCGTGGCGACGGACATGTTCGGACGCTGGAAGCTTATGGAGGAGGGGGTCCGCCGCTTCGGCTGGTACCCGCTTGGTAGCTGGACGCGTTCGGCCTACGTCGGCACGCCATATGCGCTCGACGGCTACAAGACGATCGCCTACGAGCTGTGCCAGCAGCTCAACTGGGAGATGCCGGACTTCGTCGTCATCCCGACGGCAGGCTCGGAGGTAATCTTCTCACTGTATCGCGGGTTCTCAGAGTTCATGCGCTTCGGCTGGATCGACCGTCTGCCGCGCCTGGTGGCCGCCGAGCCCGCCGCGGGCGCGCCGATGTACTGGGCCATCGAGCGAGGCCTGGACCACATCCCCAGAGTCAACGCTGGACCGACAGTGGCGGTGTCGATCGGGGCGAGCGTGGGAAGCTACCGCGGCATGGTCGCCATCCGCGAGACGAATGGGCTGGATGTCGCGGTCAGCGAGGAAGAGATCCGTCACGCTTACCGGCAGCTCTCTCGGCAGGAGGGGCTGTTCGTCGAGCCCTCGGCCGCGGCGGCGATCGCCGGGGCGCTTCAGATGGGCCGCGATGGGACGGCCGGACCGGACAGCACCGTGGTGTGCATCTCCTCGTCCGGCGGATTGAAGGACCCCAAGACGGCCGCCGAGGGCCTGGCCGAGGTGCCGGTGATCGAGCCGGACTTCGAGGCGTTCCTGCGCGCCATCCGAGACACCTACCGCGTGGACCTATAGGAGGCAAGAAACGTGTTGCTGAACGTCGAGCGCGCCCGCGCGGTTATGGAGCACGAGGGCCTGGACGGTCTGGTGGCGTCGACCCTCGAGAATATCTTCTACCTGAGCGGAATGTGGCAGCTTGGGGTTGAGCTATTCCCATATGACGACCAGTGCTACGTGGTCGCCAATCACGAGCGGCCCGACGGCGGCGTCGTGGTCAGCTCGATGGGCGATGCCGACCTGACCCTCCAGGCGTACCCGAGCATCGGCGGCGTCATCACTTATAGCTCGTTCTTCCGCGAGCTGGCGCCAGGTGTCGAGTTGCTCGAGGACGAACGCCGGCTCAAAGAGATCACGCTCGACCGGGCGCCGAAGGCCGACGCGATGGAGGCCCTGGCAGCCGCGATCGAGGCGTGCGGCCTGACTCGCGGCGCGCTCGGCGTCGACGAGCGCGGGGCGAACCGGGCGCTCCTGGACGAGCTGAGCCGGCAGTTCTCCCAGCTCCAGATCAAGCCCGCTTCGCAGATCTTCCGCCAGATTCGAATGGTCAAGACCTCCGAGGAACATGAGCGGCTGGTGGGCGCGCTGCGGGCGACCGAGTATGCCTTGCGCGCGGCGGTCGATGCCGCGCGTGAGGGAGTGACCGAGCGCGACCTGTTCACCGTGTTCGAGCGCGCCATCGTGGAAGCCGGCGCTCGGCCCGGCTTCGCGCTCATCCGCTTCGGCCGCAACATGGCATTGGGGCAGGTGCCCTCGGGAGACACGGCGCTCCGCAAGGGCGACTACCTCTGGTTCGACGTGGGCTGCACCAAGCAGGGCTATCGCTCGGACATCGGCCGAATCATCGCCTTCGGCGAGCCGAGCGAGCGGCTGCGTCGTCTGCACCATGCTAGTAAGGAGGGCCAGACGCGAGCGATCGAGCTGATGAAGCCGGGCCGACCGGCCCGCGACGTGTTCAACGCCGCGGTCGAGCGGGTCAAGGAGTGCGGCATCGCCAACTACCGGCGGCATCACGTCGGCCACGGGGTCGGGATCGAGTACTACGACCCGCCCATCCTGGCGGCGCGGACGGAGACCCCGCTCGAGGCGGGCATGGTCTTCGAGGTCGAGACACCGTACTACGAGCTGGGGTTCGGGGGTGCGTTTATCGAGGATACCGTACTGGTCACCGACGACGGAGCCAGGATCCTAACCGCGCTTGACCGTGAGCTTCAGGTGATCGGCGCGTGAAAGTCGGGACCAGATCATGCTAGTCGTCCGCGACGTCGTCTCTGGGTACGGCGAGCTGGAGGTGCTTCGCGGGCTGTCGGCCCGCTTCGAGGAGGGCGTGATCACGACTGTGATTGGCGCCAATGGAGCGGGAAAATCGACCCTGCTCAAGACGATTTTTGGGATGCTACAGGCCAAGCAGGGCAGTATCGAGTTTGGGGGGGCCGACATTACGAACTGGTCGAGCCGGAAGATACTTCAGCACGGCCTGGCGCTCGTCCCGCAGGGGCGCTGCAACTTTCCGGCGATGACGGTCCAGGACAATCTGCGGGTGAGTCTGGACAGCCGCCGTGGCGATGACAAGCAGGCCCACCTCGACGTCGTGTACGGCGAGTTCCCGGTCCTGTTTGAGAAGCGGCGGACGCTGGCCGGAAACTTGAGCGGGGGCGAGCAGCAGATCCTGGAGATGGCCATGGTGCTGCTCCAGAAGCCGCGGCTGATGCTGGTCGATGAGCCCTCGCTGGGGCTTTCGCCAGCCATGCTCGACCAGGTCTTCGCCAAGATCTTGGAGGTCAAGCAGAAGGGCATCACCGTGGTCATGGTCGAGCAGAATGCCAAGCAGGCGCTCGCGATCTCGGACCGCGGCATGGTCTTGGAGATGGGTCGCCAGCGAATGGAGGGAGCAGCACGCGACCTGCTGGATCACGCGGGCATCAGACAGGTGTATCTCGGCGGTTAGCCAGAAGGAGGGATGGCATCATGAACGGTCTTCGTTGCAGGCACCTGGCAAGCTTCCTGGTCGTCGGGGCGATCTTCCTGGCGAGCTGCGCACCGACCCAGGTGCCCAGCGCCACGAGCGCCCCGGCCAAGCCGGCCGAGGCCGCCAAAGCCGGGCCAACCCAGGCCGCCCCGGCCGCGCCCGTGGCGCAGCCGGCCGCGACTACCGCTCCACCGCCCCAGCCGGCCGCTACCACCGCTCCGGCCGCCAAGCCGGCCGCGGGGGCGCCGATTCGGGTCGGGATGTCGGCCGCGTTCAGTGGACCGACGGCCTACCTTGGCGAGAACGCCAAGAAGGCGATCGAGATGGGCATGGAGGACTGGAACGCCAAGGGCGGCATCAACGGCCGGATGTTCGAGCTGGTGTCCGGCGACAACGCCAACAACCCCCAGCAAGGCGTGACGGTCAGCCGTAAGCTGATCGATGTCGACAAGGTGCCGGTGGTGTTGGGCCAGCTCAACAGCTCGGTGACGCTGGCGGCGATGCCCGTCTTCCTCGAGAAGCAGATCCCCAGCATCGCCTACGTCGATACGAACCGCAAGATCTACGATGGCATGGGTGTCGGCGGCAACCCCTGGGTATTTCGGATCAATGCCGATGACTTCATGATGGCCGACGCGTACGCCGGCGTTCTGGCGCAGGAAGCCAAGAGTTACGCCATCGTCGCCCAGGGCGACGACTACGGTCGCGGCGCGGCGGCGCAGTACGAGCCACGGCTGAAGCAGGCCGGCGTGAACGTGACCAGCGTCTCGTACTACGACGTCGGTACGGCCGACTTTCGGCCGATCCTGAGCAAGATCCAAGCCGACAAGCCTGAAGCGCTCCTGCTGGTCATGCTCGCCAATGACGGCTCGGTATTCATGCGCCAGTACGGCGAGCTGGGCCTGAAGCAAAAGATCTTCTCTCGGGGAGCCCTGGTAAGCAAGGAGTTCCTGGACCGAATCAAAGACAACCCGAGCCTGGCCGAGGGGATCGTCGAGGCGACGGTCTGGACTTCAGGCGAGGACCCGGAGATGGAGACCAGGTTCGAGAAGAAGTACAACGAGCCGATAGTCATACATGGCGCCATGGCCTACTACGCTTTCCAGGCCCTCGCTCAGGCGCTCAAGCTCAATGGCGGGGACGATTCGCCCGCCGCCGTCCAGGCGGCGCTCAAGAAAGTGGACTACAAGGAGCCGGGCCTAGGGCAGATCAACTTCGATGATCATAACCAGGCCTACCCGAACATGTCGCTAGCGACGATCAAAGACGGCAAGATCGTCCTGCTCAAAGTGATCCCAACCAAGAAATGAGGGATGAGGAATGAGAGCGGAGAAGCTACTCATTCCTCACTCCTGATACCTCATTCCTTGCCGACGTGGACCTCTTCCTCAGTCAGGTCGTCAATGGCCTGACGCTCGGGTCGTTTTACGCCCTTGTGGCCGTGGGCCTGGCGTTGATCTTCGGGGTCGCCAGGCTGGTCAACTTCGCCCACGGCGAGTTCTTCATGGTCGGCTCGTACCTGCTCTATTTCGCCTACGCTGTCTGGAAGCTGCCGTACGGCCTGGTTGTGACGCTGGGCGTGCTGGGAATGGCGCTGTTCGGGGCGCTCTTTCACAAGCTGATCTACCAGCCGGTGATGCATCGGGCCTGGTACGTTCAGCTCGTCTCGACCCTGGCGGCGTCGTTCATCCTGGCCAACGGCGCGATCATCGTCTTCGGCTCGACCCAGGTCACGGCCGCGACGCCGATGGTGAGCCGAGTCGTCTCGCTTGGGGAAGTCCGGGTAGCCGAGCAGCGCCTGCTGGTGCTAGCCGCGACCGCGATCGCCTTCATCGCGCTTCACCAGTTCATCGAGCGGACGCGCCAGGGCCGGGCCATGCGGGCTGTGGCTCAGAATCGGGAAGCAGCCCAGGTGCTCGGCATCGACATCGGCTCCACCACCCTGCTCACATTCGTCGTCAGCGGGGCGCTGACCGGGCTGGCTGCTTGCCTGGTCTCGCCGCTCTATCTGATCTATCCGACGGTCGGCTCGTTGCTGACGCTAAAGGCCTTCGCGGTCGTTGTGATCGGGGGAATGGGAAGCATGAGCGGCGCGTTGTGCGCCGCCCTCATTGTCGGGCTCGCCGAGGCTTTCGCGGCCGGATACGCCTCTGCCGAGTACAAGGATGCCCTGGCCTTCGTCCTGATGATCGCGTGCCTGCTGTGGAGGCCGCTCGGCTTGCGCGGCCAGAAGGTCGGCTTGTGAGCGCCGTCGGGCGGGTGTGGGATCGCCAGCGGGTATGGGGTCTGGCGTGCCAGGTACTGCTGCTTGCTGCGCTCGCGGCGGTCCCGTTCGTCGTCCAGGTCAGCTACGTGATGGACGTGCTGATCATCACGGCGCTCTACGTCGGCCTGGCGGTCAGCTACGACCTGGTGGTGGGCTACGTGGGCAGCCTCTCTCTCGCCCAACCCGCGTTTTTCGGTATCGGTGCGTACACGGTGGCGCTGCTCAGCACAAAGCTGGGGCTGCCGACCGCCGTCAATCTGCTGGCGGCGGCGTTGCTGCCGGGACTCGCGGCCCTGGCAGTGGGTGTGCCCTCATTCCGGCTGTCCCAATACTCGTTCGCGATCGGCACGCTCGGCTTCGCCACGGTTGCCCAGCTTCTGGCGCAGAATTGGATCGAGCTGACCGAGGGCCCGATGTGCGTCACGCGCATCCCGAAGGCCTCGATCGGCGTCCCGTTCAGCACGCTGCCGGCCTTCTATTTCCTGATTATCGCGGCCGTTCTCGGGCAGCTGCTGTTCGTGCGCCAACTGGTACGGTCGCGAATCGGCCGAGCGTTCGTAGCGGTCCGTGAGAATGAGCCGCTGGCCGCCTCGATGGGGGTGAACCCGCTCAAGTACAAGCTGATCGCGTTCGGCCTGAGTGCGGCGCTGGCCGGGATCATGGGCGGGCTGTACGCGTACTACATCAACGTCGTCTGTCCGACCGAGCTGTCACTTCTGCAGACCCTGACCCTGCTGGTCATCTTGTTCACAGGTGGCAGCGGCAGCCTGCGCGGCGTGGTGCTCGGCGCGATTGTCGGGATCGTGGTGCCGGAGGTCCTTCGGGTGGCGGTCGCGTGGCGCCTGGTCCTCTTTGGCCTCGTGCTGCTGTTGATCATCAATTTCTTTCCTGACGGCATCGAGGGCATGCTCCGCAAAATCGAGCGTCGGTTGGAAAGGGCGAGCGCTGGTGGCTGAC
>WNGA01017201.1_pt1 | contig 13656 bp, 11 predicted proteins | sample 5400061 | NCBI WGS metagenome assembly WNGA01 (sample SAMN13153366, study PRJNA577476) | soil metagenome | isolation source: 100 cm soil or saprolite under grassland replicate 2 | place: USA:California | collected 2016-06-15 | reverse complement strand
CACGTTCGGGAACTATGGCGGTCAGCTGCTCGTAGCGAGTGAGTTCGCGGGGCAGGTCTTCGCCATCTCTCCGACGGACTTCAGCATCAGCACGGTGGGGTCATGGGAGTCCGCAGAAGGCGTGGACATGATCCCCACTACCGTATGTGAATTCGACGCTTCCGGGGGAGCCTATTTCGTGGCCATGGAGGACGAGAACCGGGTCGTGATGTTCCCGGCTCTCGACTTCACGGGGTTGGAGGGCCAGGCGCTGGCGCCCGGTGAGATAACCACCTCCATCGGGGTATCCGACGGACTGAGCGACTTCACAACGTTCTCCGGGCCGATCGGGACGCCGGACCTCGAAGGATCCGACTTCTTCCCCTGCTCCGGGCGGTAGCGGCGCCGCCAGATACCTCCCTAATGTTTCCAGGTGAACCCTGGTGGGACGGGGACGCAAAGCCGCTTGGCCAGCGCCCGCATCTCCTTCAGCTCCTGTCGGTAGCTCGGGTCGCCGGCCACGTTCTGCAGCTCATAGGGGTCGACCGAACGATCGTACAGCTCTTCGAACCCGTCGCCGTACTGCACGTACACCAACTCGTCAGACCTCGCCCCGCAGTAGGTGGGAACCTGCTGGTCGAGGGTCTCCAAGACGAACGAGTGCCTCCAGGGGGTCGGGGTCCCAGCCAGCAGGGGCGTCAAGCTCATTCCCTCTGCCGTTGGATCAACGATCCCGGCCAATTCCTCCCACGTGGGGGTCAAGTCCAAGTTCAGGACCGGCTCTGAGACGGTGGTTCCGGCCCGTGCGGCCGTGACGGGGTCGTAACGGATGACCATGGGGATACGGAGAGACTCCTCATATGGGGCCTGCTTCCCCATGCTGCGGTGCTCGCCCCATAGCAGACCGTTATCCGAGGCGAACACGACCATAGTGTTCGCAAGACGGCCAGTGTCGGACAGCGTTGCCATCACACTGGAAACGCCCCGGTCCACCGCCAGGAGTGTTTCCAGCTGGGCCTGCCTGTCTTTGTCGATGCGGTCTATCTCGCCCTGATCGAAGGGAGGGTTGGCCTGGATGTAGGGCGGCTTATCGGAGACATCGGCCTCGTTGAACGAAGGCGGGCGATACGGAGCGATGCCGTCAAAGGCACCGACATCCCGAGGAGCGGGGACCCACGGTTTATGAGGGGCATTGTAGGCGAGGTCCAGAAACAGCGGCTCGTCCGGCGGGACGGAGTGGATGAACGAGATGGCCCGGCTGGTCAGGGCATTGGTCGCATACTTAGAGACGACCTTGAGCACACCCTGGTCGGAGACCGGCCAAGTCTCATAAGCCTCCGACAAACGGGCGAACCACCGGTCCCACCCTGGAGGAATGTAGCCGGCATCCTCCTTGGAATAGCCATTTAGGTATTTCCCGATGAGCGCCGTACGGTACCCCGCGTCGTGCACCATGGTGGCGATGGTCACCGAGTCGTCGAAGGAATCGAAACCCCCGTAGGGCGGGTCGTTCCGGTACACACCGGTGGTATGGGAATAGTGGCCGGTCAGGATGGAGGTGCGAGAGGGGCAGCACAAGGCATCGGGATCGAAGGCGTTTGCGAAGGTGACGCCCTGCTGCTGCAAGAGACTGGTGACCTGGGGCAGGTATTGCAGCGTGTCCCATCGCTGATCGTCGGTGATGATGAGCACGATGTTTGGACGAGACGGCTGCGCCGGGGCCCTGGGCACCGCTCCGACCGAGGAACCGAGTAGGAACACAGCCAGGGCAAGTGGGACGTGGCTGTGACGCGCGTTCACCAGTTCTCCTTGCCATAGCCTGAGACCGACATCGCTTCCATCCGCATTTGCGGCTACGCGGGCTTCTTGAAGAGCGCGTACACGAAATGGCGGTTCTCACCGCTGGTCGTGCGGAAGTCGAACCGCTCCATGGCTACCTCCTGCATGGAGGGAGACATCATCCGGCGGATCAGCGGCGGGGACAGGAAGGACGGCGGCTCCCGCTTCCTCTTCCCCCTCCCCCTCCTGGTCCCGAGGAGCCGACGGAGCGCGGACTTCACACGCTGGGAGGAGCGCGGTCTGGCGGATCTCTTCCCAGGCTTGGAGACATAGAGCTGCAACATGCCACCAGGGGCGAGCACGCGTTCTACTTCGCGGAAGTAGACCGGCCACGCGGGACCTGGGATCCCCTGTAGGCACCCCCTGTCGAACACCAACCCGAAGGCTTGGTCGCGAAATGGGAGTACCGGGGCCTCCGCCACGACGAGCGCGACACCGACCCCCTGCCCGCGCGCGAGGTCCCTGGCCTGGCGGAGCGCAGCGGAAGCGATGTCCAGTCCGACTGCCAAGTCAAAATGTTGCGCAAGGTAGGCGGTGGCCACCCCGTTGCCGCACCCCAGGTCCAGGGCAGCGCCGCGTGGACGATTGGCCCCCTCGAGCAGCGCCACCAGCTCCTTGGGCGCCTCGCGGAGATACCAGTGGAAATCCTCGCCCTGCCGCTGCCCCCACCTTTCCTCCCACACTTGCCGCTTTTCACTCACGCCCTGTCCCCTGTCCACGGCCAGAGACTGTAGCCCAGGTACATCCGTTTGCGCAGAAAGTCTGACCTCCGGTCAGGATGTGGATACTCCGGCCTCCCTCTTCATCCGCGGGTCGCTCCCTCACCACCTGCCGGGGAGTCTTGTCCCGCCTGAGCCCCTGGAAGCGCGGATGGCGGAGCCCCCCGTTCGGGGTCCACTCCGTGAACCCGACCTGGCAGACCAGACGAGGCTGCACCCAGTGAACGTCCTTGCGAGGAAGGCCTCCTCCCAAAAACGGGGTCCGATCCTGCTCGAGGGTGGCGAGCTGCCTGCTCAGCGTGGTGAGGAGCTCCTCGTCGAACCCGGTTCCGACCTTCCCCGCGTACACTAGGTCGTTCCCCTCGTGGTAGCCGATCAGCAGGGCACCGAACCCTTTCCGGCTGCCCTTGGGATCGGTGTAACCGCCGATCACGAACTCCTGCTCGTTGACGCACTTGAACTTGAGCCAATTGGTCGACCGCCGGTGCTCGTAGGGCGCATCCACCCGTTTGGCGATCACTCCTTCCCATCCCTTGCCGCACGCCTCCCGCCAGTAGGCTTCGCCCTGGGCGTTCCGGTAGGTGGCGAACCGGAGCGGCCTCACGAAAGCGAGCGGTGGCGAAGCTCCAGCCCGGTCGTGTCGTATCCGCTCACGTAGAGGACGTCGAACACGTAATAGAACACGGGCACTCGGGTGCGGCGCGCCCGTTCGGGGTCACGAAGGTGCATCCGGCGCTGGAGGCGGGCGAAGCTGGTCTGGTTCCCCTCGAAAGCCACGATCTCGCCGTCGACGACGAAGTCGTCGGCCGCCTGTCGGGAGAAGGCCTCGACCACCTCCGGATACTGGTTGGCGACCGACAGCCGGTTGCGGGACAGGAGACGCGTGCCCGAACCGTGCCGGAAGGCCAGGCAGCGCTCTCCGTCCAGCTTGCGTTCGAAGATCCAATGCGGGTCCGAGAAGCGCCGATCGGTGAGCGTGGCCAGCATCGGGGCCATCCAATCCGGTTGCGGGCCGGGCCTCAGCTTGGCCCGTGCCTCTTCCGGAAGATCTCGGAGAGGGTCGATCCTCGCGTGCCGTTGAGTCGCCCTCGGTTTCCTCATCGAGGAGCCAGGGTAACGAAGAATCGGGAGGTGATCGCCTTGCCTGAGAAGAAGCATGTCCGGGGGGTCGGACAGAAAGAGCAGCGCAAGTACGAGCACATCAAGGAATCGGCTCAGAAATCGGGGCGGTACGGCAAGCGCGCCAAGGAGGTCGCCGCTCGTACCGTCATGAAGCAGCACAAACAGAAGGGTCACTAAGAAAGGCAAGTAGACCCATTCGCGATTCCACGGACCTCACCGCAGTCGCCCTCGGCCCTTCTCCTGTCCCATCGACCAAGGGCTAGCCCGCGGGGGTAGGACTCGTCGGTCATTTCTTGCTATTGCGGCGCCCCCATCGTGGTGCTGTAGTCAGAGGCACTGTCGGGGAAGGAGGCAAGCAATGGCCCGCTCCGTCGCTGGAATCTCTCTCACCAATCGGGGTCGGCTCCTGTCCGTTGGGATTGCCTTGCTCACCCTTGGCCTGGTCATGCAATACCCGGCTCACGCGAGTCGCTCATCTCACCGTTCAGTGGCGTCAACTGAGGTCGTCCGCACTGGTTCAGTCGGATCCGCGAAGTCCTTTCCATCGGCAGGGAGGGACGTATCTTCGGACTTCAACGGCGACGGGTTCGCGGACCTCGCCGTCGGGGTTCCCTTCGAGGATGGAGGGGGGATTTCCGACGCAGGCGCCGTCACCATTCTGTATGGGTCGGCCGGCGGACTTCAGGCCACTGCCCCTGATGACCAGCTCTGGAGCCAAGGCACCCCAGAAGTCAGCGGAGGAGCAGAGGCGGGTGATCAGTTCGGGTCCTCCCTTACCAGCGCAGACTTCAACGGGGACGGATTCGCGGACCTGGCTGTAGGGGTTCCCTTCGAGGATGTCAGGACCGTCGCGGATGCGGGCGCAGTCAACGTGCTGTATGGGTCTGCCGCCGGGCTTCAGGCCACCTCCCCTGACGACCAGCTGTGGAGCCAGAGCACTCAGGGCTTGACCGATATCGCCGAGGCGGGCGACCAGTTCGGTTCCTCTCTTTCCTCTGCGGACTTCAACGGGGACGGGTTCGCCGATCTTGCCGTTGGGGTACCGCTCGAAGACGAGTCGGGCAGATTGGATGCCGGAGCAGTGAACGTCATCTACGGGTCTGCCGCCGGCCTTCAGACCAATTCCCCTGACGATCAGTTCTGGCATCAGGACAGTCCAGGGGTGGCAGATGAGATAGAGACTGGCGACCAGCTGGGGTCATCCTTGGCGGCTGGGGACTTCAACGGGGACGGGTTCGCCGATCTCACCATTGGTGTTCCGTTCGAGGACGGAAGGCGCCGGTCGTCGGATGCAGGTACGGCGAACGTCCTGTATGGGTCGCCCGCAGGACTTCAGGCCATCGGCCCGGAAGACGTGCTCTTGACCTATGACGAGCAAGGCGCCCAGTTCGGGTCATCCCTCACGGCCGCGGACTTCAACGGGGACAGCATCGCCGATCTGGCCGTGGGCATTCCCTTCGAGGATCCGATCGGCCGCACCCATGACGTGGGGGCCGTGGTCGTGCTGTACGGCTCTACCACCGGCCTTCAGCCTTCGTTCTCGGGGTCCCAGCTCTTCTGGCAAAAACCTCCATCAGTGAAGGGGGTGGCCGAGGAGGACGACCAGTTCGGCTCATCCCTTGCGGCAGCGGACCTCAATGGCGACGGATTCGCGGACCTGGCGGTGGGGGTGCCCTTCGAGGATATCGAGAGTTCCGCAGCTGATGACGCAGGTTCGGTCAACGTGTTCTATGGATCGGCCGCCGGCCTTCAAGCCACATCCCCCGACGACCAGCTCTGGAAGCAAGACAGCCGAGGGGTAAAGGACTCGGCCGAGGCGGCCGATAGCTTCGGGTCATCCCTGGCGGGCGCCGATTTCAACGGCGATGGCTTCGGCGATCTGTCCGTAGGAGTTCCCTTTGAAGATGTGGGGGCTGCCGAAGAGGCGGATGCGGGAGCAGCGAATGTACTGTATGGATCGATGAACGGTCTCCAGGCCATGTCGCCGGATGATCAGTTCTGGAATCAGGACAGTCCAGGAGTGATCGACGCCGCTGATCCGTTCGACGAGTTCGGGGGATCCCTGACCAACGAGTAGATGACGCTCGATTAGTTGGAGGTATGCGTCTCACCTCGGTGAGCGTCGCAAGCGGACTCATCCCAATCCGGTTGCGGGCTGGGCTTCAGCCTGGCTCTCGCCTCGTCCGGAAGCCCGCTCGGCGGGTCACTCGGGGGCATCGAGCATGTAGGCGAGGAGGGCAGAATAGTCCCGGTCTCCCCACCCCGCATCCTGCGCATCGACGAGCCACGTCCGCGCGGCTTCCGCCACACGAAGATCCGCCCCTGCCGCAGCCGCTGCTTGCAGGATGAGATCCGAATCCTTCCGGGCAAGGGCGAGCGAAAATCGTGCCGGATACTCACCGGACTCGATCGACGTCCGCCGTCGCTCCGCCGGCGCCGCCAGCGGGGTCGCGGCCAGCACCTCGAAAGCCACGTCCTGCGACAGACCCAACCGCTGAGCAAGCACGAGGGCTTCGCCGAGCGCACCGAGGACGCTGAACAGGGTGCTGTTGGCGACGAGCTTCGCCGCCGAGCCGGCCCCGACAGGCCCGACGTGGATGGGCGAACCCAGCGCGGACAGCAGCAGAGTCCAACGCTCGACCAGCAGATGATCGCCGCCCACGAAAATCCTGAGCGAGCCCGACTCCGCCTCGGCCAGGCTGCCCAGCACAGGCGCGTCGAGCAGTCCGGCGCCAGCCGGCAGCGCCGACGCCAGTCGCGTGACCGGCTTCAGTCCCACGGTGGACATCTGGATAACGGTGGTGGAAGGCTCGACTCCCGCGGCCACTCCATCGGGCCCCTCGGTCACGTCCCGCAGCGCCGCCGGGTCCGCGACCATCGTGACGACTGCCTCGGCTCGACGGGAGGCTTCTGCCGCTGTGTCTGCCGCGACCGCGCCACGCTCGGTCAGCGGCGCCATCCTCGCGGGCGTTCGATTCCACACCACGACCTCGTGGCCGGCGTCCAGGAAACGCCGAGCCATGCGACTGCCCATGGCCCCGAGCCCGACGACGGCCACAGTGGTCATGCGCCCCATTCTCCCAGCGCGAAGGCGAGCAGGCCGCCCTTCCCGAGTTGGGTCTCCGCGCCCGAGCAAGGCGCTGGCTTGTCGTCACCGCCGAGGCGACCTCGAGCGCTTCGTCCGAGCCTTCAGCCACGCCGCGAAAATCCCCGAGTTGCCGGAGCCGCGCCGCCGCCCTCACCCGAAGAGGCCGAGACGCTGACGAATTCGATTCCCCGTTCCCCTCCGCTGCGCATCTACCTGGGATCTTGGCTCTCCCGCTCTGGCGGAAAGATCGATTCGCCCCACCGGACGAAGAACCAGTAGATGGGCGAGGGCCAGCCGGCCCGTTGGAGTCCAGTCCGCCTCCGCGTCAGACGTGTGTCCGACGCAGGGCGGCGGTCAGCCCATGCCGCGCGGGGAACCTCGGCCATGCGCTGCTGAGAGCGGGCGGTCACGGTCGAGCCTCGATGGCGGCCTGAAGCGCCCCCAGGAACGCCTCCGGCTGTTCCACCAGAGAGACGTGGCCGGCGTCCTCGATCACGTGAAGGGGCCAGCCGTAGCGGGCGTTCGCCTCTTGGGCGGTCCGCAGCGGCATCACTCGGTCGTGCCGCCCCCAGATGAGCGTCGTGGGGATGCTGATCCGCGCGAGGTCCTCCGGCGGGATCGGCGGGAAGCCGAGTTCACGGAGCAGGCGGCGGTTAGCCTTCTGCACGCTCGGCGTGCGGGCACGATCCAGCATGTACGCCTCGAACGGCTCCCGGCGCTGGCCCATCTGCCGCCACACGCGCTCAGGATCCACCGCCAGGTGCCGCAACATCCGGCGGCCGGTGCGCTGGCTCGGCCGAATGCTGTGGCGGATCAGCGCGAACAGCACCCCCGGCGCAGGCCGCACCCGACCCGCCAGGCCGCCCGCGGCCACCAGCACCAGCCCCGCAAGACGATCGCCGTGGTGGGCCGCGAATCGAGCGGCGATGGAGCCTCCAAGTGACATCCCCACCAGCACAGGTGGTGTCGCACAGGTCTGGTCGATGAGCTCACCGAGCCATTGGAGAACGGAGTCGGCTCCGGGCGGTCCGGCCTTCACCACTGACTGTCCGAGGCCAGGCAGGTCGGGAGCAATGACCCGATGGCTGCCGACGAGACGCGGAATGACCCCAGCCCACATCGCCGCGAACCCGCCCTGTCCGTGAAGGAGCACGATCGGAGGGCCTTCGCCGCCCGCCAACAACCAGGTGGACACCCCCGCGATGTCGAGCCGTCGCTCGGTGACCGGCATGCCATCGAGGAGCCGCGCCAGCTCCGACAACCCGTCGGACCGGGTCACCGAGCCGTCCGTGTTGCGAGTCGTTGCCATCGGTCTCCCTCCTCTGGTGCGGTTCTCGTCCGTGATCGTGCCGCACGCGGCCATCATCACGGCGGCTGTGGGCGCGGGCTAGGACAAGAAATGAACTTCCCAGGCTCGGCTGGATTGCTTGCGCTCCAGGTGCATTATTTGAACTTGCGCCGCTACCAGCCTCGGGGCGAGACTCGGGACCATGAAGGGTTACGGCCAGTTCTGCCCAGTGGCGCGGGCCTCAGAGGTCCTCGCCGAGCGCTGGACGCCCATCATCGTTCGCAACCTGCTCCTCGGCTGCACCACGTTCAACGACATCGCATCGGGCGCACCCGGGCTATCTCGGGCGCTCTTGACCAAGCGGCTGCACGAGCTCGAGCGGGCTGGGGTGATCGAGATCAGCCCAAAGTCCGACGGACACGGTTCGCTCTATCAGCTCACGCAGGCAGGCCGCGACCTGTGGGGGGTTCTGAACGCCATGGGCGGCTGGGCTCTGAAGTGGATGGAGTTGACACCGGAGCAATCCGATCCGGACGTGGTGTTGTGGTCGTGGTGCTATTCGTTCCTCGGGCACGACCAGCTCCCCGATGGTCGAGTGCTGGTCCGCTTCGATTTCAAAGCAGGGCGCAAGGGGCGTCCGATCCGCGCCTGGCTGCTCCTGCAAGACAAAGAGGGGGAAGTCTGCGCCAAGCACCCCGGCTTCGAGGAAGACCTCGTCGTCGCGATCGAGGACTCACAGGCCTTCGCCCGCTGGCACCTGGGACTCATCGAATGGGAGGAGGCGCTCCGGAGCGGGGGGATCCGTGTGGAGGGCCGCCGGGACCTGGCGCGCGCGCTCCCCACGTGGAACGCGGGTCCCCACGTTCACACCCAGTGGCGCAAGGTGGACACTCGGATGTCAACCCTCACGCCGTCTCCGCACCTGGAACCGGTGGGGCCGCCGCCCCGATCCCCTGAGCACCCATCCTCTTCAGATCGCCGAGGCTCGATCCCCAGCTTCGGTGGCTGGGTCCTGACCCCCGGCGACCCGGGCTACGAGGAGGCGCGCCGCGTCTGGAATGGCGCGATCGACCGCCGGCCTGCTTTCATCGCTGGCTGCCGCGGCCCCGGCGACGTGGCCGCAGCGCTCCGCTTTGCCCGTGAGCGGGATCTCCCAGTCGCCGTACGCGGGGGCGGCCACGGAGTGGCCGGGACGGCCGTGTGCGACGACGGGCTGGTGATCGACCTCTCTCCCATGAAGGCGATATCCGTCGACCCCGCGGCGCGAACGGCTCGCGCCGAGGCCGGGCTCCTCTGGAGGGAGTTCGACGCCGCCACCCAGGCCATGGGTCTGGCCACCACCGGCGGGCAGATGTCCGAAACGGGGATCGGTGGCCTGACTCTCGGCGGGGGTCTCGGCTGGCTGATGCGCCGGCACGGTCTCACCGTCGACAACCTGCTCTCCGCCGACGTGGTCCTGGCCGATGGGCGCACCGTCACCGCCGACGAGCACGAACACGCCGATCTCTTTTGGGCCCTGCGAGGTGGAGGCGGCAACTTCGGCGTGGTGACATCGTTCACCTACCGCCTGCATCCGGTGGGGCCCGATGTTCTGGCCGGACCGGTGATCTGGGCGCAAGAGGATGCCCCAGAGGTCCTTCGGTTCTATCGGGAGTTCGCCGCTCAGGCGCCGCGGGAAGCGAACAGTGTCGTCCTGTTGCGCAAGGCGCCGCCGTTGCCGTTCCTGCCGGCCGAGCTCCACGGACGCCCGGTGATCATCGTCGCGATGCTCGCCCTCGGGGCTCCCGAACAAGCCGAGCGCGTGCTGGCGCCCTTGCGAACGTTCGGCCGTCCCCTCCTCGATATGGTGAGCCCGCGTCCCTACACCGTCCTGCAGTCGATGATCGATGCAGGCTCTCCCCGCGGCTGGCACTACTACTGGAAATCGGCGGAGACCGGGGCACTCGAGGATCCGATCATCGACGCCATCGTCGAGCACTCCTCGAGGATCCGATCCCCGATGAGCTACTCGATCATCTTCCACCTGGGCGGCGCGGTAGCCGGTGTCGACGAGGCTGCCACCGCCTATTCGAACCGCCACGCCGCCCACAACGTCAACATCAACGGCGTCTGGCTTCCGCATCAGCCCGTCGGCGACCAGGAGACCGAATGGACCCGCGCGTACTTCGCCGCCCTGGAGCCACACCAGACAGGTGTCTACCTCAACTTCCTCGACCGTGACGACCAGGATCGCGTACGGGACGCCTATGGCAACGCCACGTACCGGCGGCTGAGGGACATCAAGGGCCGATACGACCCCGAGAACGTGTTCCGGCTCAACCACAACATTCGGCCACCGGCTCGAGTCCAAGAGGTTGCGCCGCTGCGGTGACTCCTACGAGCGGCAGGGCGCTCATCCGGGAGCCAAAGAATGGGATGCCTACGCCCCCGGCCGGTAGCTCTCCCCCCTCCCTCGCGGCGCGTTTGGATTCTTTACATGCCCGGGGCCCGGGCGCCGACACCCACACGGGAAGGAGGAGTTAACCTCGTGATTCGCGTCTGGTTCAGGCCGCAACGTAGTAACTCACCTAGGAGGTAAGTTATGAGCTTCGTCAGTTACGGCCGATCGTAAGTATCCCTTACCCGACAGAAACCAGGCATGAAGCCGTCTCGGGCACATCCCGACGTTGGCAGCCCGTCATCGCAATACCCTTGTCGTCTGCAATCCATTTCGCGACGATACTCATGCTGGGTGTCTTCGGCATGCGGTAGGGTCGCAAGACACGAAGTAGGAGGATCTGAGGCGATGCCCTTGGTGCGGATCGAGATCCTCAAGCGACGGCCGGTTTCCGAGAGGAAGCGTCTTCTCCAAGCGGTTCACGCCGCGCTGGTCGAGGCGTTTGGCGTCCCGGAGGACGATCGCACTCAACGGCTCATCGAGCACGATCCCGAGAACTTCGAGATCCCACCCGGACACTCCGACAACTACACCCTCGTGGAAATCACCGCCTTCCCAGGCCGATCGGCAACCGCCAAGCGGGCGCTCCACAAGGCGATCGTCCGCAACCTGGAAGAGGTGGGAATCCCCGCCAGCGACATCCTCATCGTCCTCCACGAACCTTCGATGGAGAACTGGGGAATCCGCGGCGGCCAATCCGCTGACGAGGTCGATCTCGGCTTCCGATTGGATGTCTAACCCACCCCACCTGACAAGGGATCAGGACATTGGAGAGCCGGATGAGCTAGAAGGGCTCACGTCCGCTTCAGCGGGGAGCCGGCGCAAAAGTGCGAACGTCTGTGCGTCGGTCACTCGGCGACGGCCTACCCAACGACAGCTACGCGACCCTGCGCAGGACTGGGCCAGTCAGGCAGCTGATAACAAGGCGATGACGCCCTCGCCGAGTACTCGCGCCGTCGGGGTGAGGCGGCCATGCCCTGGTACCGGTGGCCCTGCGCTTTGCCCCTTCGACGAACTGACGCCGCCCATGCGCGACCTGTTCTCCGCAATCGCCGCCGACCAGGAGTGGGCGAACCGCTTCTGCGGACTGAACGCCGAGACCGCGAGTCCCGACAGTTTCTTCGCCATGCCCGAGGGGTGAGCGACTCGGTTGGCCGCTTCGCTGCCGGTAGTTGACTCTTCAGGCCGTCGTGACCACCCTCTCCAACTTCCTAGCCGCCACCTCGGCCAGCTGCACGACGATGCCCTTGTCCGCTCCCTGTTGCAGCAGCAGCGTGAAGGCCGTCAGGAACTGTCCGCTCCTGACGTAGACGAGGTACAAACGAACCTCTTCCTCGCCTTCCTGTCGGTGGGAGATCTCCAATGCCATGCGGGGCAGCTCGAAAGATCCCGCCACCTCGAACTCAGTGGGCCGGTCGTTGAGTCCGGGACCCGTCCACGTCCGGTCGCATGCCGATCCGACCTCGCGTAGGCGGTCCACCAGACGCTGGGCGAAGTCGCCGGGCAGGCCGCTTACGGCGTGGTTCACCAGCAGGAAGATCTCGGGGGACCCTTCGAACTGCGCGAAGCGACCAGTCAGGGCATTGAGCTCGCGACGGACGTCCTCACCGCAGAGGATCAGGCGGGGAACGGTGCTGGTCACGTAATCCTCGTTTGCGATCAGCGTGCGGGACCCTTGAGGCAGGTCCTCCAGCGTGAACAGGGCCGCGCTGAGATCGATTTCCTGGAGCTGCTCCTCCGAGAGCGCACTGGGCGTGGAAGAGGGAGTGGTCACCCCGCCGCCGCCCCCTCCACATGCCACCAGAACAAGAGTCAGGAGCGAAAACAGCGCGTACCTCGCCGTGTGCGCGGGGTTCAACCCACCTCCAGCCTCGAGTGGAAATACTGCCGGCCGAACAATACTGTCCCTCGCCAGCATGTTGCTGACCGGAGCGGGATACGAACCCTACCCCGTTCGAGTCATGCGCGCACCGAGGAACGCCAGGACGACGAGATGCCTCCGCTTAAGAAGCCCCACCTTGCCCAGGAAGCAGTTCCGTCTCCGGCTCACCGGGCGGATACGCGCGAAGGAAATACTCCTTCCCCATCATCTCCTCGAGGAGCGACAGGGGAAACATGTCGGGTCTGATGGGAAATTGAGTGCGATGGGCGGCCGCGGCCGCGATCTTTCGCTCCACATACTGCGAGACGTCGATCACGGTTGTGGTTTCCCCCGCCGCCTCTCCCTGGATCGAATCGCCAGGCCACATCACCTGGCCGGGGACGGACGTGCCCCGGGAGGCGAATGCGGTGTGCTCATGGGGCGAGAGAACGAGGCACGTGACGCAGTCGGCGGCGATGACGTGGGCGGTTCGGGCAGCTCGGTGGACGATCCCGAGCTCACCGAAGAACTCGCCGGGTCCCATCCTGCTGAGGAGGCGCATGGTGCCGTCCGGCCCCTCCTCCGTGACCTCCACCTCGCCTGAGAGGATGAGGTAGAGGCTCTTGGGGGGCTCGCCCTGCTCCAGGATGTAGATGCCGGGTGGGAACCACTCGATCTCGATGGAGTCAGAGACATAGCGAAGCGTGGCCGATTCCAGCGCGAAGAGCGAAAGGGCATGCACGAAATCGCCGCTACCTTTGAAGACGGTGTTGGCCTCCACCAGCCACTTGGCCAGGAGATCCAGGAGAAGCAGGCGACTACGAGGGAAGTGGCTGTGAAATAGGCGCGAAGGAGCGGGCCCATCTGGGCCTTCGGCGGGACCGTTACTGTGCGCCCGCCTGAAGGCCTCCGTTGTCGCCTCGCTAATAGCGATGTGATCTGGGTGCCCGTAAGCGCCCTCGGGCCCGAACGTGATGACGACGTCCGGGCGGAAGTCGCGGGCAATGCGAAAGATATCGTCGGAAAGCGCCACGCGGTCGACCTCGGTGAGTTCGCCGTCTGAGTAATCGAGGCACAAGGTGTGCTGAACGCCGAGGATCGAACAGGCCTGTCGAAGCTCTCGCTCTCGGACCTGGCCGAGGGTGTGCCGGGTGGCGGCGCCGGCGTCGCGGATTTGTCCAGCTTCCCCACGGGTCGCCGACACGACCATGGCCTCCGATCCATGTGACACATACTTGGCCAACGTCCCCCCGGCACAGAACACCTCGTCGTCCGGGTGGGCGAAGACGCCGAGTAGCCGCGACCCGTCCATCGTCACCTCCG
>WNGA01008909.1_pt1 | contig 13656 bp, 12 predicted proteins | sample 5400061 | NCBI WGS metagenome assembly WNGA01 (sample SAMN13153366, study PRJNA577476) | soil metagenome | isolation source: 100 cm soil or saprolite under grassland replicate 2 | place: USA:California | collected 2016-06-15 | reverse complement strand
GGGGGAGAGGGAGTCCGCTAGCAGCCCGTTCAAAAACTCCAGGTCGGGTTGTAGCGGCGGTCTGTGACCGCCGAAATCGGGCCAGAATGCGCGGTTTCTTCGGCGCTCATAGAGCGCCGCTACAGTTTTTGAAGTGGCTGCCAGGGGCAGTGCCCGGATACGTCCCTTCACTCGCCGCTGCAACCTGCGGCTTGACGGGCAGCAGCCCGTTGCGTAGTGGTCCGAGCACATTGTACCCGCAACCCCATTCCGTGACGCGAGTGGCCCTACTCGCCTGGCTTCTGGCGGCAGCCCTCTCGTTCATGCACGCCGCTGCGGCAGCGGACCTTGAACCGATTCCCGAAAAGCTCGTCGTGCTGACGTTCGATGATTCAGTCGCATCTCATTACTCCGTGGTCCGCCCGTTGCTCAAACAGTACGGCTTTGGTGCGACGTTCTTCATCACGGAGGGGTTCTCATTCCGAACGAACAAGAAGGACTACATGACCTGGGAGCAGATCGAGGGCCTGCATCGGGACGGCTTCGAGATCGGCAATCACACCCGCGACCATATGTCCGTCACGCCCGCCAGCGTGAGCCGCCTCCGGGAACAGATCGAGGCCATCAACGCCCAGTGCGCGGCGCACAACATACCGCGCCCGACTTCGTTCGCCTATCCGGGCAATGGCATTGCAACCAACGCGCTGCCGGTGCTGGCGGAATTGGGCATCCGCTTTGCCCGCCGTGGCGGCGCGCCGGAGTATCCTTACGAACATGGGCGCGGCTTCGCCTACGAACCGGGCCGCGATCATCCGCTGCTGATTCCCTCCGCGGGTGACGCGCGGCCGGATTGGACGCTCGACGACTTCAAGCGCGCGGTGGCCCAGGCGCGCAACGGGCGCATCGCCGTGCTGCAATTTCACGGCGTGCCGGACAACGAGCATCCCTGGGTTCACACGCCTCCGGCGCTGTTCGAACAGTATTTGAAACATCTGCGCGACGAAGGGTGCCGCGTCATCGCCCTGCGGGATCTGGCACGTTACGTGGACGCCAGCGCGCGACCAGCCGGCCCAATGACGATCATCGAGCAGCGGAAAGCGCAGCGGGGGGATTGAGCCTCGCCGGCGGAAGGAAACGATCTATGGTCAGACTCCTTGTACTCTATGGGCAGCCGAAAGATACGGCTGCGTTCGACAAATACTACCGCGAAGTCCACATCCCCATTGCCAGGCGGATGCATGGACTCAAAAAATGGACGGTGGGAAAGGTCACCGGCACGCCAGACGACGAGCCGTCGCCTTACTACTACCTTGTGGATCTCTATATGGAGAGTCGTGAGGATTTCGATGAGTTGCTCCGCTCGCCCGAAGGCCAGGCGGCCGTTGCCGACGTGCCGAACTACGCGACCGGAGGAGCAACGTTTCTCTACACTGAGCTTGAGGAACTGATTTGACCGCCCTTGAAGGAATGTGACTCGTGGCCGAACGGTAACCTTTCGCCGCGGCACCCATTGACCAGCTGCCGGCGCAGCGCAGGGTCACGCCCTCCGAATCGTCCCGTCACGATCTCGCAAGCGGCCCCATTGCAAGTCCGCGGGCGGGTCATCGCGGATGGGATATTTCGCCGCGAGCGTTTCGTTCATGTCGATGCCGAGCCCCGGCTTTTCATTGCACCACAACATGCCGTCGCGCAATTCGGGCGCCCCGGGAAACACCTCGCGCAGGGCGTCACTGAACACGCTGGCCTCCTGGATGCCGAAGTTCCATGTCGCCAAATCCAGATGCACGTGCGCCGCGTGGCCCACTGGCGAAGTGTCGCCCGGCCCGTGCCAGGCGGTGCGCACGCGGAAGAAATCGCAGAGCGCGGCGATCTTTCGCGCTGCGCTGATGCCGCCGACCTGCGAGAGATGGCAGCGGATGAAGTCGATCAGCCGTCCGCTCACGAGGTCGAGCCATTCGTTCGGGTTGTTGAACAATTCGCCCATCGCGATGGGCGTGGCACACTGCTGGCGCAGGATTTTGAAATAGCCCACGTCCTCCGGTGCAAATGGGTCCTCGAGGAAGAACAACCGGTACGGCTCCAGTTCCTTCGCCAGGCCGATGGCATCGATGGGCGCAAGCCGCTCGTGCATGTCGTGGAGCAGTTCGATTTCGTCGCCGAGCTGTTCGCGGAGATATTTGAAGAGCTTTGGCACCGAGCGCCGATACTTTGCCGGCTCGAACAACTCGCCGCGGAAATGCCCTTCGCCGGTCAGCTTGGGTTCGACCACGTTCGTTACCGAGTCGGACGTGGCCCTTGTGCCGTAAGTGGCCTGGCCTTCCACGCCGACCTGCGCGCGGATGTAGCGCACCCCCTGGGCCATGAACTGCTTTGCGCGTTCGGCGACGTCCTCCATCGTTTTGCCCGAAGCGTGACGATAGACAGGCACGGCGATGCGGCACTTGCCACCCAACAACTGATAGAGCGGCATCCCGACGCGCTTGCCCTTGATGTCCCAGAGCGCCGCGTCCACTCCGCTCAACGCATTCATGAGCACCGGGCCGTTGCGCCAGTACGAGCTTTGGTACATGGCCTGCCAAAGATCTTCGATGTTGTCTGGATCTTTGCCGGCGAGGAATGGCGCAAGGTATTCGTTCACCGCCGTGACCACCGTGCGGATGCGCTGGGTGAACGTCGCACAACCTAGTCCATAAAGGCCGGGCTCACTCGTCTCGACCTTCACGACGCAGAGCCGAATTCGCGCCGGCGCAGTGAGGATGGCTTTGACCTTCGTAATCTTGAGCGGAGAAAGTTTCGGTGTGGGTACCGTGTTCGGCGCCGGTGCTTCGGCGCTGAAGGCGCGTCCGCCACAGGCCAGACCCGCCAGCGCGCCGCCTTGAGTGAGTTGTTGGAAGAAATTTCGTCGGTTCATGGACCAAGCTCAGCGACCGGCGCGGGCAGCAGGCCTCCGCCGAAGCTAATGATTTTGTAAAACCAGTGACTCATAAAACTGAAACGCTCAACGACGGCGCTGCAGCGCCTTGTCAGGCAAATCGTTTATCCACGTCAAAAATCTCAAGCCGAATATCGCTGCGAAAGGCCAAAGGCTTGATGGGCGCATCGCTCTCAATGCAGAAGAAATGCCCACCCACGCATGACAACTCGCTTTGGATGCGCCGCTCATCTACAATGGTTGAAGCACGCGCCAACGTAAACTCTCGGTCATCGAACCACTTGGGAACATCGTCCCAGCAGACTCGGCCGCCGCGTATGACGTAAAGGTCAATCTCGGCCCAACCAACAATCCTCTGAACCTTATTTACGGCGTCAATCTGCTGGCGAAAAATATCGCAGTGTTTGCGGCCCAAACGCTCGCTCAATGCCGTGAGCAATCGCTCCTCCCAAGGAGTCCACTTGCGAAACAATGTGCGAATGCTCTCGAACATAGATTTGCCCAACGACCCAAGCTCAGCCTCAGCCGCCGGAGCGGGACGTCGCCCAAGCTGACGACGTGATGTTACCAGCGGCAGTCGAAATGCCAAGCGCGGGGGCTGCAGCGCGTGGTTACGCGGCAAAATCATGGTAGCCTCACTTCGCTGTGTCTCCAAAGCGTGATGTCACCCTGGGCTACCAATCGTCCGTCGCTCACTAAAGCCTCAATACGTCTGTCAAACAACTCATGCCCGGCTTGCCCCTCTGGAAACTCTACACCCAACGAATCCGTCACTTTGGCAAAAACCATCGCAACCTTTCTCCAACGACCGTTGGTAGTAGAGAGATACGCAATCACAGCATCGTCAACTTGGGCGTCGGTTGCCATGCCGTCTAACATTTGGACTGAGCCACGTTACCTCGGCGCCTCCAGTTTTACCAATCCACCACCGACCCGTCGTCCACGTCGTACGTTTCGCGGTTGCGCCAGTCGTGATCAAGTTTGTTGGCGAGGGCGTTTTCGTCCAGTTCGATGCCCAGGCCGGGACCGGTCGGGATGTCGACGTAGCCGTCGCGGACCTTGAACGGATTCTTGACGTAGCCGACACCGAGACTCGCCTGTTCCTGGCAGAGAAAATTCGGTATGGAGGCGGCCAGGTGAAGGCCGGCCGCCAGCGAAATCGGTCCCAGCGGATTGTGCGGAGCGATGGCGGCGTAATAGGCCTCCGCGATCCCGGCGATCAAACGGCACTCGGTGATGCCGCCGGCGTGACACAGGTCCGGCTGCAGGATCGTCGCCGCCTTCTTCTCCAGGATTTCGCGGAAGCCCCATTTTGTGAAGATGCGTTCACCCGTGGCGATCGGCAGGTGCGTGCCGCGCGCGATGTCGGCCATCACGTCAACTTCCTGGCAGTTCACCGGCTCCTCGATGAACATCGGCTGATACGGCTCCAGCGCCTTGATGAGCAGCCGCGCGGTCTGCTGGCTGATGGCGCCGTGGAAATCGATGCCGATGTCGCACTCGTCGCCCACGGCGGCGCGCAGTTCGGCGAAGCGCTGGGCCGCCTTGTCGATGAACGCCTTGTTCTCGACGATGCGCGCCGGGCGTTCCTTCAACGGGCCGGTCTTGAACGCGGTGAAGCCCTCGGCCTTGCGCTGCTGGATGCGCTCGACCGTCCCGGCGTGGGCGTAGACGCGCACACGCGTGCGGGTTGGGCCGCCGAGCAGTTCATAGACGGGCACGCCGAGCGCCTTGCCCTTGATGTCCCAGAGCGCCTGATCCACACCGCTGATGGCGCTGGTGAGAACCGGCCCGCCGCGATAGAAGGCGTGCCGGTACATCGCCTGCCAGTGATGAGCAACGGGCCGCGGGTCCTTGCCGATGAGATAGGGCGTGAGTTCCTCGATGGCCGTCGCGACCGTCTTCGCGCGGCCTTCGACAATCGGTTCGCCCAGTCCAGTGATGCCGGTGTTGGTGTGGATTTTCAGGAAGAGCCAGCGCGGCTTGACCATGAAGGTTTCGACCTTGGTGATCTTGAGTTTGTCGCTGACACCGATCATCGGCTTGGCGTCCTTGCTGCGGAGCTTGCGTTCGTTCTCTTCGATCTCCTTCAAGTAATCATCGACGACACCAGGCTTCGTCGGCGCATCGGCGGCGGCAAGCTGGAGGGCACCGACGGTGGACGCTCCGGCTGCGCCGAGGGCTTTGGTGAGAAAAGAGCGGCGGTCGAGCGATGTTTGTCGAAGTGTGTGGAGCAGATTCATGGCAGGCACCTCACTGCGATGGTTGGAAAGCATTCACAGGGAACTGTGAGGAATACTGCGGGGGTCTCAGGCCAACGGCAATCCATTTCGATCCGTTATTCCTGTAACACCTCTGGACGAAATCCCGAGGCTGGGCTGTGCGTCCGCCGAGCTCGACGCCAGGGTGTGACACGCCTGTTTCTTCCCTCCTGCGCGCCTTTGATCAGGCTGGTCAATTCTGCACAAACGGACCGGCACTCGTGGCGGATTTTCGCCTGACGAGGGTTGTCGTGTGTGGGGCTTTAGGGAGGCTGTGAGGGGCTGTCCGTGCCGAGTGGACGATTGACAAAGGCCGCGCCAATCCAGGGCAGAGCCGCGTCGTTGAACAGGATGCGCATTCTTAGTGAATTTTTTTCATGCCCTAATCCCGGGCTGCTGCGCTGGGCTGGCATCACCCGTGCAGTCAAAGGCACGCCTATGAAGTTATTGGGTCATTTGCAGGTCACCGGGCCGTGCTCCTGCGCTTGGAAAGGAACCTGATGAAAGCAAAGCCGAATCCAAAGTCGAACGCAGCGGCTGCCCTCAGTCGTCGTTGTTTCCTCCGGACAACCACTCGGGGCCTTGGCGCCGCCGCGCTGCTCGGCGCGATGCCTCGCGGGTGGGTCGGCAGCGTTTACGCCAGCGACGGTCCGGAAACCCCGGCGATACGCTTCGGCATGATTGCGCTGACGGATTGCTCCCCCATCGTCATCGCGCACGAGAAGGAATTATTTAAGAAATACGGCATCCAATCGACGGTCGCCAAAGGGGCCAACTGGGCGGCGATTCGCGATTCGCTCTCCAGCGGGGACAACCAGGCCACGCACATGCTTCTGGGCATGCCCATCGCCAGCACGATGGGCCTGCTCGGCGCGCCAAAGAAGCCGATGGTCATTCCGTGGCTGCTCAACCGCAATGGACAGGCCATCACGCTCAAGGCGGAGTGGAAAGGCGCGGTGAAGGACGACCCGAAGGCGCTGGCGCCGTTCCTGGCGAAGGCCCGAAAACTGGGCGAGCCGCTGACGTTTGCCATGACGTTTCCCCCGGGCACGCACGCGATGTGGATGCGCTATTACCTTGCGGCGGGCGGCATCCATCCGGACAAGGACGTGGCGCTCATCACCATCCCGCCTCCCCAGATGGTGGCGAACATGAAGATCGGGAAGATGGACGGCTTCTGCGTGGGCGAGCCGTGGAACGCCCGGGCCATCGCGGACAAGATTGGTTTCACCTCGTTGACCACCCAGGAGATTTGGAACGACCATCCCGAGAAGGTCTGCGCCTTTACGGCGGAGTTTGCCGACAAGAATCCGAAGACCGTGAAGGCCGTGCTCAAGGCCCTGCACGAGGCCAGCGTGTGGCTCGACGACATGAATAACAGACCGGAGCAATGTGCCATCGTGTCCAAGCCGACTTACATCAATTGCGACAAGGAGACCATTCTGGGCCGGCTTCAGGGCAAACTCGACTATGGTGACGGCCGCGCGAAGGCCGACGAGTTCCCCATGCACTTCAGCAAGCGCAATTGCAATTACCCCCAGCCGGCTTATGCGAAATGGTGGCTCACTCAGTTCCGCCGGTGGGGCATGGTCACTGGAGCGCCCGACTACGAAGGCGTGCCCAAACAAGTCATGCGTGGCGACCTCTACGCCGAGGCGATGAAGGAGATCGGCGTGATCGACCGTGCGCAGGACGACAGCGCGTGGACGATGTTCGACGGCGTGAAGTTCGATCCCAAGGGTGACCTGGAGGCGTACGCGAAGGGGTTCGCCGTGAACGGAGTCAAGAATTTATGATTTATAAACCATAAATCCCACTGCCGTGAACGAATCCAAGCTCAAAAGCCTCGATTGGCTCATCCTGCCGCTCGTCGGATTCATCGCCGCGGTGCTCGTGTGGCAGATACTCAGCGTCACCGTCGCCAGGGAACTTCCCTCGCCGGGCAAGACCTGGACCGACAGCAAGGAATATGTTCTCAAACCGTTTGATAAACGCGGCGAGATGGACCAGGGCATTCTGCGGTTCACCTGGTATTCGCTGATCCTGGTGGCCAAAGGCTACGCCATCGCGCTGCTTGTCGGCACGCCCATCGGCTTCCTGCTTGGCTTGTCAAAGACGTTCACCAAGGTGTTCGACCCCATCATTCAGGTGCTTCGCCCCGTCTCGCCGCTGGCGTGGCTGCCGCTAGGGCTGGTGCTATTTCTGGGCGCGGGCAAGCAGGCCAGTGAACTCGGCGCGCTCTTCACGATCGCCGTCTGCGCCATGTGGCCGACGGTGCTCAACACTGCGGTCGGCGTGCGTTCGATTCCGCAGGATTATCTGAATGTCGCGCGAGTGCTCAAGCTCTCGCGCACGAAGACACTCGTCAAAGTGCTCATCCCCGCCACGCTGCCTTACATGTTCACCGGGTTCCGTCTCAGCCTTGGCATCGCGTGGCTCGTGATCGTGGCGGCCGAGATGCTGACGGGCCGGCCGGGTGTTGGCGGGTTTCTCTGGCAGGAATACAACGCCCTGAATTACTCCCGCATCATCCTCTGCATCCTGACGATTGGATTCGTCGGTTTCGCTCTCGACCGGCTGATGAGCGCGGCGGAACGGCGGTTCAAGACGACATGAGCATTTATGATTTATGATTTACGATTTATGATTGCCGGCCGTCGTGCGAGTGGCGTTAAAGATTTTAGTCAGCTCAATCGCTTCACAGAGCAGTTTGTCGGTGCGTTTTGCCGAGAGCAGTCCGGCGCGCTGGCTCAGTTCGATCCACAAGGCAGATTCATCAGCTTCCTCCAGCACGGTGGTGATCTTATTGATGAAGTCAGCTCTCGATTTACCTCGAAGTGCCGCGCGATAATTCGACGCCACGGAGCATGCGCTCCGCGCCACCTGGTTCGCAACTGTTCGGCCGGAGACTGTCTTCGGCATCGCATCCACCATCTTCAGCACGCGCACGGCGAAGGACATGGTTCGTTCTTTGAGTTCTTCTTTGGTCATAGGAGGGGATTTATGATTGATGATTTACGATTTATGAATTGGCGCAGTTGCCTGTGCGCCAACGAATTGAGGAGCTTCGCGCCTCGCAAAAAATCATCAATCATAAATCCTAAATCATAAATCGCGTGTCTTTCCTCGAACTCCAGAATGTCCGCAAAGGCTACGGCGTCAACGGCAGCCGGACCGAGGTCCTTCGCGACATCAACCTCGCCATCGAGGATGGCGAGTTCGTCGCCATCGTCGGTTACTCGGGTGCAGGCAAGACCACGCTCATGTCCGTCCTGGCAGGCTTGCTCAAGCCGGATTCCGGCTCAGTGAAGCTGGAAGGCCGTGAAGTCAACGGCCCCGGCCCCGACCGCGGGATCGTCTTCCAGAATTACTCCCTGCTGCCGTGGCTGTCCGTCTTCGAGAACGTGAAGCTGGGCGTCGACGCCGTCTTCGCCGACCAACCCGAAGCCGCGCGCATCGAGCATACGGAGAGGTTCATTTCGTTGGTCCACCTGACCGACGCTCGCGATAAGCGCCCCGCCGAACTCTCCGGCGGCATGAGACAGCGCGTGAGCGTTGCCCGCACGCTGGCCCTGCAACCGAAGGTGCTGCTGTGCGATGAACCGCTGAGCGCGCTCGACGCTCTGACGCGCGCCAACCTCCAGGACGAACTCGCCCGCATCCGCTTCCAGCAGAAACAGACGGTCGTGCTCGTCACGAATGACCCGGACGAAGCCATTCTGCTGGCCGACCGTGTCATTCCGCTTACGACCGGCCCAGGTGCCACGCTCGGGCCGTCCTTCCCGGTCGACATCCCTTACCCGCGCGACCGGAGGGACCTGAATCACAACGGACGCTTCAAGGAGCTGCGCCGGGAGGTGACCGATTTCCTGCTCGCCTTGCGCCGCGACCGTCACGCCACCTGGACGCGGAAACTGGATCTCCCCGACATTGAGCCGGAAGACCTGAGCCGGCCGCCGCGGTTGATCGGCGGGCGGAAGCGACGGATCCGGCGCAGTGAAATGAAAACAGAGACTGTGGAGGCCTCGTCGTGATGGATGCCTCACGCAAAGAGCGCGAAGGACGCAAAGCGTTGGAGAGCATGCGCCAAGCGAGTCACGCCAGGCAAATGAACCAGGCCGTACGCTCCCCTTCACTCACAAATCCTTTGCGGCCTTCGCGTCCTTCGCGTGAGGCCCGCCTCCTATGAGCCACTACGTCGAGCTTTCCGACCTGACGAAGATCTACCCGACGCCCACCGGCCCGGCCGTCATCGTCAAGGATTTCAATCTTCGCATTCAGAAGGGTGAGTTCGTCACGCTCATCGGCCACTCCGGTTGCGGCAAATCCACGGTGCTCTCGATGCTCGCGGGGCTGAACCCCATCAGCGGCGGCGGCATCGTGCTCGCGGGGCGCGAACTGGCCGGCGCCGGCCCTGACCGCGGCGTGGTCTTTCAATCGCCCTCGTTGCTTCCGTGGTTCACGGCGTTTGAGAACGTCATGCTGGGCATCAATCAGGTCTTCTACAGCGCGAGCCGCCAGGAGCGCCGGGAAATCGCCGAGTATTATCTGACCGTTGTGGGCCTGGCGGATGCGATGCACAAACGGCCGGCGGCCCTTTCGCAAGGCATGAGGCAGCGGGTGGGCATTGCACGCGCGTTCGCGCTGAAACCCAAGATGCTTCTCCTCGACGAACCCTTCGGAATGCTCGACTCGCTCACGCGCTACGAACTGCAAGCCGTGTTGCTCGAGCTCTGGCGCAAGAACCGCATTACGGCCCTCATGGTCACCCACGACGTGGACGAGGCGCTTTACCTCAGCGACCGCGTCGTCTGCATGACCGACGGTCCGGCCGCCGAGGTCGGCGACATCGTGCCCGTTGCTTTCCCGCGCCCGCGCGATCGCAAGGCCGTGATGGAGCATGAGGACTACTATCCGTTGCGCGAGCACTTGATTGAATTCCTCGAAGTCCACGCTCGCCGTCGCCGCGCGCGCCCGCAGACCGACGCACGTCAGAGCCGAAGAGTCGCGAGCACTGCCAAAGAGGCACTGTCGGAAATTGAAGGCGACGACGTACTCGAACACGCCGCACCCATCAAAGCCTAGCGAATTCGCACTCGAACTCAACATTCACGCTATGACCTCGCAATCGCCACTGCTTCAAGATCTGCTCGCGCAGAAAAGCTCCGTGCGGAGCCCGCATGGCCAGATTTTTGCCTGGGAACAACGGCGCGAGTTGCTTCGCGATCGGCTGAAGACGCATCCGCTGACGGGCATCACGCCGGAGGAAGTCCAAGCCCACTTCCAAGCCATGCCGGCGCGCTATTGGGAACACGTCAGCGAGGGCGAACTGGTCTGGGGACTGGAGACCATTCATGACTTCTTCAAATCGCTCACCGCGCCGGATTCCATCGGCAGCGTTCCGGTGGTGCAATGGCGATCCGTTCCGGAGCAAGGCTTCACGAAGGTGATGCTCTGCACCTGGGACCGCCACGGGCTGCTGGCCAAGGTCGCGAGCGCCTTCAGCGCTGTCGGCATCAATATCATTCAGGCCGACGTTTACACCCGCGCCGACTGCCTCGTGCTGGACGTTTTCCGTGTTCGCGAGAAGGAGCCGTTCCATGTCCGTGATGCCGCCCGATTGAGCGAGATGGTCTTTATTCTCGATGGCGCCTTGCGCCAGTCGCCGTCGTTCGCCTCCTACTGGGCCTGTACGCGCCACAAATTCCTGGCGCTGCCCGCCGCAACGCCGCCGTTCCTGCGTTTCGATAACGAAGGTTCGTCCGACTGCACCATTCTGCGCGTGGAAGCCCCCGACCGGCTCGGCCTGCTTGCGGACATCCTGCAGGCCCTGGCCGATTCGGGTTTGAACATCGCTCAGGCGTTCATCGACACGGACGAAGATCTGGCGCACGACGTGTTTCATTTCACCGACGTTGCGGGGATGAAAATCCTGGATCCCGCCCAACTGAGGTTCATCCGCCGTCGGTTGCTGGAGGCGATGGGTCCTTGTCATGACTGACACATCTCACCCAACGCACTCCTCGAACGCCGCGTTCGCCCCGCTCGGTGAGGATGCTATGCCGAACCCGACTGAACTTAAAAAGAGCAGTTGAAACCACAGATGGACACAGATAACGAGCATTCGCGACAGCTATCGCGTTCACCCATTAGGGAGCGACGTTCTCCGTTAGAATCTGTGTCCATCTGTGTCCATCTGTGGTTTTCATTCTCTACATTAACCGCAATTTCCCGATTCAGGCTGAAAGGCCCGCCCGAAACTATCCCATGACCAAGACCTCCAAATCCACCCTGACCGCGGGCGCCATCGTGTTGGCCGCCACCCAGGCTCTCTATGCCCAATACGCCCCGCCCCCGCCACCCGCGCCCTTCCAGGGATTCTTAAACGAGGCGCTTCGCAAGGACGATCCCTACATGAACAAGTGGGACTTCGGCGGTTCTCTCCGCACGCGCTTTGAAGTGCGGGACAACTTTGGCATCGCCGGCGTGCCCGGCTCGCTCGACTTCCGCAAGGACGGCGCCGACGTCGACAATCGCTATCTCCTCGAACGTCTGCGCGTTCGCGCCGGCTACACGGACAAATGGTTCGGCGCGTTGGTCGAGGGCCGCAGCAGTCTCGCGCAGGGTGACGAGCGCTTCGCCTCCACCGCGCCGCTCCCGGCCACGAAACGCGAAGGCCCCGAGCAGGACAGCATCGACCTCCATCAAGCCTACGTCACACTCGGCAATCACAAGGAATTCCCACTGTCGCTCAAAGTCGGCCGGCAGGAACTCATCTACGGCGAGGAACGGCTCATCGGCGCGTTCGGCTGGAACAACATTGGCCGAGTGTTCGACGCGGCCAAGCTCCGCTGGCAGAACGAATGGTTCGGCGCGGATGCCTTCGCCAGCCGCGTCGTGATACCGGAAGACGGCCGCTTCAATGTCGCCAACGACTATGACTGGTTCAGTGGCGTTTATGCGACCAGCACGAAGATTCCGAAGCACAGCCTCGACGTCTACTTCCTTTCGCGTAACGCCAGCCCGCAAGCCTCCACCGCCGAGCCACACCCACAAGCGCCGCAGCCGAGCGCGCGCGATATCTACACGCTGGGTGTCCGGCTCAAGTCGAATCCCGGCCAGATCGGAAACTGGGACTACACGCTCGACCTCATCGGCCAGCTCGGAAACTTCCGCGACACCCGAGCCGGCGCGCCCGCCGAGCGTCTCGACCACGAAGCTTATGCCGTCGTCCTCCAGGGCGGCTACACCTTCAAGGACGCCTGGGGTACGCCTCGCCTCGGTGTTGAATACGCGCACGGCTCCGGCGATAGCGACCCGAAGGACGGCAAGCACGGGACCTTCGAGAATCTCTTTCCCACGAACCACAAGTTCTACGGCTATGCGGATTTCTTCTCACTGCAAAATCTCCACGACGTTCGCGCCATCGCCCAACTCAAGCCGCATCCGCGGGTCAGCCTCGCGCTCGAAGGCCACGCCTTCTGGCTCGCGGACACCAGCGACAATCTCTACACCGCGGCCGGCACGCCGCGCGGCGGCACGGGCCCGACACCCGGCACCGGATACGGCGTCAACGACAGCTACGGCAGTTACGTTGGCAGCGAAGTGGACTTCATCGCGGGCTGTGCCCTCACGCGCTACGCCCAGCTCGAAGCCGGATACGCCCACTTTTTCCGCGGCGACTACGTCAAGCAAAGCCTCTCCGCGCCGACCCACAGCTCCGCTGACGCAAATTGGGTCTACGTACAACTCAGCGTGAACTTCTGACCTCTCCCATGGACCATGAACCCTCCCTTGGCAACCGAGTCTGCTCTGGCAGTCCCTGGCTCCGGGCCGACGCGCACGCTGATTGACGCGCTGCTGGCGGAACAACAAGAGCTCACAGCGGTCGAGGAGTTTGCCCGCGCGCACGAACGGCACGAAATCACTCAGTCGCGTTATCGCGCGTTCATCGCAGCCGCCGCGCCCGCGCCCGGCCAGCAATACGCGTTCGAAGTAGACCTCGACCAATGCAGCGGCTGCAAGGCCTGCGTGACGGCCTGCCATTCGCTCAACGGTCTCGACGATGAGGAGACCTGGCGCAGTGTTGGCCGGCTCACTTCGACCGATTGGCGCGCGCCGCTTCAGCAGGTCGTCACCACGACCTGTCATCACTGCGTGGATCCCGCCTGCCTCAACGGTTGTCCGGTGCTGGCTTACGACAAGGATCCCGTGACCGGCATCGTGCGCCATCTCGATGACCAGTGCATCGGCTGCCAATACTGCGCGATGAAGTGTCCCTACGAGGTGCCGCAGTATTCCAGGACGCGGGGCATCGTGCGCAAATGCGACATGTGCAGTTCGCGCCTCGCCGCCGGCGAAGCCCCCGCGTGCGTGCAAGCCTGTCCAAACGAGGCCATCCGCATCACCGTGGTGGAACAGGCGAAGGTGCGGGGTCGGTATCGAGACCTTCCGGTGTTGGACGGCATCGGAAAGAGACAGAGA
>WNGA01017213.1_pt1 | contig 13659 bp, 18 predicted proteins | sample 5400061 | NCBI WGS metagenome assembly WNGA01 (sample SAMN13153366, study PRJNA577476) | soil metagenome | isolation source: 100 cm soil or saprolite under grassland replicate 2 | place: USA:California | collected 2016-06-15 | reverse complement strand
TGCCGTTCGATTCCAACTCGATTCGAGTCGACCGGCGCGAAGAGATCATGGCGGTATTGACCCGTGAAATCCAGAAGCTCCCTCGCGCCGAGCTGCTGGAAAAGCTCGATGCCGCGGATGTCCCGGTCGGGCCGGTGAACGACGTCGCCGAGATCCTGCGCGATCCGCACGTGCGCGCGCGGCGGCTCGTCGGCAGCTTCGATTACCCGGGCGTGGGCGAATTCAGGGCGCTCGCGCTGCCGTACAAGTTTCTCGGCTGGGACAACCCGGAAATCGGCCGGCCGCCGCTGCTGGGCGAGCACACCGGGAAAATCCTCAAGGAGTTCGGCCTGGCATGAGCGTCCTGTATTCCGTGTCGCAAGGCGTCGCCACCATCGCGCTCAACCGCCCGGAGGCGCGCAACGCGCTCAACCTCGAGATGTGCGAAGCGCTGCTGGAAGTTACAAAAAATCTGCTTGAAAAGGATGTGCGCGTGGTCTTCGTGCGCGGCAACGGGCCGGTATTCTGCGGCGGCGCCGACCTCAAGGAGCGCAGCGGCAAGAGCGAGGCATGGGTGCGCACGCGGCGCATGAAGGCGTTCGCCGCGTATGGAGCGCTCGAGGCGCTGCCGATGCCTTGCGTGGCGCTGGTGCACGGCGCCGCGATCGGCTCGGGCTGCGAGATTGCCGCGGCCTGCGACTTCATCGTCGCCACGCCGGAAGCGACGTTCCGCACCCCCGAAGCGCAGCGCGGCACGGTCGGCGCCACGCAGCGCCTGCCGCGCATTCTCGGAAAACGTCTGGCGAAGGATTTGATGTTCACCGGCCGCGCGCTCACCGCCGACGAGGCGAAAGAGGCCGGCCTGGTCACGCGCATTGTTCCTTTTTCCGAATTCGAAAGCGTAACAGCCGAGATCGCGGCAAGCATCGTCAAAGCGGCGCCGCTCGCGATGCGCCTTGCCAAGCGCACCATCGACCGCGGCATCGAGCTCGATCCCCAGGGCGCCCTGCAGGCGGAGCTCGAAGCCATCGAGGAGCAGCTCGCCGCCGGCGAATGGATGGGCAAGGCGTGAGCTGGAAGGCGCAGACGCTCGGCGAAGTGCTGGAGCGGCAGGCACGCGAGCGCGGCGGCGCCGAAGCTCTCGTCACTTCTACGCATCGCTTTTCGTATAAGGAACTTTTTCAGAGAGCAAAGACTTGTGCGGGGGCCATGCAAGCCCTGGGGCTCGGCCGCGGCGACCACGTCGGCATCCTGATGGGCAACGACGAGAACTGGCTGGCGCTGTTCTACGGCGCGGCGCTCATCGGCGCGGTGACGGTGCCGGTCAACACGCGCTTCAAGAGCGCCGAGATCGATTTCTGCGTGAAGCAGGCCGACTGCAAGACGCTGTTCTACGTCGAGCGTTTCCTGAAGAACGACTACGGCAGCATGGTTTCGGGTCTTGATCTGCAGAAAATCAACGTGGTTGAACGGATGCCGGAAGGTTCCCTCAAGCCCGTCGAAGTCTCGGCGCAGGATGTCCTGCTGATCCAGTTCACCTCGGGAACCACCGCGTATCCCAAGGGCGCGATGCTGACGCACGACAACATGCTGCGCGATGCCTGGGCGGCGGGCCAGCGCATCGGCATCCGGCCCGAGGACCGCTACTTCAACTGCCGGCCGTTCTTCCATGTCGCCGGCTCGACGCTCTCGGCGCTGATGGCGCTTACCGCCGGCGCCTGCCTGGTGACGCTGCCGACCTTCGAGGCGGGCGCGGCCCTTGAGCTGATGGAGCGCGAGCGCTGCACTCTGATCTCGGGCAACGACACCATCTTCCAGATGCTGATGGGCCACGAGGATTTCGCGAAGCGTAGGCTGAGCCTCCGCGGCGGCTGGGCCGCCGCCGGCCCGCAGACCATGCGCCGGATCATCGATGTGCTCGGCGCAAGGCAGATCTGCGCCGCCTACGGCCTCTCGGAAGCATCGCCCAACGTGGTCATGAGTGACTGGCGCGACGACGAGAATTTAAGAATTGACGGACTCGCTCTTCCTCATGAGGGAGTGCAGTTGAGGATCTCTGCCGAAGGGGAAATCCAGGTGCGTGGCTGGAACGTGATGCGCGGCTACTACAACAACCCGGAAGCCAACGCCAAGGCTTTCACCGCCGACGGCTGGCTGCGCACCGGCGACCTCGGCGAGCTGACTGCGGATGGCAGGCTGCGCATGTCGGGCAGGCTGAAGGACGTGTTTCGCGTCGGCGGCGAGAACGTCGCGCCGGCGGAGGTCGAGGAAGTGCTGCTCGCGCATCCCGCCGTCGAGACCGCGCAGGTGATCGGTGTTCCCGATGCGCGGCTCGGCGAAGTGCCTTGCGCCTATGTCACCCTGAAGTCTGGGGTTTCCGTTTTTCCACAGGATCTGATTGACTGGTGCAAAGGCAAATCGGCCAATTTCCGGGTTCCCCGGTACGTGAGAATCGTCGAGGACTTCGAGGTGATCGGCATGACGGCGAGCGGCAAAGTTCAGAAGCAGAAGCTGCGCGAGCACGCGCTGCGCGAGCTCAAGCTGGGGTAGCGCCGCCCCGCGCTAATAAGTGGGTACGCCCAACCCAAAAGGAGGGACTGTGAAGCGACGCACTGCACTCATTGTGGCTTTAACGACGGCGATCTGGCTCGGGTTCGCGCTGCCCGGAAACGATGCTGTCGCCCAGCAGAAATCGCTGAAGGAGCAACTCGTAGGAACCTGGACGTTCGTCTCATCCAATGCCAAGCTGCCGGATGGAAGCCCCTTGTGGGGGAACAATCCCAAGAGCCTCCTTATTTTCACAAACAACGGCTACTACACGTGGCACGTCTTTCGCTCTGATCGGCCGAAATTCGCGTCGAATAACCGCATGCAGGGGACGCCAGACGAAAACAAGAGCACGATGCAGGGAAGCCTTGCCTATTTTGGTACGTACTCGGTCAACGAGGAGGACAAGACCGTCATGTTTCGCGTTGAGGGAAGCACGTATCCGAACTCGGAGGGGGAGGAACTGAAACGAATTATCACCGGCCTTACGACGGATGAATTGAAGTACGTCAATCCTTCCACGACGCTCGGTGCACGAGTCGAAGCCGTGTTTAGACGAGCCAAGTAGGCGCTACGGAAGCTAGCCTAGACTCGAATGTTTCTCTCCACGAATCGAGCAGAGAAAGGGACCTTCTGTGGCAAAGCTGCATAACCGCGGCGTCCAGCCAACGCTCGCAAGCGGCGCTGCGCTTGCTTGCCCGCGCGGCTGACGCCGAACGTTAGGCGACATGAGCACGCGCTTGCGCCTTGCATTAGCTGCGTACTTGGCACTCTGGGCGGCTATAGCCGGGGGCATCATCTACGGTATTGTGCGGGCTGGATACTCAGCGTGGCTTGCTGTGGCTTTCCCATTTCTGCTGTTCGTCTTCGTTAATGGCTCGCTAGCGTACAGAGCGCGTATCCGGCAACTCAGGCTGGAAGGAAAAGAGCCACCACGGTACCTCCAGTATCTTTTCTTCCCGCAGGGTCTTCCTAAGTTCAAACAGGAGGCGCCCAGATCCACTCACTTACTCGTTGGCATCGCGGCGGCACTCACCGGCGTTTTCTTTGTCTTTTGCGGCGTCGCACTTGCTTTCGACGCTGAATGGTCACGCATTTCGCAGCCGCTCCTCGCAGCTGCTATTTGTATCGTTCTGGCTGGCATCGGTGCGGCGTTTCTCTACCTTTCATGGCGTGCTCTTTCTTTTGGTAGGAAGTCCCCGGCAAATGTCGCCTAACAGCCAGCCGGTTGTTGCCCGACGCGTTAGGCTTGCAGTTACGCCGCGCGCGGCGCGCGCCTGAACCGGAACGTTAGGCCGCAGATGATGCGCCAAGCAAACGTCAACGTTGGACTACCGTACCGGTAAACAGAGATGAACGAGGAGTAGCGATGACGACCGATTCACAAACGCCCGCGTGGGCAACCGCAGCCGTTCTCGTAGGACGCTTGATTTTCGCTGCGGTCTTCCTCATGGCATTGGCATTCAAGGTGATGGACATCGATGGCACGGCGGCCTATATCACATCGGCCGGCTTCCCTGTTCCGAAGCTTCTTGCCTGGTTGGCTGCACTGTTTGAACTGGCGCTGGCCGTTTGCCTGCTGAGCGGCGCTTTCTTCGCTGAAGCCGCGCTACTCGCTGCGGCTTACGTCCTCTTCCTCGCTTTTGCGTTTCACGGTCCGTCGCATTGGAGCGCAAGTCAGACGGAATTCGGCTTTTTCGTCGATCACTTTACATTCATGGCCGGCCTTCTATTTGCGGCCGCACATGGACCGGGTACGCGATTGGCGATCAGTTTCCGCTACCTGCGCACGCCCACGAAAGCGTGAACCACCGACGAACCCGGCCGAATAAGTGAAGATGCTGCCTAGCAGCGCGTTGTTGACCGACGCCTTTAGCTCGCTACGCTGCGCATGCGGCGCGGCAAAACGCGAACGTTAGGCCGCTACGCCATAAGCCGACGGTAACTAGGAAATCAAGGAAGGCGACCGATGGACATTCCGCTGATTGAGCAGGTCAAGATACAAGCTCAGGTCCTAGTTCCGCTTGTCAAAGCCCTCCAGACAGAACTAGGCGAGGAGCGGGCCAACGCCATTGTCCGAAAGGCGCTCGGAGACCTGTATCGCAAGTTTGGCGAGAAGTGGTGGCGGACCCAGGGAGCACGCAACCTTGGCGAGAAGGTGGCTTCAGCCTTCGAGATGTTCGCGGCCGGAGATGCCTTGGAATACGAGGTGGTCAAGAAAACACCGGACGCGCTCGAATTAAACGTCACCGAATGTCGCTACGCTGAGTTCTATAAGAAGATCGGCGCACCCGAGCTGGGATTCTTGCTGACATGTAGTGCGGATTTTTCTCATGCAGAAGGCTTTGGTGCCAACGTGCAGCTCACCCGGACGCAAACCATCATGCAAGGCGCCAGTCACTGTGATTTTCGATATGCGCTGAAGAAGAAGCTCTAGGGCGAGGTGACTCTTATGTGCAGAAACATCAAGACCCTGTTCAATTTCGACCCGCCTGTGACCGACGAGGAAATTCGAGCGGCCGCGGTGCAGTTCGTGAGAAAAGTGAGCGGCTTCAACAAGCCGTCGAAAGCTAACGAAGCTGCATTTCTCGCGGCTGTTGACGAGGTAGCAGAAGTTTCCAGGAACCTTCTGAGCTCGCTCGAGACGAATGCGCTGCCGAGGAACCGGGAGGAAGAGGCCGCCAAGGCACGAGCGCGCGCTGCTCAAAGGTTCCACACGGGCTAGCAAGTGAGGGCCGCCGCTATTACCATGGTTTGAGTCCAAAGAGCAGCCCAACCCACCAAAGGAGTCAATCCATGAAACTGACAAGCAACATCGGGATGCTGTTATTGGCGGTCTGGCTCATCTTGACCGGACTGATACCGCTGCTGAATTTCAGTTTCTCGGGACTGGGGACCGTGATGGCGATTCTCGCCGTCGCGGCAGGTATCTTGATCGTCGTCGGCCGATAGGCAGCATGAAGCGGATCGTTGCGCTCGCCTGCCTCGCCCTGCTTTGCTCCTGCAGGGCGCCAGGTCTGGCCCCGCAATACGTCACCTACGATCTCGCGCCGACCGGCACGCTGCGCGCAGCGATCAATTTCGGCAACCCGGTGCTCGCGCAGAGGGACCCGGCGAGCGGCGAGCCGCGCGGCGTGTCGGTGGACCTGGCGCGGGAGCTGTCGTGGCGGCTCAATGTGCCCGTCGAGCTCATCCCGTACGAGGCCGCCGGCAAGGTGACGGCCGCGGCGACGAGCGGGGCCTGGGACGTGGCGTTCGTCGCCATCGACCCGGCGCGCGCCGCCGACATCGACTTCACGGCGCCCTACGTCATCATCGAAGGGACCTATCTGGTGCCGGCGAGCTCGCCGCTGCGCACCATCGAGGAGGTCGACCGCGAGGGCGTGCGCGTCGCGGTGAGCAGCAAAAGCGCGTATGACCTCTACCTCGCGCGGGTGCTGAAGCGCGCGCAGCTGGTGCGGGCACCGTCGCCGCCGGCTTCGATGGAGATGTTCGTCAGAGACCGGCTCGAGGCGGCGGCCGGAGTCAAGCAGCCGCTCGTCGAGTTCGCCAAAAATGATCCCGGCTACCGCGTCATTCCAGGGCGCTTCATGGTGATCGAGCAGGCGATGGGCACGCCGCGCGGCCGCGAGAACGGCGCGCGCTATCTGCGCGCGTTCATCGAGGACGTGAAAGCCTCGGGTTTCGTCGCGCGCGCGCTCGAGCGCAGCGGCCAGCGCGACGCTGTGGTCGCGCCGCCGTCGAGCGGTGGCTGAGCCCGGGCTTCGAGCCGCGCGCGCCTAGGCGGCGACGACGCGGGTGCCGGCCTCGCCGCGCAGCGCGCGAGCGACGTTCGGCGCATTGGTGATCAGGCCGAGGCGGCCGCCGCCGCCGACGAAATCGATCAGCGCCGCGATCTTCGGCCCCATGCTGCCGGCGTCGAATTGCGCATCGGCCTGGTGCTTGCGCGCTTCGGCCAGCGTCATGCGGTCGAGCCAGCGCTGCGTCGGCTGGTTGAAGTCGAGCGCGACTTTCTCGACGCCGGTGGGCAGCACCAGCGCGTCGGCGCCGAGGCTGCGTGCGAGCAGGCTCGAGGCGAAGTCCTTGTCGATCACCGCCTCGACACCCCGCAGCTCGCCGTGCCCGTCCTCGACCACCGGGATGCCGCCGCCGCCGCACGCCACCACGACGAAGCCTGCCTTCACCAGCGCGCGGATGACGTCGGTCTCGATGATCGCCTGCGGCTTGGGCGAGGGCACGACGCGGCGCCAGCCGCGCCCCGCGTCCTCGCGCACCGTCCAGCGGTACTTTGCGGCGAGCTTTTTGGCTCGACCTTCGTCCATGTGCGAGCCGATCGGCTTGGTCGGGTTGGAGAAGGCTGGATCGCTGCGATCGACGATGGTCTGGGTCACGACCGCAATCGCCTGGCGCGCGATGCGGCGACGCCCGAACTCGTTGCGCATCGCCTTGACGAACATGTAGCCGACCGCGCCCTGGGTGTCGGCGCCGGCATAATCCATCGGGATGGGCGGCACCTCGTCGATCGAGAGCTCCGAGCGCCGCAGCATGAAACCGATCTGCGGCGCGTTGCCGTGCGTAATGACGACGTTCCAGCCGGCCTCGATCATGCCGGCGATCTCGGCCGCCAGGCCGCGCACCATCTCGTACTGATCGGCGAACGATTCGTGCTGCCGGTCGCGGATCAGCGCGTTGCCGCCGATCGCGAGCACCGCCAGGCCGGCCTTTTGGCTCACTGGCGCTCGATGCCGCGGGTCTCGACCACGCGCCGCCAGCGCGCGATCTCGCGCTCGACGCGCTCGCGCATCGCCTCGGGCGAGGAGGGCGCCGGCACGCCGCCAAAATCGGCAAAGCGTTTCTTGGTTTCGTCTTCCGCCAGCACCGCGCGCAGCTCGCGGTTGAGCAGCGCGATCACCGGCCGCGGCGTTCCCGGCGCCACCGCCAGGCCGAGCCAGGAGCTGAACGCGACCCCCGGCAGCGTCTCGCCGACCGTGGGCACCTCGGGCATGAGCGCATAGCGCCCGGCGGAAGACAGCGCCAGCGCCCGCAGCCTGCCCGAGCGGATCTGCGGGAACGAGAAGGTCGCGGTCTCGATCAGCACGTCGAGGCGCCCGCCCAGCACCTCGGTGAACGCAGGCGCCGCGCCCTTGAACGGCACGTGCAGCATCGTCGTGCCTGCCTCGATGTTCAGCCACTCGCCGAGCAGGTGATGCAGGCTGCCGGGGCCCGCCGAGGAGTAGCTGATGCGGCCGGGCTCGGCCTTCGCGCGCGCGATCAGGTCCTGCAGCGACCTGAAGCGCGAATCGGGCGCGACCGACACCACCATCGGATACTCGATCACGGTGCTGACCATGCCGAAGCCGTTCACCGGGTCGTAAGGCAGCTTTTTCATCACCGCCGCCGTGCCGGGATGACCGCCGGTGAGGAGCACCATCGTGGTGCCGTCGGGCGCAGCCTTCGCCACCGCGTCGTTCGCGATCAGCCCGGTGCCGCCGACTTTCTGCTCCACCACCACCGGCTGCTTCAGCCGCTCGGAAAGCTTCAGCCCGAGATAGCGGCTGACGAGGTCGGTGCTGCCGCCGGGCGGGAAGCCGACGTAGAAGCGGAGCGGTTTTTCAGGATAGCCCTGTGCGTGCGCGAGCCCGACGACGAAAAGAAGGGTTAATGCTTTCGCAGAAAACTTCATCAACCGTCGGCGATGCTGTTCTCGAGGATGCCGACCTTGTCGATCTCGATCTCGACCTTGTCGCCCGGCTTCATCCAGATGGGCGGCGTGCGCCGCGCGCCGACGCCGCCCGGGGTGCCGGTGACGAGCACGTCGCCCGGGAGCAGCGTGGTCCAGGTGGAGACGTATTCGATGATCTTGGGGATCTTGAAGATCATCTGCTCGGTGGTGGCGTGCTGCATGCGCTCGCCGTTCAGCCGGCAGGAGAGCGTCATTTTGGTGTGCGGCGGGATCTCGTCCGCGGTCACCATCCACGGACCGAAGGCGCCGGTGTGCGCGAAGTTCTTGCCGGCGGTCCACTGGATGGTGTGGCGCTGCCAGTCGCGCACCGAGCCTTCGTTGTAGCAGCTGTAGCCGGCGATGTGATGCCACGCGTCTTTTTGCGCAATGCGGCGTCCTGCCTTGCCTATGATCACCGCGATCTCGGCTTCGTAATCGAGATTCTTCGATTCCGCCGGCCGCAGGATTGGCTGCTTGTGACCGACCTGGGACCCGGCCACGCGCAGGAAGATCGCCGGCTGCTCGGTGTTGTCGCGCCCGGTCTCGACCACGTGGTCCTGATAATTGAGCCCGACGCAGACGGATCACCGGCAGCCAGGTGATCTCCGAGTCCTTGAAGTCCGGGGCTTGCGACAGATGTTTTTTCGCCTCCTCGATGCCGTTATCCCTGATCAGGGCTTTCAGATCGGGAAAGCGATTGCCCAGCCGGCGTCCGAGGTCGACGATGCCCTTCTCGGTGACGGCGCCGTAGCCGGCGCCTTTCGCAGTCTGGAAAGTAGCGAGTTTCATAGGTTATTGAGTCCCAGGGTTTTGCCGTCGAGCGATTCCCGGCGGATGCGCGAAAACACGGTTCTGCCTCCGTTGAGCAGGGCACGCCAGGTGTGCCCGCCGGGGATTTCCACAAAGCGGTTCTCAGGCAGCTCCGCGGCCAGCAACCGCGCGTCGCCCATCAGCGGATCGTCCGTGCCGCAGACCAGCCACACCCGGCGTGCGAGATCGGGCCGGTCCGCCCAGCCCTTCACCATCTTCCAGACCTGGCGCTGGTAGTTCTCGCGGTTCATCTCGGCCGGCAGGGGGCCGGGCTCCCAGCCCCGCGGGCCGCCGGCGTCTCGGATTTCCCTGAGCACCCCATAGCTGCCGAGAAACGGCGCGAACAGCACGACCCCCGTGAGCGTGCCCGGATGCTCCCGTTCGTAGAGCAGCACGCCCATGCCGCCCATGGATGCGCCCGCCAGCCAGACGCGACGATAGCCGGCGCGCAGCGCCGGCGCCACGACCTCGTCGTGCAGGCGGGGCACGAGCTGGCCGTCGCGGTAGTACGCGTACGTGGCGCTGGCGAGCAGCACGTCCGCTTCCGGCCACGCATCCTGGATGGCCCGGGCGACGCCGCGATCCTTCATATTCTGCGCATCGTCGCCGAAGCCGGGCAACATGATGACGAGCGTGCGTTGGGCCGAGGCGAGCGGTGCGACGACCGTCTCCGAGGCGATCGGCAGCCCCGAGTCGCCGATGGCGAGACAGCCGCCGAGACCAAGCGCGGCCAGACAGATTAAGATCCGCTTCATGGGCGTGGTACCGCGATTTTCGTTCAGCCACTTCGGCATGTTCGTGACCGACATCGCGCGCATGGAGGATTTTTACACACGCGTGCTCGGTTTTACCGTCACCGACCGCGGCGAGCTCGAAACGCAGCGCGGCCGGCTCAACTTCGTGTTCCTGAGCCGCGACCCGCGGGAGCACCACCAGATCGTGATGGCGAGCGGCCGGCCGCAGGACCTGCCGTTCAATTCCATCAACCAGATTTCATTCCGCATGGCGGAATTCGCCGGCCTGCGCGAGATGCATGGCAGGCTGGTCGAGGAAAAGGTGAAGGAGATCCATCCGGTGTCGCACGGCAACGCGCTGTCGGTGTACTTCCACGACCCGGAGGGCAACCGCGTCGAGCTGTTCGTCGACACGCCGTGGTACTGCCACCAGCCGGTGCGCATGCCGCTCGACATGAAGCTGTCCGACGCGCAGCTCTGGGCCTGGGCCGAGGCCGAAGTGCGCAAGCAGCCCGACTTCAAGCCGGTGGAGGAATGGCGCGCGCAGCTCGCGCGCAAGATCAGGTAGGCCGCAGGCCTTCAGCCTGCCTGCACCAGCGCCACGGCGCTGATCTCGATCAGGAACTCGGGCGAGACGAGCCGCGGCACCTCGATCAGTGTGGAGGCGGGCGGCGGCGAGCCGAAGAACTCCCGGCGCACCTTGTTGACCCGGTCGCGGTCGCCGATGTTTCGCAGGTAGACGTCGACGCTGCAGACATCGTCGAGCTTGCCGCCCGCGGCTTCGAGCGCGCTCTTGATGTTCTCGCACACCTGGCGCGTCTGCGCCTCGATGTCGCCGATTCCCGCGATGCGGCCGTCGGGCCGGCGCGCCGTCATGCCCGAGATGAACACCAGCTTGCCTTTGGCCTCGATCGACACCGCCTGCGAGAAATGGCCGACCGGCTCGGCCAGGTGCTGGGTGCGGATCTGCTGTTTGGCCATGTACTATGATTCTAACGACAGGGAAGGGTCATGAAACGGTTGCTCGCCGTTCTTCTCGCGGTGCCGTGTCTCGCTCTCGCGCAGGCGTATCCCTCCAAGCCGGTGCGAATGATCGTGCCGTTTCCGCCCGGAGGCACCACCGACCTGGTGGCGCGCATCGTGCAGCCGAAGTTCCAGGAGCTCCTCGGCCAGACGGTGCTGATCGAAGCCGCCAAGGCGGCCGCCGACGGCTACACGCTGCTGATGGTCTTCGACACGCACGCCGTGAACCATCACATCTTCAAGATGGCGCCCGACCCGTTCAAGTCCCTCGAGCACATCAGCCTGATGATGAGGTCGCCGAGCGCGCTCGTGGCGGTGACCAGCTTCGCGCCGAACACCCTGCGCGAAATCGTCGCTTACGCGAAGGCGAATCCCGAAAAGGTGACCTATTCCACGCCGGGCTCGGGCAGCTCCAACCACCTCGCGGCGCTGCTGCTCGAAGAGCAAGCGGGCATCAAGATGACCCAGGTGGCCTACAAGGGCGGCGGTCCGATGATCCAGGCCTTGCTCAGCCAGCAGGTGAACATTTCCTTCTTCTCCTTGCCGCTGATGGTGCCGTACATCAAAGCCGGCAAGATGAAAGGCATAGCCGTTGGCAGCCGCCAACGCGTCGCGCAGCTTCCGGACGTGCCGACGCTGTCGGAGACCTTCCCCGGATTCGAGCAGTATTCCTGGTTCGGCCTGCTCGCCCCTGTCGGTTTACCTAAGGAAGTTTCAGTGAAAATTCACCGAGACATGACGCGCACCCTGCGCTCGCCCGAGGTGCATCAGCGCCTGACCGAGCAGGGCTTCGAGATCGTCGCCAGCTCTCCGGCGGAATTCCTCGCGTTCGTGCAGGGCGAATCCGACAAGCTCGGCAGGCTGATCCGCGACAACAAGATCATGGCCGAGTGAGGCGGTTCGTCTACACCGGGCTGCCGTCGCGGGTGATCTTCGGGCTGGGGTCGGTAGAAAAACTATCCGAAGAAACCGACCGGCTGGGCGCGAAGCGCGTGCTGATGATCTCTACGCCGGGGCGCGCGGCGATGGTTCGCTCGGTAGCCAAAAATCTCTCCGTCGCGGGCATCTTCGATAAGGCGGTGATGCATACGCCGCTCGAGCTTGCGAACCAGGCAAGAGAACTTGCAAAAGATCTCGGAGCGGATTGCTGCGTCGTGATCGGCGGCGGCTCGACCATCGGTTTCGGCAAGGCGATCGCGCTCACCTCCGGCCTGCCGCTGATCGCGGTGCCCACGACCTACTCCGGCTCCGAGATGACCACCATCTGGGGCTTGAGCGAGGGCGCGCTGAAGAAGACCGGCCGCGATCCCAAGGTCCTGCCGAAGACGGTGATCTACGATCCCGAGCTAACGCTCGACCTGTCGTCCGCGGTTTCAGCCGCGAGCGGCATGAACGCGATCGCGCATTGCGTCGAGGCGCTGTACGCGCACGACGGCAATCCGATCGTCTCGCTGATGGCGGAGGAAGGGATTCGCGCGCTGGCTTCTGCCTTGCCGAGAATAATCCTGAACTTGAAGGATCCGGATGCGAGAACGGACGCGTTGTACGGCTCCTGGCTCGCCGGAGCGACCATCAGCACGACCAGCGTCGCGCTGCATCACAAGCTCTGCCATGTGCTCGGTGGCATGGGCCTGCCGCATGCGGAGACGCATTCGATCGTGCTGCCGCATGCCATGCAGTACAACCGCGATGCCGCCCCGGAAGCGATGCGCCGCATCGCAAGCGCGATCGCGGCCGTGGACGCGCCGCGCGGCATCTACGAGCTGGAGAAGAGTCTCGGGCTTCCAATGCGGCTCGCGGATATCGGCATGAAGCAGGCCGATCTCGAACGCGCGGCGCGCGTGGCAGCCGAGGCGCCCTACCCGAATCCACGCAAAGTCGAGTACGGTCCGGTGCTGGAGCTGCTGCGCAACGCTTACGAGGGACGCCGCCCATGATCGCTGTTATTTTCGAATTCACGCCCGCCGCAGGCCGCTTCGCTGACTACAAGAGGCTCGCCGAGGGCCTGCACGACGAAGTGAAGAGCTTCGACGGCTTCCTGTCGATCGAGCGCTTCCAGAGCATCTCGGACCCGGGCAAGTTCGTGTCGCTCTCCTTCTGGCGCGACGAGGAAGCGGTGCGCAAGTGGCGCAACGTGCAACAGCACCGCGAGGCCCAGAAGAAAGGCCGCGCCGGCATTTTCAGCTCGTATCGACTCAGAATCTCCAAGGTGATCAGAGACTACGGCATGACCGAGCGCAGCGAAGCGCCCCAGGACAGCCTCAGTTTCCACGGCGGGGTGCACGGATAGAACATACCTTTCTGCTCCGGGAAGGGACCTGGCGTGCCGAGGGCGAGTATTGCGACGCCGGCGGCAGCAAATTCCCTGCGTCCGGAGAAACCTCGATCCGCCACGAGCCGGCGCGCTGGCTGTTCGAGGCCGTGCTGCGGCTGCGCGGCGACCCGACGCGCGTGCAGCACAACCGCTACGAGATCGAGCCGTTCTCGCCGCTCGCGCGCTCGACCCACTGGACTTCGAGCAACCCGGCGATCGGCGCGCTGCGCGGGCGCTTCATCCTCAGCGGCGACGCCATCCTGTCGTCCTATTCCAGCCCCACCGGACGCTATCGTGGTTTTGAATGCCTTAAAAGAGAAGCTGAAAATCGCTATTCGGCGCGCGGCGCGCTGCTCGACGAGGACAAGGTGATCTCGACCTGGGCGCTCGAGCTCACAATGCTCTAAACCGCAAATTCAGTTCATGGAGGAGCTCATGCTGACAAGGCGCAAGTTCGTGGCCGGTGCGATAGCCGGCGGATTGCTGGTCCATGCGAGGGCAGGCCTTGCCAGGGCCGCCCAGCCGGCCAC
>WNGA01008904.1_pt1 | contig 13660 bp, 12 predicted proteins | sample 5400061 | NCBI WGS metagenome assembly WNGA01 (sample SAMN13153366, study PRJNA577476) | soil metagenome | isolation source: 100 cm soil or saprolite under grassland replicate 2 | place: USA:California | collected 2016-06-15 | reverse complement strand
GCAGTTCATTGGCTGGATGGCAAGTACATATAATCCTTCCCGCATCATCTTCCACTCAGCGAGATATGGCAGGGTCGTTTCATCGAAGGAAAGCCGCAGGCCGAGATTTAGGCTGGGATTCTGTAATTCAATATTCGCCCACCCTTTATCGTCCGTCCTCGGTGTATGTGTGTAATCCTGCTCCTGGTAATCCGGCGTTGGTGGTTGGAAGACCATCCAATCGGCGATCCCTTTCTTCGCGTTCTCATCCCACGGAGCAGTCGCCTTAACGTCGAATTTCAGACGTGCACTCTCACTCAGCAATGGAAAGCCCACATTGACATCGTAGAGGATCATATGAGGATGCGGACTGAAGTCTTCATTGGTCACAGTGTCCTCGATCCGTATCTTGTTAGATCCGAAAGAAGTCAAAATACGTCGACGCATGACCAGGTTTTCGCCGTAAACACGAGTTTGACGAACCTCTCCGGTGATCTCTAACTGATACGAGTCATCCATCCAAAATGTCCGGTAGTTCACTGACCGTGCAGGGGTGCTGCTCACCCGACCATGCTGTCCAAGATCTTCATCTTCGTCCCGGCTGCTAGGGCCAAAGGTATCCAATCCACAGGTGACTAGCATTCCACCTTGAAAAGAACGCAACCAGGCCGAACCGGAAGCATCATAATAAGCTGGGTGTGCGTCACCGACTGGTGACCTCCAGGTAAGTGATATACCCTTATATTGACACGTGGAGATGTCCAGCGCTCTGTCAGCCAGGATATTAAAATACAGGCCACTGCCTGTCCAAACTTGCAATACCCGAGCCCCTCGCTCTACGCCATCCGCACCTTCGAGTAGTTTGATACCGGCGACTTGATCCATGTGCCCCACATAGCGGGAGAGCTCTTTCCGATCCCAATTACGATGATAGAGGTTTACCATTGTGTCCCTTTTCCCTTTCTAAGACAAGAGATCTGGATCTATTAGAATTGTATCCAAACCAATGCTGCAAAGCGAGAGTATCTTGAAGTCGACCGATTCATAATAATCCAAGAATTCATCAACTAGGTGATAGAAATTACTCAGCTTTCCATATCATCAAAGCTTGGCTTTAAGACAGGGTACAGTCGCTGGTATAGACTATATGACCTGTGGTAGTTGGCAATCTGCTCTGCCGCGGGCGTCACCCTTAGCTTTTGATTTTCAAGGACGACCGTTCGCAAGCCTTTTAATGTGCCATCCGTAATCATGCGACAGCTATAATTTCGATCAGGAAGATAAGTCATTTGTATCTCCAAATACGGACAGTGGATTCAATCCGAATACAAAGATGCCGCCAACGCTCACCGTTAACGGGCTCTGATCTACGCCCATTTGAGTACTCCTTAAACTGGCGAGAGGAACTTGCAAACGGATTGCTGTTCTTTCGAGTCAAGTAGTTCAATTATTAGGTCCTGTGCCGAAATCAGGCGATACTATTGGGCAATGTTGACACGGAAGGATGGCTTCTGACCACTATACCCTTCCAATGCGATTATAAGTTTCCACAGGATCTAAATTCCTGACACAATTTAAGAAAGCAATCCCTGATTTTCGATCAACCACTGCACAGCTTCTTGAACTGCTTGTAACGAACTATATCTGGGCTGGTAGTTGAGCAAACGTTTGGCCTTCGCGATGCTGCAGTTAGAACTATGACTGATATGATCCCAACTCATTTGGCTGTCTTCGTTAGAGACCGTTTCCCGCCACTTTTCCCACGGAGCAAAACTCAACCGGATCGGCTGCCCGAACCAGGCCGCCATTGCCTCAGCGTAGGCGCGCAGGGTCAGCGCTGTTGGCGAGACAATATGAAAGCTCTCGCCGACTGCATCGCTCCAATTTGCCAACGCCAGCATGAACGCCTGGGCTACATCGTCTGCATGAACGTGGTGGAGAGTTTCCATCCCCATATTTGGCAGCAACACTTCCTCCCCTTTGGCCAGCTTGGCAAAAACTCGGGGATTGAAATTGCCTTCAGGATTCAGGGGAGTCCATCCGGACCCAACAAGGTGACCTGGATGCAGTACTGCCGCTGGAAAACCGGTACGTTTTGTCTCTTCCAGAAGGTATGCTTCGACGGCGGCTTTATTGATCCCATATTCCCCAAATGGAGTACGCGGCTGGTTCTCTGTCGTCGGTACCACTAGGCTTTTCCCATGAACCCAGATTGTGCCACAATGCAGAAAATGCTGCACCTGACCGCTGAGGGCTCTCACTAGCTGTCTGGCGCTGTCTAAAGAAAAGCAGATCAAATCAATGACTGCGGCCGGTTCGAGATCGAGAATTAGGTTACCAAAGCTGCCTGTTTTCTCTGCGTCGGTTCGTTCGACCTTTACTTGCCTGACCGACTTCCATGCTGCGTGAGTCTTGTACGGTGTGTGTATCTGACGGCTAACAGAAATCACCTCATGGCCAGCCTCGACAAGCCTCGGTACGAGATACGTCCCAATGTGCCCCGTGCCACCGATAATGACAACCCGCATATAACTCCTTTTGGTTTTGACTTCCTACTTCTTCTGAAGCGCAGTCACTTCTTGGGACCACTCAACGCGATCTGCCTATGTCTAAGGCACTTATCCGACATCAATTGGAAGGCTCGGTGTCTTGCCGACACGCCAATCGCGGACGTAATCAATGCATGTTGAAAAACGAACCCCGGAATGTGAAACAAGATAGGTCAGGAATTCCTTCAGCATGAGGAGACGGTGCCCTCGGCCGCTGCACTGGGGATGCATTGTGATGATCAGTATGCCACAGCCAACCTGATAATAAAGGTACTCAAATTCACCCTTCCAGATTTCCAGGACCGTCGACGGTGAGCGAAGCCCTTGGGCTTGTCCAGGAATGTACTCAAACCATGGCCAATCATCTAAGTGCCAGGCGACCGGCATCTCCACAAGGGATGTCGGGGCTCCGAACTGATAAGGCTCGCTCTTCGACCATTGGTCTTCAACTCTACACCAGTACGGTTCAAAGTCGTTGCCCATCAAACTGCTCTCATACTCGAATCCATGGTCGAGCAGCAATTTCACCGTGTTTGGACTGTTATCCCAGGACGGTGAGCGATACCCAACTGGACGGATGCGCGTCACCTTCTCCAGCGCCTCAATGCCCCGCTCAAGGATCTGACGTTCAGTGTCTCGATCAAGATTGACGGGATTCTCGTGTACCCAACCATGGTGACCAATCTCGTGACCCGCGTCTCGGATCGCCGCCACAACGCGCGGGTAAGATATAGCAGTTGCCCCTGGAATAAAGAAAGTCGCTGACGCTTTATATTCGGCAAGGAGTGCCAAGATTCGGCGTGCTCCAATCGGCCCAAACTCTCCTCTCGATATCATGCTGGGTGAAGATGCACCCACCGAACCAATCCAATTGGTGTAGGTATCAAAATCGAAGGTTAGAGCAATCTTGATATCGGGGTCTTTAGGTGCTGTCATTTCATACTTAGCTTTCGAATATCCTGATAACAATCTTTACTTCTAATACAAGTTATTCTCTTCCAGCCCGTTTGCGACGCTCTCTGCTGATTGAATCGAGTATCACGGCAAGCAACAAGACAATGCCCGTCACTACGTACTTTGTGGAAGAAGTAAATGACAGAAGGTCCATACCATTGTTAATTGATCCAATTAATAACGCTCCTAATAGTGCGGACCATATGCTTCCCCGCCCTCCGAACAAGCTGGTTCCGCCAATTACCGCTGCAGCAATTGCGTTGAGAAGTACATCTCCACCACCCGATCCATAATTAACGGCAATTAATCGTGATGCAAAGACCATACCTCCGCATGCCGCCAAACCTGAACAAAGTGAAAAAGTCATGATTTTTAATCTATCAACATCAATACTCGCCCGCCTTGCAGCGTCCGCATTTCCGCCAACTGTGTAGAGATGGCGACCAAACACAGTGTAGCGTGTAATAAAGTGAAAGATAACAACGATGCCTAGGAAACATAAAACAGCTGAAGGCACACCTTGAATAAGCCTACCCTGAGGTTGTTGATTGCGATTGATATTCATTAAACCAATTCCGACCAGTATCGCAATCGAAATGAGCAATAACCGGCTGATTTCTATTGATAAGGGCTGCAACTTTAAGCCAGCTCGAGCCCGGTGGTTTCGTTCCCGAAAGGTATTGAGAGTGACCACCAAAATCGCTACGAACCCTAAGAGCCACCCCATCCACGGAGGAAGCAATGCATTTGCAATCCCCATAATCAATGGGTCTCGTAAATTAATGGTTCCTGTGTCTCCTAATACTGCGAACTGTACACCTTGCCATATCAGAAGGCCAGCCAAAGTTACGATGAAGGAAGGAATGTGTATTTTGGCTACCAAAAGTCCCTGCATTGCGCCAATAATAAGACCGACAAGGATGGCAATAAGAATTGCACCAATGCTTGGAACATGATAAATGACAGCCAGTACTGCCATGATAGCGGCAGTTACTCCACTCACTGCTCCGACCGATAAGTCAATTTCGCCGATCAGTAAGATCAATATCATTCCCACGGAAAGGATGCCTATGGCAGATATTTGTGTCATCAGGTTTGTCAAGTTCAAAGGGCTGAGGAAGTTCTTATTAGCAACCTGAAATATCACGCCGATCAGCACTAGTCCGGCTAATACGGTAAAGGAGCCGACATCGGTTGACTTAATCGAACGAAAATAACTGTTTATAGATTCTTCTGTACGATCAATAAAGCTGGTCATTTTGTTGCTGTCCGATTTTGTCATATGTACATTCCTATTCAACGCCAGTTATAGCTGCGACAACTCGTTCTGGTCGAGTGGATTTTGTATCAAAAGTAGCTGTACGTCTGCCCAAACGGAGGACTATGACCCTATCGGTAATATCAAAAATCTCCTGCAGATTATGGCTGATAACAACCACACCCAAATTACGTTCTTTCAGTTTTTTGATCAGGTTTTTTACCTGCCGGGTCTGTTCTACTCCTAAGGCCGCGGTTGGTTCGTCTAATAAAACGACTTTGCAGTTCCACATCACCGATCTGGTCACTGCAACAGATTGTCGCTGCCCTCCCGACATGGAAGCGATAATATTCCTTACGGATGGTATAGAAATATGCAATTCCTCCAGAAGGCTGATAGCTCTCTTCTCCATAGAGGCTTCATCAAGCAAGTGTAGGTTTTTCAGTCCCGGTACTCCAACCTTGGTTAGCTCCCGCCCTACAAAGAGATTGGCAACCACATCCAGATTATCACAGAGTGCAAGGTCTTGATAAACCGTTTCAATACCCAAGTCGTTGCTGTCCCGTGGTTTGTTAATAGTGACATGGTGACCCTCGAAGATGATCTCGCCCGTGTCCGATTCGTGAACTCCAGACAGGATCTTGACAAGCGTGGATTTTCCCGCCCCATTGTCCCCAACTAGACCGACAACTTCTCCGGCAAACACTTCGAAATCGACATCCTGCAAGGCCTGGACTGCTCCAAATCGCTTGCTTATGCCGTGCGCTTCCAAAATGGGGGCTTCTTTGGGATTTTCCATCACCAAACTCCATACTCCTGCATTGAGACAACCTCAGCTTTAGCTGAGGTTGTCTCGAGCACAAGATGCTACTATGTTATTTTACTTTAAACCGGCTGCTTTGCATGCGTCATTGAAATCCGGGGTACAGATATCATCCACGGTCCAAAACTCTTCGGCAATGAGAGTCTCCTTGATATTTGTAACGTCTACACTCCCGACGGGGATAAACGCGGCGGGTACATCTATGGCGCCGTTGTTCAGTGAGCCTTGAATCATATCGGCTGACACTTCACCTTTGGTGGCCAGGTCATAGGCCATCTGCGCAGCAGCATCTGCCATAGCCTTGATTGGCAAGTAAACACACATTAACTGTTGGCCGACCAGGATACGCTGGACAGCCGCTAATTCGCAGTCCAGCCCGGTGACAGGCGGTAGAGGATCGATGCCTGCGGCGGTCAGAGCCGCAACGACACCACCTGCCATGCCATCATTCATCACATAAATCCCATCAATCTTTTTGCCTGCGCTCGCCGTCAGGATCTGCTGCATTTCATTCTGTGCCTTGGTCGGGTCCCAGTCCGGGGTGTCAACTGAATCCAAAATGGTGAGTTTCCCCGCATCGATCAGGGGCTGAAATACCTTCATTGCTCCAGCCTTTATAGGCGGCATATTGGCATCTGACGGCCCGCCATTGATCATCACGATCTGAGGATTGGCTACTCCCTTCTTATCCAGAGCATCAACGAGCGCTTGAGCTTGCGCCACGCCAATATCCTCAAGATTGAATCCGATGTTCACAGTGACGCCGTCTGAATTTTCAATCGGCCGAGAATATGCAATTACCGGGACACCGGCCGCCTTAGCATAATCAGCAATCGCGGCAGCCGCTTTAGAGTCGACCGCGCTGACCGCAACCACATTAGCTCCATTCGTAATCGCTGTCTGAACAGCGGTGAGCTGTGCGGTGGCATCGGCATCGACGTTGGTATAGAGAAATTCGCAGTCCGGGCAAATTTCCTTCAACTTTGCCTCGAAGTAAGGCCGATCCTTTGAATCCCAACGCGCGGTTTTCTTGTCTGGCAGGAATAAACCGATCTTGATCGTTTTGGCAGTTGAAGTAGTCGCTGTGGTCGGTTGAGCCGCTGTAGTCGCTTGAGCGGCTGTGGGTTGTGCAGCCGTGGGAGTGGTGGAGGGGCCGCACGCACTGATCAGGAAGGCGGCGATTATAAAAACGCCGATGAATGGGAAGAAACGCTTTAGGTGAAACATAATGGTCTCCTTTTAAACTATTGAATTGGCAGTCGGGTCTGTCTTGATTGTGAATTTCTCTTCTTAGCTCTTTGATAAGATCTCCTTTCGATGTTCAACGGTCAACTATCGCGTTAAACTGACTCATATGGCGAATAATTCCGTACCGTAGATCCTCGACATCAAATTCGACGCTGTAATTGACGTGACCAGCGTTTCTTTGGCCGCCTCTCATAAAGATCTAGTGTGTCCATACATGGCTCCTTCTACTTGGGGAATCAACCTAGGAAGAGAGGCGGAAGGTATGCATTTATCGATTCGTGTTTGGTAGAGTTAAACTAAATTCATCAACTTCAGCCGCCGTAGGAAAAGAGGCAATTGTTCCTACTTCGGTCACCGAAAGCGTTGCAACCAAGCATGCCCAAGATGAGGCGGCTCGAGTGTCCAATCCTTTAATCAGCCCGACGGCTAGAGCCGCGCAAAATACATCGCCCGCACCGCTGGTATCCATCACCGTTACTTTGGGAGGTAGTACCCGCCAGGTACCGGAGCGATCAGCACCCACTACGCCCTGCGGACCTGCAGTTATTAGCACTGTTCCCGCTTTGGTATTAGTGAGTAACTTCTGCGCGAGGATCTCAAGTTCGATTTGCGCCTGCGGATCATTTCCGAGTAAGACTTTTGCTTCTACGTCGTTAGGGATGAGAACGTCTGCGACTTCCAAATGTGATAAGTTCACTGCAAAAGCAGGTGCGGGATTTACGATGGTCGTCATTTTGTAACGGTGAGCGATCCGGGCAGCGTGGAGGGCCACTTCAGGTAGAATCTCAAATTGAGTGAGCATAACTTTAGCACCTCTCAAGCCCTCGAGGGCAGTTTCTACCTGCTGGCAGCTAAGTTCTTCGTTTGCACCCAAGGATGTTACCATCGCAGGTATGCCATTCTCGTCCACAATATTGATACCCGCTCCAGTTCCCTTTGATTGACTACGATAGAGATGGCTTATCTCGACCTCCTCTTCCCGCAGCCAATCCTCACATTCTGCTCCGAGGCGGTCTGTCCCAATGCAGCCCACAAAACTGGCAACTACACCTAACCTGGCTGCTGCAATCGCTTGATTTGAACCTTTCCCTCCATCTTTTATCTCCTGTAGATCCCAACCGAGTACCGTTTCACCGGCTGTAGGTATCCGCTGTACACGCACGAATAAGCCGGGGGCATGACTTCCAATCACGACGATTTGAGGATCAGCGTCAGACATGTTCTATTCTCGTAAGAGGAGGTTCGGCAGTCAAAACGTCAACCATAATCATTGCATCCGGATGCCCTTGGATAAAAGTTACTGGGTACTCTATAGTGATAGGACCAAATAACAACACTCTGACGACCGTCTGTTTCCAGGCGCCAGTAACAGAAAAGATGCGAATGCGTTTGGCAGAGAGCAGGTCTTTCATACCCAATGTGATACCCATGGGAGGAATCGCATGAGAACAACCCCCCACCATGCGCTGACTTAGAGCGATCAACGTATCGTCGTTCAGGGTCAGCATGCGTGTCTTCGAATTTCGAAATTCTTCGGGACTGATACTGTACCATGCAGATCTCGGCGGTTCGTTAAAAGCAATATGACCTCTATAACCAACTCCCGCGAAGGTCGTATCGATACCACCCACCTCACTGATTTTTTCGCTAATCTCGTCAATCTTATTGACATTCGGAAAATGCCTTTGCTCTTCTGGAATTGTTAACCCGGCGTCTAGCAGCTCATAAAAATTCCTGCGCATCCAGCCCTCAAAATTAAACGGATGATTGAGCGGTAATGAACGCCCTTGCCAATCCAGGAAATCATCCATATGAAATACATGCACATTCTTAAGGCTGATCCTTTCCTTATTAACGACTTTTATGAAATGGGGGTATTGTCCCGTCGGCCCAACGGGTAATATCCAACGAGTAGGATTGCCGAGGGAGTTATTGTATTTAACTTCCCTGATCATTTCTTGAGCCGCCCACAGATGCACATCCTCGGGTGTTCTAACTATTTTAATTGGCACTTTTTTTTGGGGGTGATTTTCTAATTGATCAGCCGGAATCCGGCACCATTCAAAAAGAGCTGTTGAATCTAAAGAACTGGGCGACATGGATTGTCCTCACATTACCAGTTTTCGAAAAAAGTAGAAGGAGGCAAGGGGCAGGATCCTGCAAAATGATTCGAACTGTCCCATGAGGGTTGGTATTCGCCGTATTACATCAATGTCCATTCTACTAATGAACGTAGTTCAAACCAGCTAAATAAAACTTCCGCCAACATGCCTATCATCATGATGACCCGCATCAAAAACCGGCTTCAAATGGTGTTGCCTTGGTCTTTCTGTGTTGGGAATTCCTCGAATCATCACCTATGGCAACACGCGATATGGGCGGGGACGCGGCCAAACGGGTTCTGAGCAGAAAGATTCCGCAAACATCACTCCGCACTGATAACCGCGTGTCCTTATTAATGTCTCTGCCATATGAAGCAAATCCACATTGTCATGGTCTTTCAGCCACTTTCTCTGGCTTTCATGACAAGAAAGCATCTGCTGCCTGATTTCGAAGGTTTCGGTAATATCGACATATTCGGTGGGGTGGAAGTTAGCGCCCGTTATTGTGTCAAAGTAGTACAACGATGGCACACCGGGGTGAAACGGGCTCTCGGTTTCGACATTTTTTAGTCCCGATACGAAAGAGGCGTCGAACATCAATCGGCTCAGAGCCCTATGGTCCGGGTGATAGTCTTGAGGATAATGGGTAAGGATCACATCCGGTTTTGCCTTCCGGATCAACTCGACGAACCGGAGGCGAGTATCAATATCCTCGGAAAGATATTCATCCTTGTATCCCATCCAATAGAAATCGGCCCCAATTGTTTTGGCCGCTTTTTCGGCTTCTCGATGCCTGATTTCAGCCAGTTCCCCGGGCGGAATTATCATGTGACCAGCACTACCATCAGTTGCCACCGCCATGGAGAGCTTGACGCCTTGTTTGGCATACTTTGCCAACGTTCCTGCACAAAGGATTTCAAGGTCGTCAGGATGAGCGCCGACTGCTAGGATGCTTTTTGGATTTTGGTCAGTCGCCATGTTTATTATCCTTTCCAGTTCAGGCAATAAACGTCAAATGATATTAAATACTTGGGATTATCTTGGAGTTTATTACCAATTACTGCAATGGTCAAGGGATAATATGAGCGATTCGTCAAATTTCGAGGCTAATTTTGGGGAAATTGGACATAATAATTTCAAATGGAACTATTGTCTCTAACCATCCGACGGTTGGTTGCCTAGAGTAGCACATAAAAATGTTTCAACGAATCTCAAACCCACCCCGACGCTCTCACCCAGTAAGAGCAACCTTTTGCAACACAATACCTGTCAGCCTCACAGGGAGGGCACGTATTTTTCCATTGCTGTCGGAAGCATCTGCTCGTGGCTCAATCCATTCGACCAGTTGTCACCAAAGACAGCGGCCTACAGTCTACAGGTTCGCAATGAAAATTATCAGAAGCTTGTAAAATCTCACAGCCAATGTGATGGCCGGGATGCTCGAAAAGCCAGATTCATCTAGAAACAGAAACGGTGCTCCGAGCCGCCAGCCTTTTTGTAGCCTGCGCTAGTCGCGCAGAGCTAAGCTTTGACCAAATCTTCATCTCGATTGTCCACTCGCGGTAATGGCTTTTGAAGGCTAAAGCATAACCTGATCCAACGCTCCGTCGGGTATCCGGTTTTCAGCACCCTTGCTTTAACTTCCATTTCAAACGCTTCCTCATCACATAGATCAATTTGGACGCTTGACCCCGTGCCTTTTTACTGGCCTCATATTCACCCTTCTTTTCCAATGTTTTCGCCAAAGGTGTTACACTTGCATGAATTACTACCAACTGACAGCAATTTCTGCCTAAATCTCAATTCACCTTCTCAGAGCAGGCGACCGTCCTCCAGCCGTCTTTCTTCCATTTCATGCTCTCTACTGTAAATCAATTTGCGTTTCTTTGATAGATATGGTGAAACCATCTCAGAAAACCAGAAATATTTATTATGAGATTGCGCGTGCAGTGCGTGATCAAGAGTCGCTTTCTCGGGCCGCAGTAGCTAGGTATCTTGTGAGAAGTCCTGCCACTATTCACCGGGCGATCAATAAACTGATATCGGGAAATGTTATTTACGATACAGGGGAGAGGAAAAATGACCGAGTTGGGCGGCCATCCAAATTGCTTGAGTTCAATTCAAGACTAAGTTCCGTACTGAGCGTTGATTTACGTTCGACAGAAGTCTATGCTGCTATAACTGACCTGGCCGGCAACATTCTTGCTACCTCCATCAAACGCTTGGCACTAAGCGATACACAGAGTTCTATCCAAGAACTGATCGAAATTATCCATGACTTGCTTCGAGCAGCGGCTAATCTGCCTCCTGTCACTGTACTGGTAATTGGGGCACCTTCAATTGTCAATGCAGAGGAAGGCATGATCGAGTGGGCACCCAGCTTGGATTGGAAAAATATTCCCTTGAAAAAGATACTGGAAGAAGAATTCCACATCACGACCCTAATAGAAAATGAAGCTAATCTGGCCGCCCTCGGTGAATTCTGGAAGGGCGCAAGCCGGAAAGTCAAAAATAACATCATCTTTATCAGTGTGGGCACCGGTATTGGCGCAGGAATTATTTTGAATGGGGAACTCTATAGGGGGGCAACTCATGCGGCGGGAGAAGTTGCCTATTTTGTAACTGATGTGAATGTTTTGCGAGAGAAGGCTGGGAAATTTGGCAATCTCGAAAGCCGGGTCGGACCAGACGCATTAGTTCGAATGGCACAGTTAGTTGCTCAGCGTTATCCGACTTCACGCTTGGCTGAAGTATTGAGCCAGGGCCAGCAATCTGTCAGGACTCAAACCATCCTTGCACTCGCTGAAGCGGGTGATGTTGCGGCGGCGGTTGTGTACAAGGAAGTGGTTGATATTCTCACCATTGTAATTTGCAACACAGCAGTATTGCTTGACCCTGAAATCATCGTCCTTGGTGGACCAAGCGATTGGAATTGGGCTGCGCTGGTAGAGGCGATCAGAGATCGCTTAGGTACAGCTCTTTTGCGCCCGGTTGACATCTTGCCATCAGAGTTAGGGAATAACGCATTGATCCTTGGAGGAAGTTATTCTGCATTGGAGCTGTTACCCATTTTTGCCAAACGAAGTCGTTTGCCGTGAGTTTGGATTTGTTTGTATTGTCATAGTAATCTTGAGGATTAAGGAGAACCAAATGTTCACTCTCACAGATACTACTCGGCATTGGGGCTGCCGAGTGGATGATCAGATTACATGGGGTGGTTTCCACGCCCTGATCCTCCAAAATGAGTTGATCCAGCTTGTGATTTTGATCGATAAAGGTTCTGAAATCATCCAATTCTTGTATAAGCCGCTGGATGTAGATTTTATTTGGCGCGGGCCGAATACTTTGCGTTCTACGAAGCAGTTTGTTCCGACTGGTGGGTCAGGAATGTCCCCCTTTTTCGATCGGTGGTCTGGAGGTTGGTTTGAGGTACTTCCTAATGGCGGTCCGAGAAGTCAATACAAAGGAGCAGATTTCGGCAATTTTGCTGAAACAATCAACATACCCTGGAAATATCGAATTCTGGAGAATACGCCGCAGCAGGTACGAGTCGGTTTATGGGTTAGAACCTATCGAACTCCATTTCTTTTACAGAAGACTCTGACAATTAAAACAGGTTTACCTTCGTTGTATATTAATGAGCGTGTCACCAACGAGGGGATGGAGCCCATGGATTTCATGTGGGGCCATCATCCTGTAGTTGGTTCCCCTTTCCTAGATGAGACTTGCCGGTTGTACGCTCCGGATTGTACTGTGGAGGTCTTCCACGATGAAGATGGGCCCGATCACCGTATGGGCCTGCATCAACAGGGAAAGTGGCCGTTTATCAAAGATCGGGAAGGAAGTCAGCTCGACCTTAGGACGATTCCACCTATCACAGGGAAAACAATGGATAACTGCTACTTGAAAGACTTCAAGGACGGGTGGATCGCTATATATAATCCAACTCTAAATTTAGGGTTTGGCCTCGTTTGGGACCCGTCTGTATTCCGTTACACTTGGATTTGGCAGGCGTTAGGAGGTGGGATTGGGTATCCCTGGTATGGTCGCACGTATAACATCGGGATCGAACCATGGACGAGTTACCCGTGTGTTGGCCTGGCGGATGCAGTGGCACAGGGGACAGCAGCCCGACTAGATCCTGGTAGTAGTCTTGACGCATGGCTAACTGCAACTGTTTTCATAGAAAGCAATGAAATACTTCGAATCAAACCGGATGGGGTGGTAATCTCTGCATAGTATCTCATTCATTCGAGTCATAAGTGCTAAGTGAGCGGTTGCAGGAAAGATTAGCTAAGGTTGTAATAGTTCCAACACCCAGGTAGAGCAAATCCGAGATCAGCGCGCACTCCTATACCAACGGGTGCAGGCGAAGGACAGCCAAATTTTCGGGAGCCTGGTCTTTGCGGACTCGACCGTGATCCTCATTCAAGGCGACACCTAGGACCCAATGCAAGTCATTTTCGATCGACCAGTGTTTGCCAACAGCCTGCAAAATGCGTTGGGCATTACTGTTCAAACTAGAGATATAAAAGCGAATGCGCTTGGTTTCCTTGGCATCGATGATCCATGTACAAAGGACCATGGCAATGCTTCTTAGTCCAACCCGGATTTCCTGGTCACGAATGAGGTTCAGATATTCAGGACTTGAATCTATTACACCCTAGATGCCTTATAATTGGCCCACCGATATAATACACAAGAACACTTAATCGCGAGAAAAAACAATGGAGCCACTAAAACTGCG
>WNGA01008903.1_pt1 | contig 13661 bp, 4 predicted proteins | sample 5400061 | NCBI WGS metagenome assembly WNGA01 (sample SAMN13153366, study PRJNA577476) | soil metagenome | isolation source: 100 cm soil or saprolite under grassland replicate 2 | place: USA:California | collected 2016-06-15 | reverse complement strand
TGGCAGGACATTGCCAATGACCCGAACAACCTCGCGGTGGGCTACAAGACCGCCCGGCAGCTCACCGACGAGAACATCTGGGACAGGATCATCGGCCGGCCGAATGCGAGTCCGCCGGGCAACCCCACCGATCCGCACATGATCGAGTCGATCGTGCCGAGGGCCGGGCTGGCCGGACCGAGCAGCGCCTACAACGCCGACCCGATCCATGGCCACGAGTGGGATCCCTCCAAGGATCCGGCCGCACCCAACGCCGACCTTCAGTACGCGTGCATCTTCCCGCTGAACCCCGCCAGGGAGTGCGCCGGAGCCACCGACTGCGACTGCTCCTCCGATGGGGCGAGCGTGGCCGCCATGGCGAGTCCCCTCTGCCAACAGGCGAACGGCAGTTATTCGAGCCTCCAAGGTCGCGCCAAAGCTTATCCCGGCATTCGACAGCTGCAGGTCTTACAGGGCCTCGGCGATCAGGGCATCATCGCTTCGATCTGCCCTGCGAACGTCAGCAACACCGACGCGACGGATTATGGCTACCGTCCCGCTCTTGCGGCGATCCTGGCCAAGCTCCGCTCCGGACTGCGCGAGCGTTGTCTCGGGATCACGCTTGCCTCCGCCGATCCGAGCGGGAAAGTCGCTTGCCACGTGATCGAGGTTTTCACTCCATCGGGCGGCTCCGTCTGCGACTGCCAGAGCATGCCGGGACGCATCAGCGCCGCCCCCGCTTTGATCACGCCCGAAATGAAAGAACAAGGGACTTGCTTCTGCGAGGTCCGTCAACTCGATGCGCCCGAGCTCGTCGTCTGCGAAACGCAGGCGACGGTCGATCCCTCCATTTCGAGCGGTTGGTGTTACGTCGATCCAGCCCAGGGCGGCGTGGTCGAATGCCCGGTTGTCGAACGGTGCCCCCGGGAGGACCAGCGCATCATCCGTTTCACCAATGACGCTAGCAAGCCGCGTCCCGGATCGGTCGCGTACCTCAGATGCGAACCCGGCACCCTTGTCGCCAATCTCCCGCCGGCCTGCCCATAACCTGAACGCAATCGGCTGCTGCGCAGGCCTGCCGGTCGGATCGTGCTATCTTCCGTAGATCATTCGGGAGGGGGCCATGCCTGTACTGATCGTCGACGACGATGCGAACATCCGGTGCACCGTCGCCAAGGTGCTGCACGACGAGGGGTATGAAAGCGTGTCGGCGGCCAACGGCAGAGAGGCGCTCGATTGGATCCGGAGCTCGGAGCTCGAACCGTGCGTCGTGTTGCTCGACCTGATGATGCCGGTCATGGACGGGTGGCAATTTCTCGAGCAGCTGGCGCGCGATCGCAGGCTCGGGCCGATCCCGGTCGTGATCATGAGCGCCTACCCGAGCGTGCGGCAGATCCACCAAAAGCTCTACGGCGATTCGGAGTTCTTTTTACCGAAGCCGGTCAAGCTGGCCAACCTCTTGGCCGTGGTTTCGCAGTTTTGCCCGCTCGGAGACTGCTAGTCCAGATCTCCCCACAGACGCGCACATTTGCGCGGGGGAGCGCGCGGTTCGTTTAGATTTTGCGGAGGGTTGGCCCAATACCGTCATGGGGGAGCGGTGTCCCACTTCTGCTCCCGCGAGGTTGCCGCACACAGGAGGCCCTACCCATGAGGTTCGCGCTTTACATTCTTCCACTGGCCGTCGTCCTGCCCCTGCTCGAGAGTTGTTCGGGCGATTCGGGAAACACGTTCGGCGACACCAACTCGGGCACCAATACTGGAACGGGCACCGGCAGCATCGGCGCCGGCACGCTGACCGGCGGGGGAGGCTCGATTGGCTCGGGATCCGGATCGGGCTCCGGCAGCGGAGGGTCGTCTTTCAGCGCCGACGCGGCTTGCGTCGTCGAACGCCAGGGTTCGAGCTCCATTCCGACCGACATCTTCATCATGCTCGACAAGTCGGGATCGATGGATTGCTCGGCCTCCGACGACGCGTGCTCGATGCCCGAAAACACGGTTCAGCCCCCCCCCTCGCGCTGGGAGGCGGTGACCAACGCGATCACCGGTTTCGTGAACGCGCCGGGCAACGCCGGGATTGGCGTCGGCATCGGCTTCTTTCCGCTGGGGGGCGGGTCGAATTGCACGCCGGCGGCGTATGCGCGACCGACCGTGCCCATCGCTGCCCTACCGGGGAGCGCGATGCCGATCATCGCCGCGATCGGCATGAACGGGCCGAACGGCGGTACCCCCACCGTTCCGGCCTTGGATGGTGCCCTCCAGTACGCGCAGACCTATACGAGCTCGACCGCCGGGCGCGCTGCCGCCGTCGTTTTCGTCACCGACGGCATCCCGAATGGATGCACGAGCACGGTCCCCGCCGCCGCAACGCTCGCTCAAGGGTACTTCGGTCGGAACCCCTCGATCAAAACGTACGTCGTCGGTCTCGGGGCGACGATGAGCCTCGACCAGATCGCCCTCGCCGGATCCGGCAACGTCACCCACTACTTCCCTGCCTCCGGTGATGTCGCCGGACGGCTGGGGGCAGCTTTGCGGCAGATCACGGGCATGATCACGTGCAACTTCACCCTCCCGATGAACCCCGCCAGGCCGATCGACTTCACGACCGTCAACGTGCAGGTGACGATGGGCACGGGAACGCCCAGGGACGTCGGGCGGGTCGAGAACGCCGCCGCGTGCGGCTCGACGGGCGGCTGGTACTACAACGTCAATCCGCCGGCGGGGGTCCCCACCCAGCTCACCCTCTGTTCGCAGGTGTGCGATCCCCTAAAAAACACCCCTGAAAGCAGCGTTCAGGTACTCCTCGGCTGCAACCGCAACGACATCAAATAGTCACGCGCGCTGCGCGTGCTTGCCGTGCCTACCCTTGGGGGGACGCTCGGACGGCCTCGTTCGCTCAGCCGGCGGGAGGCTGCGCGGAGCATCGATCGCGCGCGTCGCTTCTTTGGCCGAAGCCCGCAGCTCCGCGGCGCGCTCCTCGTCCCCCTTCTTTTCGGCGATCTCGGCCAGATCGAGCAGAAGCTGGGCGCGCCCCGCCTGATCCTCGGTACCCTTGTGAGCACCGCGATAGAGAAGCAGCAGCGACTGATACGTGTGCTCGGCGAGGTCGAGCTGCCCATCCTGGAAAGCGAGCCGGCCGAGCGCCTGAAGAATTCCGGGATGCCCTGCGTCGATGCGTGCGGCAATCGCGACCTCCGTCAGGGCGCGCTTGCGATTCTTGCAAGCCCGCGCGAGCGCAAAGTGTACGAGGGCCCTGTCCTTCGGCTTCCTCGAACCGAAGCGGGTCACCTGGGCCTCGAGGATCTCGACGGCGCGATCGTGGTGGTTTGCCAACATCAGCGCGTCGGCGAGGGCGAGCCGTCGGCCCGTATGGTCCGGATCGAGCACGATCACTTGCTCGAGCAGCGGAATGGTCGCCTTGGCGTCGCCGAGTTTCGCTTCGTGGAGCTCGACCGCCTGAACGAGGTAGGAGAGACGTTTGGCCGTATCGCTCGTCTGTTCGGCCTGCGACGTGAGAAGATGCGCGAGCGCCTCCCATGCTTCGTCCTCGTGGTAGAGGCGTGCCAGCTTGGAGGCGAGTGCCTCCGATGACTTGAGCTCTTGCAGCGCGTGTTCGAGACGCGCTCGGGCCAGCATTTTTTGGCCGGCGGCGATGTAGGCGTCGGCCAGCCGCAACGCGTTGCGTTCGAGCTCGTCGCGCGGCGAAAGCTCACAAATCCGCTCGAGCGCCGCTGCGGCCTCGGCATGCTCGGAGCGCCCGCCGTGAATCCTCGCCAGTGCCTCGAGCGACGAAACGCCACCGACTTGCGCCCCCTGGCGGTGGTCGGCGATGGCCCGATTGAGATCGCTCAAGCGTCCTTCGGCGAGGGATGCGGCGCGATCCCACAGCGCGGCGGCGTTGGCAGGTTCCCCGGCGTCGGCCCGCAGCTTGGCCTGCTGCTCCCAAAGCGACACGAGCTCGGCATCGAGGCGATCGGCATCGAGCAGAGCGGCGAAGGCGTCCACCGAGGCAACAGCCGCCTCGTCCCCCGGGTTCTCTTGAAACAGCTCCCGGTAAGTCGCGAGCGCCGCGTTGGTGTCTTTCAGCTTTTCGGCGCTCAAAGCGGCGACTTCTCGCTTCATGCGGCGCGCTTCCTTCGGACGGAACGGCAGCGACGCACCCCTCTTCAAGAGCTCGACCGCACGTTGATCGTCGTTGGCTTCCTGTGCGGCCGCCACCAGCTGACGCAGCGCCCAGCCCGCGATCCCGCGAGCGGAGCGTTCGCCCTCCGGCGCGTGCTTCTGACCGGAGGCCGTCCAGCGTGAAATGGCGAGCTCCAGCACCTTTTCGCAGGCGGCCCTCGCGAGCTGCACGTCTTGCCGAATGCGAATCGCGACCTCGGCAGCGTCCCGCAAGAGCTGCAAGTCGCCTCCCCGCACGTCCGATAGCCGCATCATCGTGAGAACCAGGCTGCGGCCGGGGTTGCGGCTCTGAACGGCCGCCAGCGCTTCCAGGATTTCCGCGCTGTTCTCGTCGAACGCGAGAGCCCGCGCCAGCGCGAATTCGGCGAGATCCGGGTTTCGCCGGATATCACGCTGAAACTTCCCGACTCCCCACCAGAAGGCTCGAGCGATATCGGCCGGAACTTCCTCGCCTTGCGCGAGGCTGGCCGACAAGCCGGCGGCCTGTTCCCACTCGCCGGTGGCGACGTTGGCACGCGCGAGCGCGGCGAGCACCGTCGGCCGGGCCTCGGGCACGGCTTCCAGCTCCGAGAGCCCTCTGCGGGCCACGCCGTCGTTCGGGTCGAGAGCGAGCGCTTCGGCGTAGCTCCGGGCCGCGCGCTCGGGCGCGCTCAAATGCTCGCGGCAAACGTCGCCGAGCTTTCCCCAGAGGAGCACGCGGCGTTCGGTGGTACCCGCGGCGCGAGCTTCTTCTTCGACCAGCGTCGCCAGGTCTTCGTAACGCGCCGCGCTCTCCAGAAGCTGCGACAACTCTCGAAAGCTCTCGTCATCCGGTCCATACGTCTGGCGGACTTGGTTCCAGGCGGTAATCGCCTGATCCACGGCCAACAGCTCCTCGGAGTAGATCCGCGCAATGCGGCCGCGATCTTTTCGAGCTTGCCCGGCTTCCACCTGCGTCGCGCGTGCCTCCAGCGAGGCGATGAGATCGTTCCACAGGCGGGCCGATTCGAGCACCTCGACCAAACCGTCGAGAGCCTCGCGATCGCCCGAATCGTCGCGAAGTCTCTCACGCCAGGCGCGCGCGGCTCGATCTTGATCGTGGAGGTCTTGCGCGGCCATGCGCGCCACTTGCCCGAGGGCGATGCGGCGAGCTTCGCGGTCCGTTTCGAGTACCGCGATCTTGTCGAGAACGGCGCACCGTTCGGCGGTCCGGCCCTCGGAGGCCAGCAGGGGCTCGAGCTGCCGAGCCGTGGCCAGCACGAAGCTCGGCGCCAGCCCTTCGGTATTGACCACTTCGGTGAAGAGCTCGATCGCTCGAGGCACCTGGCGAAGTCGATCGCGGTAGACGGTGGCCGCTTCGACGGTGAGCCTCGATTTGAGGTCGGCGTCGGAGCATGCCGCGCAAGCACTGGTGAGAACCTCGGCCAACGGCTGGTGCCGGTCGAGGCGATCGGCGAGATCGGCGAGCATCGTCCGATGCTGTTCGACGTGCGGCTCGAGCAGAACGAGTGCGGTGATGTTCTCGAACGCGCCGGCATGGTCCGCCAGCGATTCGAGTCGCAGCTGGGCGAGCTGGCGATGGAGCTCGATCTGTTCCTGGGTGTTTTCCGCCGACTTGAGCTCGACCTCCACCACCCGCACCACGTCGCGGGTTCTACCCTCCTGCAGATAGCGGCTCTTCAACGTGGCCGCCGCGCGTCGGGCGAGCGGCACGGTCAGTTCGATGGACCCGCTCGGGGGAGGACTCGCGGCCGGCAGCACGACGCGAGCGAGCAGCTCGTAGGCACGCGTGGATTCCGGCTGGACAGCGAGCATCTCCTCCACGAAACGAAGCGCCTGAGGGCGGTCGCCCATCGTCAAGCACAAGCTCGCGATTCGCTCGCGCGTTCGCTGGGCGGCGGCGTTGTCGTCGGTGATGGCTTCCAGCCGCGCGGCGAGCAGAGCCACCAGCTTGGGGGTGCGACCCTTCCGTTCGTAGAGACGCTCGAGCGCCGCGAGCGTCGCGGTATGACCGGGGCGAACGGTCAGCAGCTGCTCGAGGTACTCGATGGCCTTGTCGGCATCCCTCGCGAAGTCCTTGGCGGCTTCCGACGCTTCCTCGAGGAGCTCCTGCCGAAACTCCGGCGCAGCCGTCTGGAGTGCCCGATCGTAGAGGGCGAACAAGTCTTGGTATCGCTCCTGTGTATTGAGCGCGAGCTTCAATCGATCGAATGCCCAGCCGGCGCCATGCAGCTCGTGCACGCGCCAGAGAAGCTTGATGACTGCCTCGGGATCCTCGAACCACTCTTCTTGAAAATCGACGGCGCGACGGCCGAGCATCTCGGCGGTCGGAGCGTCCATCGGCTGCTCGAGCGCGATGCGATAGGCCTGTGCCACCGGTCCCGGCCGCTGCAGCGCTCGCGCGAACAATTCGGCCGCGTTCCAGAAGCTTTCGTCCTGCGGAAACTCCGCAACGGCTCGAAGGGAGGTGTCGAGCCCGGTTTCCGGCTGCGCCGCTTGGAGCTCGAGAAGTCGCGTGAACCATGTGTGGCGGCCGGTCATGAATTCGGGGCCGTCGGCGGGCGACGCCAACAGCATTCGCAGAATCCGAGCCGCGCGCACCGGCGTCTCGGCCTTCTCGCACGCTCGCTCGAGAATGCTGACCGCCCGTGACCGCGACGCGGTCCGCGTGAGCGCACGCTCGATCACGAAGAGGGCCGTTGCGTCGTCGGGAGCGGTATCCAGGACCGGCACGATCGTCTCCAGCGCCTCTTCCGGCCGATCCATCTTTTCGGCGAGCAACCGCCCCATCTGCAGCTCGACGCCGGCTTTGACATCGCCGAGCGATCGATCGCGGAGCTCGGCGAGCGCGGCGAACGCACCTTGTACGTCACCGAGCTCGGACCGGAGCCTCACGATGGAGAATCGCGCCAGCAGCCGATTGGGATCGACGTCGAGAACGCCGCGGTAAGCATCGATAGCGGCGGCACGATCGCCGACCGCCTCGTGCGCCCGAGCACCGGCCATGAGCGCCTCGGCACGATCGACTTCGGGCAGCTGGTGACCTCGAAAGGCAGCGAGCCACCGTTCGTCTTCGCCCCGTGCTTCGCTCGGTGCTGCCGCCCTGAGGAATCCCTCGAACGCATCGATGTTCGGCTGAGGATCTTCGGTGGCCGAAGCGATGAGAATCCGGAATAGCTTGGCCGCCTCGTCGACGCGCGCCGAATCAGCCGCGAGCACCCTGGCTTTGGCCGAGAGCAGGCTCGAGATACGTCGGGCGGCGGCATCGAAGTATCGTTGCAGTGCCGCATCGACCGCTTCGTTGAATTCGCGACTCGCTCCCGCGCGCGCGGCCCAGGGCTCCATGGCCACGACCAGGTTGATGGCCTGCCGTTCGTCGACGGCATTGCGCAGCAGGTTTGCATAGACCGCAGGCAGCTTGGTCAGATCGCCGCCGTGCAAATAGAGATCTACCAGCTTTTCGCTCGCCTCTCGGTCGCCCGGATCGGCTGCGGCGATTTTCGCATACAGATCTCGGATGCGTTCTGGATCGGTACCGGTCTCGGCGCAGAGCTTGACGGCGCGCTTCCACGACGCGAGCGCCGCGGGGGTGTCGGCCAGGGCTTCGGTCTGTAGATCGCCGAGCCGTTGCAAGTGAAGGGCTTGCGTCGAAACGTCGGTCGCGGCCACGATGCGCCGCTCGAGCACGTCACGCAGGGTGTGCGCATCCTTGCCCGCTTCTGCCGCCCGCTCGATGGTGGTCAAGACTTCGTCGGAGACGGTCGCGCTGGCGAGAAGCTCCCGATAATGCAAAAGGGCGCGTTCGGGATGGCCACTTTGCGAGGCCGCCTCGGCCATCTTGAGGAGCATCGAAACGCGTCGCTCGCCGTCGGCGCCGGGCAGACCGCGCTCGAGCTCGGCGTAGAGAGCGGCGTAGTCGCCTTGAGCGGCATACGATTCGAACAGAGCTTGCTGAGCCACGATGTCGTTCGGATTTTCGGTGAGCGCGCTGCGCCAGGTGGCGGTGGCCGCTGCCCTGTCTTGGAGCTCACGTTCCTCGATGAGAGCAATCTGGTGGTAGATCTCCTGCCGCTGGACGGGATCCGAGCATCGCTCGAGGCTCGCGCGATGGGCCGAGATGCGCTCCGCCGGGCTTCCCTGCTGCAAGACGAGGGCGTGTACACGCACCGAGAGATCGGCCGAGGTCGAGTCGAAGGCAAGCGCCGATCGGAAGACCGCAAGGGCTCGCGCGTTGTCGCCCGTCGCGAGCAGTGCATCGCCGGCGCGCCGAGCGAGGGCAAATCGTTCGGGGCTGTCGATGGGATGGTCGCCGAGCGCGCGCAGATAAATCGCGCCGAGTGCCTGAGGATCACCGAGCTTGGTGCAAAGCTCCTCCACGCGGTTCATCCACTTTTCGGTGGGCCGCCCGTGGGCGACCACTTCCCGGAGCGCGGTTCCGGCCACCCCGAGCGCTCGCGCCGATTCGCCGAGATCGGTGTCGAGGAGGTTGACCACCTCTTCGAAAATCGCCAGGCGGCCGTCGACGTCGGCCGTCGACTGCGCGCGAGCTTCCAGGACTTTCAGTAACCCAATCGGGTTGCCTTCGGCGCGGTAGACGGGCTCGAGCACCTGGGCGGCGAGCAGCCGATGACCCTCGGCTTCGAGAAATTGCTCGAGCATCTTGCGGCTTGCGTCGTCCTTGGGATCGAGGGCGAGCGCCCCCCCGAAAGACTCGATGGCGAGTGCCATGTCCCACAGGTGCTCGGCAGCGATCTGTCCGAGCTTGCTGAGTAGAGGAATCCTCTCCGCGCCGTCCGCCAGCTGGATCTCTGCTTTCAGGACTTCTGCCAGCTCCACCCAGGTCTGCTCGTATTCGAGCAAGGGAATGATGTGCGCGTGAGCCTCCCGAGAAGGCCCGTACTGCCGCAAGAACTCGCGCCAGACGTTCACCGCGGCACCTGGACTCTTGAGGCGCGAGGTACGCATCTCGGCCGCGCGAAAGGCCAGCTGTCGCGCTTTGACCGGATCCGATTCGTCCTGCGCTCTCAGCTCGAGAATCCCGGCGACATCTCGATAGAGTCCTCTCGACTCATAGAGCCTTTCCAGCGCATCGAGCGCTTCGCCGCGCAGCGGCGACGTGATCAACGTGCGCCAAGTCACGATGGCGTTCGCCGGATCGGACAGCTGCTCTTGATAAAGGCGGGCCAGGCGGGAGCTCGCTGCCAGGCGGGCCGCTTCGTCGATTTCGAAACGCACCACGATCTGCAACGCTTTGGCGAGCGCGTCCGGCTGCTCGAGGCCGTAGATCGACGCAAGTCCGGTCGCGGCGGTCAAAAGGGCCGCTTCGTCGGTGGTATCCGTCAACACCTGCTCGAACGCGGCGCGAGCTCCCTCCCTGTCGCCGGAGTCGAGGGAAAATTGTGCGAGCTCCGATTGGATGCGGACGCGCAAAGCGGGATCCTTGGTGTTCGCCGCCGCGTCGGAGAGAATACGGTAGGCGTCGCCCCGCCGATCGAGGGCAGCCGCAGCGTGTCGATAGCGCTGCCGGACTTCGGGGTCGGCGATTTCGGCGACGACGACTTCTTCGAGCAGGGCGATCGCGCCGCCCGGGTCACCGAGGCGATCCTGACGGAGCGCGGCGAGCTTCTTCACCATGTCCAGGCGGCGGCCGCCGCGGGCGTGCTCGAGCTGCGTCGCCAGCATCGACGCCGCACGCTCGAAGTCCCCTCGGCTTTCGTAGCTGTCGACGAGGGCGGCCGCGGCACGCGAGGCGACCGACTTGTTTTCCAGCATCTGCTCGGCGAGTTGGTGAGCGTCGATGTGGGTCGGATCGTGCGCCAGCAACCTTTCGACGTGCGGCAGTGCACGCTCGAGCTCTCCCAAGTTGTCGCGGTACAAGCGAAGAAGCCTCTCGCGAAGTGCGATCTCTTCGGCCGGTTCGATGTTCGTCCGACTCGCCAGCAGCTGCTCGAGCCATTTGGCGGCGTCCCGGAACCGGCCCGCCCTGAGGTAATGACCTTCCAGCGCATCGATCGCGACCTTGTCGCTGGGGTCGAGGCGGGCGATCTGATGATAGAGGCGGATGGCCTGTTCGCCGTCTCCCGGAGGGAACTCCGCGAGCTCCGCCGCTCGGCGCAGCAAGGCAAGCTGCTCCTGGACATTGGTTCGTCGGCCGGCCATGGAAGAATAGAAATCGACGAGGGCCTGCGCGTCCTGCCGCGCCATCAAGATGGCTTCCATGCGCGAAAAGGCGTGCGGGTGCGTCGGCGAGGCAGCCAGAGCCCGCCCCAGATACTCCATGGCCTTCTCGGGATCGCCCAACGTTTGTTCGAAGAACGTCGCGCCAAAGGTGAGCACATCGGCCTGGGCCCCGCCCGATAGCAGCTTCAGCTTCGGGGCGGCGACGAGCTGCTCGTAAGCGAATGCGAGCTCGGCAATTCGGTTGTCGCGGGCAGCGGCTTGGTGGAGCTGTTCCCATAGCTCGGGCGGAACGTTGCCCCTGCCGCTGGCGGTGACCAGCACGTCCAAGATCATCGGCTCCGATTCGAGCTTTTTCTCGATGATCGCTGCGACTCGATCCAGTCGTAACGGCGACCGGAGCGGCGTATTCAGATGTTTGGGCTGCGACGACATCTTCACCTTCCGACGGGCGCGATGGAGCGCCCATGAACACCACATGTCCCCACACGGGCCCGGAGACCGCGCAACGGAGATCGTCGCCCCGGATGGGCGTCTCTTTCGCATCAGCTGAACGGCGATCTACTGGTGCGACTTTAGGCTCGCAGGACCCGAAGGCCGCGCGAGTAACAAATGGTCAGATAAATGACCAGCGAGAACCAGCATCACCCACTGGGCAATACGGCTACCCATCGAACATTGGGACGGTGGAAGATCGTCGTACGAAAACGTGCTCGAGCTCGTCATTCGCGGTAAGTTTGGTACGTGCGGCAGTTGCAGTTCGAAACGATCCTTATCGCCGCGATCGTCACCGGGACGGCGATGACACAGAGCGCGCAGGCGGCAACGCCTGATGGCAGTTTGTCGCTCGGCTATCCCAACGCGGGGCGGCTGGTGGGCGGGAGACAGTTTCGTGAAACGCCCTACATGGTGATGGTTCCGGCGCATTCCAACTCGCGCGTGCGCTGGGCCACCTCCGACCTTCTCTCGGTCCTCAGTCGCGCCTCGCGACTCGTTTCCCGAAAATTTCCAGGCTCGGTCATGGAAATAGGGGAGCTATCGACACGCGAGGGGGGACCGATTACGTCGCACTTGTCTCATCAGAATGGACGCGACGCCGACATCGGCTTCTACATCGTCGATCTCGACGGCGAACCGGTACGCGCCCCGAAGTTCGTGCGCTTCGATGGAAGCGGCGCGTCACGCGACGATCCCACGCTGCGTTTCGACGAAAAACGCAACTGGGCGTTCGTGCGCGCGGTTCTCGAGGACACCCGTTCCGACGTTCGCCAGATCTTCATCTATGCGCCGTTGCGTGCGCGGCTTCTCGCCTACGCCGCCCAGATCGGTGCGCCGCGGCAGATTCGCGCCAAGGCCGCCGCGGCGATGATGCAACCGGTGAACGCGCTGCCGCACGACGATCACTTTCATATCCGCATCTCCTGCCCCATCGAACAGCTCAGCCAAGGCTGCACCGACCTACCTCTTTGGCACGCGCCCGGCTCCCCCGACGAGTTCGGGCCGGAGCTTTTGGCCGAGGCACCCGGGCCTCGCGCCGACGGACTGCCCAGCGCCTTCGCGCCGGAGAGTTGGGGGCGCATCTCCAAACTTTGGTCGAGCGAGCGCGGCGTGTGCGACAAGAGCAGCCTGGCCTGCCAAAGCCAGGATGATGGACCGGTCTGTGAAGATCTCGGCGAATTCGGAGGGCCTCCGCCGTTCCTGCCGCAGATGCCCATCGACGGCGATCTGGTGGCGACGTCCACGCCATCGAACCCGAGCGTCCCGTCCGCTTCGTTGCTCCTCGCCGACGACGCGGGGCAGGGCCCCACGACCACGCAAGCCGAACCGACGTATTGCGCTGCGATCATCGAGCATGTCGCTCTGCGTTGTACGATGAACGACGTTTGGCCGCCGCCCGCGTCCGCCGCGCGCGGACTGACCGCTCCCGAGTGGCAGACGAGCCCGAGGGCCGAACGTCTGGCGCTGGGATCACGGGACGAGCTCGCGCCCGACTTTTTCGACCGGCGCCGTTTGCCGGGCGGTCTCCTGTACTGCGCACCCGACGAGGAACCGAACGCGTGCGAGCGCCCGATGGCCGTCCTCGCAAGCAAGGCCGAACCCGATCCTGCGTCGGATACGCGCGGGGGCCGCAGCATCCTTCAGTAAGCTGAAAGCGGAAATCTAGCGGCAGCCTCCGGTGCCTGCGGGAGGCGCGGCAGGGATCGGCTGAGCATTGGGACAAGAGAAATCGAACATGTCCAGGAGCGCGTCGCTGTTGGCATCGCGCGCGGTCAGCGCCGGCAGATCGAACACCGTTTCGATGAAGCGTGTCATCGACGTGTGCTCGTGCACGACGTGCGAAACGTAGTGACGCCGCGCCCATGGGGAGATCATCACCATAGGGACGCGCACCCCGAGCTCGAAGAACTGGGCTTGCGATGGCGCCGGCGGACACCCGTGGGGCGGTGGGACGTGATCGGCGAAACCACCCGCCTCGTCGTAGGCCCAGATGAGCGCCGTGCTCGGCCAGAGTGGGCTCGATACGACCGCTTGGTAGATATCGCGCGTCCATTTCTCGCCGACCTGAACGTCGGCCATCGGGTGCTCGTCCTCCACGCATTGCAGGGAGTCGACGAAAGAAACGGCCGGCAGCGTGCCATCGGCGAGCGCGGCCATCAGTTCGGCGACGGTGCGGATATTGGCTGCATGCGCCTTCTGCCAATCTGGCCCTAGGGCCGATTCGAACGGATCTGCGTAATCCGTGTAGGCGGCCCAAGACAGACACTTGCTCTCCAAGCGGTCCATCAGGCTAGGCACGGTGAGAGCGGGGAAGCCGCACCCAGTGCAGGTGACTCCGTCCGACGTCGCCAGGACCAGGTAGTCGCGGTTCGGGTGCGTGCCGGAGAGAACCGAAGGGAAATAGCGGTCGGCAACGGCAAACGTGTTGGCGAGAAAGTAATAAAACGGGAGATCGGACGCTGCGTAGTAACCCATCGCGAAGTGACCATCGGACCCCGTCGAGTTCGCGGCGTTGACGACGAAGCCGTCCATTTTTCCATCGTTCACGCTGAAGTGCATGCCCTCCCAGCTGTGACCGGGATCATAGGGAACGCAGGTCGTGACCTCGTGATAGGGCTTCACCGCGACAGCGGCGTTGTCCAGGTTGACGAACGTGGTGGGAACCGCTTCCGCCCCGGGTTGGCCGGACAGGGGCAACTGTCCCAAGTACGCATCGTACGAACGGTTCTCCTTGAGCAGCACGATGATGTGCCGAATGGGGATGGCGTTCTGTTCTTCCGGTGAGAGACCGAGCGTAACTCGGGGCATGTCCCCTGCGTGGAAAGCGCAAGACGCACGGGAGACCGCCA
>WNGA01009732.1_pt1 | contig 13662 bp, 15 predicted proteins | sample 5400061 | NCBI WGS metagenome assembly WNGA01 (sample SAMN13153366, study PRJNA577476) | soil metagenome | isolation source: 100 cm soil or saprolite under grassland replicate 2 | place: USA:California | collected 2016-06-15 | reverse complement strand
CGAGGCAGCGCGGTGGCTTGGGTGCTCGAGGTGTGGCAGCTCGGCCGCCGTCCGTTCGACGAGGGACGATGAAGAACGGGCTCGTGGTCATCACCCTCCTGGCGCTCGCCGCATGCCGGCAGGGCCGAGGGCCATCACCATCAGGCCGCAGTGCCCCGCCCAACCCGCGGGAGCTCACCGTTCTGACCGACCGCCTGGATGGCAGCAAGTGGCTGGCCCACGACGCCGAGCTGGCCATGTCGCTCGGCGCGGGACCTCTCAAGGTCGCGGTGGCCGACGTCGGTGGGGACGGCGACCGAATCGGAGGGTTCGTAGCGATTCCGAGCGAACAGTGCGTCCTCGCCTATGCGCGCGGATCGCAAGGCATCGAGGACCTCGACCTTTACGCATACGGCGACGACGGCACCATTCTCGCCGCCGACGAGGCGGCCGATCCGCAACCGGCGGTGGTGATCTGTCCGCCGCATCCGACGCGCGCTTACTTCGTCGCGCGCATCGTCGCGGGGCGAGGTATCGTCGCCGTCGGGGTGCACGCCCTTGCGCCGAGTACGGCAGCACAAGTCGGCAAAGCGCTGGGGGCGCGGGGGCGCCCCGGCGAGGAGCTCGGCCGAATCGAAGCTTGGCCCGGGCTCGAGGAGAAAGTCAGTCAGCACCGGCGGATCATCGGAGCTCACTGGGAGGAAACCCGGCGGGTCGCGGTTCAGGCCGACGCCCGTGCGCCGACCCGGCTTTCTGCGTTGCTCGATGCCGGGCGGTGCCTGGATGTGTGGTCTGCTCGCCGGTACAGACGCCCGTCGCGATCGAACTCAGGCCGCACGCAGGCCAGGGGCTCTGCGCCGTCATTCTGGCGCGAAGCGCAGTCGGCGCCGAGCGGCAGATAGCGGGTCCGATCCACGTTTATCGCGTCGCGCCGACCTCGGATCTATCGAGCGAGCGTGGGCAGCGCTCGAAGCCGTTGCGTGCCCTCGGCTATGCGGATGCCGCGACGGTCGCGACTGGTAACGCCGAAGTCGGCCGACGTCTCAGCTACGCCCTGAGCCTGCCCGATGGATGCGTCCGTATCGACGTGATCGGCGGGCGGCCTCTGGTCGGCATCGTCGCGGATGTCTGGGATGCGTCCAACAACTTGCTCGCGAACGCCACGGCCGGCGACGGCCCCACCCTCTTCGCCTGCGGCAAAGCGGGCCGTGGCAGGATCGATCTCGAGGCGCTCAGCCGAGCGGGTCCCTTCGCCGTCGAGGTGCGCCGCGAGCGGAACGCCCACGCCGCCCTGATCGCGCACCCGGTGGCCGCCGGACGGGTCCTGTCCGCCCTCAACAACCGTTCTGAGCTCGCGACGGCGGGCGTTGCGGCTGACATCAAGATAGTGTCCCTGGAACCAAGCTCGTTCAAAACCGTGGACGTCGAGCTCGCCGACGGCCGCTGCGGTGATGTCGTCGCGGCTCTCGACGCAGGAGGGACGGGAGTCGATCTTCGTTTGCTCGACCGGCAAAGCGGCGAGGAATTCGCGCTCGCGAGGGGGCGGCTGCTTGCCGTGACTCGCATCTGCGCCGTAGGCCGCGCTCGCAGCATCCGGGGGGAGGTCCGCCTGGCTGCCGGCAAAGCGGACGCGTTGGTCGTGATGCGACTCGCGCCCGTTGCCCCACCGTGATCGGGCTACCTCAGTGGCGGCCGCGGTCGAGCGGTACGACATCGCGGGTTGCCACTTCGCGCCGATCGCCGAATTCGTCGGACAGGGTCAGGTTCATGGCTCCGGCGGCTTCCACACGCATCACCGACCAGGTGTGCGCACCGGCGGAGGGCCGCGTGAGAACGTAGGTGCCGACCGTTGGTGCGAAGTCGATGGGAGGCTCGGGAGCCACTTCGTTGGGAGCCGCATCCGAGACGCGATGATCGGAATCCCACTGGAGGCGAACGGCACCATTACGGACGCCTTTCACCTGTGCCCCCACCCAAGCGCCGTCTCGCTCGGCGATGACGCGCTGGTTGAACTCCGGGCGCCAATTGCTCGGGACCCGCGGCCGACCGGCGAGCTTCGCACCTTCGCGAAACATGCGCCTCTTGGCATTGCGATCGAAGCGTTGCCGCACGTTGAGCTCGGTGACCGGCGTCGGGGCGAGAATCTCGTGCCACGGCAACTCGGCCGTCGCGGCGTCATCGTCGATGACGCGTACCGAGGAGGTGGACGGTGTGCTCAGGCTCTCGATTCGGCATCCCCGCCAACGGGAGTCGGGCATATGGCAAACGGCAAAACTCCCTGCACGCAAGGGGTGGGGGTCACCTTGCGGTCTCGCATCGGCTGCGGCAGGCTGAGCCGTGACCGGCAAGGAGGGGGGGACATCGTTCGACGAAGGCACATAAATGTCCGACAAAAGTTGTTCGAGCACCTCTCCGCTTGACGCCAGTTGCACGCGCGCGCGGTCGCGCGAGATGGCGATCACGGTGCCCTCGACGAACGTTGCGGTCGTGCTCTCCACCACGATCCGGTCGCCCACTTTCAGGCCCGACGCTGCCGCGTCGGAGGGCGCGGCCAGCTCGGACGAGTTGCCCCGTCTGACTTTGGAGCAGCTCATCGAAGAAACGAGAACGAGGGCTGCTGTACGGGAGAGAAAGGTGCGCATCGTGAGGGAGAGGGCGTGGCGTTCGGGAAGCTCGGCCGAACGCCGTGCCCACGCGACAAGATGTGAGCTTAGTCGGAGCCTTCTCGATCCCCGAAGTTCTCGGCGCGCATTGTGCCGCAGAGGCTCGTGGTAGGCTCGGGAACGGTGCGTTTGCGGCCGGACATCAACAACGCTTTCGCTGTCGCCGTATTCGTGGTCTCGAGCTGTGTCGGCGAGCGTAGACCCGCGCCGCTGGTGCCTGCCTCGCCTCCCCCTACGCCGGCGCCGGCAGCGATCCCCGAGCCCGCCCGCCAAACCGGGTTCGCGACGTTCTATGCCAAACGCTTCACCGGTCGGCGCACGGCCAGCGGCGAAAGGTACGATCCGCAGTTGCTGACGGCGGCGCATCGTCAGCTTCCCTTCGGGACGATGGTGGAGGTCCGCCGAAGCGATGGCCGAAGCGTCGTCGTCCGCATCAATGATCGTGGCCCCTATGGCGGCGGCAATCGCGTGATCGACTTATCGCGGCGCGCCGCGGAGGAGCTCGGCATCGTTCATGATGGCAAGGCCTTGGTGGAGCTGCGGCCTCTCGTGGCGTCCGAAGCGCACCCGCGGTGACCTGTTCAGGGCGGCTCGGATCGCCGAACGGTGGTCGGGTGCAGCGTCATCGGCAAGAGAATTTCGGCCGGCTCTCCCACCGGCGCGGGAAACGTAGCCACCTCGGCGCGTCGCACGATGCACTCCACGACGGCGGGATCGAGCGCCGAGACGCGCTCGGCGGTGACCGATCTCACGCTCCCATTGGTGCTGACGGCCAGACGCAGCGAGATCGCCGAGCGTTCCGGCGGATGCTCGTCGAGCGAGCGCGCGTAACACGCGAGGATGCCGGCTTTGAGGCGACCGAGCGGGCGATCGATCGCCGGCAGAATCCCGCCCGATACGGTCGGCGAGCCGAGCACGATCCGGGGCACGTTCGCGACCATGGCAGGGGGTGCCCCGGCTGCGAGCAGAGGCAACGACGACGTGAGAGGTCGAGCGGGTGGGGCCGCCGGCTCGCGCTGGCTGCCCGCACGCGCGGGCAAGCCTATCGCCGAAGGCTCTCCCACCATCATCGCGCCTGGGTCGATTTCGGAGTCGGCCGGGGGCGAAGCCGACCGGCCGCTCAATAGGTCGTCGGCCGGGGGCGAAGCCGGCCGGCCGCTCAATAGGTCGTCGGCCGGGGGCGAAGCCGGCCGGCCGCTCACCTGGGCGTCTGTGGTTTCGGCGAAGCCCCCGCCGTCGATATGCGCGGAGTGATCCCTATCGTTTTTGCAGCCGCCGAGCAGCGAAGCTGCTGCAATCCAACCAAAATGGCGGCTCGACACGACAATCGCCTTCTCTCGACGCGCGACGCGCGCGAAGTCTAATCGATAGCACCCGCCAAAGCGACGCCGAAGGGCGGGGGTGGAGCGAAAAACGAGCGCTGCAAAGACGAGGCCTGCCCAACCACCAAAACTCTGGGCCGTATGGGCCGATTGCATTTCCAGAACTCTTCGCAAAGAGGTATTCTTGACAACATGAAGGCGCGCTCAAGCCTTCCGGCAGAGCCAGAGTACGACGAGTTGGTCGCATTGGCCCGGGATCTGCCACAAGGGAGGGTCGGTCAGATAGTCAACGGCAGACTCCACGTGTCGTCGACGTGCGAGCCCGCGCACGCCCACACGTTGGCCGAGCTGTCCGCCACGCTGTTGGCGGGATCGCCGTTGGGTGATCCGGTCCCGGCCGGGTGGACCTTCCTGTCCGAGGTCGAGTTGCTCCTTCCAGGGGAAACGCTCGTCCTGGCCGACATCGCGGGCTGGGAGGCGCCTCACGAACGCATCGTCGCATTGCCCAGCCCGATCGGCTTGATCCCGCACTGGATTTGCGAGGTGCTCGATCCGAGTACGCGCGCGCTCGACCTCACCTCCAAGCGGCACGCCTACGCCATGTGTGGCGTTCAGTTCCTATGGATCGTCGACCCCATGGCGCGCGTGCTCGAGGCCTATGAAAACCTGCGCGGCCGCTGGGTGCTGTCGATCGCCGTTTCGGAAGACGAATTGGCCGCCCCTCCGTTCGCCGACCTGCGCTTCGACGTGAGCGACCTCTGGATGCCGCAAACCGCACACCCGCGTCACAACCATCGCCCGAGTGGTTCTCACTCGTCTGCCAACAAATAGGGTCGGCGGGCCCGCCGCCGCACACAGGCGCAGCCGAGCGACGCCACGGCGCCAGCGAAGACCAGACCCACCGCCCCACCTCTATCGGGAATCGAGCGTCCGGGACCTCCGGCGGCCAGCGCGCAGGTACCGACCGCCGCCGGATAGATGCCGCACTCGGGTGAGAATCCCTGACGCGGCCGGTAGTCGCACGAGCCGTTGTCTTGTTCGGCCGGGTAGATGGCGCATACCCCCGCCGCATCGTCGGCACTGAGCGTGCGAAAGGAATCGTCGCCCATGGAGTACGAGGACCACATCGTGGCTTCGGGATCTTGCGAGTGCGCCAAGCCCAAAAAGTGTCCGGCTTCATGGGTGATGATCGATTGAAGATCGAACACTCCGAACATCACGGTGTCGTCGGTGGTGAGAGGCATCTTGCTGTTGATCTCCATGTCGACGTCGTAGATCTCTCCCGTCTTCTTGCTGAAGGTCACGGTCGTCAGGGCGAGGGTGGTGTCTACCGCCTCCGGATAAGGCCATTCGTCATCGCGGAACATGATGATGTTCGCGTTGCCGTCGGTCTGATTGTACTCGTGCACGTTGCAGGCGACCGTGCCGAATTTATCGCCGAGCTGAATGGAAGGCGGAGCCGACGAGCCCGGGCAGGTCACGTTCTGCCAAGCGTCGAAAGCCTTCTTCGTAGCCGCCGCCGCATGGGCAAGATCGACCTGCTTCGAGGCCTGGTACTGCATCGAGTACGAAACGCAAAGCTTGGCCCAAGAGATCGGCGTGCCCATGGTGCACAACGTCAGCGGGTCCTGCTCGCAACCCCCCCCCTTGCAGGTCGTGGTGCGACAAAAAGCAAACGCGCTACCGGAGAAGCTCGCCACGCTCGCGAGCAAGTAGAGCGACGACTTGAACCGTGCGACACTCACCCTAGCGGCGCTCCTCGGAGTGATTCGGCGCGAGACCGATCACGGTAACGATCACAATACGCCGGTGGGGGCGCCTGCGGTGCTCCCACAAGTAGATGGCCTGCCACGTTCCGAGCGCGAGCTCCCCGTCGCAAATGGGGATCTGCTCGGACGTGCGGGTCAGGACCGAGCGCAGGTGGGCAGGCATGTCATCGGGTCCCTCGGCGTCGTGCTCCCACTCGCGAGATTCCGGCGCCGCATTGGCGAGCCAGCGGCCGAGGTCGCGCAGGACGGCGGGGTCGGCATTTTCTTGGATCACAAGGCCCGCCGATGTGTGCTGCACGAACACCGTGCATTGCCCCTTCTCGACTCCGCTCGCTCCGACGATCGCGCGGATGCCGTCGGTAAGATCGACAGGGCCAGGGCCTCGGGTGGGCACTTCCAGCTTGTCTTGGTGGATTCGCATGACACGGGCTGGTCTACTAACTAGCAGCAGGCCAGTTTATGCCCACTGCCGGTCCTCGCCTAAGGCTACGATGTAGCATGTGCGTGGCGACTCGGAGCCCCAGGTGGCTCAAGCCGACGCTCCGAATGCCGTCTATTGGGCAGGGCGCTCCGACCCACACCACCCTTTGGGTGGCGTTCGAGCGCTCCCATTGGCCGCCCCCCCCCGCAAGGCCGCGGACATCGGTTGGGAAACGGCGAAATTTTCGCTTTTCTTCCGATCAGTACTAAAAAGGCGCGGGGCGGTAACTGAACCGGGGTGAACCCATGCAATCGAACTCAAGAACGTTCGCCATCCTAGGAATCGTCGCGTCGATCCTGGGATTGACGTTCGCTGCGCTCTCCAGCATCGATTATGCGCAGCATCTCGATCGCCACCTGCACGACGTGCATTGCAGCCTGATACCGGGCTTGACGAGCGGCGCCGACGAGGAGAACCCCTGCCGGGCCGCCATGTACAGCGCCTATTCGGCGATTCTGCGCGGCGACTACTGGGGGGGCATTCCCATCTCCCTTTTTGCGCTGGGGGCGTTTGCTTTCTTCCTGGGTTTCTCCCTCTATCTCTTTTTTGCGGGCGCCCACGCTCCGCGGACGGCGCTCCTGTTCTTCGGGGCGACCGGCGTGACGCCCCTCCTCGTTTCGCTTCTGATGTTCGTGATTTCGATCACCAAGCTGGGAACCGTCTGCCTGACCTGCGTCGGCATCTATGTCGCGTCCGCGCTCCTAGCGGTCGCAGCCCTGCTTGCATTTCGGAGTCTGGACGATCCTTTCGTCGCTCGACCTGCCGGCAGATGGGCGGGGCCGCTGATGTGGGTGCTCGGGCTCGGCGCGGCGACGCTCATACCCTCGGTGGTTTACGCAAGTGCGGTTCCCGATCACCGTTCGTACATGAAGAGCTGCGGTAAGCTCGAAAAAGCCGTGGAATCGCACAACGCTCTTCTCAAAATGAAGACGGCGAAGTCGGTACGACCGGCCACGCTCTTCGAAGATCCCCTCTGCCCAACCTGTCGCGCGTTTCACCAACGCATGGTCGCAGAAGACGCGTTCGACCGACTGGATGTCCAAATGGCGATGTTCCCGCTGGATAGCGATTGCAATTGGATGTTGACGACCCCGCTACACCCGGGCGCTTGCCTCGTTTCCAAAGCCGTCATTTGCGGAGGCGAGCAGAGCCGTCAGGTGCTCGAGTGGGCCTACGATGAGCAAGATGATCTCGTCAAGGCCGCCAAAGCAGGTGAGGCTCAGCTGAAGGCCCGCATCAGCCGCCGCTGGGGTCCGCAAATACTTTCGTGCATGGATACGGCGGCGACGAAGCTGAAGCTGAACCACCAATTGCATTTCGCGGCGGACAACTCGATACCGGTCTCGACACCCCAGATGTATCTCGGCGATCTCAAAGTCTGCGACGAAGATACCGATCTCGGGCTCAAGTACACGCTGAGGCAGCTCGCGCCGGAGGTGGTCAAGTGAGGCCCGCCCCCGCTGCGGCGAGGCACGACCCGCGCCGAGCAGTCGATCCGCGGCGCGATCCGGATCCGCACCGAGGACGCAACGCTGCCATCCTTGGTCTCGCGGCCGCGATCGTCGCCGTCGGAGCCATGGCGCTCACCGTGCACGCAACGGTCCGCTCGGCAGGCGAGCGGCTGACCACGCCGTCACCCGACAAGGCCAAGGTGGCGGTCGCCGCCAACGCCGAAGAAGCGTACTGCACGCCCCGTTTCAAAGAAGTGCTCGAGCGGGTTCTGCACTCCTGCGGGCTCGCCGAAGGAGAAGCCCGCCGCGGCTGCAAGCCGGCGGACGTCAAAACGTTTGCATCGATCAGCGGGCAGGACTTCAACGAGCTTTTTACGCCGCTCAAGCAGCGAGGCGCGGTCGTCCTGTTCGACACCGGTAAGGAAGATCTCGATGCGAATGCGCAGAAAATCTTGGAAGAGCGCTGGCTCGATCGCAAGGGCGCACGCTACTTCTTCGTGGTGGGCCGCGCATCGAAGTCGGGAACGGTCGAAGGGAATCGCGCCCTTTCCCATCGTCGAGCGAACACGATCCAATTTCACATCAAGGAGAAGTTCGCCGACCCCGAGCTCGACAAGCGAGTCGGGCTCTTGTGGCTCGGCAACGAGTTCGCGCAGCTGGATACCGACTTCTGCAGCTGGCCGAACTCGCGATCGGGCGAGAAGTGCGACGCGGAATCAATCAACCGCAGCGCTTTCGTATCGTGGGTCGATTGCCGGCTGTGACGACGATGAAGACAACGTTCACATTTGGGTCGCTTTGCGTAGGGCTGCTCGCGCTGCTCTCCTGCAACCAGGACGCGAAGAAAGCGGCGGCCAACGTGGCGCGCGAACGAAGCGAGGTGGTGCAGGCCAGTGGCGCTGCCCCCTCGGTCGGCGCGGCAACGGTACCGGTGGCGGTTTCGGCCGCCCCCCGTCCGGCCGTGCCGCGAAAGCTTTGCGAGGGACAGCTCGCCAAGCCTGGACGTGACGTGCCGAAGCGGCCCCTTTCGCGCAAAGCAGCCCTGGGGGCCAAATCGCCGAGCGCCGCGCTTCCGACCGGCAAGTGGGCATGGATCAATCTTTGGGCGGCATGGTGCGCCCCCTGCAAGGAAGAGATCCCGCGGCTGCGTGGCTTCGCGGCCCGTCTGGGCCAAGAGGGGCGAGACGTGCATCTGGTGTTTCTGTCGCTCGACGACGACGAGAGACAGCTCGAAGATTTCTTGGCCTCCCAGCCCGACCAAGGCGTGCGCGCCACCTATTGGCTGCGCGAGGGCCATGAGCGAGACGATTGGTTGGCGGGCATCGGACTGGGAAAAGACCCGCAGCTGCCCGCGCAGCTCCTCGTCGATCCGCGGGGCAAGGTGCGGTGCACCGTCTCGGGAGCAGTCGAAGATCAGGACTACACCGAAATCGCTGCGATCATGTCTTCGCCTTGAGAGCCTCGCGCCCCTGCAGCGTCAGCTTGACCGCTGCTAGGTGCGAAAGAATCGCGACGATGCCCACGAAAACGAGGATCACGCGTTCGCTGCTCACTTCGGGGATCTCGAGCAGGCCGATCAGGGGGCCGAGCACGAGTCCGGCTCCGACATACGCGACGCGCTCGGGCCGGCGCATGACCCAGCCGGGAAGCTCGACGCCGATCGCCTCGTGCTTGGCTCGCACGTAGCTCACCATCGCCGATCCGAGCAGCGCCAACATGGTGAGCAGCAGGGCGCCGACCGAATGGCGGAAATAGATGGCGAGCCCGATCAGCGGCGCAGCATCGGCGTAGCGATCGACCACCGCGTCGAGGACTTCTCCGGCGCGCGAAGCGAGCCCCCGCGCACGCGCGACGATCCCGTCGAGCGCGTCGAACGTGGCTCCAACGACGAACACGCAACCGGCGAGCAGATGGTGCCCCGTCGCGGCGAGCGGCAGGCTCACGGACGTCACCAAAAGCGAGGTGAGCGTGAGAGCATCCGGTGAGACCTTGGCGCGCGCCAGCAGCCGGCCAGCGGCCCGAGCCGCCCAATGAACGGCCTCCATCGGGAAACGGCCGAGCAGGACCGTGCCCGGTTCGCGCGCGATGCGCGCATCGATGGCCCGGCCGCCGGTCAGAGTTCGGATGCGATAGGCGAACAGAACGCCGGCAATCGCGAGCACGAAGGCCGAACCGAGCATGGCGTCGAGGTACATCCAACCGATCATGGGCGAAAAGCCGCGCTGTGGCGGAAGCCTCCGTCGATCGTTCGGGAATTACCGTTCGGCTTAGGTACGGCCGGTGGCATCGTCAATTGCACTTCACGCCCTCCCCGGGCAGCCGACGCATAACCAGCGGAGATCACGCGCACGCACTGAACGGCGTCGAGCGTGTCGTGACTCACGAAATCGCGCCGGTCGATGGCAGCGCCGAACTGATCGAGCAAGCTCGAGAACCACTCCTTGTGACTCGCATCCATCCACTCCGACGGCGCCCTCTCGACGGATTTTTGCGCCGCGCCGTCGCGCGAGATCACTTCGATCACGTCGTCGTCGACCGTGAGGGCCCCCCGATCGCCGTGCAGGGTATAGATCACCTTTCGGGCGCCGGCCGTCCACGTCAGATGGGCGCTGGCGATGCCGGTCGGAAACGTGAGCGTGCAGCTGAAGTTGTCCTCGGTATCGGCACCGTTGCTCTTGAACGATTGCGCGCTCATCGACACGGGGTGCGATCGCAGCCACTCGAAGGCCAGATAGAACGTGTGACTGCCGTGGTCCATCGCAATGCCGCCACCGGAGAACTTCCGCTCACGGCGCCAGTCCGGTCGCCATTCGCGTGTGCCGCGCGCGTGCGTCGTGCGGAACGTGTGCAGCGTCACCAGGTGGATCTTTCCGACGGTCCCGCGATCGAGAATGGCGCGCACCGCCTTGATGACCGGTGCATGCTTGTAGTTGTGGCAGGGGAAAAACACGCGCTGGGCTCGGTCGGCATGCTCCGCCACCGAGTGCGCCTCGTCGGGCGAGATCGCGATCGGTTTTTCGCAGAGCACGTGTAGACCAGCTGCCAGCGCGGCCCGTGCGATCTCGGCATGCGCGTACGGCGGCGTCGCGATGTCGACGAAGTCCAAGCGCCCGGCCTCCGCGCGCAGCAGCTCGGCATAGGAAGCATAGATTCTCGCGCGCGCAATGCTCCTGCTCGCGGCTTCTCTTCGAGCTTGCGTCAGGTCGGCGACGGCGACGATCTCGAAGTCTCCGGGATCTCGAGAGCGCTCGAGGTAAGCGGGGATGTGCCCGTTTTCTGCGATGAAGCCATATCCGATGAGCGCACCCCGGCGTGGTCGGTTCACGATAGTGGGTGAGATGCAGCCAGACTGAGGACCGTCAAGGAGCTTTTGCGACGTTGGTCAGTGCGCCCGGTGGTCGCGCAGTGAAGTAGGTACGACATTCGACCCTGAGAAACGGCGCGTCCAGGCAGTAATTTCTCGCGCATGAATCCATCGTTGTCCCGATCGAGCCTCTTCGTGCTTGCGCTCACGTGGCAGTGCAGCGCGTGCGAGACATCGAGCGCCCGTCCCGGCAGCCCTCGAGCCGCGAGTCCGGCTTGCACGCTGGTACGAGATGGATTTGGACCTCCCGGCCAGACCGCCATTCGCGCGGAGGTGGTCGTGGCCGGTCTCGAGGTCCCCTGGAGCATTGGTTTTCTGTCCGAACGGGAGATGCTGGTGACCGAGCGCCCGGGACGGCTTCGACTCGTGCGTGACGGCACGCTCGTGCCGGAGCCAGTGGCGACGCTGGCCATCGGCGACACGAGCGAGGGCGGGCTATTGGGCCTCGCTCTGCATCCCGCGTTCGCGCAAAATCAACTATTCTACCTCTATTTCACTGCCCGGGCGGCCGGCGGAAGTGAAAATAAGCTCGAGCGCTGGAAGCTCGCTCCCGATCACGCAAGCGCGACGCGCGAGAAGGTTCTTCTCGAGGGAGTCCCCGGCGCCGCCTACCACGACGGCGGCAGAATTCGATTCGGCCCCGACGGCATGCTCTACGTCGGGACCGGTGACGCGCGACAACCCGACCGAGCCCAGGATCCCAATAGCCCCTCGGGAAAAATTCTTCGGTTCACGGCGGAAGGAACGATTCCCGCCGATAATCCGTTTCCCGGCAAGTCGGCATTCATACTGGGTGTCCGCAATACGCAAGGCTTCGACTGGTTCGACCCACGCACGCTGGTGGTGACCGACCACGGGCCGAGCGGTGAGCTCTCACGCTCCGGGCATGACGAAGTGAACGTGGCCATCGCCGGCGCGAATCTGGGGTGGCCGACCATCTATTCGTGCGAGAGCCAAGGCGGAATGATCTCCCCTTCCCTCACCTGGGACTCGGCGGCGCCCCCGGGCGGCGCGGCGCTGTACCGCGGCTCGAAAATCCCCGAGTGGCGCGAGAGCCTGATCATCGCCACGCTCGGTTCGAAACATTTGCATCGCGTCGTGTTCGATCGAGAGAAGCGCGACAAGGTCGCCTCTCACGAAGTCTATTTTCAAAACACCTACGGACGGCTACGCGAAGTGGTGATGGGGCCCGACGGAGAGCTTTACATCACGACCAGCAATTGCGACGGTCGTGGCAGCTGCCCCAAGGACAAGGACAAGGTTCTGCGCGTGACACGTTAGGGCTATCGTTCGCAGAGATAGGCGTGATCCGTCGAGCAGGTCTCGTCGTACCAGGATGCGGTGTTCTGATACATCGAAACGCAGTCCTCGTTACCGCTGGCGTTGTTCGGCTGGTTGGTGGCCCAGTTCGAATAGAGCCCGCCGACGGACATTCCTCCGACGCGGCCGCGCCAAAACTCGGTTCCGTCGGTCCATTCCCAGCTTCCCTCGACACGCCGATCGCTTGCGCCGATCCAGATCGCGCCGTTGTAGCCCGCGGCAGTTGCCATTTCGCGGATCCACTGATTTTCGGCGGCATCGTCGATCCGCACGAGGTGCATCCCCCTTTGCGTGCACTCGCTCTCCGAACCGAACCAGCCAACCCGGCGGTTGAAGCCATAGCAAAAGAGATATCCCTTACCATCGCGAGTCGTGCCGATGCATCCATCGGGACAGCCGCGTTCGTCGGTGCGGCCATCACAGTCGTTGTCGATACCATCACAGACCTCGAGGCCGGTGGAGATGCAGGCGTCGCGTAAGGCAACGTCGTCGGATCCAGCATCGCGCGCCGGCACGACATCCGGAGGTAGACCTGCCTCGACGACGTACCCGGCGTCGCGGTTCGTCATGTCGACGCTGCCGCCGTCGTGCGATGCCGTGCCGGAGCCGGCGCTTCCGGCCGTGCCGCTGCTCGAGCCTCCGGTGCCTCCGCTGCCAGCCGGCGTGGAGTTGGTGCCGCCGGTTCCCTGATCGTTCGGTTGGCCAGCGTCGAGGTGGCAGGGCATCATCGCGCACGCCGCTGCGCCCGCACCTCCGCTCGTGCCGCCTGCGCCCGCACCGAAAAGGTCGTTCAGATTGTTGGAGCCGCTGCACGCGCCAACACCGAAGGCGACGGTCAACCCGAGTGCCCCCGAGCAACGCCTAAGAAATGACATCGGCCGCAGTCTAACGACTTTGGGATCCGCTTACAACCGCTGTAATCAATCACGCGCGGCGAATGCGCTGGAAAATTCCAACTAACACTTACTGCCGCAGTCTTGGCATCGGCAGATCACGATCTGAAGATTGCAGATTTGGCGCCGACCCAACGCAAACTACGGCGAGGCCGTCGGAATCACCCCGATAGACGAAACGAGCCGCGACGCCCTGGCCAGCCTCGCTCCGCAACACCGAGAAATCCGCCTGTTCGGTCAGTTTAAGTGGGCTTATGGGCGCTCCGACGATCGATCTGGTAGCGGAAATCTGCGGCAGTAATGCTAACTCTGAGCGATTCGCCGGCGACGCCAGGGTGTAGGGGCGGTCTTGACTCGCGGTGACCGGCGTCCGCCGGTGAATCGCGGCGTTGAACAAGCCCGAAGCGGCGGGCGTGAGGT
>WNGA01010377.1_pt1 | contig 13663 bp, 10 predicted proteins | sample 5400061 | NCBI WGS metagenome assembly WNGA01 (sample SAMN13153366, study PRJNA577476) | soil metagenome | isolation source: 100 cm soil or saprolite under grassland replicate 2 | place: USA:California | collected 2016-06-15 | reverse complement strand
TGGAACGGCGGGTTTGACGCGAAGAGTCCGGATGGCATTTCGGTGCCGGAACCGGTCGGGGTCATTCCCCGGTTCCGGATGTGGCTTCAGCGCAAAGTCACCGGAACGGAGGCGACTTTCGTGTTGCTGGAGTCCGGCGGCGTCGCGCTTGCACGCCGGGTTGCGGAAGCGATTCACAAACTTCACACCGCCGGAGTCCCAACGGAAAGGAGTCATACGATGGCGGATGAATTGAAAATACTGCGCGAACATCTGCCGCGCGTGGCCGAAACAAGGCCGGAATTAGGCCAACGAATTGGACGGCTTTTGATGGCGTGCGATCGGCTTGGCGCCGCAGCGCCGGAATTAGGCCAACGAATTGGACGGCTTTTGATGGCGTGCGATCGGCTTGGCGCCGCAGCGCCGCCGACGGGGAAGTGCGGCATCCATCGCGATTTTTATCCGGCCCAGGTCCTGGTCGAAGGGAACCGGCTTTTTCTGGTCGATTTTGATTTGTATTGCGAGGGCGACCCGGCACTTGACGCGGGAAATTTTTTGGGGCATCTGATCGAACTGAGCCTGCGCCAGCTTGGCGACGCGCGCGCCCTGGCGGACCGGCAGCAAGCGCTTGAAGAAAGGTTTGTTGAACTGACGGGAATTTCAGCGCGTCCGGGGATCCGGGCCTACACCACACTCACGCTGGCGCGGCATGTCTATTTGAGCACGCAGTTCCCGGAACGAACCCGGCTCACTGAATCGCTGCTCGACCTCTGCGAGCGGCGGCTGGGAAAACACCTGCGAAGCTGATTCTTTTTTAACACGTTCGGTTTGTTGCGGCAAATAGAGTGCAGTCACTGGACTGCGGAACAGAAGAAGAAGTATTTCCCTCGCGGCGGAGAATCTGGCAGGCTACGTAAGGATTGGCGATCTGAATCTGACCAACCCCATGCAATGACATCGCGACCGATAAAAGCGGCAATCGTCTTCATGCTGGGATTCGTCCCCTCCCCTCCCCTTCACAAAATGAGTGGCAGGCGCTGGCAGCGTCAGTCGTTCCCCTCCAGCCGCTGCCTTCAAGTTCGTCGGACGAACTGCCGCCTTGGGTTGCTTCGCCCGCTTCGCTGACAGCGATTCCGCTGTTCCAGAGGGATTGCCGTTACCTGCTCTGAGATTCTCCTCGTCCCGCCCGTGGTGTGCCCGTCGATAGCCGTCGTCGGCGCACCGTGTCTGTCCCACGTTATCTGTGTTCACCCGTTCTATGTTCTATGAAACTTTTTGGAATTTTTCTCGTCGCCACCGCCAGCGTGCTGAATGGCCTGGGCGCAGAGGATGCGAAGCCCGTCCAGGCAACCCATGCCGTTGTCATCACCACCGACTTCATCAATCGCCTCGTCGCTGAGGCACGCACAAACAATCCTTCGCTGAAAGCGGCCGACTCGCGCGTTCGCTCCGCCGCCCTCAACGCGGAGGCCGTGCGCACCTGGGAAGACCCGATGGCGATGTTCGGCGGCAGTGTTTATAGCCCACGCGGATTCGATCCTTCCGAGGACGGCAACCTTGCTTATGGCGTCGAGCAGAAGCTCCCGTTGTGGGGCCGACCCAGGCTGACCCGGCGCGTCGCCAAAGCGGAGACCTCGATGCGCGAGGCGGAAGCAAACTATCGCGCCCGCCAATTGCGCAGCGAAATCACCAAGGCGCTTGTCGTGACAGCGCTCGCCGAGCGCGTGGTGGAAATCGGCGAACAGGATGTCGCGTGGCTCCAGGCCACGGAAAAGGCGACGGACAACAAATATCGCGCGGGACAGGCTGTCGTCGCCGACACGTTGCAAATCCAAAACGAAGTGGCCAAACGCAACGACACGCTCCGCACCGACCGCAACCGCCTTGTACACGAACGTTTCGCGCTCAATCGGCTGCTCAATCGGGAAGTCAATTCGACCTGGCCCTCGTTGAAACTTCCGCCGGTTGCGCCCGCGATTCCCTTGAGCGCAAAGCTTGTCTCCCTGGCGCTCCTGAACGAGCCGAAGCTCAAAATGCTGGAACAGGAAATCAAACAAGCCGCCGCCGCCGCCGAACTGACGCGCAAGACGCGCCTGCCCGACGTGAGCCTTGGTGTCGAGGGCCGCCAATACAGCGGCGATGGGGAGTTCCGATCGGGTATGTTCACGCTTCGCTTCTCGCTCCCTTTTGCGAACCGCGACAAGTATCGGAAGGACTACGAACGCGACCAGGAGCGGCAGAAGTCTGCCGAACAGGAGCGTGAAGACCAGGTATTGATGGTACGCGAGGAGTTGCACCATCTGGCGGTCGGCATCGAGGCCATGCGACGCGAAGCGTCGTTGCATACCGATGAAATCACCACACGCGCCCTGCAGGCGTTGACGAGCCGACTGTCGGAATGGGAGGCCGGCCGCGGCGCGTTCCGGGATGTGCTCGACGCGCGGCGGATGTTGCTCGAAAGCGAGTTGATGTCCGCTCGCGCCACCGCCGAAGAACATCAGATGCTCGCCGACATGCTGCTCTGGACGGGCCTGGAAAACCTCGAAGCATTGACTGCGCTGGCCAACGAACCAGCGCTTCTTCCAGACCACGAAGACCACGACAAGAAACCATGAATCACCGAGTCCGATCTTCTATGAAACCTTCACATACAACCGAGATGAGCGTCGGAGCGTCGGAGCGTCAGCCCCTCACGCTCTACGCTCTTCGCGCTCCACGCTCTTCGCGCTCCACGCTCCCGACGCTCCTCACGCTCCACGTCCTCCTCACGATCTTCGCCGCACTCGGGCTCGCCTCGTGCAAGAAGGGCGGCGCGGACGCCAAGCCTGCCGACGTGGCCTACTACACCTGCACCATGCACCCGTCAGTGAAGAAGCAGAATCCGACCGACAAGTGCCCGATTTGTTCGATGGACCTCGTGCCCGTGAAGAAGAGAGACCTGGAAGCGTCGGAGCGTCCGAGCGTTGAAATGTTACCTGCCGGCCAGTCCCCGGACGCTCCACGCTCCACGCTCCACGCTCAACACGAGGTCGGGGCCGTGCGTCGAAACGTGGAGCAGCCGGCCGAATTCACAGTGCCAGTCGAGCGTCTGCAGCAGATTGGCGTCACCTACGCGACGATCGAGAAGCGCCCCTTCACACACACGATCCGCGCCGTGGGCATAGCCGCCTACGATAAGCAGCGGCATTGGGATTACGTCACAAGAGTGGAGGGCTACGTGAAGAAGCTCTTCGTCTTCTCGCGCGGCGAACTGATCGAGAAGGACGCGCCTATTCTCACGATTTACAGCCCCGACCTGCTCGCGACGCAAAACGAGTTCGTGGACGTGCTCAAAATGCGCGATGAAGCCAGGGCCAAGGGCAATCAAGCCGTCCTGCAAAGCACCGAGAAACTGGTCGAGTCCGCGAAGCAAAGGCTGAATCTCTGGAACATCTCCGACAAGGAAATCGCGGAGCTTGAAAAATCGCGAAAGCCACGGGAACACCTCACCCTTTACTCGCCGTTCAACGGCGTGGTGCAGGACATCGGCGTTGACCAGGGGCGAAAGGTGATGGGGGGCGAACATTTGGTGGACATTGCCGATCTGTCGGTGGTGTGGGTATGGGCGCAGTTTTATCAGGACGAGTTGCCCATGCTGAAGAAAGGTTTGCCTGTGACCATCACAACCTCCTCCTACCCCGGCGACAAGTTGAACGGGAAGATTTCCGTCATCGACCCGTTCATCGACGACGCCATGCGCACGGGCCGCGTGCGAATTGATGTCGAGAATCCCAACCTCAAGTTGCGCCCCGATATGTATGTCGATGTCGAGTTGACGATGGACATGGGCGAAGGCGTGGCTGTGCCCGTGGCCGCCGTGCTGCCGACGGGCAAGCACAACATCGTTTTTGTGGACAAAGGCGAGGGCAAATTGGAGCCGCGCTTCATCGAACTGGGACGCAAATACGGCGACTTCTACGAAGTGAAGTCCGGCCTGAATGAAACCGAGCGTGTCGTCACCAGTGCGAACTTCCTCATTGATGCCGAGGCCAAGGTGCAGGGCGCGTTGAAGTCGTGGTGAGCGTATGAGCGTCATGAGCGTTGGAGCGTCGGAGCGTCGGCGGGAGCGTCATGAGCGTGCAGCGTGGACGACGCTCCCACGCTCCGGACGCTCCTAACGGCCTATGCACCCCGAACCTCCCAGCACGCCACCTTCGGAACGCGCTCCACGCTCCGACGCTCCGACGTTCCAACGCTCCACGTTCCTGCTGGAACGGATCATCGAGGCCAGCTCTCGCAACGCCTTTCTGATAATCATTCTGGTCGTCTTCGGCATCGCCGGCGGCATTTGGGCGCTGACGAAGACACCGCTCGACGCGATTCCGGACCTGAGCGACGTGCAGGTCATCGTTTATACCGATTGGGAAGGCCGCTCGCCCGACCTGGTTGAAGACCAAATCACTTACCCGATTTCCACGCGTTTCATCGCCGCGCCCAAGGTGAAGTTCGTGCGTGGCGAGTCGATGTTCGGCAAGTCGTTTATCTACGTAATTTTCCAAGACGGCACGGACATCTATTGGGCGCGCTCGCGAGTCATCGAATACCTGAGCGCCGTGCGCGGAATGTTGCCCGAGGGCGTGAATCCCGTCATCGGCCCGGACGCGACAGGCGTGGGCTGGGTGTTTGAGTATGCGCTGGTGGACAAGACCGGGAAACACAATCTCGCCGAACTTCGATCCTTTCAGGACTGGCATCTGCGCTACGCGCTCGAATCGGTGAAAGGCGTCTCGGAAGTCGCGCCCGTGGGTGGGTTCGTGAAGCAATATCAGGTGGACCTCGACCCGAACAAATTGCTGGCCTACGGCATCCCCATCAACGAGGTGGTGGACAAAATTCGCAGGTCCAACGGCGACGTGGGCGGAAAGATTTTCGAGGTCGGCTCGACCGAGTTTTACGTGCGCGGGCGCGGCTACATCAAGAGCGTCGAGGACATCGAGAACGTCCCGCTCAAAACACAGAAAGGCACGCCGGTCTATGTGAAGAACGTCGGCACAGTGCATCTCGGCCCGGACATCCGACGCGGCATTGCCGAACTCAACGGTGAAGGTGAAGTCGTGGGCGGCATCATCGTAATGCGCTACGGGGAGAACGCGCTGCGCGTGATTGACGGCATCAAGAAGAAGCTGGAGGAAATCAAACCGTCGCTACCCGAGGGCGTGGAACTCGTCACCACCTACGATCGCAGCCAGCTCATCAAGCGCTCCATAGCAACCCTGCGGGAGAAGCTCATCGAAGAGAGCATCGTCGTGGCGCTCGTGTGCCTCGTGTTCCTCTGGCACATCCGTTCGGCGCTGGTCGCCATTTTCACGCTGCCCATCGCCATCATTCTTTCCTTCCTGCCGATGTACAAGCTCGGCGTCACCTCGAACATCATGTCGCTGGGCGGCATTGCCATCGCCATCGGCGCGATGGTGGACGCCGCCATCATCATGGTCGAGAACGCGCACAAGTGGCTGGAGGAGGCGCAGGCTCGCAAACGTGGCGGAGCGGCAGAGCGGCAGAGCGTAGAGCGTGGAGAGCGTGAGGAGCGTGGGAGCGTCGAAGCGTCGTCCACGCTCCACGCTCTTGACGCTCCACGCTCCGACGCTCCCGATGCTCCCGGCGCTCTCACGAACACCGAACGCTCTGACGTCATTATCGCCGCCGCCAAAAGCGTCGGGCGTCCGCTGTTCTTTTCGCTGCTCGTCATCACGGTGAGTTTCATCCCCGTGTTCTCGCTCGAAGCGCAGGAAGGCCGCCTGTTCAGCCCGCTGGCGTTCACGAAGACCTTCTCGATGTTCTTCGCGGCGCTCCTTGGCGTAACGCTCGTGCCGGTACTCATGGTCTGGCTCATCCGGGGCAAGATTACGCCGGAAATCAAGAATCCGGTGAACCGTCTTCTGATTTGGCTCTATCAGCCTTTCGTGAAGTTCGTTCTCCGCTTTCGCTGGCTCACGCTCATCACCGCCCTCCTCGTCATGGGAGCGACGGTTTATCCGTTCAAGAACCTCGGCAAAGAGTTCATGCCGCCGCTCAACGAGGGCGACATCCTGTTCATGCCCACCGCTGTCCCTGGCATCACGGTCACGGAGGCCATGAAAGTCCTCCAGGTTCAGGACCGCATGCTGCGGCAGATTCCCGAAGTCGAAACCGTCTTCGGCAAGGCCGGTCAGTCGGAAACTTCCACCGACCCTGCGCCCCTCTCGATGATTGAAACCGTCGTGAAGCTCAAACCGGCGGAGCAATGGCGACCCGGCACGACGTGGGAAAAGTTGCTCGCGGAGATGAACGAGAAAATCAGGACGCCGGGCATGGCGAACATTTTCTGGATGCCGATCCAGACACGCACGGAGATGCTCACGACCGGTTTCCGCTCGATACTTGGCATCAAGGTCTTCGGCCCTGAACTCGGCAAGATTCAGGACATCGGCGTGCAGATTGAAAAGGTGCTGAGCGATTTTCCCGGCACGCGCAGCGCGTTCGCCGAGCGGACGACGGGAGGTTACTTCCTCGATTTCACACCCAATCGCAAGGAAGCCGCCCGCTATGGCCTGACGGTGGGCGATGTGAACGACATCGTTGAAACGGCCATTGGCGGGAAGACCATCGCCACGACCGTCGAAGGCCGCGAGCGTTATCCCATCAGCGTCCGCTATGCCCGCGACTTTCGCGAAGACCTCGACGCGCTCAAGCGCGTGCTGGTGCCGTTGCCGATGTCGTCGGAGCGTATGAGCGTGGGAGCGTCAGAGCGTGGGAGCGTTGGCCAGGGCATGAACACTCCCACGCTCCCACGCTCCGACGCTCCCACGATTGCCCAAATTCCCATCTCGATGCTGGCCGACATCAGCTACAAGACCGGCCCCCCTTCCATTCGCAACGAGAACGGCCAGCTTTTGGGATTCGTCTTCGTGGACATCACCGGCGACGACATCGGGGGCTACGTGAAAGCCGCCGCAAAGCGGATCAACGAAGTCGTCCAGTTCCCGCCCGGCTACTACATCCAATGGGCCGGCCAGTTCGAATACCAACAGAGAGCGTTCAAGCGTCTGCTGCTGATCGGCCCATTCACACTGATGATCATCATCGTGCTGATTTACTTGAGCACGCAATCTGCCATCAAAACGGCCATTGTGTTGCTCGCTGTTCCGTTTTCTTTGGTTGGCGCGTTTTGGTTCCTGTACTTGCTTGGCTACAATCTAAGCACGGCAGTCTGGGTTGGAATCATCGCGCTCGCGGGTCTCGACGCTGAGACGGGCGTCGTCATGCTGCTCTACCTCGACCACGCCTGGGACAAATTCCGCGCTGCGGGTCGGATGAACTCGATGGATGACCTCCACTCCGCCGTTATCGAAGGGGCGGTGCAGCGCATCCGGCCCAAGATAATGACCATCTGCGCAATCCTTTTCGGTCTGCTTCCCATCATGTGGTCGCCCACTACACAAAGCGGCGCGGACGTGATGAAACGCATCGCCGCTCCGATGATTGGCGGCGTCATTACGTCGGGCATTCTGGAGTTGCTGCTCTACCCGGTGATTTACGTCTTCTGGCGCAAGCGTCATCTCGGTCGTGAGAGCGTTGAAGCGTCTGAGCAGCGGTTCGACGATTAAGCCGACCGGTACGCCGGGCCTGTACAGCGCGAACGTGAAGCCCGAAATGGCAGGCGATTGGATGGCTACGTTGCGCTACGAAGGGCCGCGCGGCAGCGGCTGTGTGAGTTTCTCGGTTGATGTGAAGCCGTGAGCGACAAGGCTGAAAAATCGGATCAGCCGGAGGAGCGCGATACTCGCAGCGGCGAACTCGACCGCGCGGGCATGGTCAACGCCCCCAACTTGCGGTCCGGAGCATTTGACGGTATGATTGCCACGCGAAGCGATCGGAGATCAAGGGGAATAGATTGGAGAACGGTCAAAGAGTTCGCTTTCCCGCCCCGCGGCCCAGTTATGGCACCGGCTAAATCCAGTGGGGTTGACGGTTTTGCTATGCCATATGATGACGAGCCTTACTCAGACGATACCGTGGGGCGTGTTCGACGCTGGCCGTGGTGCCGTGCGGGAACAGGGTGACTCCCGCCGCCGGACAAAGGGACTGGAAGCGCAGCATTCCGGCAATCCGCTAAATCCCAGGATCGCTCTCGTCGATGACGATGAGAACATTCATCTCTTCGTCAAGGATTTGGGCGACCTGGGAAATTTCCGCGTGGTTGGCTCATTCTACACAGGTGCTCAGGCGCTGGACCGGCTGCCTGAAGACCGGCCCGATGTCGTGATTATGGATGTCCGGCTGCCGGACATGTCCGGGATTGACTGCACAGCCAAACTCAAAACCATTCTGCCCGGGCTCCCGATTATCATTCTTACCGGTTATCCCGAAGGCCCAACCTTCTTCCGATCGTTGATGGCAGGTGCGAAAGGATTCCTGGTCAAGCCCGTTGTCGCCAAAGAACTTCTGACCGCCATCGAGGATGTTCTCAAGGGTGAATTCGCTTTGGCCAGGCAGGTCGTACCCTTCTTGATTCAACTTGTTCATCATGTCAGGCAGATCACCCGCGAAAGTCGGCTGACAACCCGTGAGGAAGAGATTTTGGCCTGTCTCTTCCAAGGCATGCAGGACAAGGAAATCGCCTCGGCATTGGGAATCGGAACGGCCACGGTCCACACCCACATGCACCGGCTGTTTGAAAAACTGCGCGTCCATTCCAGGCGGGAAATCATAGCTAAATACCTGGAGTTGCACTAGAAAAGATCAGCGCACCGGCCCGACCGAGCTCCGTGTAAACACGCAATCCACAATCGGCAGAATTGCGTCGGGTTAAATTCTCAAGTAAGGGATAGAGTGGATTGAAATGGGACCAGTGAACAGCTCGTGATTATGAGAGATGATCGTAAAGAATCGTTCCGGAAGTGGGCGACTTTTCTGGTATCGGCCCTGGCTCTTCTGCTCACCGGTCTGATGGGGCCGATCGCCTTCACATTGAAGGCCACGGTGAAGGACCTCGTGCGCCAGGAGTTGACCGGCTACGAAACCGTTACTGCCTCCGATGCCCGGTGGAAGGCGCACCAGGACTACGAAAATGAAGTCCTGAAGCGTTGGGAACATGACCTGGCCGCCGTCCGCGATAGAGCGAGCTTGACGGAAACCAATAATATCAGGCTGATGATCGAGGTCGGCAACCGTTTAGCATCCCTCGAAATGAAGCTCGAGCCATTTATAAAGCAGCGCCAACACGACGGGAAATCCCAAAGCGGCTACGACAGGCCTTGACGCGAACAGGAGCCATTCTAGCGCGAACGGTCGCATAACGAGCGCGCTTATCCGCCCTTCCTGAACGACAACAACCCGGCTTGCTTGATCTTCCACCCGGCGGCTGTTTTCACGTATTCGACTCCAGCCGACCGGTCAGGATCCCGCCGCTCCCGCGCGCAACACGCGGAACTCGGCGATGAGCCGTTCGATCTCCGCGGCGTCGACGGCCTCCCAATCTTTGGCGATGAAAATCCCCAGACAAATCCCGTCATCGCGGCGGGCGCAATGAAGAAAAGCCTTCTCGTAAACCCAGCGGACGCGTTCGTTGGGAAAGAAATTGACTTTGAGCACCTGGAACGCGTCGCTGGCGCAGCGCCAGGCATTGTCCAGGGACGGCTCGGGAAATTCGGGCGACCAGCTTTGCGTCAGGGAGGTTCTGTCGGGAAAACGGACGCCGCAAGCGAGCACACCGCGCAGCCGCGCGTGCCGGCCGAGCCACTGGTTGAGGAAGTCCTTCATTCGCCTCGCATCACCTCGAGGTTTCCGCGGGGAGGTGGCTGCTGCGCACGAACAGCGCGCGGTCGGAATCGATGTGCGTGACAATCCGGTCCCCCGGCCCCTCCACCTCCAGACGTTGAAAGTGGCCGATGGGCAGGCCCTGGCGAAGCTGCCACGATTTCTGGGAAAGGAATTGCAAAAAACGAATCCGTGCGTTCGCGTCCGGGCATTGCCATTCATAGAGCACCTCGCCCTGGGTGGAACAAATCAACACTTCGTCAATTTTCGGTCGCAGCGTTCCGACCGGAGCCGGTGCGATTGCCGGCCCGGGGACCGATTCAGCTTCCCCCACGCCTCCCCTCGCGTGCGCGGCAACCGGCGGCGTCCGGCCAAAAATTTCTTCGAGCCCGGCCGACGCCGTCGTGGATTCACCGGCCTCCACGGCGGAGGGATCGAGCGATGTCTCCTGGGCTTCGTCGCGTTTTCGCGCCGCTTCCATCAGGAGGAATTCCCATGAACCGCTGATGGTCCGCGCCGGTGGTTCGCTGAAGGGTTTGAGATTGAAGTTGCCGCCCGCCAGTGCCATCAGGTGGTTGAACGCCTCTTCGCCGGCCAGTTTGCCCACCTGCGCGTGAATAATCTGCCCCTCCTGGATGAAGACGCTACCGCGAGCCTGGCTGGTGGAGATCTCGAGCACGGAGGAACTGCGCGCCAGGCATTCCATCTGCAACACGTCCTGCAAGCCGACGCGCCGCAGCACGCCGCGAAATCCCTCTTCCGGCTGTAGCCGGACCAGTTCCTTCAGCGTCGAATAAAGGCCTTTCCAGCCTTCCGGGCGGATGGGTTTTTCCAGAAACAATTCCGCGCCGTTGCTCAGGCAGGCGGCGCGATAGCTCTCGGTGGCGTTGCCCGTCAATGCCACTTTCAGCAGGCTGGGGTAATTGCGGTGGAGCAGGGCAAGAAACTGCAGGCCGTCCATGACCGGCATCCGCACGTCGATCACCAGCAAGTCGATCTTGTGCTCGTGAATCAACCCCAGTCCGTGGGCGGCGTCGGCCGCCACGAGGATCTCCCACGTATCCTCGGACAATTTCAGCATCAGGTTCCGGACCACCTCCAGGAAACCCACGTCGTCATCGACAAATAAGACGGTTGTGCGGTTGGTTGACATGCCTGTCGGCGGCCGGTGGCAAACGCTTGCCTTCGGCGACACGGCTCGACTCGCCCGCTTCAGCGGCGCAATCATTATAGAAGATTTGACCCGGAGAAAAAGGAAAAAGCTTTTCCTTTTGAGCGGCCATGATCCCGCGGTGCTCAGGCCGGACAGGATGGCGCCTGCAGCGCCGCCCGATGCAGCGCCTGTTCGGAGTTGTCGGCCGGTGTCCAGCCCGATTTCTCCAACGCGAGCGCCGCGGCGTGCCGCACCCATGGGTTCGCGTCAACCAAGGCGGCGAGCAGGGGTTGGACCAGCCGCGAATCGGCGGCGCGGCCCAAGGCCTCCGCGGCGGCGAGCCGCAGGATGGGATCATGATCGCTGAGGGCCTTCACCAGCACACCGAGGGCGATCTGTTGGCGCACGCGGATGGCGGTGTCCGTTCCACCCAATTGCGGCGCGGGGATATGCGACTTGTCAAGCTTGGTCAGCGCTTCGGAGGCGGCTTGCCGAACCCAGTAGTCGTTGTTCCCGAGCGCGACCCGCAATCGCGGAATGGCCCGAAGCGCCTGCTCCAGTTTTTCCCACTGCGGATCGATCTTGCGGAGGGCGCCGGAGGCCAGATTGCGGACCGACAGTTGTGGGTCCACGAGCGCCCTGACCAGACATTCCACCGCCGACCGGTCGCGAATCTCGCCCAGCGCATAGACCGCCGCTTCGCGCACATCGTGGTCGGGGTCATTGAGCAACCCAATCATCGGTTCGACCGCGCGCTTGTCGCGCAGCCGCGCCAACGCATCGCCGGCGGCCTTGCGCACCGCCCAGTCCTCGTCCGCGAGTACGGCCAGCAACGGTTCGACGGCGGTCGCGTCGCCCGCCTTGCCGAGAGCGGCGGCAGCGACCGCCCGGACAAATTTGCTCGGGTCTTTGAGGGCGTGGATCAAGCTGGCGACAACGTCCGGGTCGGAAACCCCGTTCAACGCATCGACGGCTGCGACTCGGATGTTCGGGTCCGGGTCGCTGACCGCCGCCAGCAGCGGCCTCATCGCTCGGGCATCTCCAATCTGTCCGAGCGACTCGATGGCCTCTCGGCGGCTCGGGCTGTGCGGGTCCTCCAGTTCGGCAATCAGTGATTCCACTGCGACGGCCCCGAAATCTGCGGTCTTGATAAACTCGCCCCGCGCGACAGCGCGCCAGACGCTTTGCTCATCGCTGGCCGGTTGCCAGCCGGCGGTCTCGAGGGCTTTCGCGGCGCGCCAGCGGATTTCCCTGTCGGTATCACGCAACGCGTTGACCAGGGAAGCCAACGCCAGCTTGTCCTGGCTTCCGCTGAGCGCTTGAACGACCGCCTTGCGAACCCCAAGGTTCGGGTCTGCGACCATCGGCGCAAGGAATTTCACCGCTTGCTTCCCCTCCCGTGCAGCAAGCTTCTCCACGGTTTTGAGCCGGATTCGCGATATTCGGCATTGGAGTTTCTTTTGCGTCCACCAGTTCATCATGTGGGTCGGCGCGGTCGCCGGGCTTTCCTCTTCGGGTGGGTGCTCTCCGTCGCGCTCCGCGGGGACCGCCCGTAGCCATCAACCGACAGGAAAATCCCTGACAAACAAGTCCTGATCTTCGGCAGCAATTGAGTCCCATCCGCCGCCCTCAAATTCCTGCATTACTTCATACGAACTTTTGCCTCCTTTGAGTCGATTGAACTCTGCATATCTTTGGCCCGGTCCAAAGACAAAGACCACCGATTCTTTAAAGCCATAAGAAATTGCTTATTGCGCCCCGCCGATTCATTGACGCTGCGCGGGTGAGGGAGAAATGCTTTCGGCTTCACTCATCGCAGGAAGGATGCTGGCAGAAGCGCCCGCCGCGGTCAAACGGATACTGATTTGAGCCCGGGCGGCTGAGAGCAAGTAACTTCAATTGGATGAGGCTTCGAGAGGGGCGACGTGACCATCCATAAAGACAACATTCTTGCCCGGTTTGGGTGGGCGCGGATGAAACTCTTCATAATCGAGCAATAGTGGCGTTGTTTCGGGCGGAAAGCGCAGCACGATGTTGGTGTTTTCGACAACAACGCCGTTGGTTACCATCACTCGGAAAAGGTTTGCCGTCCGGGTTTCATCAATGCGATGACCGTTCAAATCCGCATTCCACTCATAGCTCGAGCCCTCGGCGGCAAAGAGGCCGAGTTTATCAGTGGGACATTTGAATACAGTTACGCGGTTGGTGTTCGTGCCGGCGGTCGCGCCGACATAGGATGCCAGGTTGGGTGGGAAGGATCTCCGCGCTCGGCAGCCGGTTATTATTGTCTTCGGAGTATAATCGGGTGGCGACCCCGAGTTGCCTCAGGTTGTTTACGCAGACGATGTTGCAGGCTTTGGCTTTGGCCTTGACGACGGCAGGTAGCAGCAGACCGGCAAGGATGGCGATGATGGCCATAACAACGAGTAACTCGATTAGAGTAAATGCCTGGTTCGAGAAGAGACCGCCCCGATTTATTTCGCGCGTTGCGCCGATGAACGTGGGCGACGGAGCAGTGGCGCGGGCGTCTCGCCCGCGTTGGCGGGGTGACGGGCGAGACGCCCGGCCCACTACCTGGCGGTTCTTGGGCGGATCTCTGAACCTCCCCGGAGGAGAGGGACGGGGAGAGGGGGCCAATTCGAGGTTCAGGCACAGCTTGTGGGATTTCATAGAGAAAATATGGAATTTGATTGCGGTGCTCGAGTGGTCATTTCTGGTTTAACTCCAGGTTTAACTCCAGGCGTTCGCGCGCGC
>WNGA01041361.1_pt1 | contig 13664 bp, 12 predicted proteins | sample 5400061 | NCBI WGS metagenome assembly WNGA01 (sample SAMN13153366, study PRJNA577476) | soil metagenome | isolation source: 100 cm soil or saprolite under grassland replicate 2 | place: USA:California | collected 2016-06-15 | reverse complement strand
AGCACACTCGTTGCCGACAGCAAAGAAGCACTCGCGCCGTACGTCGCCGCCGTCTACCTCGGCCGCGGATTCATCGCGCATTCCGCCGAAGGATCGGATCCGAAACTCCGCCAGGAGTTCGAGTTGCTCGACGAGGTCGGCGTCGTCACCCCGCAACTGGTCGCCATTCACGGCGGCGCGCTCACCGCGCCGGATTTCGACCGCATGAAGTCCGGGAATTCGAGCCTGGTCTGGTCGCCTTTCTCCAACCTCTGGCTGTACGGCGCGACAGCCGACGTGGCGACCGCCAAAGCCGCCGGAGTGCGACTGTGCATCGGCTCGGACTGGGCGCCGTCGGGCACGCGCAATGTCCTGTGGGAGTTGAAGGTCGCCGATCTGTGGAACAAGGCACAGCAACAACCGGTGTTCACCGACGAGGAATTGGTGCGGTTGGCAACATTCAATCCCGGCGAGGCATTGTCAGGCGTCTGGCCGCGTCCGGTCGGCCGGATCGAACGCGGCGCGCTCGCCGACCTGATCGTCGTACGGCGAGACGACGCCGACGTCCACCGCAACCTGATCGCGGCGACGGAATCCGACATCCGTCTCGTGATCATCGGCGGCCGGGCCCGGTACGGCCTGCGCTCATTGATGAAATCGCTCGCTCCGACCGCAACGCCGATCTCGGTCGGCCGGCTGTCGCGATCGGTCGACTACGGCGACTCGGCTGTCACCTGGGGATCCGTCCTTGCGGAGCTCGAGGAGATCCGCAAGGATCCGAACAGCGCTGCGGCTCGCGCCGCCGACACGTTCGGCGCTCTCGCTGCGGCCGACCCTGCCGGTTTCGATGCGCTCGCGGGTGGTGCGGACGGAGGCGGTCCGTTCGCTGACGACGTGTTCGTGCTGCTGCCCGACATGCCGGCACCTGAGCTCGACATCGCGGTGCGCCAGCGCGGCGCTTCGGGCGCAATCCCGACCCCGGTCACGGTGCCACCGCTGGAACCGCTGACCACCGGCACGGCCTGGTTCGACGCCGTCGACGCCAACCCCTTCCACCACGGCCTGCTCTCCGGCCTTCGCGCGTACGCCTGACGCGGCCGGGTTCGCGCGTACGCCTGACCGGCGCTGAGGATAAGGCCTGTCGCCGGATGGCGGGCGGACTTCATCCACAAGCGGCCTGCTGCTTACCGTGAGTTATCCACCGTTGGAGAATTCGTGATCCACGGGCGCGGAAATCACGGCACCATCCCTTCAGAGAGAGGGGAATGCGATGGCTGAACTCGACTGCGAGCCTGCGGACGTCAACGCGCTGGTCGCCTACCTGCGCGATATCGGGCACCACGAACTACTGACTCTGGAGGAGGTGAAGGAGCACTCGTACTGGATCGAGGCCGGCCTGCTGGCGGCCGAGCAGCTTGCCGAGGAACCGGACCGGCACGATCCAGCCGAGCTGCGGCAGGTGGTCGCGCTCGGCAAGGACTCGCGGCGGCGGATGATCGAGAGCAACCTGCGGCTGGTCGTGTCGTTGGCGAAGCGGTACACGGGGAAGGGCATCTCACTGCTCGACCTGATCCAGGAAGGCAACATCGGGTTGATGCGAGCGGTCGAGCGATTCGACCACCGGCGCGGGCACCGCTTCTCGACGTACGCGATCTGGTGGATCCGGCAGGCGATCGGCCGCGCGATCTCGGACCGCTCGAGGCTGGTGCGGATGCCGGCACAGGCATACACGGACGCCTGCCGCCTGGCGTCGACCCGCCACGACCTCACTCAACGTCTCGGCCGCGAACCAACCACCGCCGAGCTGGCCAAGGCGGCCGCTCTCACCGTGGCCCGAGTCGAGCGCGCGCAGGCGTGGCGGATCCACCCCGAGGCGCTGGACCTGGAGGAGAGCGAGCCTCTCGTCGACGATGAGTCCGTTGTCCTCCGCGCGGCCCTGCGCCGCGACATAGCCCACCAGCTGGAGTTCCTGGACGACCTCCACCGACAGGTCATCCACCACCGCTACGGCCTAGAAGGCCACACCCCTCGCACCGTCGACGAGACCGCCACTTACCTCAACCTCGAGCCCGACCACGTCCGCACCCTCGAACGAGAAGCCCTCCGCCAACTCCGCCGCCGAGCCCACCACCACCTCCGCGACTACGCCGCCTAACCCCACCACCCGCACCCGCACCCGACCGCCGGCCTCTTCCACAACCGCTCACGTTGGGTGCTTTGCCTGACCACCAACGGCCACCCGAAAGACAACCGGCAAAGCACCGAACGCGAGCTCCCCGCACCCACCAACAGCGCCCGCGGGAGCGGCACCTCCACGCAACTGGAATGATGAACACCGTGAGACTCAGGCGCACCTCCTGGCCGCGCGAACTGACCGAGGCAGTGACCGTCGCCTCCCGCCACTCCCCCGGCGGCAAGGAGGACATCCTCGCCGCCGTACGCCTGACCAACGGCCGCTGGGTCGCCGGCACCCGCGCAGCGGTCTACCTGCCGACCGCTTCCCCCGAGGGTGTCCGCCGCGTCGGCTGGGAGGCGATCGAGCGCGCCGGCTGGGACTCCGAGGCCTCCGTCCTGCACATCTACGAGACCACCCCGTTCGGCACCCCGCTCCGCGCGACCGACCTCACCGTCGACGACCCCGGCCGCTTCGGCCAGCTCCTGCGCGAACGCATCGACGCCAGCGTCCTCGTCCAGCGCCACGTCCCCCTCGCCGGCAAGCGCGGCGTACGCATCGTCGGCCGCCGCAACCCGGCCAACCCGGACGCCCCGGTCGCCTGGAACTTCGTTCTGGACAAGGGCTTGGAGCCCGACCAAACCGGCGTACTGGACGCCGCCGAAGAAGCCCTCAAGGCAGTCCGCGACGAGTTCGGAATCTGACGCCAGAACCACCCGTCAGCCGGCCCGAATCCTGCCCCGCAACCGGCGCCCAACCTGACCCGGAAGCCAAGACCCGTCTGACCGAATCTCATTTTTGTCGTTCGGCCCGGGCCTGCTAACCTACTCAGGTCCTCGGGGATCGGGGGCAGATTCACACCGATCCCGCGTAGCTCAATTGGCAGAGCAGCCGGCTGTTAACCGGCAGGTTACTGGTTCGAGTCCAGTCGCGGGAGCAACCCAAAGCCGGTTTCCCTCCAGGAACCGGCCTTTTTCATGCCGTACGCCGCCCCGCGGCCGAACCGAAACACGCGGTCCCAACGCCCGCCCCACACCCAAAATCCCAGGCCCGGACCGCCAGCCCGCCGTACGCCGCCCCATTCACGCGAACAGCCTCAGCCGTGCACGGCTGAGGCTGGTGGTCGCTCCAAACGCCCCGACCGCAGTTGATGCAGCAGTCAGGGCTCGCAGTTGTGGGTGGAACGTCTGCGGACGCTCAGCGACGGTTGTCCTTGCGGCGGTCGATGGCACGTTGAATGCGGTGCTCCGGCTGCCCGAGGATCTTCGCCAGCAGCGGCACGCGGTACTTGTACGCCGCGATCGCGCCGACCACGAGCACCAGGAATATGAACCAGCCCATCGGTCTTCCCTTCGTCCGGACCTGTCTCCATCATGCCCGTTCCGCCGTACCCACCCCTCAGTCAAACCCCTGACCCACCCCTGGTTTCGCACCTCCCGCACCCCTCTCGGATACGATCACCCGAGCACGGGGCGGTAGCTCAGCTGGTTAGAGCAGGGGACTCATAATCCCTGGGTCGCGGGTTCGAGTCCCGCCCGCCCTACTCGACAAAACTGCAGGTCAGAGGGAGACTACTCCTCCTGACTTGTCGGCAGAGGCGGCCTTCATGCCATGGTCTGTGCCATGAAGGCCGTGCAACCGTCCGTCCATCGTCGGTGAATCCCGAAGGTCCAAGCGGCAGCGGGGCTCGATCCGGCGTCTCAAGTCGGGATCGCTCCAGGTCCGTGTCTACGCCGGCGTCGACCCGGTGACGAAGAAGGACCTGTATCTCACGGCCGTCATTCCACCTGGACCGCGTCAGGAGAAGGACGCAGAGAAGGCGCGCACCCGGCTTCTCAGCCAGGTCGACGAGAAGCGCAATCCCAGGACGCGGGCGACCGTCGCCCAGCTCATGACGAGGTACTTATCGGTGCTCGATGCCGACACGCAGACCGTCCGTGGCTACCGGTCGAAGTACGAAACTCACATCAAGCCGCTGCTGGGCACGACGCAGCTGTCGCGCCTCGACGTCGAGACACAGGACACCTTCTACGCCGAGCTGCGGAGATGTCGCGTCCATTGCCAGGGACGCAACAAGGACATCGAGCATCGAACGAACCGTCCGCACCAGTGCGACGAACATGTCGGGGATCGTTGCCCCCGCAACAACCCGGAAGGGTGCCGTCGGTGTCGCCGGATATGCACACCCCACGTCTGCAAGGGCTTGGCCGACTCAACGGTGCGGCAGATTTACTGGATCCTGAGCGGCGCGCTGGATCGCGCTGTGGTGTGGGGATGGATCTCGGTCAGTCCAGCGGAGCATGCCGACAAGCCAGGCCTCCTGCGGCGAACCCTCAGCCGCCGACGGTCGACGAAGTTGGCCGGCTGATCGCTGCGGCATTCGATGAAGACGAAGACTGGGGACGGTTCCTCTCGACAAAGACCACCACTGGTGCCCGCCGAGGCGAAATCTGCGCCCTGCGCTGGACGGATCGGGAGCGCCGGCAAGGCGCAACGTCAGTCCTCCTCCGAATCATCCTCGATCCAGAGGACGATGCTGTCCTGGACGAGCAAGAAGCCGCCGCGAAACAGCGTGCAACAGAGGCGGGAATTGCCTTCAATCCCTCCGGTTACATCTACTCCCCCGTCCCCGATGGAAGCGTTCCCTTTCATCCAGACACCGTCAGCAAGCGCTATGCCCGGCTCGCGCGCCGGCTCGGTATCCGCCGTTCGCTCAAGAACCACCGCCACTACAACGCGACCGAACTGATCAACGCCGGCTACAACGTCCGTACAGCCGCTGGACGTCTGGGCCACTCGGGCGGCGGGACCACAACGCTCCGGGTGTATACGGCATGGTGGTCGGAGGCAGATCAGCGCGCCGCCGCCTGAACCCCCATCAGGTTGCCCCGGCCGAAGTCGTCGGCCACCAGTACCACGAGCTCGGCAGTTGAGGCGCCGAGTTCCACGGACACGAATCTTGAGACCTATCAACGTATTGCGGCCGATCTACGCGGCGCCATCGACTCCGGAATCCTGGCACCGGGCGATCCACTACCGGCCGAGAAGGCCCTGGCAGGCCGGTACGGGGTCGCTGCCAGCACGGCACACCGAGCTGTCGCGCTATTGGTCGCGGCAGGACTCGTCACAGCTTCACGCGGAAGACGCGCGACTGTTGCTGGAGGTAATGAGGCGCCAGTCGGGTCCGTCACCGATCTCGGAACACGGCGCACGTCACTGAATTGATTGACGGAGGCTAAGCGAAGCCGAGGTTGCCAACCGTGGACGCGAGATAGCGCAGTTGGTCGATCGTGCCGGGAAGGTTTCGCAGGGTCTCGCCGATGGCAGCCTCGATTGTCGCGCGGTCACCCATCCATCGGGTTGCGGTGGCCTCCCCCAGTGAGACCCGGATCCTCTCGCTGAGAACTTGGACGTGGTTTCTGGTCACGCTGAGGAAGACGTCCGGCCCGGCCCAGCCGAGATCACCACCGGCAGCGACGTACGCGGCGAGGATTCTCCTGACCCGCTCGGGCTCGCCGGCTCCGAAGATGTACGCGACCCGACCTGCCTCGAGGGCCGCATTGTCGGTCCGGACACTGTCCCAGTCCACCAGGATGGGGCCTGAGGGAGACATGACGATGTTGTGGCTCTTGAAGGCGCCATGAGTTGTCACGAGGTCGGGGGCGACGTCGCAGAGCTCTGCGATGCGTGCAGTGACCGCGAGGATGTGCGGAACGCAGTCCAGATACAGACCCGCCCACGAGGCGCCACGATTCCGGGCCCTGGCGAACCAGCCCTCCCAGGCCGCAGGCGATTGGACGGCTTGCCGCCACCACTGAGGCAAGCCGACCCGGCCGAGCGGCTGCAGCTGATGGACCTGCATCATCGTCCGGCCGAGCCATGTCGAAACGTCTTGGTCGGGCTGAGACGTTCGGTGCTCGATCCATCGGTAAACCCGAAACAGCCGATCCTCGATGCGGGTCACCCAACCCAGGAGAGGATCGGTTGGCGTGATCGGCATTGGCATGTCCACACCCGCCTCGAGTGCCTGGCGCTCGAACGCCATCGCGAACGCCAGCTGGTCGGTCAAGTGCTCGCCGTGGAACTGTCCACCCGTTGTCGGAAAGTACCCCTTGACGAAATAGCTTCCGGTCGTGGTGTTGAGCCGCCAGGCATCGTTGTCCCCGCGCCTGACATGGACGAGGCTGCCGTCAGGGTTGCCCAGATCGAACGCGAACGCGATTTCCTCCGGAGTCGGCGTGTACAAGTTTCCCTCCAAAACTGCCGTCGGCGTGCTGACTGTCGACTGGAGCGCCTGGCAGAAATCGAACCGACGACATTCACATTACGAGGAGGAACGACACCGTCGCATGGGCTCTCTACCACCGGTTTTGGAAACACGGCCGCCCGCAGTGTGCGCGAGATTCCCCATAAGTATCCGTCGTTTCGTGCCACGGGTAATGCCACGGCGTACGGCGTATCGCCTCGACACCCGACCAAGGTCAACAGGCCGGTTGCAGCAACGTGCAATGACTGGATTCGCCGGTGATGTCTGCCTACGCTCCGGAGGATGAACGGTGCCCAGAGCAACGACAACCGCCCTCGGCCCATCGACCCTCGGGGCTTGCCCGCTACGGTTCCGGGGCAGGTCACTCGGCGGTCTCATTTGTCTGGCGGGCCCCAGCCGTTGCACCGCCACGCCTAAGCCTCGGGACGCCTCCTTGCGGCGACGGATCGGGCATAGCTGTAACAGTTTGTAAGCAGTCGACGACTGACCGATAGGCCGGATGGGACGCGGTTGCCGACGAGGGACAGCCCTTCTCGGCCACCATCTAAGAGGTCGGGCGGACCCGGGACGTGCCGGTGGTGATCCTCAGCAGCACCGAGCCGGGACCCACCCCGGCCGACGTGACCGCCTGGCTGACCAACCCCCTCGGCCTCACCGGGCTGCTGGCGACCCTAACGACGCCGTGAACACCGGTGAAGCCCGACCATGCGTGCTGGTCATCGAGGACGACCCCGCGCTCAAGCAGGTACTGGTCGCCATGCTCACCCGCCACGATGTGATCGCGGTAACCGCCAGCACCGGCCAGGAGGCACTCCGGCTCAGCTTCCACATCGCCCCGGACCTGCTGCTGCTCGACCTGTTCCTTCCCGACCTCGACGGGTTCGCACACGTCAGCTCGCTGCGCGAAGACCCCCGCGTGCCGATGGTCATCTGCAGCGCCCTGGACCTCGACGACGACGACAAACAGCGCCTGCGGCTCGGCCACACCGAGTTCCTCACCGAGGCCCGAACACGCCCGAAGAGGTCGAACAACAGGTACTGGCCCTGCTCAACAGCGTCGTCACGTCACCGCGGCGATGAACCGGAACACACAACCGCTGGCCGGGAGCCCGGGCACAGCCTGCGACCGAGGGCCTCGGCGCTCCTCATCCACACCTGAGCCGCCACCCCATACGCACACGGCCGCGACAGCGGACTCCCCTCTGCCTTCGGGACGCATTTCAGGTCGAAGTAGCTAACGGCGGACGACGGCCACGCCTTCATGACGGCCCTATCCATAGCTGCAGTGCTGGCCTGCCGGCGCGCCGCCGTTCCGCTTCGCTGATCTCCCAGGCCGCGTTGACCAGGCCGATGTGGCTGAACGCCTGCGGAAAGTTGCCGAGCAGCTCGCCGGTCTTGGAGTCGACCTCCTCAGCCAGCAGACCCACGTCGTTGACGAAGGCGGCTGCACGTTCGAAGGTGGCCCGCGCGCGATCAACCTGTCCGGCCATCGCCTGGGCCTGAGCGAGCCAGAACGTGCAGAGCAGGAAGCTGCCCTCCTCTCCGGCGAGCCCGTCGACACCAGTCTCGGTGCGGTATCGATAGACCAGGCCGTGCTCGTCGGTGAGGCGCCGCTCGGTCGCGTCGATCGTGGCGAGGACGCGCGGGTCGTCAGCGGGAAGGAACCCGACGATGGGGATCATCAGGTTCGATGCGTCGAGATCGTGCGAGCCGAAGTACTGGGTGAAGGCGCCGACATCGTCGCTCCATCCCTCGCGCAGTACGGCCGCATGGATCTCGTCGCGGGTCCGCGCCCACGAGTCGACCCGGCCGGCAACCCCGAGACGATCGGACATGCTGACCGCGCGATCGAGCGCGGCCCAGCACATAACCTTCGAGTAGAGAAAATGCTGCGGATCACCGCGCACCTCCCAGATCCCGTTGTCCTTCTCAACCCAACGCCGAGCCGCGAGGTCGGCGCAACCCGCGAGGAAACGCCGGGTGTTGTCGTCGATGTTGCCGAGCAGTTCGACGAGCCGGAAAGCGGCACTCCACAGCTCTCCGTACACATCGATCTGCTGTTGATTCCACGCCCCGTTCCCCACCCGCACGGGTCGACTGTCTCGCCACCCCCGCAGGTGGGGCAGGGTGCGCTCGGTCAGATCACGCTCACCGCCGATACCGAACATGATCTGCAGCGGCTCGTCTCTGCTGAGTGTGGCGGCCGCGGCCAGGAAGGCGAAGAAGTCCGCCGCCTCGTACGGACACGCGGCCACCCAGAGCGCCTCCATGGTCAGGCTCGCGTCGCGGACCCAGGCATAGCGGTAGTCCCAGTTGCGCTCACCACCGACTGCCTCGGGAAGCGACGTCGTGGGTGCCGCGACGATGGCACCGCTAGGTTGGTATGACAGGGCGCCAAGAACCCGTCCGCTGTGGTGGACGAGGTCCTTCCAGGGCCCCTCGTACGCCTGGTGGTGGGCCGACCACGACTGCCAGGCTCTTACCGTCTCGTCGAGACGGTCACGCAGGTCATGCTGCGTCCACACGCGCGCCGGGGTCTCCTCCAGCGTCGAGCTGTGCATGCCGAAGTGCACGGTCTCTCCCGCGACCATCCGCAGCCGACCTTGCATGCCTCCACCCTCGAGCTTCAGCGGAGCGGGTGTGGTGAGCACCAGCCACTCCGCTCCGCGGCGCGACATCACGCCTCCGTCGACCGGGGTCAGGATTGGGGAAATCAGGCCGTATTCTGGACGCGGCCGGTAGGCGATCTCCAGCTCGACGCTTCCGGTTTCGCAGGCGACCCGTCGGACGAGTACGTGCGGAGCCCCGGCCCCCAGCCGGTGATCGTCATTGTCCGGGCCAACGAGCAGGGCGTCGGTGACTACCGCCACTCCCGTGTCGGTTTGGAACCGCGTCCCGAGGACCATAGTTCGATCCACATAGCGGCGCGTCACGCTGAATGGACTTGATGGCCGGATCGACCAATGACCCGCCTTGTCGTCGAGCACCCGGGCAAAGACAGCCGGGCTGTCAAACCTCGGGAAGCACAGCCAGTCGACCGAGCCGTCGCGACCCACCAGGGCTGCCGAGTGCCGGTCGGAGAGCAGCGCGTAGTCGGCGATGGGCGTCGTGCTCATGACAGACAGCCTGACACTCCCCGCCAGCGAAGGCGACGGCCTGACAGCGTGACTCTCCCCAGGTCGCCGACCGGTTCACGACGGGGATCGCGCCCGGTCCGGGCTGGCCAACGGGACGAGGCTGGCGTCGCCGATCCGCTGACGCCCGCGAGCGGCCGGATCGCTACGCCGATGGCCGGCCCATGACCGGTCGACCCTGGGATGGACAGGTCGTAGGTACGGCGGCCGGCGATGCTGGCGACGACGGTGTCCTGGCTGTCGGCGTGCACGTCCCGGCCGCGCTGCCCCAGTTGCACCCCGCCGCGAGGTGCCGCGCTGGCAATGGCCGGAGCGCCCGGCGACGGACGTGGCTACCGGGGACACCTGATCGCGATCATCGGTCCGGACCTGGTGGGGCGGACACATCTGGGATCGATCTCCAGAGGCGAGCACTAGTGACCAACCTCGACCCGCGCTTCGACGGTCCACAACCGTTCTAATTGCGCAGAGAGGGCACGATACAGCGCCAACTTGGAGCTAACAGCGCCGAATATCGTGCGGTCACCAGCTCCGCCTCTCGGCAGCGGCGGCCTGGCCCTGGTGGTAGTGCCGGTCGGCGTCGTCGACGAACAGCGAGATCCACCCCCTGGCCGGTGTGGCTGCCGTGGAGGTCCTCGGGGCGCTGCGACTCGACGATGACCATGCCGTCGCCGTAGCAGAGCATGGCATGATCGGCGGCGGCACCGTCGTCGAGGATCTGGCCTTGCGGGCCGAACGCAACCTCCAGCCACGTGATCGCCGCCCGCACGTTGCGATAGGTCACTGCAGGGTAGATGCTCACCGAGGCCTGTCCTTCACGATGCGGTAGGTCAGGTGGGTCACGCCGGGTGCGTCCACGACCCGTACGAGGTCCAGCTCGACGCTGCCCGGCTCGAGGCCGTCGAGCAGGCGCACTCCGCGGCCGAGCACGACCGGTACCAGGTCGATGATCAGCTCGTTGAGGTGGCCGGCGCGCAGGCACTGCTGGATGGTCGCCGCGCCCATCACGCTCACGTCCTTGCCCGCGGCTGCGGCGCGGGCCTGCGCCACGGCCGCGTCGATGCCGTCGGTGACGAACGTGTATGGCGGGTCACCGGCCGGCACGGTGTCCGGTACCTGATGGGTGAGCACGAACAGCGGGATGCCGGGCTGCGGCCCGGTTCCTCCCCACGCTTCGGACACGTCGTAGGTGCGCCGCCCGGCGATGACCGCGCCGATGCGGGCGGCGAACTCGTCGAAAGTCTTGGCGCTAACCGCGGACATCCGAAATGACGGGTAGTACCGGCTTGGTGTGTCGCCGTCGTCGAACCAGTCGAACAGCCGGTCGCCGCCCACCCCTAGCGGTTGGCTGGGGCTGTCGTCGGTTCCGGCGATGAACCCGTCGAGCGAGGTTGAAACCTCGGCGATGATCTTCGTCATGTTGTCCCTCCATCGTGGTGTCCTGTGTTCGTCTGACGGTGCTGGTCACCCATGTGACGGCGGTGGGGGCGAAGACTCATCGCTGCTGATCCGGCTCCCTTGACCCTGCTCCTCTTGCGCACGCGCGCGGTGCGACGCGCTATGCCGCAGCCGCGGCCACGACCGCCGGCGCGGACCGGCTGCGGACTCCGACGTGGACGGCGAGCAGTGCGGCGAGGGCGGCGAGGCCGGCAATCAGCCGGCCGCCGGTCATGAAGATGCTCACCGTCACGATGAACAGGGCCAGGCCGGCCAGGGCCGTGATGACGACCAGGGCGTGGTGGATGGTGACGACGGTGAGTCCGCAGACCGTCATGCCGGCGGCGATCGTCGCCAGCGTGGGCAGCCCGTTGAATTTCAGCCGTCCGGCGAGCGGCCCGGCCAGCCCGACGACCAACAGCATCGCCGCGGTGACCGGCCCGTAGAGGGCCGGTGAGGTGCGCAGCGCGACCAGCCACAGCGGTCCGAACTCGAACACCATCTGCAGCATCAGCCCGCACAGCACCGACATCGCCACGACCGGTAGCAGGCCGCGACGCGACACCGCCCGGTAGGTGGCCGTGACGTGGCCGCGCAGCGATAGGTGCTGGCCGCGGCGGTGCAGGGTGGGCTCGTCAAAGCGGAGCAGGGCGGCGACTGACCCGACGAGGAACGGGATGGTGAGGACATAGGTGGCCCGGGTCGAGGCGACCGCGGCGATCCAGCCACCGAGCAGGGCGCTGGCGGTCAGCGCGGCGCTGCTGTATAGGTGGGTCCGCCCGAAGTAGCGCTGGAACTGGTCGCTGTCGCCGGTGACTTCTACCACGACGTCGTAGACCAGGGCGTCCACGGTGCCCGATTGGAAGGCGATGAACGCGCCTAGCAGCAGGGAGGCGACGATGTAGGTGGTCACGTTGTGGCTGAGCGCACCGATCACGAGGTGCAGCAGTCCCGCGAGGCTGGCGAGGATCATGACACCGCGTCGGCTCCACCGGTCTGCGAGGATGCCGGTGGGGACTTCCAGGAGCGGGACCACGGCGGCGTAGGCGGCGGCCATGACGCCGATACTCGCGGCGTTGAATCCGATCTCGGTCATGAATAGTTTCTCGACCGGTACCCACATGGCGATTCCCTGCAGCATTGTCGCCGCGTACAGCGGTCGCAGCCGGCGCCTTACGGAGGCCGGCCTGAGTTTCGTCGTCATGGGTGGTGAGACGGCGAGACCCGCGCCGACTCATCGGGCCGGCCGTTCCCGACGGTCACCGGTCGGGTCACAGCTGCTCAGGCAGGCCGAAGGCCGGGAACAGGCGGGGCTCGAAGGTGACGACCTCCACCAGATGGCCGGCCTCGACCCGAAGGACGTCCAGGCACAACGGCCGGTATCCGGTGCCATCGTCGGCGCGCCGGTAGATGCCGGCCGCCGGCTGGTGGTTCGCCCGCGTGGGGACCAGCCGCAGGTCACCCGCGGACAGCGGGGCGAAGGTGTCCCGGAAGAACGCCGTGACCACCTCGCGACCGTCGTACAGCACCGGCAGGGGCGGCATGCTGCACCGCACGTCCTCGCGGAGCAGCTCGATCACCGCCTGCGCGTCGGCGCGTTCGTGCGCGTCGATGTAGCGCGCCAGCAGCTCCCGCTCGGTCCGCGACGGAGTGCTCGGCTGCGGCAGGCCCTCGGGCGCGGCCGGCCGCTGGCGTCGCAGCGCCTCCCGGGCCCGCTGCAGCAAGCTGTTCACCGCCGCGACCGAGGTGTCTAACGCCTGTGCGGTGTCGGCGGCCGGCCATTCAAGAATCCCGCGCATGATCAGGACAGCGCGCTGCATCGGCGGCAGCAGCTGGATCGCGGTCAGGAACGCCAACTCGATCGTCTCCTTGGCGACCACCACCGCAGCCGGCTCCAGCGCGTCGGGACCGGCCAGCTCCAGCAGGTGGTCCGGGTACGGCTCCAGCCACGGCACCTCGGCCGGGGAGCCGTGCCCGGGCCGCGCGGCCAGGGCCGCGCGCCGCCCGGCGTGGTCGAGGAAGTCCAGGCAGGCATTGGTCGCGATCCGGTACAGCCAGGCCCGGAAGGTGGACCGGCCCTGGAACGTGTCGCGACGCCGCCACGCCCGCAGGAAGGTCTCCTGGACCAGGTCCTCGGCGTCGGTGAACGAGCCCAGCATCCGGTAGCAGTGCACCTGAAGCTCGCGGCGATGGCGCTCGACCACGGCGGAGAAGGCGCCCTCGTCACCAGCCACCGCCGCGCCGATCGCCTGGTCATCGCCCTGGCGGCCATCGTGGCCGCTGCCAGCGGTCACGTGTCACGCTCCCTTCGTCAAGGAGCTGCGGGCCGTCCCGAGACGAGACGGCCAATGCCCCTGCCTCATTATTCGTCAGCGCTGCGGCACGTCGGCGAGCCTCGGCGGGTCGCATTCAAGCTTCGGAAACGGCTCGAGATCGAGGGGACTCCGCCCTGACGTCGCGTCGTGCTGCACGTCCAGGGTTCGCGGATGCGCCGCCCCGTTGGCACGGGAAGATCGTTGCTCTTCGAGAACCTTCGCCGGGTGTTCGCGCAGCTGTCAGGGTGATGATCTCCGTCCTGGAAGAAGGTGGAGAACATGACCAGTCAGAGTCACGCAGCGTCTCCAGCCGCCCCGGACCACCTCCTGGTGGCCCTTCATCCGGCACTTCGCCGAGA
>WNGA01008902.1_pt1 | contig 13664 bp, 13 predicted proteins | sample 5400061 | NCBI WGS metagenome assembly WNGA01 (sample SAMN13153366, study PRJNA577476) | soil metagenome | isolation source: 100 cm soil or saprolite under grassland replicate 2 | place: USA:California | collected 2016-06-15 | reverse complement strand
ACAATTTATACCGTATTTAGAACTTTTACGTAAGATGTATGTAAAAAGACTTAATTTGTAAGGAGAATATTATTAATGGAATGATTTCGATGATTATTCGCAAAACTTTTATTCCATTGCATCTCCGATGTTGCCATTGGAAGAGTTTATTTTCTTGCATAAAGTCTGCTCAACTGTGCTTTCTACAGCTAAGTCGGTCAAGTACGTAGGCATACTGGATTGTGCTGGAAAACTGCTTGTTGGTGATTATAGGAAGGAACTGCAGAATTCTCCCATTCATACATTTAACAGTACACAAGCAAAGGATGGATTGTTCTACTTGTCCTATTTTCTGAACGCAATAGAAACTCATGATTTCGATTCCGGACCATCAGCTTCAAAACTGCCACCATTTAAACTTCTACAATTCGACACTTTCAGTCTCGCTATTAGCCCTCTGACAGAAAATAATGACAAATATCTGTGTATGTACTTAGAATCCGAATTCCAACACGAAGAAATTGTTAAAGTATTAGACGTAATTTGAAAGTTGCCAACCTTGCGGATGAAAATTAGAAACGAGGAGTCCGTCAGGGTCTGGATCAGAAATTAGCTCTAATTTAGTTACCTCGATCACCTAATAATCCAACGCATGGTGATTCTAGTGTCATTAAAATTCTTATTGTACGATTAAGTCTTACATCGACTTGATTTGAAACATCATGGTACTGTTATACTGTTGGCAATACAGGAATAGTATCATTTGGAAAGTATTATGATTGGTTAGCTTAGAAAGCGCTACCAATAGATAGAAAAGTTACTAGTTTCAATGCTTTACTCATAATTGGAACTCTGATACATGTCTAATCACAGGTTTTCACCGAATATTTTCTCCTTTAATTTTAGGTTTAATCTTAAAAGTATATTTCATACGATCTAGTGAAGATATCGTTAATAAGTTAGGTGAATATTCTTATTATTATGGACGGACGGATCACCCATATAGAACCTCATATCAAAGAAAGTGCCTCCATACGAGACCTTGTATTCGGATTTGGTGACGGTATTAATACCTCATTAGGAATTGTTGCAGGGGTAGGAGGAGCTGTAATTGGACCAGATGTGGTCATTCTTGCTGCATTAATTGGTATGTTTACTGGTGCAAAAGCAATGGCTGTACAGAACTATCTTGCTGTAAAATCCCAGCGGGAGATATTGGAATCTGAAATAAAGCGGGAAGAATTCGAAATCAAGAATATGCCAGAACGTGAGAGACAAGAAATTGAACAGGTTTATCGTGAAAAAGGATTTACCGGAGATGATCTTAAGATGGTCGTTAATAAAATAACTTCGAACAAAGATGTTTGGCTAAAGACTATGCTGACCGAAGAACTTGGACTTAATTTGGAAATTCTAGGAAGTCCATTAAAAGGAGCCTTAGTAATGTTTGGAGCTTTTTTACTGGGCGGAATTCTTCCAATTCTTCCCTATTTTGTCGTGAAAGCTGGGATTATTTCTTCTATTGCTGCTATTGGAATAGCTATTGTTATGAGTATTACATCCTCCTTCGTAGTTGGTGCATTAAAAGCGAGGCTGGCAAAGAAGAATTGGATAAAAGGAGGAATAGAAATGGCTGGACTTGGTACTGGTATAGCATTAGTTGGGTATGGGATCGGAGCTGAGGTTGCTAGATTAGGTATAGTAAATATTCCATCCTGAATTCAGTTCAAATTGATAAATCCTGAGCCCTGTTCTAGAGAAAGTAATCGTGCAGATTCAGATTGACTCTGGTATGATAGGAAGTCGAAGTATATTACAGCGAACAATACATGAATAAAGCCAATTCCAATAATTCCTCCAAGGGATCACACCTCTAAACAGTCACTTCGCTCATTTCTGTGATTCTTTTTGTCATTACTTGAGGCCAGAAAGAGCGATAATAGGTGATATAATAAAAGTAGACAAGATAAGTTTTCTTACAATGAAATATCTTGCATCTTATCTCAACATAATTCCCACTCCAAGAATAAATCTTTTAGTAAGAGGAAATTACAAACTAGTCATGGATTATTCCAAGCTATGTAAGGACATCTTTGATTCAGACCCGAAGATCAGATTTGCTGGCGTATGTGATGATTCAGGGGAAATAAAATATGGTGGCCAGAGGGATGGGATAAAAAATATACTTTCTCCTGAAGAGACAAGGAAGTCTAACCTTCAGGCCCTAGCAAGATGGGGGTTACGTAATTCGCTCTCTCCTAAAACGGGCAAAGGGAAGTACGCCATGGCTGAATACGAAAAAATAAAACGTATTACAGTCCCATTGGGAAGTGATCACCTTTTGCTTGTCACGACCGAAACCGATGCAAATCATACCCAAATAATACAAAATATCCTAAAGTTGGTAAATCAATAAAATCTAATTTTTCAATCATGCAAACTGCATACGTTTTAATTAGCTGTGATCCTGAAGATATTAGAGAAATACTTCTGGCCCTCAGTACCATCGCTGGGATTTCGGAGGCAAACATGGTGGAAGGACCTTATGATATTATCGTAAAATTAGAAGCTGACGATTCAGAAAAATTAAAAGAAATCATATCAACCCATTTGAAAAAAATAAATAAGATCAAGCATACTCTTACACTTACTGCAATACAAAATTAATTATATTTTTCTGTGGTCTTATGGATAATCTGGTTTCGTATTAACAGTTAGACAAAAAGGGTATCAACATGAATACTGCGAATTAATGCATCGTTCAGTTAACTCCTTTACGAAATTTTATTAGGACATCTTTTGGCAAGTTTTTCAATTAAATAAACCAATAATATCACTGGAACTTGGAGTTTGTTATATAATTTGAGGAGAGAACTTTATTAGTGAGATTGGTGTATTATATATAGTGAAGTACAGAAGCAGAACAGATATCGCTGCTGCTATTCTAAAATCAGCTATAGAAGAAAACGGTGCGGGAATGACCAGGATAATGTATAATTCCTTCTTGTCATTTAATCAAATAAAAGAATATCTTTCTCTTTTAGTTTCTAGTGAGCTCCTTGAATATCATGAAGGAAACAGAAAATATAAGACTACTATCAAGGGAAAACGCTTCCTAAAACTATACGAGAATGTGGACGAGTTGTTAAAAACCGTTCCGCAAAGTAAATAATCGAGGATCCTGGATCAGGAAGGATATTCAACTTTACGAGTTAGATCGACAGTTTAAAAGGTGGCATATACAAGGAAATGTACCTTCTTACTACAAGTAGATAGTATGAAGGTTGTTCTGCCTCTAGGGAGTTAAAAGTAGTAAGGAAGATTGCAGTCTGATCATGACTCATTTGCAAGAAATCTAATAGTTCACTATCTTCGAGAAAAATTTGAGATTCGTTTATTGCTCTAATTATCCAGCTTCGCTTGTTAATCTTAGCGATATCAATATTTTTGGATAGAATATGTTCTTTTGTCAACTGATATGCATGTAAGTAGACTTCATCTTTAGCCCATTCCTTGCACCTTCTGAACAATAACATTGGAAATTTTTGCTTCATCTGAATGAATAATTTTTGCTTATGCGCAGTATCAAGATTCTGAATTTCATTTATTATATCTGGATTACAGGTTTGTTCATCTTTAATTTGATCTCTGAGTCGTTGCTCAACAGCTGGAACTGTCCTGGATGTCAGACAAATTTCGCATATTTCTGCGCGAAAACCTAAAACTCCATCAAAATTCTCTGTATAATATTCTGTTATGTATTGACTAACAATACTGCCAATGGGTTGATGAAAATACCATGGAGGAAACGGATGTCTGAATAGCGGTTTAGGAAATTTTTGCAGATTCACATATTTCAACATAATAATTTGTCTATATTGTGGGTTATTCGACTCTACGCTTCAGTTTTGTAGTAATGATTTGTGATAATTGCAAGGTCGGCCGACTTTTCCGGCCAGCTGATCGCTTTCCAGTAGGCTACTGGTAGAATCCTCAAGAATGAGCGCGGGGAGTGGGATTTGAACCTTGGGCTATATTTGGGGAGTCTTACACTTATTACTAATTGTTTTTATGCACCAAGCTGTCTACCTTAGAAACCGAGTTCTCTTAATATTTTTAACAGGATTAAACCATCTCTGTATGTAGAAAACCTAAATTGAATTGGTGATGTTCTTTATATTTATGTCTCATTTGAGAATTACTAGGAGGTGCATTCTATGAGTGTACTACAAGAGTATTATATTCGAGTCTACAATATGCACCTATTATGAATCCCCCTCCTGTAAAAATTCTATTATTTTCACTTCTATTCACTACTGCTTTCATGGGATCTATTTCTCCATTGTTTAATATGATAATTTCTATGAATTCAGCATTTGGAGATGGTCTGACACAAGAGCAGATAACTGCTTCACTAGGTAATAGAAAAGCCGACTTACTTATTAAAATGATTCCTACCGTTGTAACTACTGAAACCCTAGAAAAAGGCCAAAAACCTACAATTGAATTTAGATTATTTGATTCAGGTACGAATCAGTCGTTTAGTCATGTTACATATTATGTTATTGTAGAGAAGGATGAAAAGAAGTTACTTTATGATCTGTTCCATGATCATGCTGGAGATCTAAGGATTCAGGTGAACCCTAGCAATACAGGTAATACATCAATTAGTGGAGAAAAGACTCCCCTTTTGGGCGTATGGATTGGAACCTCCGCTAAACCGGTAACAATATCTGGTCCAATCTTTGCCAGTGGTGGATTATATCATTTTATAGTAAGAATAGAGACCGTAGATTCTGACAATGCTTTATTGCCCGATAGTCAAGAACCAATCTATGATAGCTGGTTGAGTATTGGCAATACAGAAAATCAACAGATAGATATAGGTGGTAAACAAGTACCAATTAAGATAATCTCTTACTACGATAAACTAAAAGACTTTAGGTTTGACGCTAAAAATATGCAAATGAAATTGGATATGCCATTTAATTGGAATCTTAGTAGACTAGAAAATTCTAGCATTTTCGTTCACGAGGAGATCTATGTACCTAAACCAAATGCATTTACCTTGAAAGGTGGATTTACTGGTAGCGTTAATGGAGCCAATATTTCAAAAAATGTTGTACTGGACAACTCAAATCCCTACACCGATGTAATTCATGTGATGCTACCTAAAAATGATTTACTGAATCTAGCAGATCAGCTTGATAAGAATGGACAGACATCGAACGGAACAATGAGTTTTATGGTGCAGCCAGGAGAAGGACCTGCGAATTCGATGGGTTCGATGGGTTCGATGGGTTCCATGTCTGGTTCTAATTCATCGATGGCAATGGGTAACACGTCATGAAGCCCTGGATTGCAGAGAGGAAATTATGGCAGATGTAACTAAATTTTTCACTTCAAGTCCACTTCACGTTTATTTATTGATTTTAGTTTCTACAATATTGGTACTAGTTCAATATAGCATTCTCATTCATCCCCACAATGTTCTTGGCCAGAATCAGGCTCTTTCTGCTAGCAAAGTACAAACTTGGATGGATAATCTCAGCAACATTAAGACTGAATTCACTTACTTACCGGCATCACCAGGTATTGATAAGCCTACTCAATTAAAATTTAATGTAGTGCATTTACAAAATGGAACAAATTTAGGTGATCTTTCTGCAAGAGTTATTGTTTTAACTACAAGCGGTAGACAAGAAAGATCTTTCATATTTCCCAATGTTGTAACCCATAATGGTAGCTTTTCTGTAAATTACCTTTTTCCAGATTCAGGTTCATATCAAGTAATATCAAGGCTAGATTCAAAAGGGTTCTTAACACTAGCATCATTTAGTGTCTTTGTCCCCCTATTAGCTGGAGGTACAACAAGTACTAATAATGTGAGTCTTTTGGTTTTCGCTGCTTCAATAGCGGGGATAATTGGTATCCTAGCTGTAGTAGCTGTAAAGTATATCGTAAGAAAAAGACGTGGACATGAATAACCTGGGAATTATTTGAAATCCAAGATTATACAAAGAGCATATACAATTACCTTATTCATTAATCTGTTTGAAGTCATTCTTCTAATAAACAATGAAGCGAAGGAATAAAATTACAATTCCTCAACCATTTCCAAGTAGTTATTTACTACGTTATCAAGAGGGGATTCTATATACTTTGATATTACGCGTAAAACAAGTATTTTATCTACGACGTCATAGAATTTCGATTTGTAGTATACTCCGTCCAGACTCATTGGTCTTCTCTTTACTATATTGGCATTCAGTAATCGCTGTAAATACCAAGAAACTGTGGAAGGAGCTTTATTAATTAAAGTAGCAATTTCACTAAGAGTACATGAATCTCTCTCAACCAATAGTAACAAAATATTTCTTGAAACTCGATTCTTAATATGACTGATAATCCTAGTTTCTTCAGATGATATTTGAACAGAATAATATCGTGTAACACCCCTCTTTCTATCTACATTAATAAAATTTGAACCTGTAAGTTCAGTAAGATGGTAAGTTAATACTCCATTAGATAAATTAGTCAAACGCAAAAGCTCTCTATACCTAATTCCAGGATTCCTTTCTACAATATTCATAAGATTTTGTTGATGTTTGTGTAGGCTTGTATCTGTGAGGACAGGACTAATCAATACAGAAGGATTAGATAAAAGGTGCTCATCCAATTACTTAATTCACCTTTAAGACTCCTAAGCCGAAAAGTGTAATCATGACAAGAAGAATTACATGTGGCAATTCTACATTTACCGCTGGAATTATTGGTTCAGCCAAATTACCCGTAGCGGAAAGTAGCAATAAGGCTTCCAATATAGCCAGTGCAATGAATCCAAGTGCCATGAAAAGTAGTCTGGTTCTTCCACCTCGAAAATAAGCGGTGACGGAGACAAAACAGAGGAAGATGGCTATAGCCAAACTGGCAACATGTAATATAATATGATAAACCATGGAAGGATGAGCAAGATGGGGAATGATGAGAGGAATTGTTACAGCGGTAACAATTATGCAAACTATGCCAAAAAACTTGAGTTTGTTATAAGAAAAACTTGAAATCCTTTCTTGCATCTGCACATTACATATATGACTTGTACAAATTTAAATTCATTGGTACAACTATCGAAAAAAGTATAATCGGTGGGTCTGCTGTTCGAAAATAAGGGCATTTTTCGATTCGTGTACTATAATACCTAAATAGTCATTCAGACACCTTCTCTCAATGAAAAATAAAAGAATGGCATCGATTAGTCTAGCAGCGATTTTAATCGCAGCAGTAGGATCGACATCGATACTTGCAAGCCTAATGCAATATTCCAATGCTCAAGACGCAGGCAAATCAACAGTCGTAAGGGATTCACAAACTATTCTGCTTGAAGGTAAGACACTTCCTGCAAAGGACTTCATTCACTTGTACGATTCAACGCCATATATGATAATGGTAGGCCACATTGCAGTAAAGCTACCGTGCGACAGTAAGTCAGAAAGTCCATACAAAATCCTTATCGGTCAAGCACCTAATCTCAAAGCTGCAGATTTTGAATTAATTAAGGAGTTGTCTAAACCAGGAGAAATGTGCGTCTATCATGTCGATATAAAATCACAGCCTAGTACAACCAACGGTACACTCACAGATATAGCACTGCAAAACCCAACTGACAAGGAAGTAAAATTTAGTCCTACTGCTACAGTCGTAATTGGAGTTGATGAAATAGCACCACTTACCGAAGAAGGTGGAGCCATGGGCAATATGACCGTGGGTAACAGTACTGGTTAACGATCCCCATTACTTTTTTATTTTTTATAACTTTATAGTACATTCGTCGGATGCACCAGAAATAATATTAACTATACGAAATAATCATATAAATGTCCATAATAGGGAGGCGATATGGGCTTAGTCATAATGGGTCAGGGACTTCTTATACATAGCCCCTGAACCATTTTTCATAGCATTCAGTCGTTCCTGTTTAGAGATCTCCTTTATTTTCGTCTGTCTCGATATTGTGTTAAATCTTTGAATACATAGTATTTTAGAAATGAATTTCGAGAATAAATATCATTTCTTTGGTATTTAACCAACAAAATAAAACTCTCAAATTTACTAAATGCTATATCTACCTTCAACTATCACGGGTCTTACTTCTCAGTAGAATTTGAAGGAGTTACGTATCCTTGAATTTCTCCAGTCTCATGAGGTTGCGTGCGAACAACAATGTTCACTGATCCATTATTCATTAGATTAGTTAGATCTGTAACGTTCTTACCAAATAGGGGGCCACTCAGATCACTAGACATTAGGACTCCTTTCGATAATTGGCCGTTCACCTCTCCTGTAGGAATTCCTGATTTGCCAGCAATCTCGACATACGGATTGAATACTTGTGCTAAATCTGTTCCATTCTGAAGACTAATATGAGCTCCTATGACTCCTTTGATATTTTTAACATCTACTTCATAAGCCATGTTTCCCTGGGGATCTACGTTAAATTTGGCTATGCCTGTTGCACTTGTACTGACTGGTGGTGATAAACTCTGGCTGGATAAGTTAGCTGTAAAGCTCATTTGTTGCGCAAATACTGGATTTAATATTATAGATATGGACAAAATACAGAAAGACACTATCGGAATGTAGCTTCCAATTGGGAATAACTTCAATCGTTTCATTTTTAGAGACATTTAAGACTATTTTATGTAATTATATCTATAAGTCTCTTACTTAATATTGTTAAGCTATTTTAATGGACTGCTGAACGGTAACTATAGAAAATTAGTAATAGTATAGCAGCTGCAAGACTTTTTGGGACAATGTTCCAACTGTAGCGAATCGTGGCATCCCTTAATACAGCGGCATCCGAGGTTATTCGGCTTCAAAAAAATGAAGTATTAGCCTTCTTCCATTTTCAATTTCAGATTATATGCTGAATTAAGGGCAGGAGTAATGGTACTGTCGATTAGTTTATCTATCGTGTCGAACGGAACTTTTTTGTCTAAATCACTCTTCAACATCTCCAATCCGGTTTGCGCATTTTCAGCGGCTGTTGAGTTCAAAGCTTTTGATTTAACATCCATATACAGTTCGACGACACTGGAAGAAAGAGCCTGCGCAGTTTGATATGCAGCTTCATTTACAATCTTCACAGCTGAGCTTGATGCATTCCCACCCACTTGAGACATGTTAGAATTAGCAACTTCACTGGTGCTAGAATTGGCAGTTCCCATTGACACCGAGCTCGATGCATTAGTTGTACTATTAGATTCTGAACTCTTATTACCTTCTTCATGTCCCACAGCCTCACCATAGTGCTCGAGGGTCTCTCCTACCAAGTCATTTATTGTTAAAGCCTTTACGGTTACGTTATTTAGTTGATTCTTATCAATACGAACGCTTAAAACTTCTCCCAATATTGCATCAACATTACTGACTTTGTCTTTGATATCAGAAGCAGTTGGTGGGTTGGTAGAATTGAATGCATTTTTAAGAGCCGTCAGGGAATCATTCAATTCATTGGATACCCTTTTGTTCCTTTCTGATATCTCCTTTGTCTGATTTGCATCTAGGTGCTCAGTGGTAGCTTCAGCATGTTCATGGGCGAGAGTAACATTTGTTCCGAGATTTTGCTGAGCAAGGTGGGCTTCAGTTTTTATCATTTCTAACAAAACTAGAAAAGTGGCGCTCTCATCCCCGGAAAAGGTATGAGCAAAAACCTGATTATTAATATTTGAGACTGCAACTGACGATATTATTGTAAGTATCAAAAAGCTAATTATAAATTTCTTCATATGATATCTTGTGACAATATAAGTATGTCTGGAACTTAAGTATTATGGTACACTAATCGAAAGACATCAGGACTATAAAAGAGTAACGCGTCGTCTTCAAACTTTTAATTTTTAACTTTAATATATTTAAGTCTCTTTACCTAATTATCATTAAATCTTTATCTTTCGAGAAAGAGAAAAAGCAGCTATAATTATCCCTATCAACCCTATTCCTGCACTACTCAAGGCAATGAAATATGTTTTTCCTAGATCAGCTTCAAAACCACCGATTGATGTTTTTGTATTTTGCATTTCTTTCCCCATTTGGACAAGTCCACCTTGAATATTCTGTACAGTATTGGACAGTTGACTTAAAACTCCCTGTACTTTCGCTCCCAGGTTGCCCCCTGACGAACTAGTATCAGCTGTATTGCTATCTGGGAATGAAAATGCCTGTCTGCTTTCCACGTTGTCAAGAGCTATTTCCGCATTTATATTCTGACCCTCAATCCCGCCACTCAAAACTACAGCATAAGAGGATCCTGATCGTGTGGGGATGGTCTTAGCTTCATACAGACCATCCATGGTTTCCGAGGGTACAAAGTCCAAATTTTTCGTTAATGTACCGTACTTTATGGAAGAGGTAACATTTCCTAAGGCATTAAACACCGGTTGGAGTTTTCCTTGGGGTCCTTTCTGAACTTGAACGGTAACGCCATTCAAATCGCCGGCAATTGGTGGTTCATTTAACCATCCAACTTCAAGCGTCACATTACCAAATTTTTTTGTTATGTGAGCGTAAGCATCATAGTGAGAACCCGGAACTGCCAAAATTACAGCTACAAAGATTGCTCCAGCAAAAATTACACCAAATTTAAGGGATATTAAATTCAAACAAAAAAATAGTTCATCGTTTTGCAATTTAATTCTTTGGCAGTATTTCTAATGGTTTTCGATAAGTGTACTACTCATTTCGATAAGTGTACTACTCATTTCGATAAGTGTACTAGTATTATGGTAATAATAAAATATTAGAGTATCCTATAATTAATAGCTGTGCAACATTTTTCTAGAAATATTACAATCATGATCATGATAATTCTTTCATTTTCGCTTATTTCTTCATTAGTGTTTCCCCCGAAAGTGACTTACGGCCATGCATTTGTTACCAGTAGTAGTCCTTCATCATCACAGTCTCTCGCTTCATCCCCGCAGGAAGTGGACGTGTTTTTCAGTGAACCTGTGGACCTCAAATATAGTAAATTAAAAATTCTGGACGACAACGGGAAACAAGTTGATACCCAGGAACTTCATTATTTGAAGGGAGATCAATCTGCTTTATCTGTCATGTTGCCGCCGTTAAAAGACGGAGTTTATACGGTGTCTACAACAGTACTTTCGCAAGCTGATGGACATGTTACTGATAATGCCTTTGTTTTTGCTGTAGGTGAAGCTGTAATTCCCTCTAATATATCGAGTAAGATTTCTCAAAAATCTGTTATTTATATCCCCGAAGCACTAGCGAGATTTCCAACACTTGTGGGACAAGTAATGATTGTCGGTGGCGCTTTCAGTACGCTTTGGTTATGGAGACCTGTGAACAGAATTGAAGGCATTTCTCTTATGATCGGTGAGGTTCGGAAGAAAATCGACAAAAGACTGGTGTCTATTTTTCTTATCGGCTCGATAATTCTAATAGTATCAGACATTGCAATTTTGGCGTTTCAGGCACAGGCTATTTCCGCCGGAATCTTAGATGTAATTGCTACGAGATTCGGGACTGTCGTACTAGCAAGAACGATCTTATCATTGGCCGTCTTTTCAATTTCCCTCTTCTTGTTCAAAACTAACCGAAGCGGTCCTCAAATCCTAACAAGGGGTGAAACTGTAGGAATATTGGCTCTTGGTGTCTCTTTGCTTTTAACGACCAGCATGATAGGACATGGTGCTGCAAATAACCAGTTTTCGCCCATTGCTATTGATTTTGCCCATAATTTGGTCGCTTCATTATGGATTGGTGGGGTTTTATACTTGGGGTTAGTATTTACCTCAAAACTGCAGGGAGATAACTCTCTTAGTCAGGATCGCAAGATCGCTCTAATATCACTTATCATTCCTCGCTTTTCCATTCTCGTAATTATGATACTTGGCTTTATAGTGTTTACAGGACCCTTCCTCTTGTTTATACTAGACGATAATTTACGACAGGTACTTTCTTCGTCGTACGGCTATACACTTATTGTCAAGCTATCTTTGGCTGTAGTCATGTTGGCAATTGGATCCTATAATCAGTTATCAATACAACGAAAGTCACAAGCATACACTTTAGTTGCAGTTTCCCTATCAACTGGTGGGAAGAGCCAAGAGCCGAATAGTCCTCCTGAACCAAATTTCGTTGATGGTCCTCACAAAAAATGGACTAAGAAGAATGATGGTAGAGACATTCCTTCTAGATTTTCTCGGTCGACTAAGATTGAATCTATTATAGGAATATTACTATTAGCATCTGTAGCTTTCCTAGTAAATACTGGTTTACCCAAGAGCGAATCACAAGGCCAGCTGCAAGAGCAACCATATGCCAGTTCAATGTTCTTCCAGCAGTCACAAGCTGGATTCAAATCAACTTATTTTGCTGACAATAATACAAGGGTAGTTCTTTCTATTGTCCCATATATCGTAGGAAGTAACAACTTTACAGTATCGTTTGTTGACTCCAATAATGTTCCTGTGGATGTGACTTCGGCGAACCTCCAATACACAGAAACCGAGAAGCCTATAGGACCAATAAGCATTGATTTACATAAAGTATCCAAAGGAGTTTATTCAGCTAAGGGAGCATTTGGAATACCTGGGTCATGGAACCTACAAATAGAAGGGAACCCAAATAAACCTAACTCTCCAGCCATCTCTGCCACGTTCAGTGATGTTAGAGCTAAACCAAAACTGGATCAATTGCAATTCAATATAACAGAATTTAATACTCCTAATAACTCAAGTCAGCCACTTTATCCAGTTTATGATAAGACCAGAAATTCTATATGGGTTGGTGATACTGCTATAAATAGTGGACAGATATTGGAGTATAACATTGCTACCAACAAATACCTTCAACATAAGATAAATGGAACTAACATAATTACCATCCTGGCACAAGATAGCAAAAATAATCTTTGGTTTGTGGATCCCATAACGAAAGTAGTTGGTGTTTACGAGCCAGTGACCGGTAAGTATAGATTATTCCAACTACCTAAGAACGTACTCCCATCTAGTATCGCAGTCGACCCCAATGACAACCTCTGGATTGCGTCTTCTACTACTAGCCAGATTCTTATTTTTAATACGAAAATGAGTAATATTACTAGAACCATAAGCTTGGAGAATGGAGCAAGACCTCTAACAATTGCAATTGACGCAATGTCCGGGCTGGCCTGGATAGCAGATGAAAGAGGAAAGCTAGTCATGGTAGATCCCGCTAACAATTATTCATCAACTGTGTACACACCCAGTGGAGTAAATAACACATTAAAAAGCCCTACCGGCCTTCTTCTAGATGATCTGGGCGATAGCATATTCATTTCTCAACACGAGGGTCAAAGGGTATCAGTATTCAATGTAATAACAAAGGCATTCCAGGACTACCCAGTTCTTGATCCTAAAGGTCTACCCTTCGGTATGGCTCTAGATAAATATGGTAACTTATGGGTCGCAGAGCATACAATCAATAAGATTGCGGTAATCGATCTACAAACCGGCAAATCCAAGGAAGTAAAAATTCCTAATCAAACTCCATTTGTTCAGTGGGTAACTTCAGATTCGGATGGAAATATATGGATTGCAGAACAAAGAGGTCATGCTCTGGGTATGATTACTAGTAAAGTTAGCACAGCGCCTCTACCATCCTCAATGAGACAATCATTC
>WNGA01008897.1_pt1 | contig 13666 bp, 18 predicted proteins | sample 5400061 | NCBI WGS metagenome assembly WNGA01 (sample SAMN13153366, study PRJNA577476) | soil metagenome | isolation source: 100 cm soil or saprolite under grassland replicate 2 | place: USA:California | collected 2016-06-15 | reverse complement strand
GCGACTGCAGCCCGTGGCCTCGGAGATCGCTGCAGCGGCGGAACCACCGATTTCTGTGCCGCAGCTCCCGTCCGAGTCGGAGGTTTCACTGCTCGAGAGAGCGAAGGCGTCGCTCGATGCCGATCCCGAAGGTGCGCTGGCCCTCGCCAACCAGCACGCATCTCGTTTTCCGAAAGGCATGCTCGAGCAGGAAGCCGAGGTAATCGCCGTGGAAGCGCTGGCGCGAGCAGGCCATCTCGATCTGGCGACCGATCGTTTGGCCCAATTCCGAGCACATTTCGCCAACTCCGTCTATTTGCCGCACCTCGAGAGCGTGGTGCGTCACCGGAAGTGACGGTCATAAAAATGGGTATCTCTCCCCGTATGTAGAGCATGAACCGAACACGTCTTTCTCTTATATTTCGCCGATTGCGGACGCTGCTCAGTGCGACGATCGCGGCCGTCGTTCTTTTGCGAGTCGCCGCTTGCGGCGGCAGCGTCCAAGTTGGGAGCGATCATTCCACGGCCACCGGAGACGCCGCAGGCACGACCGGGGGAGGGGGCGTTCCCGGAAGCCTCGGCGCAAACTGCATCCTGGGTGGGATTGTCGTCGAAAGGCAAGGCGCTACGGGTGAGGCTCAGGTAAAAACGTTAGATCGATGTAACGAGGGTCTCTCCTGCAATTCGGCCAAAATCTGCGTTTCGATGCAATCCTGCGGTAGCACGGTCGGCGGTGATTGCGTCGTCTACTCTGCGAGTGGGGCAGGCGGGAGCTCGGGGACAGACGGTGGAGGTGGAACCGGCGGGACGGCAATTGGTGGGAATACGAACGCGATGGCAGCGGTTCCTGAACCAGCCATCACCGGACTGGCTGCCGACGACGCGAACCTCTATTGGATCACCTATGGGACCCGCGACAATCTTGGCAACCACAAGAACGACGGAGCGTTCTGGTCATTTTCGTTCAAGGACGGCACGACGACCGCGATCGCTTCGGACTTTCACGGCCCCGTCGCGCTCGGGGTCACGAGCACGCATGCCTATGTCGCCATCGATGGCGCTCCGCTCATCGGCAGTCTCACACACCCCGAGTTGCTGCGAGTTGCCTTGTCCGGCGGCACACCGGAGCTCGTAAAAGACAACGCTGGCATCGGCGGCCCTATCGGTGCCGGCTTCGGCGGCCCTTTCATTGGCGTGGGATCGCAGGCTGCCTGGACCGATCAGGCAGTGACCTATGTCATGTCCGCGAGCGCAACGGCGCCGAGCGTCTTACTCGCTCAAGGAGGATGGTACCTTGCGACGGACGGGCTCAATCTCTACTACGACGAGTGCCCGTGCTGGGGAGTGGACATCAAGACGGCGAAGATCTCGCGGATCACCCTGAGCGGTGGAACGCCCGAACCCTTGCTCTCTCCTGCCTACATGTTCGGTGTGCACGGCGATTCCCTTTACGGCGTGGAGGGCATCGACAACGAGACCGGGATCGTGCTCGATCGCGCACCGGTGACTGGCGGCAATTGGCAGCGGGTTCGCGCGCTCGGCGCGGGAGGGCCGGCCTCGAAATTCAAGATCGTTGGAGATCGGCTGTTCGTGGACGAATATCCCCCCGAAAATAGTCCTTACGCCCAGCCCGACTCTAACAGGATCAATGTACTGACTGCTTCGCTCGTTTCCGACGATCCACCGGTTCGTGTCCTCGAGCGCGCAGCACGAAAGACGCTCGTCGACTCTCTTTGGGTCGGAACATCGAACGCATTGTTTTGGAGTGACGGAAACACCATCTATTCGCGCTCGGTCCAGTAGTTCCGGGCGCGCGTGGAGCGAAATGCAGGACGGTCTTCGGCTCGTCGCCTACAACTTCCTGAGCGGCGGCAGCGCCAAGCGCGCCGGCCAGTGGTCGCGCGTTCTGCGAACGCTGGAGCCGGACGTCGTCTTCGGCCAAGAGTGCCGGCCGACGGGGGATCAACTCAGCCTTCCCACCCTCGGCGGCGACGACGCCCCGAGCGACGACCGACCCCCACCACGCAACCGTTGGGCATGGTTTCTGGGTCACGTTTTCCGGGCGGATCTCGACAAGTGCCCCCGTTGCGGTGGGCCTATGCGCTGGGTCGAGGCTGCGCTCACTCAGCCTTCTACCGCCAGGCTCTTGGCCGAGTACGGCATGGGGCCCCGATCTCCACCCCTCGTGCACCGACACTCGTCGAGCCAGCTCTCTCTACCGTTCGCGCGCTGACCTTGAGCCCTTCGCGCTTGATGGCTCGCTCGAAAACGCCGAGCGCTGGCCGGCTTCCGTTCGCCGCATAGGTTCGGAGCCACAATCGGCTGGACCCAAGGGCTCGTCTGCCATTCTTGTCGGCTCGCAATCTCCGGCACATGCCGTCTCGTTCAAGCGCCGCGCCCCTCATTCTGCTTCACTGGCCGATTTTCCCACTTCGATTGCCTTTGGCGCTCGATTGCCTTTGGCGCCGCTATCGGTCAGTCCATCCGATGGCCACGGCCTCCTCGAAGGGCACCCAGTGGTCTGGAAGCCCGCGATCTTCATGGACAGGAAAGTCGAGTTGCAGGCCCGCGCAACCAACGAAGTTCGAAACTTAGGACGCCCTCTCCAACTTCGAGTTGGCGTCCGTTGACACCAGGTTGACATGAGCCTCTCGCTCGTGAGGAGCGAGAGGCGGTTTGAGCGCTTCGACCAGACGTTTCTGAGCGCCCGAGCCGAGGTGCGAGTACTTGTGCGTGCTCTGCTCGGAGAGATGCCCGAGCCGAGCCTGCACTGCCTTGACCGACGTGCCGCCTGTAACCGCTTGGCTCGCCACCGAATGCCGACCCACCTTGTGGTGCCTGAGCAAACGGAGTCCGAGCTTGCGCTGCACGAGCTGGAGCGGCCTCACGTGGCTGTCGATGTAACGCGGGAACTTGCCGGTCTTCGAGAAGAGAAACTCTCGACCGGCGTAGCCAGCGCGTATGTGCCAATCGACCGCTGCCAAAATATCCGGCGTGAGGTCGAGCACGTACGCCTCGTCGTTCTTGCGTGAGACGAGCTTGGCATCGCGTTCCTTCGTTCCGCGCTGCACGGCTTGATCGACGACGAGCTGAGAAGGCTCGCGTCGGATCTGACGTCGCGCAAGGCCGTACACCTCTCCCGCGCGCAAGCCGAGGCGCATCGTGAGGTAGTAGAAGAGGTACCACTGCGGCTCGAGTCGAAACATGCCCTCGAGCAGTTGGTCCCGCTCCTTTTCGGTGTACCAGTCCACGTGTGGCTTCGGCACCGACTCCATGGGGATGTACGGCACGCTCTTCAGCTTGCCGCGCTTCCACAAGAATCGGAGTACCGCCCGAATCAGAATGAGATGCTGGTTGATCGACTTCGGTCCGAGATGTTTGGGAAGCTTCGACTTCAGGCCATCGAGGGCCGAGGTGTCCACCTCTTCGATGAAGAGATGTCCAAGCTCGGGCTCGATCCGCTTCCAGAGATGCTCGTACGCATCCCGGCCGCGGTCCTTCATTCGAGTCGCTTCCATGTACTGCGTGTACCCTTCCCGGAACGAGAGCTTCCGCGTCCCGGAGAGAAGCGCTTCGCGTGCGCTCTTCTCCGCGAGCAGGGCTTCGGCTTTCGTCGCGTAACCTCCTTGTCGTTGCCGCGCGAAGCCCGGAAGCTTGAAGTCGTACTGCCACGGGCGAACAAACGAATTGAAGAGCTTGCGCTGGAGCTCGAGGCGGCGAGACAAAAGGTCGCGGAACTCGAAGTTGTCCTTAGAACTGGGGTGGAACGGGAACACCGGTGAAGACGCTTCCGCGCTCGAAAACCCCGGAAGGAAACAACTGCGTCCCAGTCTGCACTCGTCTGGTGTGTGACGGACCCAACAAGTGCTGCGGGTACGGTGTCTTCAAGAACAGAATGGCTGGGCTTCGGTTGGCGGCCGCCGATCCGCCACGGCGGCGCCGGGGTCGTTCAGGTCGCGTAGGTGGGGAATTCCGCAGGGTTACCTGGTGGCACTCGGTGGGCTCTTCCGGCGAGGTCATGGCGCAACGGTGGTTCATCGGGCGACGAGCACACGAATAGCTTTCGTCTTGGAGCACTGGCAGAGTCCCCGTTTCGGCCATTCTTCCCAGCAAAAAACGCACACCATCTTGCCCTTCCAAGGGTAGGGCTTGGCTCATTGGCGAAGCGTGTCGGCCACTGCGTCGACACGCTCCACGACTCGCCGATTCTCGCGCGCTACCCGTTCCGCCTCCGAGACGTGACGGTCCAACTCGATCACCGATCCTTTTCGTGCACGTGCCATCGTTCTACCCTCGGAGCGGGCCCCGTCGCACCGGGGCACCGACCCAAGGCAGGATACTACGCTGCCTTGGTCGCAGCGTTCGCCGTGCCCGAATCGTCGGCGCCCGCCGCGGAACTCGTCAGTAGGTGCGGCGCAAACTGCTCCCGCATGCGTCGCGTAAAGTCTTCTCGCCGCTCCTCCGCAGCGCGGTGCGCATCAGCACGATCTCGCAGGGACACGAGCTCTTCAACCCCGCGAGTGACGCTCGCCTCTCGGACGGATTGCAGCAGAGCTTCGAAGCTCGGAGTGCAGGTCAACACGGGGCGGGCGCGACGACTGCGGGAGGGTATTCATCATGATCTTTTGGACGGAGGAAAGGTCCGAAGACTTAGCGTGCACGATCGAAATCCTTCTGAAATTTTCTAGGAGTATTTTACTAGACGGGTCAGAAGTAAAATCCTCACGACGCGCCGTGATACCGTTGGTTCGGTGACCTTGCTGATCGACGAGCCACGAGTGCCTCGGGGCAGGTTTGCAGTGTTTCGTTCCCTGCACGCGGCAGAGGCGTTCCAGCAGGAGATCAACATAGCAATGGGCATCCCAAACGTCGGGGTGTACATGGGCACCGGCATTCACACGCCGCTCGCGCAGGGAGCAACGACGAACTACGATTGCCTCTGGACACATCCCAAACACAAACTTTGGGCGTACGCGATCAATGGAAGCGTCGAGAGTGTCATCCGTCGAAGGTCCTTCCCAATTCAAGACCTCCAGATCGCTACGCTCGACTCCACGTGGGCGGGCGCAGGAAAGGTCATCGCGTCGTGGAGCCTGGCCGAAGCGATGCTTCGCAGATTCCTGCACAGAACCCCGCGCCTACCGCGTCGCAGTGGGCGTGTCGTTGCTGACGTCGGCACACTTGCCAACGTGTCGTTGGCCAATCTTGCAAGCAATACGCTCTCACCGCGCGAATTCGAGGAGGGCGTTGCGCGGATCTTCCTAGCGCGACAGTTCGCAGTGTTCCTCGGTGCGGGCAGCAAAGACGGGGGAGCGGATCTTGTCGCTGCGACAGTGGCCGGACTCACCCCATCGATTTTGCTCGTTCAATGCAAGTGCAACGCAGAGTCGAACCCGGTCGGCGAATCCGTCATCAAAGCTCTGCTAGCGGACGTGGTCCGTTTCAACGCGACTGCAGGTCTCGTGGTAACGACGTCGCGATTTACCGACGGAGCGAAACGACTCGCGCACGACTACGCGTGGCGGATTTCGCTGTGGGATCGTGGCGAGGTTTCGACGCGGTACGTCGCTCACGTGATCGAGGGGCACGACTGATCGACGATGCCAAGGCGCGGCGATTTGCCACGGCCCAATCCACCGCCAGAAAATTTCACGTTGAAGGTTGGCCAAGTGCGCCTGCACCTTGATACCTTGAACCTCATCGAGCCGAATTGAATGCAAGCCGAAAAAATAGAAAAGAAGCGGGCGTTAGAATTGCTCGAAAAGCAAATCGAGCAAGTAGGGACTGTCAAGGGTGCCAAGGATACGACCGACATTGTGTTTCAGGTCTGGCAACGCGCCACGCGCGTGGCGGTCGAACGAATCTTCGGCGAGAACAGCACTCAAGCTCTTGAATTCTCGCGTGTTGCATTTTCGCCAATGCGCAGGTTAGACAGCGGCAATCCCACTGCGGCTGCGAAGGCCCGAAAGGATGCGCTGCAAACCGGGATGGTCAGCGCCGATCTGCTGCTGCGAGGCATGTCCAGTGAGATCCGGGAATATTGGCCGGACGGACCAAAGCAGGCGCTCCCCGACGCCCCTCATCCGAACGAAGCTGCCCGGAAAATTCTCGCGATTCTCCAGAGACTCTACGACGAGCACATTGGAAAGAGCTGGCACATCGATCCCGGCGCGGACGAGTTTGCAGAGACCGACCTGTCGGAGGAGCAGCAGTTAGCAGCACTCGAGCGCCTGGTCGACAAAGGTCTCGCGCAACACATGGGCCAGAGAAGCTACGCGATTGCGCGACACGCGATCGATGTCGCGGACAACGAGGCAAGGCTAGCAACGCTTTTGCCGATCCCGGAAAGGGCGAAACCTCAAATGGCTCCACAAACAAGGCGGACGTCGCGCAAGATCTTCGTGGTGCACGGTCGCGACGAACAGATAAAACTCGACGTTGTTCGCTTCCTCGAAAAGCTAGCCTTTGACGTGACCCTGTTGAGTGAGCAGGCGAGCAAGGGGCGCACCCTCATCGAGAAGTTCGAAGATCACTCGGAGGACGCCGCGTTCGCCGTGGTGCTGCTCACGCCTGACGACGTCGGGTCACTTGCTGCCGACGGGACCTCGAAGTTGCAACCCCGAGCGCGACAAAACGTTGTGCTTGAATTGGGATACTTCGTCGGGAAGCTCGGCAGAAAGTATGTCTGTCCGATTCGGACCTCCGACGTCGAAACGCCGTCTGATCTGCACGGCCTAGCCTATGTTCAATATGATCCAGCGGGGGCCTGGAAACTCGCGCTCGCCAAAGAGCTCGAAGCGGCCGAGCTGGAATTCGATCACAAGAAGCTTCTTGGCTAGCGGCGGTAGGACGGGAAGGTGCGATGAAGACCGAGCTTCTTTTCGTCGACGATTCGGACGCGACCGCTACGACCGGTGTCCTTGCACTGACCGGCATCCTGGTTGACGTGGCGCAGTACGACACCGTGCGCACCGCGTTCTACCGATCTGTGCAGGATCTCTTTCCTTGCGGGCCGAACGAAATCGACATGGGGCCGCCCGAGTATCACGGGTCCGACCTTTTCAAGAAAGTTCCCGACGCCACCGACGCACATCGTGTCCAAGCGCATCGAGACGTCGTGGAACTGTGCAACCGATTCGAGCTGGATATTCTTCGCGTCGGTTACTCGAATGCGGTCGCAATTGATCGGTTCGCAAGCCCGGGCTGCGCTGCGACGATGTGTTGGGTGGGGATGGTTGAAATGCTTCAAGACCGGCTTGAGGGCGGTGCAATCATCCCGATCATGGATCGCTGCAAAGACCGCGCGGCAGCCAGCATCAGCGGTTCGATGAGGAACGCCACCCTCCTCCGCATGGCCCGGCCGGATGCGATGACCTGGAGGAACACCGAGAACATTCTAGGTGAAGTCTTCTACGCGGACAGCACGTTTTCCCCTCTTGTCCAGATCGCGGACATGATCGGGTACATGCTGCACGCGTGCGACTGCGTCGCACGTTCGATTGCGACCGACTACAAGCGCTCGATCGCAGGCGCTCGCACGGAGCTGAAGGACGCCAGGATAAGAGATAGCGTCTTGGCGATGACGTTCGACAAAGACGGGATGACCTCGGAGAAGGGATGAGCGGAGGGCGGGCAACGTCTCATCGAGCTACCCCGCTCGGCAGTGCGCGTCCGTTCGAGCAAACCGAGCTGCGCTAGAGCCCACCGACCCCCCAGCACGCTCACCCAGCCGCGGTCCCCCATTCTGGAAGAGCGTCGTGCTGCGTCGCACGATGCTCGAGGGGGGGCGTAGTCGGAACCTAACCCGCGGCCGGCGTCGGGAATACCACCCGGCGCCGCCACCGTACGGCGTGATCTGTCCGAATCCCCCAAGAAGGGCCACCCGCGACGTTCCGATCACTCCCCACGCATCGACCGTCTCGCCGTCCGCGTGGCCCCCGAGGATGCAGAGCGAGCCTGCGGCGGACGTGTCTTGCTCCGACCGAGACCGCTTGTTTCGCGAACGCGCCGCAGAAAGTCGGCGCGTTCACCCCATGTCCGGGGTGCGGGTACGCTGCCCTCAACCCGGCCCACCGAACAGCGGATCGAGGCCCCACGACATGTTGAAGTCGAAATCCCAGCCGTAGTTGGCTCGCTCCCCGGCGTACTGAAGATGAGCCCTCAATTCGCCCTTGCAGTACGTGCGTGACACGCCCCCGAGGTCGGTGAACCAATCCTTGAGCGGTCTCTCGCCGCAGGGTGTCCAGCCGTGCCGGGCCAGCTCGTTGTCGTAGTAGCTCCGCAGCTCCGGGTAGCGAGCCGACGTCGTGTAGTTGCCGTCCACGAGAGCCTGTGACGTCTTGTTCGTCCTGCTTAACGCCCCGAGCAATCTCGCGCCCGGCGGCGGCCGGACTTGCTCGTATTCCTGTTCAAGAGCCTTCAGGACTGAGCTGCCGTGGGGCTTCGACATGAGCCGCCCGGCGAACGCCATCGCAAGCCCAAGGACGGCCAGTGCCACGGCCGTGAGCGTGACAACGAGGGCTGCTCTTGCGATGCTGCTCTTCGGTAGCCACACGACTGACCCCTACCGCGCCGGCGTTCTCGCGCCAGTGGCGATCATGAGCGATGCTGCCGTCATCGACCATTTTCGCGGCAGTGGCATCGCCTTCGCCATGACCGACTTGCTACCATGGCCGAGACGAGGCTTGGGCCGGATCTGACCGCACCCTGCGACGAGACCATGCGATGACGAAGGGCATCTTCATCTCGACCGAGAACACCGCCGACGAGCGAGTCGTCCGAGTGATCGATCTGCTCAAGGCGGCGGGACACACGGTCACGACCTCACCGATTAATCCGGCAAACGGCAGCGATCTACGCTGGAAGGACTGGTACGAGCAGGGCTGCCAGACGGCCATCGAGTCGAACAACGTGTTCCTCGCCATCGTGACGCCAGGCTATGACTGCTCGACCTGGATGGCGATCGAGTTCGAGACGGCTTGGAAGGCCAACCAAGCTAGTGGGCGCCCACGACTCTACGTGTTGGGTGCCGAACGTCCCCTCCCAGCGGGATTCCGGCAATACGAGCAAGCAGCGACGCTTCTACCGTTCGACGTGAATGAGGCCGTCGCCTTTCTGCTTGAGCGTTTCAAGCCGGGACTGGAGGGATCGGCCGAAGACGAGGCCCGCGAGCTCTGCACGGTTGGCGGTCTCGTCGATGAGACCAGTGTCTGCTTGGCCGTTTACGGTGAGGACCTTGATCCCGAACGGGTCACAGAGCTGCTGGGACGCCCGCCTATTTCGTCGCATCGTCGGGGAGATCGAGGCCCGAAGAGCCCGTTGTATAAGCGTGGCGGTTGGTTCCTGGAACTACGTGGCGCAGCACCGGAAGGGCCGGAAGAACTCGTTTCGAAGGTCCTTCGTCAGGTCCCCGACGATGAGGCGGTCTGGCGAAAGCTGGGTCAACTCTACGAGGTTCAGCTTCGATTCGCCTTCCATATGACGGGCTCGAACCGAGGCTTCGACTTTCCCGCTGACCTTGTCGGCAAAGTGGCTCATCTGCACGCCAGCCTGGTATTCGACATCTACGCCTACGGGGAGGAGGAGCGATCTTCGTGAATCCTGTGAGCACGGCGATCGAGCGCTACCTTCGTTCTGGAGGGTACGAGCACGACCATTCGGAATGGCCGGGGCAAAACTTCTTGGAGCGCGCGAAAAATGGGCACGATGATTTGCTTCGCGCTCTCGCGGCCGAGGTGAAGAGGCGTTCGGATGGCCGACAGCATGCCGCCGTTCCTGAATTGGATCTCGCCTCGTGGACGCGGTGCAAGCTGACCCCGATGGTGAATGGTTTCTTCCCCGAGGCAGAGCGAGATGCCGTTCTGCAGTTGTTCGAGAAGTCGGTGGTCTTCCTGACGAGCGACAACATCGAGACCGTCCTTCTCGGTCAGACCTGGCTTCATTCGGCATGGGATGTCGCGAACCTGTACCTGTCCTCCGTGGGTGCCGAGCTACTGGGTGAGAATGCCCCGGCCCTGCTCGGGCTGAGCCAGGAAACCACGTGCTATGTGTCCACCGAGTACTTCGTGGATCGTGGGCGAATCGAAGACTTCGTCTTGCATGAAGCTGCGCACGTTTTTCATAACTGCAAAAGACGAACAGCGGGCCTGACCGAGACGAAAAGCAAGGAGTGGCTGTTGGCGCTGGAGTTCCGCAAGCGCGAGACGTTCGCGTACTCCTGCGAGGCGTACGGCTGGATCGTCGAGCATGCTGCCACCAAAGCCGAGCGACTGGCCATGGCCAAGAAGTTCGCGGCCCACGGCTTCGGGCAATGCGACGAGACGATGGACCCGAAGGAGGTAGCGGACATCGTCCAGTTCGCGTGCGAAGCTCGTAACGGCTGGAAGGTCATCTTGAGGCGATGCTCACCCGTGAAGCGCTCCACCCCGCGAGCTGAAGTAGGCGGCTCGGCGGGAATGTGAAGGGAGAGACGTGTTCTTCCTTCGCTGCACCAGGAAACTTCTGGACCGTCTTCCTCGCTCAGTTGCGCCGGCAACAGAGCAAGCGGCCAGCACGACTCGCATGGGCGACTGGACCGGGAACCTGCTTTTCATCGCGCGGCAGCAGGTCGTTCTCGGAGTGAACAACAAGACCTTGCTCCCGGTGCTCCTGCCGATCGCGCCCAACAAGACCTTCCTTCCGCGCTTCACCGAGACAGCAGGTGAGATGCTGATGGTCCTCGGAATCGACCGCCCGAAGGTACTCTCCGAAATGGCAGGCATGAACGAATGCTTCGTGGCGCCGACCAACGATCGCCGCGTGCTCGGAACCATGAACGACTTCGGAAGAATGCTCGAGGACTACTTGGACGGGCGAGCATTGGTCGAAGTCGCGCTTCACCTTGCAGATGCTCCCTGTTCACCCATCGGAATGCGGAATCCGCGAGATGTGACCCGGGATCTCTTTGCGGCTTCAACCCTCCGGTTGGTCAAGGGATAGACCGCAAACTGCCTTTGAGCTCCTGGGCCCGGTCCTCGGCGGTCGCTTCTCCGGCATCCTACCGGGCGAAGGTTGCGACGCCCCTAGGCTCCAGTATCTCGGTCAGTCCGACTTCCGAACCGCTGAGCCCGAGATGTCCCTCTGGCAGGCCTGTGCTGCGCGATTCGCATAACCTTCGGGGTGCACTCGTCCGTGTACCCCGACATAGGCGTCAGGTGCTAGCCTAGGCGGGACGACCATGGTGCAAGAATCCAAGAGTGACCGGCGGGACGTACCGCGATACACACCGCAAGAAGCGGCGCACCATCTGTCCATGCCGCCGGCAACGGTGCGCGCCTGGTCGGTCGGCTATCGCTATGGGGCGAGCGGCAAGGAAGCGCGACGGTTTCAGCCGCTGATCACGCTGGCGACGAGATCTCCGTTGGCCCTTTCATTTTGGAATCTGGTGGAACTATACGTGCTCGCGTCGCTCCGCAGGCGTTACGAGGTACCGATGCCGAAAGTCAGGTCCGCGCTTCGGTACACCGCTCGCGAGCTGGGTGCTCAGCGACCGCTGATCGAGGAGACGTTCTACACCGACGGGATCGATATCTTCGTCGAGAAGTTCAGTACGCTGATCGATGCGACGGACGGGCAAACGGTGATGAAGAGCGTTCTCGTGCATTCTTTGGAGCGGGTGGACCGCGGCACCGATGGGCGAGTCCTGCGACTCTATCCCTGGCTGCTAGACCCCCAGGAGCCGCGCGCGTTCGAGGTCGACCCCGAGCGTGCGTTCGGGCGCCTCGTCCTCGCTGGCACGGGTATCCCGACGGAAATCATCGCCGAACGCTTTCGAGCGGGTGAGACGATCGACTCGCTAGCTACGGATTTCGGCATGCAAAAGGATCGCATCGAGCAGGCGCTTCGATGGGAGCAGCGCGCCCCGAGTGCCGCCTGAGGAGCCTGTCTTCTTCGTCGATCGGTGCCTCGGTGCGCGGACTGTCCCCGAGGCCCTGCGAGCGGCGGGCGCTCGAGTCGAAGTCCACGCGGCTCACTTCGCAGACGACGCGCCCGACCCGCAAATTCTGAGGGTCGTACTCCATGGACAGCGCCGTGGCGGCGTACGGCGGTGAAGCACTTCGATTCCTCCATGACATGGAGATGACCTTGTCGGAAACCGCAGGCGTCGAACTAGTCGTTTTCGTGGGGCTTCAGGCCTCGGGCAAGACGACTTTCTTTCGTCATCGATTCGCAGAGTCACACGTGCACGTGAGCAAGGACTTGTTCCCGAATGCGCGCAGTCGGGAGCGAAGGCAAAATCGGCTCGTTCGCGAAGCGCTCGAAGCTGGGAAAAGCGTTGTCCTGGACAACACAAATCCAGGTCGGCAGTTGAGGGCGCCCGCGATCGCGATCGCCCGGTCCTGCGGGGCGAAGGTCGTCGGCTTCTATTTCGAGTCTCGCCTCGCGCTGTCCATGGATCGGAACAGTCGACGATTGGGTCCGACCAACGTGCCAGAGGTCGCCCTCCGAGCGACGGCTTCGCAGCTTGAGCGACCAACGAGAGATGAGGGGTTTGCGGAGCTATGGTACGTGTCTATCCGCGACGGAGAGTTCGTCGTGCAAGCTTGGAACGAAACCGATGAAGGCGGATGATCTCGAAGCGAAAATGAGGGCAGGCGAGTGCTACCACTCCCTTCGCGTTCCGCCGGGAGTGTTCATCGTTATCCGCGCGGATGGTCGATCGTTCTCGCGCCTGACCGAGCGATTGGTCGAGAAGCCGTTCGACCGGACGTTCCACGAGTGGATGATCAAGGCGGCGGAGGGTTTGCTGACTACTTTGCACGCCGCGTACGCCTACACGGAGAGCGACGAGATCTCAGTCCTCTTGCCTCGCGACACGGAGCTTTTTGACCGTGAGGTCGAGAAGCTCGTGTCCATCAGCGCTGCGCGTGCAAGTGCGATCCTTTCGTTACGTTGTGGAGAAGCTGTCGAATTCGATTCCCGCATTTGGGTGGGGGCCCAAATGCGGGACGTTGTGGACTATTTTCGATGGCGACAGGCCGACGCGACTCGTTGCGCACTAAACGGGTGGTGTTATTGGACTCTCCGAGGCGCGGGAAGGAATGTGAAGGACGCCACCCGAAGCCTCGAAGGGGCAACGGTTTCCGCCAAGAACGAGCTGCTCTTTTCGCACGGGGTCAATTTCAACGAAGTCCCGTTGTGGCAACGGCGCGGAACGGGCATCTATTGGGAGCAATTCGAAAAGGCGGGCTTCAATCCGAAAACAGGAAAGGCGGTGCGGGCAACCCGCAGACGAATTGTCGTCAACGAGGAACTACCCATGAAGGAACGGTACGCCGCTTTCGTCGAGGCGCTCGTCGGAGAGCACGGCGAGGACGACACCACACCGAGCGGCGCCAACGGTTCGAAATGAACCGGCGGCTGCCGGACCGAATCCGTCGGAGACACGGGTTTGAGAGCTCCATCAAGAACACCGGGCCGTTCTACCGGTCGCAGTCGGCGGTATGCGGGTCGTACGTCGGATCGATCACATGACAGCAACCATCCAGTATCGTGTCGGTGATGCAAACCGAGCCGATCGGTATCGGATCGCGCATCATCGTCCACGCCTGCAACGACATCGGTGGTTGGGGCACGGGCTCCGCCGAGGCGGCATAAGGCGGTCGTGATCCCGCGGCGAGATTGCGTCGAGCCGCGGCGCGTCCAAGAC
>WNGA01008894.1_pt1 | contig 13667 bp, 15 predicted proteins | sample 5400061 | NCBI WGS metagenome assembly WNGA01 (sample SAMN13153366, study PRJNA577476) | soil metagenome | isolation source: 100 cm soil or saprolite under grassland replicate 2 | place: USA:California | collected 2016-06-15 | reverse complement strand
AGCGCGCCGAACTCCCGAATGGTCTCGCGGTCGTTCACGACGAGAAATCGCGCCGCCTGTTGGTTGCCGCCGTTGGGTGCCCTCACCGCGGCTTCGAGGACGAGCCGGACGTCCGCGAGCGGGACCGGGTCGGGCTTGAATCGTCGAATCGAGCGCTGGGTGAAGATCGCTTCGCCGAGAGGCATCGACAGCCGGCTGGAGTCCATCGGATGAGTCTGCTCCACGCCCGCTCGTCGTCTGCGCTCTTAATCGCGGGGTGGAATCCTCTGCACGGACCAGCCGTTGCCGTCCCGGTCGCTGAAGGGACGGTAGAAGGAAGGCGCCGCGATGGATTGGAAGCTCGAGCTGGTGGCGGTGCCCGTCCCGGACGGTGAGAAGCGGGCAGACCCTATCGGTCTCAATGCTTCTTCACGCCCACGGTGATCGCGCCGGTGTAACCGCCACCGTTCGGCGTCATGGCGACCACCGCCGACGCGGAACCGGCGCTGCGGTAGATGTCGTCGCCCCCGTTGCGCACGTCTCGCATCCCGCGCTCGCGGTACGGCGACTTCTCGTACACCTGGTCCGTGAGGCTGTCGTCGAAGAACAGCTGCCCGGTGTGCACGACCGATCCGCCGACATGCACCTTCATGTGGATGTGCACAGCGCGTCCCGGGTACCAGCCGGGATAGATCGTCTGGAACTCGGCGACCCCGTCGGCGTCGGTCATCTGCATGCCGCGCAGGAAGGTGAGGTTGTCGGTCGATGATTGCGGGTCTCTGCCCGACCCCCCGCCGGGCCCCCCGGCGCTCGCCTGGCTGAAGCCGGAGTAGACGCCGCTCGCGTCGCAGTGCCACACGTCGATGGCGGCGTCCTTGATCGGAGCGCACCCGGTCGCGTCCACCACCGTGATCTTCAGGTGGAGCGGCGTCCCGTCCTTGCCCTCGGTGATGTCGCTCCGCAGATTGTCGAGATCGAGGTAGAACGGGCCCTCGGTGACCTCGGGCGTGAGCACGCACGCGGCCGTCGACGACGAGCTCGAAGACGCCGACGGTGACCCGGTCGTGCGAGTGGTCGACGACTTCGCCTTCGACGACGATCCTCCGCTGCACGCAGCGACGACGACGCCGGCGCCGAGACCGGCGAGGAGGCCGATCGCCTGGCGGCGGCTGAGAAGCTTCGATCCGTCGCTCACCATCGACGTAGCCAACGACACCCGACTGGCACGGAGCTGGGAACCACCTGGCACCTCTCAGGGAATCCGGCGCGGTCCGTCGACCGGACCTGACGGTACCGCCCACTAGCCTCTCGCCGCGCGTGGACGACGTACGGGTCTCGACGATCGAGCTGTTCTTCGACCTCGTGTTCGTGTTCACGATCACGCAGCTCACGACGGTCCTCGTCTCGGAGCCGAACGGCGTCGGCGTAGCCCAGGTCGCGCTGATCTTCGGGAACGTCTGGTGGATGTACGGCGGGTACGCGTGGCTCACCAACGCCGTGCCGCCGCGAGAGCCCGTCGTGCGCCTGTTGATGCTCCTCGGCATGGCGGGCTTCCTCGTCGTCGCGCTCGCCATACCCGAGGCCTTCGGCGACGCGGGCATCGCGTTCGGGATCGGATACCTCGTCGTGACGTTCGTGCACACCGGCTTGTTCCTCCGATCGAGCGAGGGAAGCGCGGTGCGCGCGATGACCCGGTTGGGCCCGTACAACACCATCACCGCCGCGTTGCTGTTGGCCGCCGGCTTCACCGACGGCACCGCCCAGTGGACGCTCTGGACGGCCGCGTTCGTGCTCCACTGGACGTCCCCGATCGTCACCGCGGTCGGCGGCTTCCGGATCCGGCCCGCGCACTTCGTCGAACGCCACGGGCTCATCGTCCTCATCGCCCTCGGCGAGTCGATCGTCGCCGTCGGGATCGGCGTCCAGGGACGCGAGATCACGTCGGGTCTCCTCACGACGGCCGTCCTCGGGCTCGCGCTGGCCTCCGCGCTCTGGTGGCTGTACTTCGACGGCGAGGACGAACGCGCCGAGCGCGCGCTGCGCGATGCGCCCGACGACCGGAACCCGTGGTTCGCCCTGTATGCGTTCGGCTACGCGTTCCTGCCGGTACTCGGCGGGATCGTGGCCCTGGCGGCCGGCGTGAAGCTGGCGATCGTCGATTACGGCGAGCCCGCGACGGCGGCGACGGCGTGGTTCCTCGCCGCCGGTGTCGCGGTCTACGTCGCAGGTCTCGTGCTCTTCAGGCTCGTGCTCCGAGCCGGTCCGGTCGCCACCCGCCTCGCGATCGGGGTCGTAGCGTTGGCAACGGTGTTCGTGGGCCTCGCCGTCTCCGCCGAGGCGCAAATCGCGGTGCTCGCCGCCCTTGTCACCGTCGGGATCCTCATCGAGCCGCGAGTGACGGCGTGGCGGCGACGTCTCCCGGCACGCTGACCACACGAGCGGCTCGTCGCCGGGGATAGCTTCTTCCCGCGAGGAGGCGGTGTTGGCGTACCGGATCGGCGAGTGGGGAGACTTCGCGCTGGCGCAGCTCGGCGCGTCGGCCGCGCTGCTCGGTCTCGTGTTCGTCGGCATTTCCATCAACCTGCGTGACATCATCGGATCGGGCCAGCTCGTCCACCGCGCCGCCGAGGCGGTGATCCTTCTCGGGAGCGTCCTCGCGACGGCGACCGTCGTGCTGATCCCCGGTCAGCGCAAGGATGTGCTGAGCACCGAGCTGATCCTCCTCGGCGCCGCGCTGTTCGCCATCGTCCTCTTCCTCCAGCGAGACGCGGTCACACAGCCCACAGATCCCGGCAGACCCGGTCCGCCGCGGGGATCGCTCGCCAGCCGACGCGCGTTCGGGCTCGGCGCCGCCGCCCTGATCGCCGTGGCCGGAATCAGCCTGGCCGCCGCAGGCGGAGGCGGCCTGTACTGGTGGCCCGCCGCCGTGCTCGTCGCGTACATCGGGGCACTGACGAATGCGTGGATCCTCCTCGTCGAGATCCTCCGCTGAGCGACGCGGCGCGTCAGCGCTCGACGCGCGCGCCGCGCGTGTCGATGTCGTCCGCGCTGGACACACCGAGGTCGACCACGAGGTCGGTGAGCGCGGCCGTCCACGACTCGTAGTACGGGCGGGTCGGATCCGATTCGATGGCGGCAATGAGCCGCCGGCGGAACTCGTCCCAGTCGAGCCCGCGCTCCTGCACGACGGCGAGCGCTATGGCAAGCACGCGTCCCTGCCACGGCGCGTCGAAGACCAGCTCGCCGTTCTGGCGCGGCAGTGCCGCGTGGCCCGCCATGTGCCGCACCTCGGGCCGAACGAGCTCGCTCATAATCGGGCCACGCCGATCATCGCGTCGCGGGTCACGGTCGCCGCGAGCTCGTCCTCCCCGGCGCCGTCCGTGTCCGGCGGGCGCGCCGGCAGCACGAGGTAACGCATCTCGGCGCTGGAGTCCCACACCCTGATCTCGACGTCCTCGGGCACGTCGCAACCCATCTCCGCGAGCACGGTGCGCGGCTCGCGCACCATTCGCGATCGATACGGCGGGCTCTTGTACCAGTTCGGCGGGAGCCCCAGCACCGGCCACGGGTAGCACGAGCACAGCGTGCACACGACGACGTTGTGCACGTCGGACGTGTTCTCGACGGCGACGATGTGGTCGCCCTCGGGCCCGCCGAAGCCGAGCTCGGCGATCGCCGCGCTGCCGTCGGCGAGCAACCGCTGCTTGTACTCGGGATCGACCCAGGCCCGGGCGACGACTTTGGCCCCGTTCATCGGCCCGATGTCTTGGGCGTACGCCTCGACCACCTGGTCGATGAACTCGGCGCTGACGATCCCCTTCTCGGTCAAGAGCTCCTCGAGCGCGCGGGCACGGCGCTCCACGTCGCTGAGCGGTTCGGGATGGTGCCTGTGGTCCTCGCTCATGTCATGCGGGCTCGAGGTACCGGTCGTACAGGTCGACGTGCACGGGCGCGTTTGCCTCGGCGGCGTCGGACCAGAGCTCGTCGGCGTCGAAGCGCACTGCGTACGTCGGGTCGACCACGCGTTCGCGGCGGTGCGCCTCGACCTCGGGGATCGGCGCTGCCACGTCGATCCGCGCGACGACGCCGCGGCGACCGCGCACGTAGCGGGGGCAGCGGGTGTGACCGCCGAAGTGGACGTCGCGGACGCGCACGGCGTCGCCGACGGCGAAGCGCGGTTCCTTGCGCGGCGAAGGGGCCTCGACGGCGTCCAGGCCCACGGCGGGCGGCCGTGACAGCGGGAACACGCCAACGCGCGTGTCGAGCTCGTCGCGGGAGATCATCCCTTCCTCGACGAGGAGCGTCGCGACCCCGGTGAGCCAGTGCTCGAAGTACGAGGACGTCAGGTAGTGGCCGGGGTCCATCCGCTCGATGGCGTGTCGGAACATCGGCGTGTTGAACCCGCCGGCGCCGAGCGCGGCCCCGGCGACGGCGAACGTGCGCGCCTCCCACTCGCCGTGGAACGTCGGCTCATCGGGCTCGACCTCGACGGGTCCGAACCCCTGCATTCCCCCGAGATCGTGGACGCCGTCCACGCCGCCATGGTCTCACAACGACACGATGCGTTTCTGAGCGACGTCTGGCGCGCTCAGAAACGCATCACGCGGTCGGCGGCGCTCCCAACGGTGTGTACGCGTACACGCCGACGGGCGCGCCTTGCTCCGAGCCGCCGGTCCCGAAGAAGAGCGCGTTGCGGGACACCGCGACGCCCGAAGAGGAGGTGGCCGGCAGCGCCAGCGCCGTGATCAGCAGCCCCGTCGCCGCGTCTCGCACTTGGATCAGCGGGTCGGTCATGTGCCCGGTGAAGACCATCCCGCCAGCCACGGTGGTCGGGGCGAAGGACGCGGCATGGACCTGCTGCCATGGCACTGCTCCGGACATTGCATCGAACGCATGCAGTGATGGTTCCTGCACCGGAAGATCGGCGGGGTTGCCGGGCTGACAGAAGGCGATGTCGCCGAGCGCGGTCGCGCCGTAGACGCGCTTGCCGTCATAGGCCGGCGTGGCGATGAACCCGCCGGCGACGCCGCCGAACACGACGTTCGTCATCCAGACCAAGTGTCCGGTCGCGGGTTCGATCCGGTAGTACGTGCCGTCCTTACCGCCGACGCCGAGGAACGGGCTGCCGTCCGGCGCGGTACCGAGGTTGGGCGTGGCACCGAAGTCCCAGTCGCACGCCGGGTCGCCCTGCTCGATCCGAGGCGGTGTGAACACCCATGCCGGCGTCCCGTTGCTGATCCGCAGGGCAATGACGCGCTCGTTGTACGGCCCGCGGGCCTGGAAGTCGCAGTCGGCCACGTCGAAGACGGCGAGGCCTCGCGTAGCGTCGACGGTCGGCGACGACCACACACCGCCACACCCGTCGTTCTGGATCGCGCCGCTGTCGTCGACGCTGGTTTCGAAACGCCACAGCGGGTTGCCCGTCGCCAGGTTGGCGGCGACGAAGTACCCGCGGTGGCCGTTCTGACCGTCCGAGGTGACCCCGAACAGCACCCGGTTCCCGACGACGACGGGCGAAGAGAAGATGCGCGCCTCGTCGTGGGCGGGATCGGCGGGAGCTTCCGGCAGGCCCGTGTAGTCGTGGTGCCAGTACTCGGTGCCGTCGGCTGCCCGCAGCGCGTACAGGGTGTAGCCGCCGCCGAAGATCACGAGGTCGGGCCGCGACCCGGCGCCAGGCTGGAACCACGCGCTCGAGGTGATGAGCCCGCCGTCGGAGCTCGGGTCGCGCGGGAACTCACCCGGCCGGGGGGTAACGGCGGGCTGCGGTGCGATCTGGAACTTCCAGCGCAGGTGCCCGGCGGCGCGGTCGAGCGCGTAGAAGAACCCGTCCCACGACCCGACGTACACGGTCGACCCGACGACGATCGGGTTGGCGGTCACGGCATCGCCGGTCGGGAAGAACCACGCCGGCGCGAGCGTGCGGGCGCTCGTCTGGTCGAGCGTGGTCGGCGCCGAGAACGTGTGCTGGGCCGAGCGCCCGTACGTGGGCCAGTCCCACTGCCCGACGGAGGGCGTCGGCGGCAGCGGATCGGCGGCCGCGGGCTCGAGCTGGCCGACCGTCGCGCCCGCGACGAGGACGAGCGCGACCAGCAACCGCTCGACCCGTCGCCCGCCCCGCATCAGCTTCTCCCCCCGTCAGGCCGATGTGCGGGGGCGAATCCTACCGATTATGCTCCTTCCGCACCATTTGCCAGGTCTGGCGACCTACGGGGGGAAGCATGGCCAGGTTCGGTCGGGTCGTCGCGGTGGCGCTGGCAGGGGCGCTCGTCGGGCTCCTTCCCGGGACGGCCGACGCCCGCAAGCCACCGCAGAGCTACGTGGCCCTCGGCGATTCCTACACCGCCGGCCCGATCATCCCAGTCCAGCAGCCCGACCCGCTGGGATGCCTGCGCTCGGATCACAACTACCCCCACCTGGTCGCGGCCGCGCTCCGGGTGAGCGAGTTCCGCGACGCGAGCTGCAGCGGCGCCGAGACCGACGACATGACGAGCTCTCAGGGCGTGTCGCCGGGTCCGAATCCGCCGCAGTTCGACCGCCTCGACGCGAACACCCAGCTCGTGACGCTCGGCATCGGCGGCAACGACATCGGCTTCTCCGAGATCGTCGAGAACTGCTCCTCGCCGGTCCCGACCGGTCATCCATGCCAAGACCACTACGTGGTGAACGGCCACGACGAGCTGGCGGAACGCATCGAGCAGACTGCACCGAAGATCGCCGCCGTGCTCGACGGCATCCACCAGCGCTCGCCAGAGGCACGGATCTTCGTCGTCGCGTACCTGGCGATCCTCCCGGAGAGCGGTCCGGGTTGCTGGCCACAGCTCCCGATAACGCCCGACGACGTCCCGTACCTGCGCGGGGTCGAGAAGAAGCTCAACGCGATGCTTGCCCAACAGGCCGAGGCCAACGACGCGAAGTTCGTCGACGCGTACACGGCGAGCATCGGCCACGACGCGTGCCAGCTCCCGGTCGCGCGTTGGGTGGAGCCCGCCGTGCCGACGACACCGGCCGCGCCCGTGCACCCGAACCTGTTCGGGATGCAGGGCTACGCCGACGCGGTCGTCGCACGGATCAACGCACGCGGCTGAACGCGCGTCCGTTTTGCGTAAAGGTGGTGCTTGAGCAGACGCGTTCGGTCGCGGACACTCTCCATGACCCGTCACGTGGTGTGGCGCGGCGACCTGAAGGGAGAGTGGAGTGCTGCTTGCAGTCGATACGCTCAGCGCCGGATGGCAGACGGTCCTGTACCTGATCGCCCTGTTGCTCTTCTTGGCCGGGTTCGTCGGCTTCAAGGTCACCGGCGAGCGGGTACGGCTCGAGAGCCTCGGGCTTGCCGCATTCGTGTTCGTGTTCTTTTGGAACGCGTGGGCGCAGACCTGATGTCGGCCCGGCCGGCTACGCGCCGCCGCCCGCGTCGAGGTGCTCGCGGTAGCTCATCGGCAACAGCTCGATCAGCTGGCCATCCGGATCGCGGACGAAGATCCCGACGCCGATGTTCGTGTCGCTGAGCACCTCGCCGCCGTAGCCGGCGACGCGCCCGCAGACCGCGCCGACGTCGTCGACGCTCACCGAGACGTGGGTGAGGCCCGGCTCGTTCATCACGCGCTCGCGGACAGGCACCGTCCCGCCCGCGAAGTGCAACAGCTCGAGGACCAGCCCGTCGCGGCGAAGGTACAGCGCGGTCATGCCAAGTGGCTTCGGCAGGCGGAGCAACGTGCTCGACGGGTCGTCGGGCGGATGCAGCTCGCGCTCGACCTCGAAGCCGAGGAGCTCCTCGTAGAAGCGGCGCGAGCGCGCCAGGTCGGTCACACAATGTCCGAGGTGATTGAACACGACGCCGTCCGCCACGGGTTCGAGGCTAGGCGGGCTGGAGGACACTGCGATCGAGGTCGGCGACGCGGGGCCGGCCGAGCAGCGTCATGGCCGTGACGAGCTCGTGGCGGAGGATCTCGAGCACCCCGTACACGCCGACGCTGCCGCCGGCCGCCAACCCGTAACAGGCAGGACGGCCCACGAGGACGACATCGGCGCCGAGGGCGAGCGCCTTCACCACGTCGCTGCCGCCGCGGACGCCGCCGTCGACCGCGACCTCCGCCTTGCCCCCGACCGCGTCGACGACCTCCGCCAGCTGGTCGAGGGTTGCCGGCGCGCCGTCGAGCTGACGACCGCCGTGGTTCGACACGTAGACCGCGGCCGCGCCCGCGCCGACGGCGGCGCGAGCGTCCTCGGCGGTGAGCACGCCCTTCACGATGAACGGCATCAGCGCCTTCGCCATGACGTCCGCAAGTCGCGTCCACGTCCACGGCGGCTCGCGCTCGCCGGTGTCGTCCATGAACGCCCGCGCGACGGAGCTTGGTTCGAAGTTGGCCATCTCCACGACGGCGCCGGGGTTGCGCAGCTCACGGCGGCGTACGCCGACGACAGGCACGTCGATCGTCACGCAGATCGCGGAATACCCCACCGCGGCGGCGCGCCGCACGAGCTCGACGAACACGGCTTCCGGGTGACGCAAGCTCACCTGGAGCACTCGCGCCGCGCGCGGGAACGCCGCCACCAGCGCCTCGAGCGTGTTCCTCCCCGTCACCTCCGGGACGATGGCCTGCGTGCCGAGGGCGGCCGTGGCTTCGAGCACGCTCCGGTAGCCGTCGGGGTGCAGAAGCGTGTCGCCCGCGAACGGCGCGACGAGCAACGGCATCGAGATCGGAATCCCGAGGAAGGTCGTCGCGGGGTCGGCGCCGGGCGCGCCGCTCAGCATCCGGGGCCGGAGGAACCAGCGGGAGAACGCGCGGCGGTTCGCTCGCAGCGTGAGCTCCTCCTCTGCGCCGCCCTCCAGGTAGGCGAGGACCTCGGGCGCGATTGCCTCGCGCGCGGCGGCCACCGCGTCGTCGAGGACCGCGAAGCGCGGCGCGTCAGGAGCGGGCGCGCTCATCCAACCACGTGCCGGTCCCTGCGCCGTCGCCCGGAACGACCTCGTGCAAGAGCGAGCGGCCGTGCCGGTAGCGATCCAGGTTCTCGACGAACAAGTCGGCGGCGCGGTCGTGGCGTCCGAGCCCGCCAGCCGAGGAGTGCGGGGTGAGCACGACGCGGGGATGGTCCCAGAACGGGCTGTCAGCGGGCAGCGGCTCGGTGGCGAACACGTCGAGGATGGCCGCCGCGGGCCGGCCGCGATCGAGCGCGGCGAGAAGCGCCGCTTCGTCGACGAGCGCGCCCCGGGCGATGTTGACGAGGATCGATCCCGCCGCCATGGCGTCGAGAAAGCGCTCGTCGACGAAGCCGGTGGTCTCGGTCGTCGCCGGCGCCGCCAGCACCACGATGTCGCAGCGGGGCAGCTGGTCGAGCAACTCGTGTCGTCCGAGCATCTCGTGCACCGGCTCGCGGCCGGTGGGCCGGCGCCGGTGGCCGAGCACGTGTGCGCCGAGTGCCCGGGCGCGCTCGGCGATGGCGGAGCCGATGGCGCCGACGCCGATGACCAGCCATGTGGTGCCGGCGACCTCGCGAAACTCGTGGGGACGCCACTCGTGGGCAGTCCGCGCTGCGACCCATTCGTCGGCGCGCTGAAAGTGCGCGAGCACGGCCTGGAGCACGTACTCCGCGATCGGGATGGCGTTCACGTGCGCGCCGGTGACCCGCACGCCGCGTTCGAACAGTCGGTCGTAGAGGGCGAGGTACCCGGCGGCCGGAGACTGGAACCATCGCAGCGAGTCCAGGCGCAGGAGCAGCTCGAACCACGGGGCCGCACCACCGCGGAAGAACAGGTCGCCGGTCGCCCACGCCACCTCGGGCGCGACGCCGTCGGCCGGGAGCTCACGCCCTGCGACTTCGAGACGGCCGTCACGATGCATCCGCACCGTCTCGACGGCGGGATCGACGAGGCCGGCGCGCGCGTCGAGCAGTCGGGCCGCCGTCTCGGTCAGCAGGACCTGCATGGGGTGAGCGTATGGGCGGCGGCGTGCTGCGCGCTTGCCCCCGGGGCCCGGAGTCCACCACGATTGCCCGGTCGCGGTACAGCGAGGGCAGGGAGAGATCATGCGACCCGTACAGAAGGAGCTCGCCGAGCCGGTCGCGCGCGGCTTACTCGGCGCCGCCGCCGTCGACGGAGGCCCGACCGACGAGCAACTCGGCATCATCGGCGCGCTCCTCCACGGGTACTTCGACGTCGACACCGACCTCACGTCGCTCGAGCCGCTCGACCCGGCCGGTTTGGCGGCGGCCGTCGAGGGCCCGAAGGCGCGTCATCGAGTGGTGGAGCTCATGATCGTGCTCGAGTTCAGCCGTCACCCGGGAAGCGATGCCATGGCACAACGGGTCCAGGAGTACGCCGCTGTGCTCGACGTCGACGAGAAGATGCAGGTCGTGGCGCGCGATGCGCTCCACGCAGCACGGGCGGAGCTCAACGCCGACTACCAGCGATACCACGACGAATACGACATGGAGCCACAGCTCGCCGGCATCGAGGACGCCGCGATGGCGGCGCGGCTGCGGAGGCTCGAGCAATGCCCGCCGGAAAGCCTCGGACGGGCCTACTACGACTTCTACCAGCGCTACGGGCTCACGTTCCCGGGTGAGGCGGGTGGTGGCGACGTGATCTTCGTCGCCCACGATTTCACGCACGTGCTGTCGGGCTACGAGCCGGACGGGCCGGGCGAGCTCGCGCTCCAGGCGATGCTGGTCAGCGCGACCGACGGCGACCAGCACTTCTCGAACTTCTGCGCCTCGTTGTCGCTGCACGAAGCCGGGTTGCTCGAATCCAGCGTGGGCATCACGCCCAAGGTCGGAACCTTGGCACGACCGGGTGCGGCCGAGAAGCTCGCCGACGCGATTCGGCGGGGCGCGCAGTGCACCGCCGACTTCGCGGCGATCGACCATCTCTCCCACGTCGACGAGCCACTCGAGGACGTGCGCCGCGACCTGTCGATTCCGGCCCGTCGGGCTTGACCCGTCAGGTCGACGCCCGCTCGCGGTAACGATCGCGTAACAACCGCTTGTAGATCTTCCCGTTGTCCTGGCGCGGCAACTTGTCGACGAACTCGACGCGGCGCGGGCACTTGTAGTGCGCCAGCCGGTCGCGGCAGAACGTGACGAGCTCGTCGGCCAGCTCGGCGCTCGCCGGCACGCCTGATCGGAGCTCGATCACGGCGAGCACCTCCTCGCCCCACTCGGGATTCGGCACACCGATGGTGGCTGCGTCCGCGACGGCGGGATGCTCGAGCAGCACCGCGTCGATCTCGGCGGGGTAGATGTTCACGCCGCCGGAGATGATGAGGTTGGCGCTGCGATCGGTGAGGAACAGGAACCCGTCCTCGTCGACGTAGCCCATGTCGCCCAGCGTGAAGTGTCGGTCGCGGTACGAGGACTCGGTCTTCGCGCGGTCCTTGTAATACTCGAACGGGACCTCGGACGCCTTGAACCACACGATCCCGACCTCGCCGGCCGGCAGGCGATTCCCCTGGTCGTCACCGACGACGACCTGGTCGTCGGGCACCGGCCTGCCGACGGTTCCGGGCTTCCGCAGCCAGGTGTTCGAGTCGACCCACGTGCCGAGACCCTCGGTCGCGGCGTAATACTCGTTCACGACCGGCCCCACCCACTCGATCAGCCGTTGCTTCACGCCGACCGGGCACGGCGCGGCGCCGTGGAGCACGTTGCGCAACGACGAGACGTCGTAGCGGGCGCGCACGTCGTCGGGGAGCGCGAGGAGCTGGTGGAACATCGTCGGCACCATGTGCGTGTGCGTGACGCGGTGCTTCTCGATCAACCGGAGCGCTTCCTCCGGGTCCCACGCCGGCATCATCACGACCGGGACGCCGGCGATGAGCGGCGCGTTGAGCGAGAACAGCAGCGGGGCCGCGTGGTAGAGCGGCCCGGTCAAGAGGTGCACGTTGCCGTCGCGGTACGCGGCGCGGGCAAGCGTCACGGCGGTCGCGAGTGACGCTTCGTCGCGATACACGCCCTTCGGGCGACCGGTCGTCCCCGACGTGTAGAGCATCTGCGAGCCGAGCGACGGATCCGCGAGGTCGTCGCCCGGCTCGCCCGCCGACGCGCCGGCGAGATCCTCGAACCCGTCGATGAGACCGCCGATCGCCATGCGCACGCGCACGTTCGGCGCGGCGGCTGCCGCTCCGGTCGCGATCTCGGCGAAGCGGGCTTCGGCGACGAACGCCTTTGCCTCGCAGTCGGCGACGATGTAGCCCGCCTCGTCGCCGGTGAGGTGCCAGTTCACGGTGGTCAAGCGCAGCCCCGCCCGCTGCGTCGCAAGCAGCACCTCCGCGAACTCGGCCCGGTTGGAGCACAGGAGCGCGACCGCGTCGCCGCGCACGAGACCGTGACGGCGAAGAGCTCGCGCCAGGCGGTTGGCGCGCTCGTTCAGCTCGCCGAATGTGATGGCGCCCGGGGCCGAAAGCAACGCCGGCGCGGTCGGCCGCCGCGCCGCGTGCCAGGCGACCGCCATGCCGCGATCGGCCTCTGCCACCAGCTCGTCGAGCTCGGCGCCCACGGGCCCCCCTCGTAACCGCGAATCGCGACGGCGGAGACGATAGTCCCGGGTACGGTCGGCATCGTGGGCAGCTCGTCCGAGTACGTGTTCGGAGACAACGACACCGCGGCGCGTCGACTCGACCTCGTCGCTCGCGAGTGGCACTGGCCGAGCGCGGCGTTCCTCCGCGAGCTCGGGCTCCCGCCCCCGGGACTCGCCCTTGACCTCGGGTGCGGGCCCGGACGCACAACGCGTCTGGTGGCCGCGACCACGGCCGCGTCGAGCACCGTCGGCATCGACACGTCGGAGTCGTTCCTCGCCCGCGCCCGCGCCGACGCGCCCGCCGGCATGACGTTCCTCGAGCACGACGTCATGGACCTGCCCTTCCCAACGGGCCCGGCCGATCTCGTGTACGCCCGTTTCGTCCTCTCGCACCTGCCGCGACCGGACCGCATCGTGGCGGGATGGATGGGCGCGCTCGCGCCCGGCGGTGTGCTCGCACTCGACGAGGTCGAGCGCATCGACACCGACGACGCGACGCTCTCCCGCTATCTCGAGATCCTCGGCGCGCTGATGGAGATCCGCGGCAGCGCGCTCGCCGCCGGTCCGATCGTCGACCGATTCGACGGGGGGCCGGACGGCCGCAAGCGGACGAGCGAGACCCGCGTGCACCGCGTATCGGTCGCCGCAGCGGCCGAGCTGTTCGCGCTCAACTTCGAGACGTGGCGGCACGAACCCTTCGTCGAGGACAACTACCGCGCCCGAGATCTCGACAATCTGGCGGCCGCGCTCCGCGAGCTTGCCAGCCGTCCCGGGGGCGCCGAGATCACCTGGACGATGCGTCAGGCGACCTTCGAGCGAGACGCCTCCTAGCACGAGCGGGCGGAGGGTCCAGGGCCTGCCGCCGGCGACTTGCGCCCACGGCTGAGCCGGCGGCAGCCGCCCTGGGCCCGCCGCCGAGTCAGCGCAGGTCGAAGGCGACCTTGATGGCGGCGCTGCGGTCCTGGGTGGCCAGCGCGGTGAACGCGTCACGCCACTCGTCGAGCGAGAACGTGTGGGTGAGCATGCCGGTGAGGTCGACCCTCCCGTCGCGCACGAGGTCGAGGTAGTGCTGGATGCCGTGCTGGCGCACGCCGTCGATCTCCTCGAACCCGAAGGCGTTCGAGCCGACGAGCGAGATCTCCTTGAAGTACAGCGGCGTGTCCTCCCAGTAGGTCGG
>WNGA01016356.1_pt1 | contig 13672 bp, 17 predicted proteins | sample 5400061 | NCBI WGS metagenome assembly WNGA01 (sample SAMN13153366, study PRJNA577476) | soil metagenome | isolation source: 100 cm soil or saprolite under grassland replicate 2 | place: USA:California | collected 2016-06-15 | reverse complement strand
TAGCCGCAATGGAGGCGCACAGCAACCTCATGGGTGGCGGTCCGACGCTCAGGGTGAAGGCAAAACACCTCGACCAAACTTTGTCATACGTGCGACAAAGTTTGGTCGAGCTTCCGAAGGAGGCAAGTGCTGACACTGCAATCGTTGGGAATCGAAGGAGGGGGTTCGTCCTCAGGAGGCGAGCGACGATGCCTTGGCGGCCAGTCGGCGGGAGAAGCTGCCCAGGCGAATGACGGCGCGTTTGTGGAGACCGCGCGCGATGAGTTCATGGCCGTCGCGTGCCTCGATCTGGAAGCTTATCTGCGCGCCTTCAGCCTGGATGACCCGCGTGGCGCAGGTGACCGACGCGCCCAACGGTGTGGGAGCCAGATGCCGCAGTTCGATTTCTATTCCCACGCTGCGCTCATCCGGATCGAGAAAGGGATAGAGCGATTCTCGCGCCGTGCGTTCGATCATGCCGATGAGCCGCGGCGTGCTGAGGACCGCCGGCATGCCGTCGGTGGCGAAGTCAATGACGTGCTCCGCGCCGACGGTGAAGTTGAGTTGGCCCAGGGTGCCGGTGGTTGGACGGGATTTCATTGGTCGTGCGGTTGTCGCCACCTCAGCCGAACCTCCGCGTGAGCCGCCACCGGTCATACGCCAATCGTTGAGACGCGGTCATTTTCCCGAAGTCGGGCGAGCCGTCAGCGCGTTTGGGCCAGTCCGCGGCGTCACCGCTCTCCGCACCCGGGACTCCACGGCCGCGATTTCCTTCAATTCGGTCCGTTCGTCGTTCGATCGTCGCCAGCGGGTTGTTGTCCACGATCACCGTGGAACGCTGGTGGGTCCCTTCGTAGCTCATGGACTGGTCAGTGAGCTTCAGGTCGTCTTCCAGGGTGCGGTGCGGCTTGATTCCCCTGGCGTGCAACACCGCGTGGTAGGCGCGGACCGCTTCCTCGGGACGGATGCGTCCGTCGGTGATGAGACGGAGCATTTCGATGAAGGCAAGCTGGTGCTCGGCATGGTTGATCTTGCGGCCGAAAAGCGCCACGCGCGCGCCGTATTTCTGGGCATCGTGGATGAGCTTGAACGCGTCGTAAGTCGTCCCGGCGCTTCCGCCGAGGATGCCGACGACCAGGTTTGGGTCGTACTGTGCCAGTTCTTCCATCGCCCTGGGTCCGTGATACACAATCTTGAGAAAGATGGGGCGTCCCGCCTCGGGCACCCCGGCCAGGGTGCGTATGATATTGTCGTTGATAAACTCACCCAGCTTTTCCGGCGGGACGCCGCTCTCGACGTTCGGGTCAAACACTTCGAGAAAGTGTCTGAAGTTTTTTCGCTCGGCCTCTTCGCGGAAATCTTTGTACCACTGAAGCGTCTGCCGGTCCTGCGCCAGGTCATTGACGAAGGTGACGGAGTAGAGGCCGAGGTTGGCGCCGGGAAATTCGTCCCGCGTGCGGTCGCACTCGATCTGGCCGCACTGAATGTGGTCGATGGTCGCGCTGCGGAACGGCTGGGCCGGCTCGCGCGCGTAGCAACCATGGCGGATGGCCCAGACATCGGTCGTGTCGTTGGCGCGCGCGGCGGGCGTGACGCGCGAGTTTTTGAACAATCCTTCCTTGATGGTGAGTTGCTCGTTCACGTAGGCGGACATCAACAGAATGTCCACCAAACCCTGGTGGACCACTTCGCGGAGGATGTCGAGGAACTCAGGCAGGTTCCGGTAGCCGAATTCGTTGCGCGTCCAGAGCTCGGGTGAAAACTGCGCCGGGCGCGCCCCGTGTCGCGCCAGGTAGCCGCGCGGTCCCGGCGCCCGCACGCCGAAGGCCATGTCGGCGTCCTTCGCGTCGGCCAGAATAAACGCGCGCGATTGCGGGTTCGCTTTGATCTCAGCGAGTTTAGCGTCGAGCGATTTCATTGAACCACGAATGGACACGAATAAACACTTCGAATGCTGAACCTACGATTTGGCACACGTCATCCTTCGACAGGAAATTCGTGTTCTCATTCGTGTTCATTCGTGATCAAGTTCATTGGGTCAAATCTTGACCTTTGCCAGCGTATCCTTCAGCCCCTTCGCCGAGTTCTGCAGCGCCATGGTTTCTTTCGGCCACAACTTGATCTCGACCTGTCTCTCAATACCGCCACGGCCGACGACACTGGGCACGCTCACACAGATGTCGCGGATGTCATAAGTGCCGTGAACGAGCGACGATACCGGCAGGAGCGATTTCTTGTTCAACAGCACGGCGTGGATGACATCGCGAATGGCGACACCGACCGCCCAACCCGCGCCGCCCTTGCGTTTGATGACTTCGGCGCCGCTGCCTTTGGTACGCTCGAAGACGGCGTTTTGGAAGCCCGGCGTGCACTCGGGCAGCCCGGCCAGCGGCAGGCCGTTGGCGGTGGCGCTGGACCAGACGGGCACCATCGAGTCGCCGTGTTCACCCAGGATGAGAGCCTTGACCTGGGTCGGCGCCAGCTTGAGTTCGTCGGCGATGAACGAGCTGAAGCGGGAAGTGTCGAGCATCGTGCCGAGGCCATAGACCTGTTGCCATGGCAAACCACACCGCTGCACCGCGAGATGGGTAAGGATATCGACCGGGTTGGAGACCACGAAGACGTGGGCATCCTCGCGCGGGCCCGCGGATTTGATGCTGTCGAGGATTTGCACGAACAAGGCGACATTGCGGTTGATGAGGTCGAGCCGCGACTCGTCGGGCTTGCGGCGCAGTCCGGCGGTGATGAGGAACAGGTCGCTATCGGATGCGCGCGCGTAGTCGCCCGCATAGATTTTCTGGTCGCCGCAGAAGGCGCTGCCGTGGAGCAGGTCGAGCGCTTCGCCCTCGGCCATGTCCCTGTTGGCGTCGAGGATTTGTATCTCAGCGACCAGTCCGGCGCATTGCAGGGCGAACGCCGCGCAGGAACCGACGCGGCCACCGCCGCCAATGATTGTGACTTTCATGAAAAGAGGGTGGGTTGTTGGTTGTGGGTTGCGGGTGGTTTGGTGCGGATGCTTCGGGGCTGGCCCGGCTTGCGCTCGATGCGGATGAGTGTCATGTCGGAGACTTCATCTTCGCCATGATCTGGTCCGTGATGGCCTGGACCACCGCCTCGGCTTCGGCGTCGTAGCCGACGACCGCCTCGGCCATCGGTGAGGCGGCGCAGGTCACGCCCGGGCGCCATTCCTGGTTGTCGCACAGTTCGCATTCCTTGAGTCCGTGGCGCGGGTCGGGAATGCCGAGGCTCTGCTTGATCTTGAGCAGGTCCTGGAGCTGAGCGGCGGTCATGGTTTTGGGCGGCGTACCGAGTTGCGAGGCGACCAGGACGGTACGGCAATACGCCTCCAGGATTTCCATCTTGAAGTAGGCATCTTCGACGTCGTTGTGGCTCCAGGAGACCACGCCGTGGTTGGCCATCAGGATGGTATTATGTTTGTCCACCAGGTCTGCCACGAGCTGGCCCATCTCCGGCGTGCCGGGGGTCCGATAAGGCGCGACGGCCACCGAGGCAAATACCTCATACTCCGGGATCATGCACGTGGGCGGCGCGATGCCTGCCACGGCAAACCCCGTGCTGTAGGGCGGATGACAATGCACGGTCGCCACTGCCCGCGGCTGGCGCTTCATGATCTGCAAGTGCATCAGGATTTCGCTCGTGCGCTTTTTCGCGCCGCAAGGCTGATTGCCTTCGAAGTCCACGAGGCACATGTCCTCGGGCTTCATGAAGCCCTTGCTGACGAGTGTGGGTGTGCAGAGCGCGAGATCCTCGCCCACACGGATGGCAATGTTGCCGCCGTTGCCGTCCACGTAGGCGCGCTGCCAGAGACGGCGGCCGATATCGCACAGTTGCTCCTTCAGACGCTGGCAATACGGCGAATTGAAAAATGCGTCCAGCTCGGCTTTGGGGCTCTTCGAATTCAGCGGTTTCGCCGGCGGGGCAGGGGAGCTGGTTTGAGCTCCGTTCCTGCCGTGTCTGTTCTGCCAATCGCGCAACAGATCCCGCGCCGAGGGCGTGAAGATGGCGTCGGTGGGCAAACCTCGCGGGTCGCCGCCGTTGCGCAGCAAATCTTCAATGTCTTTTGCGCTGATGACCGATTTCATAGTCACCTTGGGGTGGCTGACCCGGCCCAGGGGACGTAAAAGATTTCGTCCACGAGCGCGGCGCTGATCGCGTCCACGGGCGCCGGATCATCGAACGGCTGGGCCGCTTCGCGACCTTCGATGTAACCAATTGTCTGACTGACCGCGCCGCCCAGACAGTCGTAAACGACCAGGCTTGGCTCATTACCATTGCCCAGCGGTTGTTGCTCGGCGCGCCGGTAGTGTTCGCGTGTAAAGGGCGACACGATGAGCCAGCGGGCGCCGATCAGGGCCGGCACCGTCTTGCTCAGAGTCACCCTACCAATTACGGCGCCAAGTTTCATGTCGAACAAACTCCAAATCCCAAGTTCCAAGCTCCAGAAAAGCTCCCAATCTCCGGCTGCAAGAAGCTCCCCTCCAGCATTGCCGGGCAGAACTTGGAGCTTGATGATTGGAACTCTTTCTCGTCCACGATCCCGACGACCATCCAACGCACCGGGCTTTTGTCGTTGCCCACGGCGTTGCGCGCGGCCGCGCCGTCCGAGGAAATGATGACGCGCTGATGCATGCCGGCGCCGTGGGCGTCGATGGCGACCTGGGGCGCGCCTTCGGCGTCGCCCGCCAGACCGATGGGTTGACAGACGAGCAGGCGCCATCCCTCCAGGCTGGGATGTTTGCGGGTGGCGACGACGTTGCCTTCGACACGGGCTAAGAGCATAAGAAAAATCCGAAACCCGAAGGCCGAAACCCGAAGGAAATCCGAAATCCAAAAACCGAATGACGCAAGGGCGTGCGGAGGCGCAATTCGGGATTCAGGCTTCGGGTGCCCTTGGGATTTCGGCTTTCGGCCGTCGGGTTTCTCAGTGGCTTCGCGCTGCGCGCCTCGCCCCAGGTCGCAAAGGCCGAATCGCCGCGCTGCGCCTTCCCGCGTAGTCGTCGAAACTCGGACTTCGGATTTCGGATTTCTTTCGGCATTCGGATTTCGGCGTTCGGATTTAATAAATGCGCAAATTGTCCACCATCACACACCGCCGCACGCGGCAGAACGTCTTGGGATTCGTGACGCCTTCGCCGGTCGGCGTGGCGACGGAGTAGCTGAGATAGCCTTCTCCCCCGAGACCGAGGCCGGCCATGCAGGGGCCGTTCTTGATAAACAAGGTGGTGTCGAGCGCGCGGCCCATGGCGGTCATGTGCTCCACGTCGTGCGAGTGAATGACGCTGGTGTGCTTATAGCCGTGCTCGGCCTCGACCGCGTGCTCGATGCCTTCTTCAACGCTTTTCACGCGCACGATGGGCAGGAACGGCATCATCTGTTCCTCAACCACAAAGGGATGATTTGCGTCGGTCTCGGCGAAAAGCAGTTGGGTGCCGGAGGGGATGTTTGCGCCGGCGGTCCGGGCGAGAACGGACGGGTCCTTTCCGATAAAATCCCTGTTGACCGAGGCGTGCGGGCAACCGCCGGCCTGAGCCGCTTTAAACGTGAAGGCCGCTTTGGTCAGCGCGTCGAGCTGCGACGAATTGAGGCGCACGGCGCCGTTCTTCTCCAGCTCGGCCATCAACTTGTCGGCGATGTGATCGAGCGCGAAGACCTCTTTCTCGCCGATGCAAAGCAGATTGTTGTCGTAAGCCGCCCCCTGAATGATGGCCCGGGCGGCGCGCGTCATGCAGGCGGTGTCGTCCACGAAAACGGGCGGATTGCCGGGGCCGGCGCAGATGGCGCGTTTGCCGGTCTTCATCGCGGCGGCGACGACGCCGGGGCCGCCGGTCACACAGAGCAGGCGCACGGCCTCATGTCGGCACATGGCATCGAAGCTCTCCAGCGTCGGTTTCTCGACGATGCAGGCGATGTTCTCGATGCCGGTTTCGCGGTGGATGGCTTCGTTGTAGGCGCGCACCGCGGCGGTCGCGCAGCGCGCAGCGGCGGGATGGGGATTGAACACCACTGCATTCCCGGCCGCGGCGATGTTCACCACGTTGCCGCTCAAGGTCGGGATCGAGTGCGTCGAAGGCGTCACGGCGGCGACGACGCCGAAGGGGGTGTATTCCTCGAGCGTGATGCCGTGATCGCCGCTGTGGCCATCGGGTCGGAGCCAATCGACGCCCGGGACGAGTTTGAGGATCTGGAGTTTCTCGATCTTGTGGTCGAGCCGGCCGATCTTCGTCTCGTCGAGTTCGAGGCGGCCCCACGCTTCGGCGTTTTTCCCGGCGAGTGTCTTGACGATTTCTTCGATCTTGCGGCGGGCGGCGACACCCTTCTGCTGGAGTTGCAGAAAGGCTTCGTGCGCTGCAGCGCAAGCTTCGCCGGCGTCCTGGAAGACGCCGAATGTTCCACGCAACGCAGTAGTGGGCGATGTCGCGTGCCCCTTGCCGTTGCAGCCGCAGGAGGCCTGGGCGGGCGGAGCGGACGGCGGGGTTGTCGCCGGGCCGCCGTCGAGGCGGGCCAACACTTCAGCGACGACATCACGGATCAAATTCTCGTTCATGGGGTTCCTAATGTGAAATCGGAAGACCGAATTCCGAAAACCGAAACAAGCCCGACGATCGAAATCTGAATTTCGCCACCGGTCGGTGCCCGTGTCCCGGTGACCGTCCGAGACTTCGCGGATTCGATCTTCGGATTTCTTTCGGAGTTCGTCATTTGGATTTCGGGCTTAGGTCTTCGCGCTGTAGATTTGTTTTCCCAGGGCATCGACCGTATCGACGATGCCGATGATGACGGCGTCAACCGGCGCTTCTTTGAGACCGGGAGCAAGGCGCGCCGAGCTGCCCTGACAGAAAAGGACCATTTCGCCGATGCCCGCGCCGACGCTATCCACGGCCACAATGGTATTCACGCCGGGGCGGAACCGGGTGGGGTCCTTCTCGTCCACGAGTTGCGGGCGCAGGAGGAGGAGCTTTCGCCCGCCCATGCTGGCGTCTTTCTTGGTGGAAACGACCGAGCCTTCGACTTTGGCGAGGAACATAGTGCGTGATGCGTGATGGGTGATGCGTAATACGTGATGGCGGCGCCGGTCACGAAACACGCACCACGGCTCACGCCTTATCGTTTCTTCGGCAACACCTGCTCGACGTCGCCGTGCGGTCGGGCAATGACGTGAACGCTGACGAGGTCGCCTTTGATGGCTTTGACCGCCTGCGCGCCGGCGTCGGTGGCTGCTTTGACGGCCGCGACGTCGCCCACGACCACCGCGGTGACCAGCGCGTTGCCGACCTGAGTCATCGGGCCGAAGAGTTCCACGTTCGCGGCCTTGAGCATGGCGTCGGTCGCTTCCACGAGCGCGACCAGGCCGCGGGTTTCAATGAGTCCAATTGCTTGTTGTGCCATTTTCGAGATGAGGGTTGAGGGTTGAGGGTTGAGGGTTGAGTGGCGGGCGAAAGACCGGCATGGTGCCGCGTTCGGAATTCGGACTTCTTTCGGAGTTCGTCATTCGGATTTCGGGTTTTCGAGAAGCCTTCGCGCCTCACGCGCGACGACCAGCTCCTCGTTGGTCGGGATGACCATCACTTTCACGGATGAATTCGGGGTACTGATGACCGCTTCGCTGGCGCGGGTGGTCCCATTCAACTTCGGGTCGAGGACGACGCCGAGTTGATCCAGATTGGCGCAGATCGCCGCGCGCATCTTCGGGTCGTTCTCGCCGATGCCGGCGGTGAAGACGAGCGCGTCGGCGCTGTTGAGTTGCGCCAGGAAAGCGCCGATCCAGTGACGGGCGGCGGCGACGAAGACCTCCAGGGCGAGCGCTGCGCCTGGATTTCCCTGTTCGGCGGCGGTCTGAATGTCGCGCAGGTCATTGGACATGCCACTCAGGCCTTTGAGACCGGATTCCTTGCAGAGTTGTCGTTCGGCTTCATCGAGAGAGAGCCCCAGCGTCCGCATTACGAACGGCACGGCGAAACTGTCGAGGTCACCGACGCGGTTGTTGTGGGGCAGGCCGGACTGCGGACTCATGCCCAGGCTGTTGCCGACCGATATCCCGTTGAGGATTCCACTGATGCTGGAGCTGCCGCCCAGATGGCAGGAGATGACGCGCAGGTCGGGCTTTTGCGCGGGGCTGGCGCCGGCATTCAGATAGAGATTTTGCGCCCGCTGGACGATGTCTTCGCGCCCGAGCAATTGGGCGCTTCGTTCGGCGATGAACTTGTGGCTCGCGCCGTGATAACCCCAGCGCCGCACGCCGGCCTGAAACCACGACTCGGGCACGGCATAGCGCATCACGGCTTCGGGGGCCCATTGGTGGAAAGCGGTTTCAAAGAGGGCGACCAACGGCACGGCCGGCATTCGCCTGGCAAAGAGCCGGATGCCATCGAGGTAGGCAGGATTGTGCGCCGGGGCGAGGCCGTTGAACGCCTCCATGGCTTCGAGCACCGCCTTGTCAATGCGCACGCAGCCGGTGACAGCTCTGGCGGCGACCGTCTTGAAGCCGACCGCCGCAAGGTCCTTTTCGCTGGCGATGTGACGGGCGTCGGTGAGTTGCGCCAGACAATTCTCGATCGCCTTGGGATAATCGCTCACCCGCTCGAAGCCGCCCTTGTGCAGCAGGCGCTCCTGGCCGTTCGAGAAATCGAACAGCCGCCACTTGAGCGAAGTCGAGCCGATGTTGGCAACGAGAATCTTCATCGAGTCAGAGAGTCATGGAGTGCTGGAGTGTTGGAGTGTTGGCGGAGGCGCCCCATTACTCCGTCGCTCCGATACTCCATTACTCCGCTCCGTCTCACTGCAGCCAGCGGCCCAGGCCGGAAAGACCGTCGTGGGGCCGGGGAATCACTTGGACACTGACGACCGAGCCGACCTGAGCCGCCGCGGCGGCGCCGGCGTCGGTGGCAGCCTTCACGCTGGCAACATCGCCGCGGAAAAACGCGGTGACATAACCGCTGCCGATTTTTTCCCAGCCGGTAAACGTCACGTTAGCGGCTTTGAGGGCGGCGTCCGTCGCCTCGAACAGGGCGCAGAGACCTTTTGTTTCAATCATGCCAATTGCGGGTTGAGCCATATTTCAGTGGATAGTTCAGGGTTGATGGAGGGTCACTTCTTCGGCGCGGCAGGCGCATCGCCGAGGAAGCCCTTGCCGAGGTCTTCGTGCGGACGCGCGATGACGTGGGCGGCGACGAGTTCGCCGATTTTGCCGGCTGCTTTGGCGCCGGCGTCCACGGCGGCCTTCACACTGGCCACGTCGCCCCGGCAGATGACCGTGATAAGGCCCCCGCCGATGGGTATGGTTTTGGAGATGGACACGTTGGCGGCCTTCGCCATGGCGTCCGTTGCCTCGACGCTGCCGGTGAAGCCTTTGGTTTCGATCATGCCGATTGCTTCGTTCATTTGTTTTCCTTTCGTTAAAGAGTTGAACCGTTGAAGCGTTGAACCGGTGTAACCCTGCAACGCTTTAACGCCTCAACGAATCATTTGATCAATGCGCACGGGGTTTCGGGTTGGAGGTTGCAGGCATTGCCTTCGTCGGTGTCGATGTGGACTTCCAGTTTGAAGCTCTTGTCCACGCGCGCCAGCATTTTGTCCAAAGTCAGCCCGCACGGTCCCCCAATCCGGAGCCGCATTTCATCGTGGTTATTCACGCCATAAAACTCCGCGTCGGCGGGACTCATGTGAACGTGACGCAGGGCGCGAATCACTCCCTCCTGCATCTCGAAGAATCCATTGGGTCCCATCAACATGCAGCCCGGAGTGCCCATGATGTTGCCGGAAAGCCGGAGGGGGATGTCGAAGCCGAGCGCGATCGAATCGGTGTAAGCCAGTTCGACCTGATTGAGGTTCCTGCAGGGACCGAGAATCCGCAGGTTCGAGATGACCCGACTTCGCGGGCCGATCAAAGTGACGCTTTCCTTGGCGGCGAACTGGCCTTCCTGATAGAGCCCCTTGTGCACCTGAAGCTGATGGCCATTCCCGAAGAGAACCTCGACCGCCTGCGGAGTGAGGTGACAATGCCGGGCGCTGACATTGACCACCAGCGGATTGGGGGCTTGCGCCAACCGCGGAAGGGGCTTGTCCAGACGACGATACACCGCCTGGCGAACCCAATGTTCGACGACTGCGCGGTGCGACGTTTGCAGACCAAGAGCCATGTCTGCCGGCATTTTTGGAAGAATTGTGGAACAAGTCAACAAAAAACTTGCAAATGCTATCAATATCTATCAAATTCAAGCTCGAATGCAGGCAGAAGAGCGGCAGAAGAGGATCGATGAGTATCTGTATAAGGTGGAATTCGCGTCGTTGGAGGAACTGGCCAGGTATGTCGGCGCATCCTCCTCGACAGTTCGGCGTGATCTGACTTTGCTGGAGGCGGCCGGCAACATTCGACGGACGCATGGCGGGGCCCGGCTGGTCAATCCGCGCTCTGACGAGTTTATTTTCTCGCGGCGGGACACCGTTCAGTTGGCTGAAAAGGAGGCGATTGGCGAGGTGTGCGCCGGGCTGATTCGCCCCCGGCAAAGCGTGATCATTGACGCCGGAACGACGGCTTACCATGTGGCGCGTCACCTGGAGGGCCTGACGCTTCAGATTGTCACCAATTCCCTGCCGGTCGCCAACCTGTTTGCATCGGCGCCCGACATTGAAGTTGTGGTGTCCGGCGGTGTCATCTATCCCCGGCTGGGCGTGCTGGTGGGACCGCTCGCGGTTGAGACGTTCTCGAAGACCCACGCCGATGTGGCCATCATGAGCGGAGGCGGCATTACGCTGGACGGCGTGACGAATTCTCATGGGTTGCTCATCGACATACAGCGGGCAATGATTCGAGCCGCAAGCCGGGTCATTTTCTGTTTCGACCACACCAAGCTCGGCCGTCGTTCCGTTGCGCATCTTTGCGACCTCTCCAGCATCGATACGATTGTGACGGACACCGGCGCACCGAAGGATTTAATCAATGAGTTTCGTGGTCGTGACGTCGAGGTCGTGGTGGCTGAAACGGCCGGTCCGCCACCGGAGCCGTTGGCCGCCGGCGACGCGGCCGCCGGGGAGCAGAGGCCTGGGTCCAGGGCGTCGCGCAAGAAGCGCAAGGAACCCATCTCGACGCCCTCGAACAATGATTTGAGCGGTGGCATGAGTTGGGACTGAAAGATTTTTTTACTGACTGGGGGCGGCCTGCGGTTACAAAGGAGGCGGTTTATGAATCTGACGATAGCGTGGCTTGCCCAGGGCAAAATCCGTGTCAAGCGCGGCGACGAACCGGTGCGGACCGTGGAGAGCCGATTTGGCCAATCGATTCGCGAGCGTGCCGTGCGGGCGCAGCAACGGCACGGTTGGAAAACGCAGGGCGAAGGAGAAAGATTTCTCGCCGGCGCGATGCTTTGGGGGCGAGTGCCCAAAGACCCGGGGGCCGTTCGTGTTTCCATCACCAGTCTGTGTCGCGGCACGGCGGGCGGGCAGATGCTTTATTCGCTGGAGACGGACGATTTGTGCGCGGTGCTGGCGGCCGAGAATCTGGGCGCCGAGGAGCGGCGTCTCTGGAACAAAAACGACCAACGCCTCAGCCATCTGACCGTGGCCCGGGACGGCGCGGTGGCGTGCAGCGTGCGGCACCCATTCGGCACGGCGAACATCGCTGTACGAGTGGACGAAGAGTCGGGTTTCAGTGAAGTGACGGAGGGCGATTCGGTGGATACGGCGCCACGGTGGGTTCCCGGCGCCGGCCGGCGTCTTCTCTTTCAATCGGCGGGCGTTGGGCGGAACCGGGACGGTCACTTCGCGGGCCTGGCCCCGTTCAGCATCCAGCAACTTGACCTGGACAGCGGCGAAATGGTTGCGCTGGGCGGGGACGGGAAGCATGATTTGCTGACGCCGCAGATGGCGGGGGACGGCGCGCTTTATTTCATTCGCCGGCCTCACACCACCGGCCGGGAAATCCATCCGTTGCGTTTTCTCAAGGACGTGGTGCTGTTTCCTGTTCGTCTTTGCTTCGCAATCTTCCAGTATTTGCAGTACTTCTCGATGCGTTACACGGGAAAGAAGCTGACGACGGCGGGCGGGGCGCAGAGTCGAGAGATGAACGTGAAAGAGATGATGATCTGGGGCAACATGGTTTCGGCCGAGCATGCCGGCCGGCGCGGCGAAGAAGCGCCCGACCTGGTGCCGAAAACGTGGCAGTTGGTCCGGCAACGCCCGAACGGACCGGAAGAAATCATGGCCAAAGGAGTGCTGGCTTACGACCTGACGCCGGACGGATCGGTGGTTTATTCGAACGGGAGCGCCATCCACGTCATCGACCCGGGCGGCAAGACCAGGCGAATCGTCGTGGAGTCCCTGATCGAACAGGTCATCGTGCTGGACGCGGAGGAGGCGTCGCGATGATTGCGGCGCGGACAATCCCCGCCCAGCGCTTTTCCCGCCCGCGCGCCGGATGAATGACCCGGCGAAAATGCGGGGGGTTATCTTCGACATGGCCGTCGTGCCGACGGACTCGGAGCCGCTCATCAACGCGGCGGCGGCGGCCATGTTCAAGGAACGGGGATTGGCGGTACAGCCGGAAGATTTTCGCCCGTTTGTCGGCGCGGGTGAAGACCGTTACATCGGCGGTGTGTTTTCCGCCGGAGCAACTGGAGTCGGCGGACCTGCTCAAACAAAGGATTTCCGAGGTGACACTGGGAGATATTGATGGGCCGGGCGCTGGTCCTTCGCGAGCGGTTGTCCCTTCACCGGGTCCCTGGGGCCTCTGGGCGACGCTGGGGCTTGGCCTGTTGATTGCTGGGGCGTTCGCCGGGACGCAAATCGTCGTTGGGAGGATTGTGTTCGACGCCATGGTTTGGGCGCCCGAGCATGAGAAGCTTTTGGGCGACCCAAACCACATGGAAACGAACGGGCTGTTCCTCGCGCTGACTACGTGCGGCGCCGCGCCGGTCGGTGTCGGCGTGACCTGCCTGTTTGCCTGGTTGCGCAGGGGGATATCGATTTCAGACTACCTGGGTCTGAAGTGCGTGCCGGCCAGGGAACTCTTTCGCTGGTGCGTTGCGTTGCTGGCCCTGGGTGTGTTGTCGGACGGGCTGAGTTCGCTGCTCGGGCGGCCCATTGTTCCGAATGTGGTCGTTGATTCATACAGAACCGCCTGGTCCCCGCCGTTGCTCTGGATCGCCGTCGTGGTTCTTGCCCCGCTCAATGAAGAAATCTTTTTCCGTGGATTCCTTTTTGCAGGCATTCGCCGCTCGCCGCTGGGCGGCCGGGGAGCGGTTCTGCTGACAACGCTTTTGTGGTCGGCAATCCACCTGCAATATGATTACTACGGCAGGGCAACGATTTTCGCGAGTGGCCTGCTGTTGGGTTACGCGCGGCTGAAAACGGACTCCCTTTACCCGACCCTCCTTATGCACGGCTTGATGAATCTGGTGGCGACCATTCAAGCAGCGATATGGGTGCGTTTCGTTGTGGGCGCGAATTAACCTGGGCTGCAGAAGTGGAGGACGGGGTTTCCGGCGGCGTGCCGACGTTTGAAATGCGGATACACCGTGCTCTCCATGAACCGACCTTTCGTCCTCGTCCTCCTTCTCGTCCTCGATTGGATGACTTGGCTTCGAGGACGAGGACGACGACGAGCACGAGGATGAACAGGTTCATGGTCCCAGCGCATGCACAAAAGCGAAAGGGGGCTCTCCATGAACCGGCCAAAGGG
>WNGA01011884.1_pt1 | contig 13673 bp, 10 predicted proteins | sample 5400061 | NCBI WGS metagenome assembly WNGA01 (sample SAMN13153366, study PRJNA577476) | soil metagenome | isolation source: 100 cm soil or saprolite under grassland replicate 2 | place: USA:California | collected 2016-06-15 | reverse complement strand
CGCCAATCTGATTTTTGTTCTCTGCCTGGGCGTCGGTCTCTTCCGGCAACCGTCGGTGAGCGTAAACATTCGCTTCGTTTATCTGTTCGAGAGCTTGATCACGTTCTTTTTAATGGCGCGCGGGCTTGGCCGTTACGTCATGCCGCTTCTCGCTCGCGATACCACGCGCGTAGTCTCGCGCCGGCAGGAAGACTTCGGCGTGGCAGAGCGTTTTTTCGGTCGCGCGCTGACCGCTTTCATTTTTCAAATCACCCAGCGCGACGTGATTTATTTTGTGTTTCTCCTTTTGGCGATCGCCGGTCGCGCGTCATGGATTCTGCACATTGTTTTCGCCTTTTCCGTGATCACGCTGCTCTTCAGGCTGTTCAGGAGGAGTTGGCGGCTGGCCGCAGAAATACACTGGTAATGGTGGTCGATGACGATCGCGTTTACCCTCGAGATGCGCTCGAAACTTATCTCTACTACAGCGAGCTATTGCCTGGGGCGGCACTCTGTTTTCGAGGTGCGGCAATACCGCGAAGTCTGGATTGGCGTGACGCCAAGATGATTTACGCGAGTGAGCTTCGTGAACCGCGGCGCGCAGCCGTGATCACTGGATGCGGAAGTTACTTGATCCAACCGAGATTCTTCGACGAATCGCTCTGGGATTATTCTAACGCTCCCAATTGTCTCGACGCTACAATCGAGTGCCGGGACCCGCCAAAATTTTTCGCAAAGTGTTTTGGTCGCGCATACCTAAGCAAGGTGCGTCTGGCTTGATACAAACCGACGGAAGACACCTGCAACACCTAATATGACGGAACCTTTTCGCCCGCCATTATTGATCGTCGCAGATTCGCCGGAGGCGCTGACGGACCTGTGCGGCATCTCGCTGCTGGAACGAATGCGTCGCATCGCACTGCACCTCGGTTTTCGCGAGGCGATGATTTTGTCCAACTCCGTGAAGGCGGTGGCTACGCATGTCGCTAACGAGTCGTGGCATCGTGCAGATGTGTCGCTCACGTTTCGGGAGCGCACCGGTGCGAAGGTCACGGTTGGCGATATTCTGGATTGCCTGGCTGCACCGAGGGTCGCCTCCGACGGGCGGATCCTCATCGTATTCGCCGGTTTTTATTGCGATGAACGCCTGCTGCGCTCGCTCGCCGACGCACGGACCAACTCTGCTCTCATCGATTCGGATCCCCCATCGATTATTGCGCCGCTTTTGGAAAATTCAGATACCCATTCTTCCCGGCTTTTGTGTGCGGCTCTGCTCTCGAGCGAATGGCTTTCGCGGAAAAATCGCGCTGGCACACTCGTGGAAGAGATTACTTCGGATACGATGGCGGGTCGCATAGCGCGCGTCGACGCTGCCCGACAGCAAGCATACGTTCGAAGCATGCGCAGGAGTGTGCGGCCGGTCTTCTTTCCAGCTCCTTCGCTCGAGCGCCGTGGGCTGGCCGAACGTTTGCTGCGTGACGCGACACAAAAAGGTGTCCTTGATTTTCCGGCGCTTGTGCACGCACCGATTGAGAAGTGGCTGGTTTCGCATCTCTGTCGAACGACGATCACTCCGAATCAGATCACGCTTGGAACCGGAGTTCTCGGTCTAGGCGTGACGCTGCTTTACGCCTGCGGGTATCTTTGGGCTGGAGTTTTGCTCGCCCTCGTTATTGGAGTTCTCGATGGCATTGATGGCAAGCTCGCACGTTTGAAAGTGCAAACGACCAAGCTTGGAAAGAGCGAGCACGACCTCGATTATTTTGTTGAAACGTCGTGGTGGACGGCGCTGGCGTATCATTTTCATGTCACCGGTCAAATTCGTTACGCTTACGTAATTTTCTCCGCTTTCTTTGCCTTCCATATGCTGGAACGCGTGGCCAAAAAAGCCGTTCAGCGACGAATTGGTCGAAACCTGGATGATTTCGCTCCATTTGATCGTCTCGTGCGCATCGTCGCTGGCCGCCGCAACATTTATACCTGGCTGTTCACCTTTTTTCTTGTCATTGGGGCCCCGGCGACTGGCTTCATTTGGCTCTGTTTCTGGGGGGTGGCGAGCGCGGTCATCCACATCTTCCGTGCGTTGCAAATCGGCTTCACCGGCCAGGATAAAGTTGCGCCAACGTCAACTCCGTCGTGAAAGAGGCTTGGCTTGCGGTTGTCGATCTAACGCTACTTAAGAAATCGAACTTCGCGTGCCGCGCGGGTGGCTGGCGATGATGCGGCCATCTTTCATCTCGTGGATCCAATCACAGGCTTCGGCAATGGCCGGATTATGGGTGACCAGGAGCAAGGCTTTCTCGCGTTCGTGCACCAGGTTTCGCAGTAAGTCGAAGGCGCGCTCGGAGTTCGCGGTATCGAGGTTGCCTGTGGGTTCATCGGCTAGAATAACTTTTGGATCGTTGGCGAGCGCCCGCGCGATGGGGACGTGTATGGCCGGCTACAAATTATTCTTCGTCTCCGCGCAGGGAAAATTTTGGATTTGCAGCATGGTGCACACCGACAAGCACATCATGGACGTTACGCTGGACGACCTCTACGCGAACTATCGCAAAAAGTCGTGTCAGGAAGGTTGCGGCGTTTATGTGCTGTGAATGCTTCATTTCTCGTGGAGAAGCCAGTCGCTGTGCTCGGCAAGGAAATCGTCGCGCGCGCCAAGCGTTTGCCCTCGATCTGGTCTCGATCTTCAGGTTCGCAAATCAATAAGTCCACGCGCGGAGGCAGTAAAAATCCAAATGACGCGCAGAAGATGAACGGCAGCACTGAAGGCGGCCCATCCGCAGATGAAGGCGTAACTTTGCGGGAAAATTCCTAGCAAAAAACCGCACGCCAGTATCCAAACGTAAACGTTTCTTCGAGCTGCAATCAGCCGGAAAGCTCGGTCGAAGGGCGCAACATCATCGAGCAGACGGCCTTTCGCCATCTTCACCCGGCGTTTCGCGAATTCATCCAACAAGTGCGATGCGACGAGCAAAGCCAAAAGATAGAACACATTTGGAAGCTGGCTGCTTTGCCACAAGTGAAAGGCGATAGCCGCCCACCACGAATTCTCGATCAAATAATCGAGGTGATGTTCCCATTTGCCGCGCTCGGTCGTTTCAATTTTGACGCGGGACTGCTTCCCATCCAGTCCATCGATGACGCCAAAAATGAGAGCAGCCAGGATTCCGAGCCCGACGCGGCCAACCACAAAGGCCGCCGTCGCGCAGCATCCGATTATGAGGCCCGCGATCGTAATTTGGCTTGGCGTAATTCGCGTTTTGCAAAGAAGTGAGATGATTCTGGTTTCGATCGGCGCATGCAAATACGCCGGCAAGTCGAGTGTTCCCTTTTGCGCCGAATCGAGAATAATACGTTCGGCCAGACGACGGTCCTGCTCCAGCGGCATCCGGGAGCAGACTGGCCGCACATGCCGGCGCATGCTGACGATGTAATCGTCTTCCTTCGCCGCGTCGAGGGTATCGATCTTTGCGTGGTCGCTGATCCTTGTGAGTTCGTTCAAAAACGGCGCTGTGGGTGAAAGGCCGAAAAGAAAATCTCTCGTGATTAATGCAGGGCCGCATGGATTCCGAATCAAATGTCGCGCGAATTCCGGTGGATCGGAATCGACAAGCGCAGCCGATGAATCTCTCGCGCAGAGGGCGGCAAGCAGGCGTGCATCACAATAAATATTTGCGGGGACTATTAAGAAGCGGTCAGCCGGACGTTGTTCTAAAAGCCGTTCGGCAGTAAGCGGTTCAGTTGCGCTCGAAACAAGATCCGCAGTTAATTGTTCCCGCGGCCACGAGCGTTTGGCTAATTCGGCTCCGATGATTTCCGGCGTCGTCGAAAAAACAATCGTACGTCGAAATCCGAGTCGCTGCAAAATGCGGAGCAAACGTTCGAGCAAATTGACGCCGCACAATTCAATCAACACGTCCGGTCCATCTGCGATCAAGATTGGCAGAATGTTCTGCATCGCATTCGAGCTTAACGGCGGTCGACGCATGCTGCCACCCGTCAGGGCATCTCGGCCGGTTTGATTAAGCCAATCGCGTGAGCACTCGGCTGCCGAGTTCGCCACGATTACAAGGCGCTTTAAACAATCGAACTTTGCGTGCTGCGCGGGTGGCTGGCGATGATCCGACCATCTTTCATTTCGTGGATCCAATCGCACGCTTCGGCGATAACTGGATTATGTGTTGCGAGAAGCAAAGCGTTCCCGCCTTGTTGCACGATATTTTGCAGCAGTTCAAATGCGCGGTCGGAGTTAGCGGTGTCGAGATTCCCGGTCGGTTCATCGGCCAGGATGACGCGCGGATCGTTAGCGAGCGCGCGCGCGATGGCCACACGTTGTTGCTCGCCTCCGGAAAGATGACGGCTGGCCCTTCGGAGTTTGTCGCCCAAGCCCACGGCTTCCAGCAGGTCGGCTGCGCGTTCACGCATCTGCACATCCGACAACTGCCCAAGCTTCCGCATTGGGATCATCACGTTTTCCTGCGCCGTGAAATCTTCCATTAAAAAATGGAACTGGAAAATGAACCCGATGAACTTGTTTCGCGTACGTGCCAGCTCGTCATCGCTCAGATGAGATACTGACTTCGATTCGATCGCCACTTGGCCGGTATCGGGCAGATCAAGCAGACCTAGAATATAGAGCAACGTGCTTTTGCCACATCCGGATGGGCCGACAACAGCGTGGACACTACCAGCCTCGACCTCCAGAGATACACCACGCAAGGCGTGCACGCGTTCCTCCTCTTCACCAAGGTAGCGCTCAATGCCCTTGCAACTCAGGCAAATTTGTGAGTTCATCTCGAGCCCCGAATAGTAACAACCGGCGGCAACTCAGCGGCGCGTCGGGCAGGGACGTAACTCGCGATGAAGACCGCCACAAGTGCCAGCAGCGTCGCAAATGCGTAATGGCGCCATTCCCAGGTCACCAGAAAATAATTCGTGTACAGCAAACCACGGAGACGAATAGGGATGTGCGACACGCCCCAAGTCATCAACGCACCCAGTGAACAACCGAGCAGCGATCCCGCCACAGCGATCACGGCGCCCTGCCACAGAAAAATCAAGGAAATATCGATCCGGCGGTAGCCCATCGAACGCAAGATTGCGATCTCCTTAATTTTCGCCAGCACCGACATCGTAAGGACGTTGAAAATACCGAAGCCAGCCAGAAGGATGATGAGCGAAACCGTGATCGCGACGGACATTCTCAAAGTCAGAAAAAGTTGAAGTGTACTCTCTTCGCGTTCCTGCCAACTCGAGGCGTTGTGCTGAAACAGGGTCTCGAAACGACTGGCCAATGCCGGCGCACGATTCGGATCACGGAGTTTGTAAATGATCATTGTTGCGCCGGACGGTTGTTGCAGCAGCGCCTGCGCGACACGGGCGTGTGCGTAAATCCGGGTTGCATCGATCGAGCCAATCCCAGCGCGCGCGATTCCTGCAACAGTGAATCTCCAGTACTCCCCGTTGGGCGCCAGCAACTGCACGGTGTCGCCGACGCCAGCCTGAAGTAACTCTGCCAGACGCGACCCGATTATGATCGAGCTGGTGTTGTTGCGAAAATCATCAAAGTTCCCGTTAATGAGTTGGTGAAGGATATCGGTAGTCTGCGCGTGCAGGGCAGGATCAATGCCGTAAAGGTCGACGGTGGCGTTCTCAAATCCCGCGCGCGCACTGACCGTTCCCCGCAGCACCGGCGAACAGGAAACGATGTTGGAAAATTGCCTGCTCACCCTCATGATTTCATTGGGGTTAGTGATGCCTTCGAAATAGAGGCGACGTCCCATCGCGGCTTTGGAGCCTTTCGCGGAAACCATGAGCGGTTCGTAGCGTGGTCGAAAACGCGATCTGATCACCAGCGCGCCATTACTGCCGATGGTTGAGTCGATGAAATAGCGCGCGAAGCCCTGGGTCTGTGCTTGCGTACAGATAAAGATGGCGACGCCGAAAACAACACCGCTAAGGCTCAAAAGCAACGCCCGCTTGCGATGCGTCAAAAAGCGCAAGGCAATGTAAAGCGGCGGGGTCATGGCGCCTTCGGTGGAGGCGGTGAACTGACTATTCGCTGCCGCACGGTTTCGCCGGAGTGGAATTTGTCCTGGTCGGCAACGATTACGCGATTGCCTTCTTCCAGGCCCTTGGTGACTTCGCTAAAATCGAGGGTGCGAAATCCCACACCAACCGTGCGAGAATGCACGATGCCGCGCTTCACCAGTAATGCTTGGTCGACAAGGAGAGCGCGGGTCGGAACGAGAAGCGCATTTTCATGCGTCCCGGTAATAATGTTCATTTCACCGGTCATTCCGACCATCAAATTATCGGGAGGATTTTCCATCTCCAGCACAACGGTATAACGCTGAGTGGTTGGATCGGCAGCGGGTTGAACCGACGCCACCCGCGCGGTGAAAGTTCGGGTCCGATAAGCGTACAGCTGCACTTTTGCTTTCATCCCCGGCTTTACTTCGCCCACGTCTTCTTCGTTTACCTCGCCGCGCACGTAATTCTTATGTGATGAGACGGTGAAAAGCTCGTTGCCATCCGACACCAGTTCGCCATCGATTGTCTGAACATTGGTAAGAATCCCATCAATCGGCGCGTGCACCTCAGCATTCTTCATCTCCGCCTCCAGTTTCTTGGTCGTTTCTTCCAGCGAACGTAGGTTTCGATCGCGCTCTATTCGTTCGGCTTCCACTGCACCTTTCAGTCTGTTCGCTTCGCTCCTTGCCTTCTCGTATTCGGCAGCCGGAACGTTTCCGGAGGAGACGACCTTTTGAAGCCTTTGCAGATTGTCCTCAGCCGTCTTGAGCAGCTCCGACGAGGGTAGCGGGAGCGCCGCGCGGTCGATCGCCGCCTGCAAATCGGCGCGCGCCTGCTTCAGTTGTCGAGCGGTTTCCTCGTCGGCGATCGTCGCCAGCAACTGACCTTTTTTGACACTTTTGCCGATTGCGCCGCGACCCGCGGAGAAAGCTTCCGCCAGTTGGATGAAGCCGTCATTTTGCGCTCGAATGCGGACCACAAATGCCGGCTCGATCCGCACTGTGCCGTAAACGGCGGAGATGGCAGTGCCCCGGCGGACTGTAACCACTTCCGCCACGGGCATCATAAAATAGTACGCCAGCGCGACAAGGAGCACGACCGCCGCTCCGCCGACCCATAAAATCGTTTTTGATTCCGGCAACTTCAATCGCAGGAACTAATGCACGTTTGGCGCGGTGTCGTCCGAAAATTGAAAATAGCGCCCGGTAGCACGATCCCATTCTGCAATTGCAAGATTGTGTTGATAAATAGCATCCAGCAGGCCGCTTCTGGTCTTTAAGAATGCATTTTCAGTGACGCGGTATTCGAGGGGCGAGGCGAGGCCGCTGGCGACATTTTCCCGGACCGTCCGGGCACCTTCCTCTGCAGCGACGGACGCTGCCGAGAGCGAACTTTCGCGGGCTTCGATTCCTCTAAGGTCATTGGCGATTCGCGAAAGTTCGCGGCTGACATTGGCTTCCAGTTTCTTGCACGTCAGTTCGTTCGTTTCGCGTGCTGCGCGCGCCCTCAGCACGGCGCCACCTACTTGGCCGTTATCGATCACTCGCCACGTGTATACCGCCTTCTCACGAATCTCTGACCCGATAAAGTCCTGTGTCTTGCTTGTTGACTCCTGGCGATGGATGCCCGTTACGGGAACGTACTCACCAGGAATACTTCCCACGACGGTAGGATAATAGTCGGCCGCGATGATTCGTTGATCCTCGTTAGCAGCGCGCACGAATAAGCGCGCGAGCTTCAGATCGGCCCGTCGTTGCAAGGCCGCTGCTGTTTCGGAATCAAGATCGACGTTCAGCGGAACGAACTGCAGTTCGCCCTCGGGCTCGGGCAACGTTGACTTTGCAGGATCGATTGCCATCGCTTCCGTCAATTTCAATTGCGCTTGCCGATATGCGCCGTGCGCGCTTTCAATTTGCGGAACCAGCTCGGAGGACTGGACACTTGCGCTTGTGAATGCGCTCTTGTCGGCCAAGCCGGCTTCAAAACGATCCTTCTGAGTAGTAACGTTTTCGTCCAATTTTTGTCGTTGTTCGGCCCGAATTGACTCAAGCGACCGATTATAAACTGCAGCGTAAAACGCCAGCCGCGCCGCATGTAGCTGCTCCACTACGGCGACATTCAATTGCTGTTGAGCGATGAGAACTTCGATGTCTCCACGCCGGAGCGACGGCGGCAGAGCCATGTTGAACAAAGTTTGTGTGAGCCAACCGCGTCCGACGAAAAAGCCTTTTACTCCGCTTTCACCAGCGCGGTGACCCGCCTGAACACCGGCCGGCGCGCCCAATTCGGCGTGAGGCCAGACGACGGAACGAAAAACCAGCCGCCGCCCGGCCGCTTGCTCCAGACCCGATTTCGCTTCCTGGATGGCGGGATTTTTTTCCAGCGTGGTTTGAAGAACACGTTCCAGCGTGATGGCCCCGGTCGGTTGGGCGAAACACGCGATCAAAATCACGATGAAAAAGTGAATACGCGCGGATCGCTGTAGCCGCTTCCCTGTGGGAAGCGCAGCGCCGATGTGTTTTACATCCGCATGTCGCGTCGCCCATATGGCGACGGCTACAGACTGGTTTTCGAGAAAGAGGAATCGTTGCTTCATCGCTGACTCAATTTCTCCGGCGGCTTCGCTACATCTGAAACCTGCGCTGCATCGCGCTTTTCACTCTTGGCCTTTGTGATTTGTGATCCGAAATCGAGCGCTTCCGCAGAACTGGCACAAGCGTGTGCCAGGCGGGCGAGAGCAACGTTGTGCAGGTAAATCGCGCTCAAGCGAGTGGTGCGCGTCCGGGTTACGTCGGATGCGGCTTGCAGGACGTCGAGCTGAGTTCCCAATCCAGCAGCGAAATTGCCTTTTGCCATCTCAAGAGCCTCGTCCGCCGTCTGCACATTTTTTGTCTCGGATTCGAGGACGCGGTCGGCTTGTTGAAGATCGAAAAATGCACTTCGCACTTCTGAGGCAACGCTCCGTCGCGCTGCTGCCAGAGCTTGGACCGCTGCCTCGCGCCGGGCGCGTGTCGCCTGCATGCGGCCTTTGGTCGCGAATCCGTCGAAGATGTTCCACGTTGCGTTTATGCCTACCACACCCCCGTAGTTAAATTCTGGGCCGACCTCCGGGTCACGCTCGCTGTAAACTTCATACCCAGAAAAAGCCCGGACATGTGGACGCGTCGCGCTCCGGTCCAGAACGTATTGTCGGTCTTCGATCTCGATATCCTTCTGCCGGGCTTTGATCACCGGCCGGTTCGTGTCAGCCCGGGCCAGGCAATCGTTAAGATCCGCATGATTGGGCCGATATTGCAATTCACCGGAAATCTCGAACGGCGGGGCCTGCCGTCCAGGCGGCAGATCGGTTCCGAAAAGTTCCGCCAACCGCAAGTACGAGTTTTTCAATTCAGTCTGTGCATTGAACAGTTCTGGCCGCTCGTTGGCTAAAGCCACTTCGGCTCGTTGAACATTCAATTTACTCACGATCCCGGCGCTCAATTGCTCCTGCTGGTTTTTGAGTTCTTCGTCTAACACTCGAACAGAATCTTCGCGCACCCGGATCTTGGCCCGATTCAGCAATAGTTCGTTGAAGGCGATTCGCACATCCATCGTCACGCGGTTAGCAATTTCCTGAAGCTCATAATTTGCCTTGTCGATGTTCAACTGTGCGATTGCCACCTGGCTGGTTACTGCTCCGCCGGTGTAAAGGTTCTGCTCGAGGCGCAATATTGCGTTGTAATCTTCCTGTCGGAGGTTCGTCTCGCTCTGGGTCTGTCGTTTATCGTAGAGCCCGCTGGAGCTCAGCGAGGGCAGAAATCCGGAACGTGCTTCAATGAACCCCCCGCGTGCTGCCAGCACTTTCTTGCGTGCGATCAGGATTTCCGGGTTGTGCTCCTGAACGACAGCGACCGCTTGTTCGATGGTGTACGCAGGGACCGCCCCGAGTACTTTCGGGGCAGCGGGCGAAGCAGCAGCGATCAGCATGCTGATGGCTGCGAACTTTAGGCGCATTTTGTTTATCTCCTTGCAAAGGCCTTCCTTGCACCAGGAATGCCCTCTGACTTTTGCCCTTATATCAGGTCTTGCAAGCCAGCGCGACTTCGGACACATTCCGCACTTGCAATACTTGTAGCCGCTAAAGGCAGGCACCACTACCGTGGTTGAAACGGCCTAAATTGTAGCTTGCTCCGAATAATCTAATTCAGATAGCCTTTCAGCTTTAACAATCTAGAAATGAGAAAAATAAGAATCGCCATTGTCGGGGTTGGAAACTGCGCCAGCTCTCTTGTCCAGGGGATAAATTTTTATGACGGCTTCTCCGCCAACGGCGCCGGCATAGGGTTGATGCACCGCCAGATCGGCTCGTATCGCCCGAGCGACATTGAAATCGTTGCCGCTTTCGACATTGATCGGCGCAAGGTTGGACGAGATGTCAGCAGGGCCATTTTCTCGCCGCCTAATTGTACGAAGGTGTTCTGTGAAAAGATCAAGCTCACCGGCGCCATTGTAAAAATGGGCTGCGTTCTGGACGGCTACCCCCCGCACATGCACGATCAGGATCCGCTCCGCACATTTCTTCCACTGGAGAAAGAATCCACTCGCGAAGAGATCATCGCCGAGTTAAAAAACTCCTCCGCGGAATTGATGGTCAATTATCTTCCAGTCGGCTCCGAACAGGCCACCCGCTTCTATGCCGGCTGCGCGCTCGAAGCCGGGCTTGGTTTTGTCAACAATATCCCGGTCTTCATTGCGAGCGATCCGGCGTGGTCGAAACGTTTTGCTGATAGAAATCTACCTCTCATTGGGGACGATATTAAAGCTCAGATGGGCGCGACCATCGTACATCGGGCGCTGGTGGATCTTTTTCGCAAGCGCGGGGTGAAACTTGTGCGCACGTATCAACTGAATACCGGCGGCAACACCGATTTTCTGAACATGCTGAATCGCACGCGACTCGCGTCGAAGAAAACCTCCAAAACCGAAGCGGTGCAGTCTGTGACCGGTGAGCGCCTGGCAGACGAGAATATTCACATCGGCCCTAGCGACTATGTCCCGTGGCAACTCGACAATAAAATTGCCTTTATTCGCGTGGAAGGCCGACTCTTTGGCGACGTCCCGATGGAAATCGATCTGAAACTTTCTGTTGAAGACTCACCGAACTCAGCCGGCGTGGCCATCGACGCCATTCGCTGTTGTAAGCTGGCGCTCGATCGCGGCACCTATTTTTCCAAGCATCCGCCCGTGCAAATGACCGACGACGAAGCCTACCGCTGCGTCGAGCAATTCATCCGCGGCGAGCGAGAGAACTGACGCGAAACCATTCTGTCGAGGTTCCTCGCAGTTTCGCAGGGTGACAACTTCGCCCGATTCTTGTTAACTGAGATCTCCAGCCGAAACGATTAAACACCGCTCGCCGGCAGTCGGTGCTGTTTCGCTAGAAATTGCCGGATAGTCGGCGCCATTCTTCGCTGAGTTCGTCGTCATCGTACATGGCGAGCTGGCCGGTGGCGGTGGAATAAATTGCGGCGCTAACGCGCGCGCCTGTCAGATTCGAAATCGCCTGCCAGTAGGCCGCCATTTGCGCCCGGTAAAGCTCGCGCAGGATATCGATCTTATCGATGGCGATCCGGTTCGTTTTCCAATCGAGAATGAAAACCCGATTCGCGTTCTGATTTAACGACGCGAGATCGACAATCCCTTCGAGGCATTTGCTGTTGACCCTCCAGAAGAACGGCATCTCTTGGCAAAGGAAATCCGCCTCGCGCAAAACGCGCCCGAGTCCATCGGCCGATTCGATATGGCTTTGCAACAGCTGCCACTCGCGCTTCGAGCGCGCGACATCCGGCGACGCAGCAAGGTTGCGCGCGAAAGTTTCGCTCCACTTCTTCGGCTCGGACCGCCAATCGATCTGTTCGGCGAAATCGTGCCACCAAACTCCGTAACGCTTGGCTGGATTATCCATCCGCGGCGGCCGCAATTCCGGTTCGAGCTCGATCCATTCCTCGACGCTGGGACTTCTGCTGAGTTCTTCTTCCGGCGCGAACTGACTCGGCGTGACTGTTTCTAGGATCGAAGCCGCTCTCTGCCGTGCAATATCCACCCAACCAGTCTCGAGTCGCAGTGCCCGTAAACTATCAACGATCAATTCGAGTGCGCGGTCCTTGTGACGTGCAGCGGTTTGCTCGCAAGCTGTCGCTTCATCGGAAAGATCTGACATGATGTCGGCGTTCGGCTCGTTGACGTCGGCTTGCAGCCATTTCAGTTGCGTGTCGGTATGGACGCCGCGCTTGCCTCGAAAGAAGCCGGCGTCGAGTGCAAGGACGAGGGTATGGCGCGCGCGTGTAACCGCCACGTATAGCAGCCGTTCCATTTCCTGGCGCTGGACCTTTTTCATTTCCTCTTCCAGATCCGCGCGATCGCTTCGATCGAACGCGATGAACTGTTGTTCGCCCGAAATGACGAGTGGATAACGAATGTTCCCACCAAGCCGCGCCTCGCGTGCCAGAAACGGGACAATGACCGCGTCCCATTCCGATCCTTTCGCCTTATGCGCAGTGATCAGCTGGATCGCATCAGCTTGCGCCGGTTCAGTTTCACGGATCTTGTCGAAGTTGCGCCGAAGCGTGAGCGCAAAGTCGGCCAGCGACTCCTGCCGCGCTTCCGCGGCTGCAGCGGCGCTGAGTAGTTTCTCCAGCTCGTTCACCGGATCGCCGAATTCTTCGCGCGGCAGAGTCCGTAATCGCTCGCGCAGCTGCGTCATTCGCACTATCTCGCGTACCGCGCTGAAAAGCGGCTGGTGGGGCAGACTTTCACGAACTCGCGTCAACAGATTCAATGTGCCAGCAACAACTCCGCGGCCGGTAATTTTCCGGTCGATTTGAAATTTGCGGCCCTCGCCTTGAGCAAATCGCGCCAGCTCGTCGTCCGAGATTCCGAACACTTCTCTGAGCACTCCCACGATTTCGTAGCTCGAATTTGGATCGACCATGATCGCGAGTAGCGCCGTGAGCCACGCATACGCTGGATGTTCGGCCTGATGATCACTCTCCGACTGGACCTCCACCGGAATTTGTTGTCCGAGCAACGCATCGCGAATCGCGCGCAACCACGCTTTGCGCGGGCAGAGAATCGCGACTTCGCGCCAACATCTCGCCCGCAGCTTTTCCAGCCCAGCGCCGCGCACCCACTTCGCTAGACGCTTAGCTTCGATCTGAGCGCGTTGCGGTTCGGAGAGCGACATGTCAATGTCGTCGCCCAATTCGAAGCGAATCACCTGACCCGGCAAAATTTCCGGGCGCGGACTGAGCTCAACAAACTCGACCTGGCCTGCGGTGTTGTCGAGAATTCTAGCGAATGTGTCGTTCACGAACTCGAGCTGCGCCTGATCGAGCCGGAATGTCACCGAAAATTTCAACTCTTCCGCCACGCCGCTTTCGATGAGCGCGTGATGAAGCTCGCGATAGTGATTCAGGTCGCGCGGATCGCGATAAATCGATTGCTGAAAATCACCGACCATCGAGAAATGACCGGGCCGAGGTCCTTGATGTCGATCTTGTCCCCGGGAGGCTGGACTCGCTGCGGCGAGAAACCACTCGCCACGCGCACCCACCGGCCGCGTCATTTCAAGCAAAACAAAAAATTGCCGCGGATCTGTGTCCTGAGCTTCGTCGAGAATGACG
>WNGA01008886.1_pt2 | contig 13674 bp, 10 predicted proteins | sample 5400061 | NCBI WGS metagenome assembly WNGA01 (sample SAMN13153366, study PRJNA577476) | soil metagenome | isolation source: 100 cm soil or saprolite under grassland replicate 2 | place: USA:California | collected 2016-06-15 | reverse complement strand
AAAATAGAAGAAATTTCTTTCCATAGATGCTTGAATTTTCCAATATTGGATTTATTCTATCGAATAAATCATTTCTATTTCTTGTGTCGCTTGCATTCAACTCGATTAGGTCGACATCATATTGAACCGCAAGTGTATGTATCAAGGAGGTCTTACCTACCCCGGGAGGCCCCAGTAATAGTAAAGGCTTTGTTCCTTGAATCCATTCTTTGAACCAAGATATCAGTTCTACACGGGCTTTCTCATTACCTATGAAATCCTGCACTCTTGGTGGGTATTCAGAGCTCCACATTATTGAAATTCCTTAAAATTTCATTTTATCTCAAGCTTTCATATTCACCGTAATGTTTTTCTGAAAGTATGGGAATAATTCTCTTCTTTTCATTTCGTTGAACCAATACTGATTGTAATGATTGACAGTAAGAAAGAGGAATTCCAAAAAAGGTTTTATTTCCAAATCATGTGGTATCATATCGAGGGCAATTTTGGCTTCCTCAAGATAAATCTCCCCTTTTCTTAAGGTTAGTTCGAATGCGTGTTCCACGTCTTTTGTTATAAAGGCGTAATACAACGGCCAAGATGGAATCTTTATTGAACCACTTTTAATAGCGTCCTCCATCTCATTCCCACATCCTGCACATTCAGCCGCTTTGGCCATTCCAAGGTGAAAAATGTCGTTCAATGGATTCATATTAAGGGCCATATTCCTTCCCGCCGTCCCCATTACTGCTCTGTATTTTTTGTAACATCCTATCATATTTTCATCGCTGATGGATTCCGGTTTTGTTTTTAACCTATAGTCTATGTATTGTCCAATTCGCGCATCTTTGAACCCGTCTTCAAATGCCTTTAATACCGCGTCACCTCCTACCGAAATCTTTTGCCGGGCAATTTCAAGTATGTATGGGTTCATCAACTTGTAGTCTTCAAGATATTCTTTATCTTCGTCGTTATCCAGAATCCTGTCCATAGGTTCACTAAGATCAATCGCAATCACATGACCATCAATTAAGGAATTCTTGACATCCTTTGGGATATTTTCCTTGTAGTATTCAGACGAGGCCTCAAAAAGTGCGTTTAGAACAGGAAATGTCATTTTTACAAAGTTAGAGTTTAAGATCCGTTGAACTCGGTCTGCCAAAATCTCAGGTTTAGAGAGCCTGGATTTGACTAATTGTATTTTTGATTCTTCTAGGGATAGCTCGGGCGAACCTATCTCTTCAATAAATTTCTTCATAGTAGAGTTCGGATTCGTGTCAGAAATAATTTGCTCATGCAAAGACAGCAAAAACCTCTTGGTGAATTCAGGAAATTCCTTTTCCGCGTATGCTTTATGCTTATTATATTGTTTATAGCCCTTTTCCTGAAGCAAGATCTGCTTCATTATTATCTTTCCAGACTTTGTGCTCATTAAAGCTACCTTCGAAAATGTCATCTCATCCTTTGTACTCATTTACAGACCATTCAGGGTACTACCTTGTTATTTAACTTTAAGATATCTAGAGTGCCCTTATGTTGCCCATGTCCAATTTATACCCCTGTTTTGTCTGACTACACTAGCACACAAATTGCGGATGACATCGAGCTACCTGCTATACGACAAAAGCAGAATAGGGTAGATGATTATAAAACAAAAAGTTGCTTGTATTTAGCAAGTAAAGGCACGGCATTAAATCAAATTAAATTTGCTTATCTGGAAGACATTGCAATCCGCTCTTGTTCATTTCTTTTCTTTATCGCGTGGCTATCCATTGAATTGTTAGCTGCAAGAATTATTTCTTTGGAAAGAATCTCTTCCATCGATTGGACGTTAGAATAAGTGGCTTCCCTTACTCCTTCTGCAATAAATCTTAGGGCTAAATCGACTCGGCGCATTGGTGCAACATCCACTGAAACATGATAAACCACACCTCCGTAAACTATCCTTGTAGTGTCTTCATTAGGTGCTGCGTTTTCGATTGCTCTGACAAGTAATTCTACAGGGTTCTTTCTCGTTTCAGCATGTATTAAATCAAAAGCAGTCATGACCACCTTGAATACTCGCGCCTTTTTTCCACCCATTCTACCCGTATTTTTCGCATATTTCTTCCCGAATCGCATAAGCTTATTAACAAGTCTTTCGACCAAATGTACTTCTGCTTTTCGCAATCTATGATGCTCGTGCCTTCCGAAGGTAACAGGAATTACACTTGGCAATAACGAAATAACACTTTGCAACCCAGGGTCGTTCACCTCTACTTTTCTTGAGTCCCATTTATTAAACAAGAGCATGCTGTTGTGCTCCTTACTGCTCATTGCATTTATCTCCTTGGTTTCTCCTTTCTTCCGTAGACTAATTCTTTCAGCGAGACGTCATTTACCTTAAAAACCTGCCACCTCACTCCCGGTATATCACCCATAGCCCCTCCCATAGACCCTCCGATACCCTCTAAAATTACCTCATCATGCTCATCAACGTAATTCAGTGCACCATCCCTAGGCAGGAATGCAGTAATTGACTTTCCGTTCTTAATGAGCTGTACCCTGACACATTTCCTAACAGCAGAATTGGGCTGTTTCGATTCAATCCCAACTTTTTCTAATACTATACCCCTGGCCTGTGGTGCTCCTTCTAGAGGGTTGGCCTTCTTATCAAGCATCAGCATTCGTCTTTTATAATATTTATTTGACCACCTCAATCCTTTCCGCTTAGAATTCAAAACTCTCCCTGCGAATAACCCTAGCGGCGACTTGGCCAATTCTATAATGCAATCTCCTTCTTATTGTCTGGAATCTGTTCTTCACTAACTATCATCACTGTAGATATTTGAAAGTACCTCTTTGCCAGCAATCGAGCTTTTTCTGCATTTCTGCCTTCCTTTCCAACAACAACCCCTTTCTTTCTTGAATCTACAACAACTACTGCTTGCCTTGTCCCATCAAACCTATCATTAATTTTTATCTCATTTATCATATCTGAGTTCAGCACATTACTCAAAAATGCTGAGGGATCATCGGAATATTCGACAAGCTCAACTTTTTTGGACACCACATTCTGAAGTTGTTTTATTGTGGAACCACCTTTACCTATAGCAAGACCCATTTGCCCCTTATTTACAACAAAAATAACTCTATCCATTCTTTCGTCTACTATGCAGTCCCTGGCTACAGCTCCAGTTATGTTTTGGAATAGTGACATAAGCCTTAATTCATCCGAAGTCAGTTTAATTTTTTCCGTCATAATTTAATGACTCCTAAATAACCTGGAAATTGAGCTAGAATTCAAGATTGAACTATAGTTGATGCTCATAAAGTAGTCACATTTAAGTCTTCATTAATTAACTGTTTCATTTTTAGGAAGTTGTATTCATTCAAATCTTAATCATTCAAATCCCTAAATTGCAGTTAGTATTATTAGCTTCAAATAAAAGTCCTACCTATTATGCGTGTTCTTTGAATTCAGAATAATGTGTTGAATTTCCTCCTCGTCGCCTATTTTCAATGAGATAGCACTAACCCTGAACGGTTTGTTACATATTCGTCCCAGAGCTACAGAATTTCCTTCATATTCTAGAATAGGGACTGTATTTGCGTTAGCTTCGTTAATTATTCGCGGTTTGGCAGCCGGTGATACCGAATTACTCAATATGATTAGCTTAGAACCTTTAATAGAACCAAGTACTTCTTTAGATCCAAATTTGCACTTGTTCGCCGTCATAGAATCTTTAACTATCTTCTCTAGGTTCCTCATTTTCTTTCACTTGCATATAAAGATCAACCATCCCAGTGCCAACCGGTACTGTCGCGCCCACTATAACGTTTTCTGTAACGCCTCTGAGTGATTCAACCTGTCCTTCGAGGGAGGCCTTCGCAATTGTAGGTACAGTTATTTCAAACGCGGCCCTTGCCAGGACAGAGGTCTTCGTACCAGCTATTCCATGTCTTCCAATTTGTTGCAAATATCCTTTGGACGTCATAAGATCTGCCACTAACATAATATGCCTTATATCGACTTCGAGTCCTTGTTCCTCGAGAGTATTGGTAATTTCCTTTACCAGAGCAGTTCGAGCAGCTTCTATCCCCAGTGTTTGCCATATTTCATAGACATTATTTGTCGTGATTCTTGTGGGTTGAATTCCATCAACTAGTATTACCTTCGATAAATTAGATCCGGCCGTTTGTATAACCCATTCGTTATCTTGCTTAACAATTGTTACCCGCTCAATATCAGGTACTCCTCTCACTCTAGCGTTCAACAGTTTATTTTTCAAAGTTAACAATGTCTGAGCATCTGGTTCACCAGGGATTGTTATTTTTACATTATGCTTCTTATCATTCAACACAACATCATATTTTTTCTTTGATCCCTTAAGTACTTCATATACGTCGTTAATAGTACATCCCCTGTCTATCATTTTTGATTCTGACATGTAAAACGTTAATATTCCAGAATAATCCGTTTCTATTTTTTCTACCAGATCGCTCACTCTGGTAAAAATTATCTCGCGCGCAACCTCTAGCGCTTTTTCTCTGGAAACCTTGTGTGCATCGTCAAGAAAAATGTCCATAGTAGGTGTTACTGGTTTCTTTCTTGCGTCTACTAGTTCTATCAACCGGGGCAGTCCCAAAGTAACATTCCTCTCTTTTACACCTGCAAAATGAAAAGTTCTCAGTGTCATTTGTGTTCCTGGTTCACCAATCGATTGTGCAGTTACAACCCCGACTGCTTCTCCCGGCTCTGCCATTGCCCGATTTATCAGGTCAATGGCTCTCTTCACTACTTTTTCAGTTCCCTTTTTGGACAATCTATTTTGAGTAAATGATACTAACAATTTTTCAGTCAGCTTAGGATTCAAGTTTGTAGCATACTTCGCCATAATTTCTGTAATCTCTGATTCAGATGATTTTCTGCCTTCATCAATTACGGATTCACTCTCTATGAGTCTAGAGATATTTACTGCTTCCCCGTGATCACTTTTAGCAGGATCGATTCCATCTTCACCATAGAGATATTGAATGATATTACCATGCGGATCTCTTACAGTTTGGTCATATTCGATTTTCATGTGCTCCAAGGCATTTATAAGCCTCCGCTGCATATAACCTGACTGTTGTGTTCTAACTGCAGTGTCTACTAGTCCTTCTCTTCCGCCCATTGCATGAAAAAAGAATTCAAGGGGACTTAATCCATCACGATAATTCGATTTAACGAAACCTTTAGAATCAGGATTTGCATCATTGACCTTAAAATGTGGTAACGAGCGGCCTTGGTAACCCTTGTTAATACGCTTCCCACGGATCGATTGCTGACCCAATGCAGCAGTCATTTGACCAATGTTCAGAGTAGATCCTCTTGCACCTGTGGAAGCCATAATTATACCTGAATTATCGTCTGGAAATGCCCTGTCTGCGGTCTTACCCGCCCTGTCCCTTGCCCTGGAAAGCTCGTTAACGACGTAGAGCTCTAATGCCTCTTCAGGGGATAAGCCACGAGTAAGAGGTAGAGAACCATCATTGTACTGATTTATCAACTCGTGAACTTTTTCGTAGGCCTTTTGAATAACACCCGTTATTTCACTTCGGGTTTCATCCGCCAACCATAGATCTGAATATCCATAGGAAAATCCATGTTGGGTCAAATAGGTTTTCAATACTATCAGTATTGAATCTAGGAACCTTTTTGCTACACTGTTGCCATAATCCTTTGCAATCCTATGGAGAACACTGTCAGGTTCTTCTGCGCCAATCGATGCTTTGTCTATAACCCCGCTCAATAATTCGCCGTTTTTTATTACCACATCCTTACCTTCACCTTTGGAAGCCTTATTCCACTTTGAGGTAACAATAAAATTGAAATCCTTCGGCAAAAATAGTGAAAATAATTGCTTACCTGTAAAATACTTGATTTCATTCTTACTTTCTTTTGGTTTTGGAAGAATGCCAGTATACCCACCTACAAGTGCAAGATTCGCAAATTCCTCTTCCGTAAGTAACGTAGCATCTTGGGTCAAGATGAATGCTCCTGTTATAAAATCCCGTATTGCACCGATAATAGGTCCGCCATATCTAGGAGAAATGAGTTGGTCTTGAACTCTCATAAGTAGAGCTGCCTCTGCCCTAGCCTCTTCACTCTGTGGTACATGCAGATTCATCTCATCGCCATCAAAATCAGCGTTGTATGGTGGACACACTGCAGGATGTAATCTAAACGTTCTATATGGAAGAACTCGTACGTAGTGAGCCATGATGGACATCCTATGAAGTGAGGGTTGTCTGTTGAAGATGACTATGTCCCCATCTTGTAAGTGTCGTTCAACTGTGTAACCACTTGATAAGGAATCAGAAAGCACATTTCTGTCTGTAACATAATCCAATCTAATTTTTACCCCATCAGGTCTGATAATGTAATTAGCACCGGGATACGTGTTAGGTCCATTTATCACCATATTTTTTAGCCGGCTGAGATTCCATTCGCTAACAGTTTCAGGTATCGTAAGCTTCTTAGCAACATCTATAGGTACGCCGACGTCAGATATAGCAAGATTCGGGTCTGGCGAAATTACGGTTCTACTAGAGAAATCAACTCTTTTTCCGGAAAGTGATCCTCTAAATCTTCCTTCTTTACCTTTCAATCGCTGCGTAAGCGTTTTCAGAGGTCGGCCTGACCTATGATGTGCCTGGGGAATACCGGACACTTCATTATCGAAATATGTTGTAACATGATATTGTAGCAAGTCTACCAAATCCTGAACAATTAGCGGTGGAGTTCCTGCTTCTTTACTCTCCTTCAGTCTTTGATTTACTCTTATAATATCCACCAGCTTATGAGTCAAGTCATCCTCAGATCTTATACCAGTTTCGAGAATTATTGAAGGTCTTACTGTTACTGGCGGCACAGGCAGAACTTGTAGTACAAACCATTCTGGTCTTGCTGTTTTTGGATCATAACCTAGCAATAGTAAATCTTCATCAGGGATGTGCATCAACCGCTCTCTGATAGTAATTGGCAATAAGCGGTTTTCGCCAATTTCGGTTTTTTCCACGAATATCGTTGGTTTAGTAAATACTAATTCGTACTGCTCTTTTTGACAATGCGGACATACTTTTACCTTCTTAGCCTTTTCAATTATCTCATCTTTGATATTTTCAAGTGTAATGACGGCATACGCTGCTTTAGTTTCTCTGATAAGTCTATACTTGTCTAAATCCTCTATAGGAAGCTTTATTCTGTTACACGACCTGCAGGTAATTAACAACAGCTTATGGATGTCATCAACGAAAGCTATATGCAATACTGGCTCCGCTAATTCAATATGTCCAAAGTGCCCTGGACATTTCGCCGAGGTATTTCCACATGTTCCGCATTTTTGTCCAGGTTCCAGTGTCCCCAGTCTATTATCCATTAAACCACCTTGGACCGGCATTCCATCTTCGTCATACGTTTCAGGTGCAGTCACCTCGGCGACGCTGAATTTTCTTATCTCTACAGGAGACCAAACAGTAAATTTAATTCCTCCTAATATTTTCAAGTTATCTTCCAATTTCTTCGCCTCTAAACTTTCTCCTTTGCCAGCAATCTTGGAGCTATATTTAAACTCATCATCTCTTGCAATAGTAACTTGAACGCATATGCAATTACTACAGAAGAGATCTTTGCCTTTTCGCCACAAACTCGACAAATGTATCTCCTTTGTTTAACATCATAATATGATAGTAATCCACATCTTTCGCATATGTTAACTTCAGCTTTATCAGACTCTTCGAGAAGCCTATCTTTCAACATCATCGATGCTCCATAAGCAATAAGACAATCTCTCTCCATTTCTCCGAATCTCAAGCCACCCCCACGGGCACGTCCTTCTGTAGGTTGCTTGGTAAGCATTTGCACCTGTCCGCGCGCCCTGCTATGAATTTTGTCCGCCACCATATGATGGAGCTTTTGATAGTAAACCACGCCTACATAAACATCCGCCGGAAATCTTTTGCCTGTTCTCCCGTCGTACATAGTTTCTTTTCCTGTATATTTCAAGCCGTATTTTTCAAGGGTACTCTTTAAGCTCTCGAATTTTTCCCCTACAAAAGCAGATCCGTCTATAGAGCGACCCCGTATGGACGCAGCCTTGCCCGCTAGGGATTCCATGAATTGTCCGACCGTCATTCTTGAAGGAAAAGCATGGGGATTAATCATAATATCTGGAACGATCCCATCTTCAGTATAAGGTAAATCCTCTTGTGACACAAGCATACCGACGACACCCTTTTGTCCATGTCTAGAGGCAAACTTGTCACCTATTTCTGGTATCCGCATATCCCTGACTCTTATTTTGTACATTTTTCCACCCTCGACTGATTGAGTCATTACTACAGAGTCAACAACCCCATTCTCGGAGGGTCTTACACCTACAGAAGTATCTCTTCTGTAAGGTCCCTTAACTTCAAATTCCTTATATTCTTCCATAAATCTAGGGGGAGAAGTTCTGCCGATAAGGATGTCTCCACCATTCACGATTGCTTCATGCATTATAGCGCCATCTTGCTCCAAAAGTCTGTACGCCTTCTCGCCTCTATAGCCCCTTATGTTGGCGTCAGGAGAAGGAAGCTCAAATGTATCCTTCATACCACCTGGATACTGCTTTGCTTCAGCCTCGTATACCCTATAAAAGAAGGTCCTACCAAGTCCCCTATCCACGGCTGATTTATTAAAGACAACTGCATCCTCTATATTATAGCCCTCATATGGTAGTACGGCTACAACACAATTTTGGCCAGTTGGCCGATCATCCAATCCGAGTAGATTTATTGCCTTTGTAGAAACAGCCGGTGTTTGTGGATATAGCATAAAATGTTGACGGACGTAAGTACTTGCATTCATCAAGGGAGTAGAGAAGCCGAGACTTTGTTTTGCCATGGCACTTTCATATGTATTTCTTGGTGATTGGTTATGTTCAGGGTAAGGAATTATTGAAGCCCCAACGCCTAAAATTGCCGAAGGGAAAATCTCTACGTGTGTATGATCTTGCTCTAGATGTTCAATATCCAAAGATATGAGACAGTTTTCTTCTTCGTTTGCATCTAATAGCTCAATCATTCCCATATATAGTAAATCCGTCCATGAGAGGAATTTTTTATTAATCTTTTCGCCCACCTCACCTGAAAGTATAGGTTTCCCGTCCCTTACGATAGCTAGAGGTCTCATAACTCTGCCAGCATTACAGCTAATATGTAGTCTCTTTGTTGCATTTTCATTCCTAGAAGAATAGAGATAAATTCCAACATGAGGATGAATTTTACCAGATCTACGCATGGTCCTTAAAGTGTTCGTAAGGTAAGCTCCATCTTCAGAATATCCAATTAGCCTACCATCGACAAAGACACGAGTTCCTCCTTTTTTTACTGTGGCCGTCGCCTCATCTACATGATGAACACCCAGCTCGAATAGCTTCTCCACTAATTCCGCAGCAGGAACACTAACGGAAATGACTGCGGATAATGCCAAGTTCTTGACTAAACCGCAGTTTGACCCTTCAGGAGTTTCGGCAGGACAGATTCGCCCGAAATGGGTTGAATGTAAATCCCTGGCCTCAAAATTAGGTTGACTTCGACTTAGAGGCGACTGAATTCTTCGAAGGTGGCTTATAGTTGACATATAATTTGTTCTGTCCAGAAGCTGTGTAACTCCCACTCTGCCCCTGCCCCAATTACCGGTGGCAATTGCGTTATTAAGCTTGTCTGATATTATACCTGGCCTGACGGCCGCAGCTACTGCGTTAATGCCCCTTTTTTGACCAGAACGCTCTAACTGATATTTCATATCTCGAACCAAATTTCTAAATGCTGTTCGGAAAAGATCTGCTAGCATCTGTCCTGCAAACTTAATAACCTTGTTCCCATAATGATCTTTATCATCAGAATTAATCAATCCAAGACGAAGTTCAATTAGCTTAGAGGTTGCTTCTCCTAAGAATAGTGCCTTTTCGTGTCTATTTTCAGGATTTTTACCTAAATGTGGTAAGAGTCCCCAATCTAGTAATGTCTCAGCTCTCTTAATTTGAAATTCTTCTAGCATACCGGGAGCTATTCTCTTGCTAATGTAGACAATAGCATCCCTACTTGTTGTAATGTCTCCAACCTTTTCAAATGAAGGTTCCAGCTCATCTTGTATGACTTCAAGTAGAGAGACAGCGTTCGCGATGTCTTTATCTGATTCCAATCCCAGTGCTCTTATTAAGGTAATTAGAGGAATATCTACAGGAGAACCGGGTATCTTCGCCACGACAGAACCGTCTGGTCTCATAATGAGTTCTAATTTGGCTCTATAGCCAACTATGGATGAATAAACTTTTGCCTTGAAGAGGATACTACCTGTAGTTTCTTCAGTATCTACAATGATTTTATTGTATGAAAGATCTTCTAACCCAACAATTACTCGTTCTGATCCATTAATAACGAAATATCCTCCAGGATCCTTGGGATCTTCGCCTAACTCGATTAACTTTTGTTCTGGAAGGTTATGTAGTATACAAGCATTCGATTTTACCATTACAGGCATATCTCCTATATGAATAAATCGAGATTCCAAAATCTTGCCGTCTTCGACGATGCTGGATTCTAACATAACAGGCGACGCGTAGGTAAGATTTCTCAATCGTCCTTCTACTGGTGCCACATGAGTAATAGAACCGTCTAATTCCATAATTCTTGGTTGTTGCAGCTTTATTTTTCCCAACTTGATTTTATAAGGATACTCTGCTGTTTCTACTTCTATTTCTCCGACTTCATCGATAATGCTCTGTAAACCTCTTTCCATAAATTCATTATATGAATTAAGATGTTGCCTTGCAACACCTTCTCTGCGCAGGATATCATGAATTATAGACCACATATCAGGTACAGTTTCAGACATGACTCAACTAACCCTCTACTACATACCGGTAATATACGCTTTCACCCGCTGTGGGTGACTTTCGTGTAATTTTTATAATATCGCCTGGTCTTACATCAAGACCTTCTAATCCTTTGTCCTCAATTAGTATGTAAGGCAACTGACCCGGTTTAGCATTGTACTTCCTCAAGATTTCCTCTGCTTCTTTCCGACGTACTATTTCATGCTTGGGCTGATAAATATGATCAGTTATAACAAGCTCTTTTTTCTTTTCAACCGACATAGACTATCCCCACTAAAAAGAACAAAATATGAACAACCATCCTACAATGTAATTTCCTTCGCGAATATAATTCTTTTACCATGTTCTCATTTCAGCTAATACTGGTGAATTATTGCACTTAGTAACCCTATGAGCCTTTGAGATTGAAGGCCTTCGGAGGGATTTGAACCCTCCTCAAGCGGTATCAATCAAGAGCCTCAGCTACTCTGGTCCACAGCCGCCTATACTGACCAGGCTATACTACGAAGGCCTCCTCTCTCCTTTAAAGCGTTCATTATATAATCGTTAGAAAATAGTCTTGCAAACTATAAAATCATATTGATTTGGCCTTGTAATGTAGTTCAAAAAAATCGAGGACTAGAAACCAACCAAAAGTATAGTCTGATCTTATTATCCCACCTCAATACAGGGTCTTTCCTTAGAACTTGAATATTATAAATTTCGAGCCTATCTTCAAGTGCATTCAGACTGATGAAATCACCAGCAAGACACTCTAGAATTACTGGGATTCCAATTTGCTCAAACTTGATTATCTCATTATAGTCTAAATGCATTTAGATGAATTTTGATATCCCAATTAATAATACATCTTTGCTACAGAAAATCCACCGTCTGTGACTGCTACACTAAAAGCAACGGACTTCGAATTTCATTTTTTAAATGTTCGCATGGAACTTTATCTCCGTAGCGGCTTCCGTTAGTTCTGGGATTTCTTCCAATAATTTTACAAGCCATTGAATGGTTCTAAGATTTTTCCCTTTAATTATCCCAAGGAGTTTTCTTGTATATTCATCACAAGACTAGTCTATGTTTGTTAACAGGATGTCAAGTAGCTTGGCAGTGTCAATGTTAGAATAGTAAATCTGTGTGACCCTCAAATTTAATCCTCAATTTCAAATCTCTTACTGTTTTTCGTGTCAAATTTAATGGAATCCCAACTAACCCGCCCAACGATAACTTTGTGGAAATTCATCACGAAACACCTAAGGGATGAGGGATATTATATTGCAACCCATATTTTTGGCAAGATTAAATCAGAAGTAGTTACATCTACAATAATTATTATGTTCTTGATCTTATTTCCAGTAACATGAATGGCATTGCCGTAAAGGTATAATTTTGATATCTGCCAATTATAGCGCAATTTGCATGGTGTCGGTGGCCGTACCAATATTATATTCCTCGGCCCAAATTGTCGAAAGGTTTAGATCTTAATGTTTTTGGAAATTAATACTACAGTCCTTTGCTGAATTTCAGCTTGGAATCAAAGATTTAAATGCAATCTGAAATTATTTAAACGTATGAGTTGTTCTGACGAATTCATCTCCCATGTCCAATCTGAGAATTTAGTAAAAATATCTCCCCTAGCGGCATCGAAATTGAAAAAAGCAAAGTACGGTGTATATAATCATTCTGCTGTGGAACTTTGTCATTGGACAAAAAAATCCTTTACTGGCGAGGGCACATGTTACAAACATAAATTCTACGGTATATCTACTCATAGATGCATGGAATTTACACCTGCTGCGATGAATTGTGAAAACAGGTGCATATATTGCTGGCGCCCCACGGAGTTCTACGATACGTTAAATATGCCAGAAAATTTGGTTGACGAGCCCGAAGCAATTGTAAATAATCTTTTACAGGAAAGGAAAAAACTAATTGTAGGCTATTTTGGTAATAGAAAAGCTCAGAGAGACAAAGTTCAAGAATCTATTCTTCCCCAACATTACGCAATATCTCTTTCAGGCGAGCCTTCGATGTATCCGAAATTGCCCCAATTAATAAGATACTTGAAGGGCTTGGCCGAAACAAAATCAATATTCCTTGTTACTAATGGACAAGAGCCAGATATGCTTTATAGACTTGCTGAAGAAGATTCCCTGCCCACACAAATTTACTTATCTACCAATGCATCAACCAAAAAAATGTTCCATAGTGTAAATAGACCTAGGTACCCAGATGCCTGGGAAAGGTGGAAAAGAAGTTTATCATTTCTATCTCAAGTTGATACTAGGACTGTAATTAGAGTCACTTTGATAAGAGGATATAACGATTCCTTGAATTTTATCCAAGATTTCGCAAATTTGGTCAGGATGGGTAATCCACATTTTATAGAATTAAAATCTTATATGCATATAGGCATGTCAACATTACGACTAGAAGCATCTCGTATGCTAGAGATGTCTGAAGTAAAGTCATATTCGAAAGCCCTTGCTAGTGTCCTTCCGGAATTTTCCATAATGGATGAAAGCGAAATTTCACGTATAGTAGTACTGCAGAATAATAGAAGGTTTGTCAGCAGGTGGATTTCTGGGTATGAAAATAATTCGCTGTCCTAGATACGGTTTTGGGAAGTGGAGAAGCCTTTATACCATCCGATGAACTCTTTTAATGCCATTGTCCTATGAGATATTTCAATCTTGTCTTGCCCTATTTCACCATATGTCCGTTTATGGCCTGAAGGGATAAAGATAGGATCAAAACCCCAGCCTTTGCTTGTGACGTGCGGACTTATTGTTCCTTCAAC
>WNGA01008884.1_pt1 | contig 13677 bp, 8 predicted proteins | sample 5400061 | NCBI WGS metagenome assembly WNGA01 (sample SAMN13153366, study PRJNA577476) | soil metagenome | isolation source: 100 cm soil or saprolite under grassland replicate 2 | place: USA:California | collected 2016-06-15 | reverse complement strand
TGCCGCTGCCGCGCGGATTGTCGGCGCTGGAAGCGGCGAGCCTGCCCGAAAACTATTTCACCGTGTGGCACAACGTGTTCGAGCGTGGCCGGCTGCAAGAGGGCGAGTCGCTCCTCGTGCACGGCGGCTCGGGCGGCATCGGTCTCTGCGCGATACAGCTGGCGAAGGCATTCGGGGCGACGGTCATCACGACCGTCGGCAACGCGGACAAGGCCGCGTATTGCCGCGACATCGGCGCTGATCACGCGATCAACTATCGAGAACGAGATTTCGCGGCCGAGGTAGCCGGGATAACGGCCAAGCGCGGCGTCGACGTCGTGCTCGACATGGTCGGCGGCGATTACATCGAGAAGAACCTAAAGTGTCTCGCGCTCGAGGGCCGGTTGGTGATCATCGCGTTCATGCACGGCAGCCGTGCCGAGGTCGACTGGCGGTTCATCATGCTCAGGCGCCTGACCGTCACCGGTTCGACGATGCGCGCGAGCCCGCGCGAGCGCAAAGCCGCCATCGCGCGGGCGCTGCGCGAACGCGTCTGGCCGCTGTTCGAGGCAGGGCGTCTGAAGCCCGTGATCTACCGCGTGTTTCCGCTGCAGGAAGCCGCGGCTGCGCACGCGCTGATGGAGTCGTCGCAACACATCGGCAAGATCATGCTGGCAGTTCGCCCGGAATAGAACATCGCCGCACACGCAATAGCCCGCAAGCGTCGCCGCATGGCCCTTCGCGGAATATCCAGCATCCAGTCCCCGCCATACGGCGTTTTGGGCCGCAAGCTCAGCGCGTCACGCGTTTTCCGAGCGTCCTATTCTTTTCTTCCAAGTCGCCATCCCGCGCGAAAAGAGAGGCCAGCAAAGAATCACCAGCGCGAGCGTGACGATCGAACCGACAAGACCGTTGGACCAGAACACTGTGAGGCTGCCGCCCGACGCCAGCATTGACTGCCGGAAGGCTGTCTCCGCCATGTCTCCCAGCACCAAGGCGAGCACCAGAGGCGCAAGCGGATATTTCAGCTTCTTGAAGAAATAGCCTATGACGCCGAAGACCATCATCAATACGACATCGAACATCCGGTTGTGGACGGTGTATGCGCCGATGGCGCAGATCACCACGATGACCGGCGCAATGATGGCAAAAGGGATACGTAATATCGCCGCCCACCACGGCACCGTCGTCAGCACGATCAAGAGCCCGACGATATTGCCAAGATACATGCTGGCGATGAGCCCCCACACAAAGTCCTTGTGTTCGATGAACAGCAGAGGTCCCGGCTGGAGCCCCCAGATCAGCAGGCCCCCAAGCAACACTGCTGCCGTGGGAGAACCTGGAATCCCCAAAGTCAGCATGGGCAGCAATGCGCTCGTGCCGGCCGCGTGGGCCGCGGTCTCGGGGGCGACGACGCCCTCGATTTGACCCTCCCCGAACTTGTCCCCGTGTTTCGATATCCGCCTCGCCATTCCGTAGCTCATGAAGGACGCGGGGGTCGCACCGCCGGGCGTGATGCCCATCCAACAGCCGATCAGGCACGAGCGCAGCGAGGTCACCCAGTACTGCGGCAACTTTGCCCAGGTCTGCAATACGATTTTCGGGTTTATTTTCCCTTTGGCTTCTTTGAACGCCAGGCCCTCTTCCATCGTGATCAGGATCTCGCCGATCCCGAAAAGCCCGATCACCGCAATCAGGAAGTCGAATCCCTGCAGCATTTCGGTAAATCCGAACGTCATCCGCAACGTGCCGGTGACCGTGTCGAGTCCGACCGCCGCCAGTGCAAAGCCGAGCATCATCGACGCGATCGTCTTGAGCGGCGGCTCCCGGCCCATTCCGACAAAGCTGCAGAACGTCAACAACTGGACTCCGAAATACTCCGGTGGACCGAATTTGAGCGCGAACTTGGCGACCAGCGGAGCCAGGAAAGTGATCATGATGACCGCAACCAGCGCACCGACGAACGAAGACGTGAACGCCGCCGTCATCGCTTCGCCCGCCCGCCCTTTTTGCGCCATCGGATAGCCGTCGAAAGTCGTTGCAACGGACCACGGCTCGCCCGGTATGTTGAACAGAATCGAGGTGATCGCGCCCCCGAACAGCGCGCCCCAGTAAATACAGGAGAGCATGATGATCGCCGAGGTCGGCGACATCGAGAACGTCAGCGGCAGAAGAATGGCGACGCCATTGGCGCCACCGAGTCCCGGCAGAACACCGATCAACACGCCGAGCAGAATGCCAATCAGCATGAACAGCAGATTCTTCCAGGTGAGCACGACCGCGAACCCCTGCATCAAGTTGGCGACGTCCTCCACGCAAATTCCTCCCAACGATTGGTTCGCAGCACAATGCGGGCGCGTCGACGAGCGCGCCCGTGACTCAGTAGCCCAACAAGTGCTCTAGCGGCCCTTTGGGTAGCGGCACGAGAAACCAGATCTCGAACATCAGAAACGTGGCGATCGGCACGCCGAGACTCACCGCCAGCGCCGACGGCCATTTGTACTTACCCTGCCAAAGCATGAACGTGCCGATATAAATCGCCGACGCAACGTAAATTCCAAGCAGGACAATGAGAGCGACGTAGACGATCGTCGGCCACAGCATCGTCAGTACCGGCTTGAGCTCGTCGCGCGTGACGAACGTCGCGGCGGCGAGGCTTTTCCAGTGTCGCAGCGCCTGGACGAAAATACCCGCGCCTGTGATCGCCAGGATGCAGCCGATGTAGAAGGGAAAGTATCCCGCCCTCGGGCCGTCGGAGCCCCACGTCGTGCCCACGCGCAGGCTGTCGACGATAACGACGGCAGCGACCACGACGAACAGCAGGGCGACGACAATTTCCACCCAGCACGTGCGAACGTCGCCCCGTGCTTTATCGTCTTGCGTCGACATGGTCTATTTCGCGATGAAACCGGCTTCTTGCATCAGTGTGCGATGCGCGTTTTCGGCGTTCGAAACCCAGTCCACGTACTGCTTGCCGGACATGAACGTGTCGTTGAACGCGGCATCTTCGGTGTACTTCTTCCACTCCGGCAGGGCCCGCACCTTCTTGAACAAATCGACGTAGAAATCGACCTGGTCCTGGCTTACGCCCGGCGGCATGAAGATCCCGCGCAGCATCAGGTATTCGACGTCGAGGCCCTGAGACTTGCAGGTGGGAACGTCCTGCCACGACTGTGTCGACGTGACCTTGTTTGGATACGGCATCGGCTTGGTATCGAACACGCACAGCGGCCGCAGCGCGCCTGCGCGCCATTGCGCGATCGCTTCGATGGGGTTGTTGACCGTCGAATCGACGTGCTTGCCGACCAGTTGCACCGCGACATCGCCGCCACCCTTGTACGGAATGTAGGTCATCTTCTTGCCGACCGTCTTTTCGAGGGCCACCGTGATGATCTGGTCCTCCTGCTTAGAGCCCGTGCCGCCCATCTTGAACTGCCCGTCCTTTCCGCCCTTGATTGCGCCGATATAGTCCTGCGCAGTCTTGTAGGGCGTCTCGGCGTTGACCCACAGCACGAACTCGTCGAGCGCCAGCATCGCGACCGGCGTCAGGTCTTTCCAGTTGAAGGGCACGCCCGTTGCAAGAGGCGTCGTGAACAAATTCGAAAGCGTGATGATGATCTTGTGTGGATCGCCCTTGGCGCCCTTGACATCGAGGAAGCCCTCGGCTCCGGCACCACCGGATTTGTTGACGACGATGAATGGCTGCTTCATCAGATTGTGCTTGGCGACAATGCCTTGCAGGAACCGGGCCATCTGGTCCGCGCCGCCGCCGGTTCCGGCCGGGACAATGAACTCGACCGGCTTGGTCGGTTCCCACGCCGCCGACGCTGGCGGGGATTGCATTGCCGCGAATCCGGCGAAAACGCCGGCGACCAACAGCCCTTTGCAAACTCGATTCGGTTTCATCGTTCCTCCTAAAAAGCTTGGCCCATGTTTGCGCGTTTTCACCCGAAGGGCGATTCGCACTTGATCGCTTGCCCCAACCAGCTCCCGCTGATACTTTCCGCCGTCTATCCGGGTTTGACAAGACCGGCGCCGCGCGCCCACTGGTACTTGGCGCCCAGCACGGCGACCGGCATCTCGGTCGAATAGGGATAGGCCGGAATGCCGTGGTCGAAAAGATATTCGGCCGCTTCCTCGACTTGCACGTCACCTGCCAGCGACGCGACAACCGGCTTGTCGATCCCTTTGGCCCGCATCTCTTCGACAACCTCGGCCGCGAGCTTGGCAAACACCATCGGCGGCGTGATGATCGTGTGCCAGTAGCCAAGGATCAAGGCGTGGATGCGCGGGTCTTCCAGCCCGAGGCGGATCGTGTTCTGGTAAGTCTTGGGGGGCTCGCCGCCGGTGATGTCGACCGGGTTCCCCGCCGCACCGAACGGCGGAATGAACTTGCGAAACGCGGCGTCGAGATCGGGCGGCATGGACATAAGCGTAAGACCGTTGTCAACGACCGCATCGGAGAGCAGCACGCCCGACCCGCCGGCTCCGGTGATGATGATCACGTTCTCGCCCTTCGGCGTCGGGAGCACCGGGATCGCCCGGGCGAATTCGAGCAGGTCGCGCAGGCTCCGCGCCCGAATGACTCCCGATTGCTTGAGCACGTCCTCGTAGATCCTGTCGTTGCCGGCGAGCGCTCCGGTATGCGAGCTCGCCGCGCGCGCGCCCATGGCGGTGCGTCCGGCCTTGAGCACGACGACCGGTTTCTTCTTCGAAACACGCTTGGCGACTTCGGCGAAAGCGCGCCCGTCCTTCAGATCCTCGCAGTGCTGGGCGATGATCTGCGTGTTGTCGTCCTGCTCGAAGAACGTGAGCAGATCGTCTTCGTCGATGTCGCATTTGTTGCCCAAGCCCACGATGGCGGAGACGCCCATCTTGGCCGAGCGCGAAAAACCGATGATCGCCATACCGATGCCGCCTGATTGCGACGACAGCGCCGCGTGGCCCTTGAAGTCGTAGGCGGTGCAGAAGGTCGCGCAAAGGTTCTTCCACGTATAGTAGAAGCCGTAGATATTGGGGCCCATCAGGCGTACGCCGTACTTGCGCCCGATCTCCACGATTTCCTTCTGGCCTTCCACGTTGCCGGTCTCCGCGAAGCCGGATGGGATGAGCACCGCGCCGGGAATCTTCTTCTCGCCGACCTCGACCAGTGCCTGCGCGACGAACTTGGCAGGGATCGCGAATACCGCGACGTCGATCTTGCCGGACACATCCTTGACGCTCTTGTACGCCTTGCGCCCCATGATCTCGCTCGCGGACGGGTTGATCGGGTAGATCTCGCCTTTGTACCCGCCGTTGATGAGATTCTTCATCACCGAGTTGCCGATCTTCCCATCTTCGGATGAGGCACCAATGACGGCGACGGAGTCCGGCTTCATGATGCGATTCATATCGCGGACGATGTCCTCGTGGCTCGGCCGGTAGCGCGCCGGTGCCGGCGCAAAGTCGACCACGATGCGCACGTCGGCGGCCGTCGCGCCGTTCTTGGTGGCGAAGACCGGGTTCAAATCCATCTCGGCGATTTCGGGAAAATCCGACACGAGCTGCGACACGCTTTGGATGATGCGCGCTAGCGCTTCGCGGTCGATCGGGTCGGCACCACGCACGCCCTTGAGGATCGCCGCGGCCGCGATGCCGTCCTGCATCGCCAACGCATCTTCGCGCGTCGCAGGCGCCAGGCGGAACGTGATGTCCTTGAGCACTTCGACCAGCACGCCGCCCAGACCGAAAGCGACGAGCTTCCCGAACGACGGGTCGGTCATCGCGCCGACGATGACTTCCTGCCCGCCCGCAAGCATTTGCTGCACCTGAACGCCGAGCAGAGTGGCCTTCGCGTCGTACTTCTTCGCGTTGGCCATGATGGTGTCGAAGCCTTTCTGCACGTCGTCGGCACTCTTCGCGCCGACGAGCACGCCGCCGGCTTCGGTCTTGTGGAGAATCTCCGGAGATACGATCTTCAGGACGACGGGAAAGCCCATGCCGGTCGCGAGCTTTGCCGCCTCGGCCGCGGACGTTGCGACACCTTCCTTGGGAACCGGGATTCCGTACGCGTCGCAAACGAGCTTGCCTTCGGGCGCGGTGAGCGACGTGCGCCCTTCGGCCTTCACCTTGTCCAGAATCCGCATGACTTCGGTCTTGTTGTTCGCCATGACTATTTCCTTCGAGCGCGACGGCGCGGGCCGCGCCACCGATCGTTACTTCCCGGATTTGCCGTTCAGATCACCTTTTCGGCGCGCAGCGCCGCGACCGCATCCCTGCCGTACCCCAGCTCGGCGAGCACTTCGTCGGTGTGCTCACCGAGGAGCGGCGACCGCGTCACTTCGGTCGGACTGTCCGACATCTTGATCGGATTGCCGACCGACAGATATTTACCGCGCGTGGGATGATCGACCTCGACCACGGTTCCCGTCTCGCGCAGAGACGGTTCCTCCGCGATCTCCTTCATGGACAGAATCGGACCACAGGGAATGTCGTGCTCGTTGAGAATGTCCATCGCCTCGAACTTGTCCTTGGTCTTGGTCCACTCCTCGATCTGTCCGAAGATCTCCATGAGGTGCGGCAGGCGCGCCTTGGGCGTCGCGTAGCGCGGATCGGTGAGCCATTCTTCCTTGCCGATGACCTTGCAAATGTCTTCCCAGACCGGCGCCTGGGTAATGAAGTAGATGTAGGCGTTGGGGTCGGTCTCCCAACCCTTGCACTTGAGAATCCACCCGGGCTGTCCGCCGCCGGACGCGTTGCCCGCGCGCGGCACCGCATCGCCAAACTTGCCGTTCGGATACTGCGGATACTCTTCCATCACGCCGGTGCGCGTGAGGCGCTGCTGATCGCGGAGCTTGACGCGGCAGAGATTGAGCACGCCGTCCTGCATCGCGGCGAGCACCTTTTGGCCCCGGCCCGTCGTATTGCGCTGATAGAGGGCGGCAACGATGCCGAGCGCCAGATGCAATCCTGTGCCGGAATCGCCGATCTGCGCGCCGGTGACCAATGGCGGACCGTCGTCGAAACCTGTTGTCGACGCCGCTCCGCCCGCGCATTGCGCGATATTCTCGTAGACCTTGCAGTCTTCGTAGGGCCCGGGGCCGAAGCCCTTGATCGAGGCGACGATCATGCGCGGATTGAGTTCCTGGATGCGCTCCCAGGTAAATCCCATGCGGTCGAGCGCGCCGGGGGCGAAATTCTCGACCAGAACGTCGCAGTGCTTCACCAGCGCTTCGATCACCTGCTTTCCCTTCCGGTGTTTGGCGTCGATGGTGATCGAGCGCTTGTTGTGATTGAGCATGGTGAAATAGAGACTGTCCACGCCGGGGATGTCGCGCAGCTGTCCACGCGTGATATCGCCCTCGCCGGCGCGCTCGATCTTGATCACGTCGGCGCCGAACCACGCGAGGAGCTGCGTGCAGGTCGGACCTGCTTGCACGTGGCTGAAATCGAGGATGCGAACGCCGTCTAGTGCCTTACCCATTACATTCCCCTATGCATTGCCGTCATTCCCGCGAAGGCCCTACTTGGACGGCGGTCGAATTGCCAAGCCGCGTTGAGCGTCGTCGAACCGACCGTAGTCTGCGCGAAGTCGCTCGACCGACGGCGCTCCAACGCTGCGTGCCATCACTGGTTCTTTTTTGCAGAGGGATTGAGACTCGTGATGCGGCCGCTTTCCGTGCCCGCCTTTTCGTCGATGACCGCGTTGATGAGCGTTGGCTTGCGGGAGCGGATCGCTTCTTGCACCGCGTTGCGCAGCTCGGCCGGCGTCGTGGCTAGCACACCCACGCCACCGAAGGCCTCCATCAGTTTTTCGTAGCGGGCACCCTTGACGAACACCAGGGGCGATGGATCGCGTCCTCCGGCAGTATTCACTTCGTCGCCGCGGTAGACGCCGTTGTTGTTCAGGATCACGACGCAGACCGGCAGGTTGTAGCGGCAGATCGTCTCGACTTCCATGCCGGAGAAACCGAAGGCGCTGTCGCCCTCGACCGCGATCACCTGCTCGCCGCTGACCACGGCCGCCGCGACGGAAAAGCCCATGCCGATGCCCATCACGCCCCACGTGCCGACGTCCAGCCGCTTGCGCGGCTTGTACATGTCCACGATGCTGCGCGTGAAGTCGAGCGCGTTCGCGCCTTCGTTGACGAGGATGGCATCCGGATTCGCCTTGACGATGTCGCGCACGACGGAAAGCGCGCTGTGGAAGTTCATCGGTACCGGGTTCTTCGCCAGCGCCTCGCCCATCTTCGCGACGTTCTTGGTCTTGCGCTCCGCGATGGCGTTCAGCCAATCCGCCGGCGGCTTGGGCCAGTTGGAGTCGATGCCCGCGAGCATGGCCGACACGCACGAACCGATGTCGCCGACCACCGGTGCGTCGATGCGGACGTTACTGTCCGCTTCCTGCGGCGAGATATCGATCTGGATGAACTTCTGGCCGCCCCATTCCTTGGTGCTGTTGCCGCCCCACGTCTTGCCCTTGCCGTGCGAAAGCAGCCAGTTCAAGCGCGCACCGATAAGCGTCACGACGTCGGCCTCGGGCAGCACGTACGAGCGCGCGGCGGCCGCGGATTGCTCGTGCGTGTCGGGCAGGAGGCCCTTGGCCATCGACATGGGCAGGTAGGGGATTCCTGTCTTCTCCACCAGCGCCTGAATCTCCGCATCGGCCTGCGCGTACGCCGCGCCCTTGCCGAGAATGATGAGCGGACGCTTGGCGCTCTTGAGCAGTTCGAGCGCGCGCTGCACGGCATCGGGCGCCGGGATCTGGCGCGGCGCCGGATCGACCACCTTGATCAGCGACTTCCTCCCTGCTTCCGCGTCGATCGTCTGCGGGAAGAGCTTGGCCGGCAGGTCGAGATAGACGCCGCCCGGACGGCCGGAAAGAGCAGCGCGGATCGCCCGCGCCACGCCCACGCCGATGTCCTCGGCGTGCAAGACTCGGAACGCGGCCTTGGCATGCGGCCTGGCGATTGCGAGTTGGTCCATCTCCTCGTAGTCGCCCTGCTGCAAGTCGACGACCTCGCGCTCGCTCGAGCCGCTGATGAGGATCATCGGGAAGCAGTTGGTGGTGGCGTTGGCGAGCGCCGTCAGTCCGTTGAGAAAGCCGGGGGCGGACACCGTGAGGCAGACGCCCGGCTTCTGCGTCATGAAGCCGGCGATGGAAGCGGCATACCCGGCGTTCTGCTCATGGCGGAAGGAGATCACGCGCATTCCTGCGGCCTGCATCCTGCGCGTGAGGTCGGTAATCGGGATGCCGGGCAGGCCGAAGATCGTGTCGATGCCGTTCAGCTTGAGGGCATCGATGACCAACTGAAAGCCGTCGGTCTCTCCTTGTGATTGGGCATTGACCTCGCCGCCACGGGTGATTTTCGGCGTAGCTACGGCGGTCGTGGTCGCGGGCTTATCCGCTTTTTTGGTAGCCGTATCGGGCATGATTGCCTCCGTTGCGCGTGAACCCGAAAAGGGCGATCGCTCCCAAAGCGCCGAACTGCTGTATTATTGGAAATACGGTATGTGGTATATCAGATAAAGTCAACCGTTGGCAAATCGGGTCAGCCAATAATGTCTCTAAGCGCTCACTCCGCTGCAAAATCACGCCATACGCCCTATTTCGGTCTGCCATGAATGCATTCGCCCCTGCGATGAGCAATGTCTCCGAGCTGCCGTCGCCGCCCGTTCTGGTGCTCAAGCCGCTCAACGCCAGCGCCAGCCTGCGCGAGCAGGCCTACGCAGCGCTCAAACAGGCGATCATCGACGCGGATATCTATGCGCATCGTGAGGAAATCCGTCTCGACGAGCGCCAGTTGAGCCAGGCGCTGGGCGTGAGCCGCACGCCGATCCGCGAGGCGATGTCGCTGCTCGAGCAGGAAGGGTTCCTGCGCACGGTGCCGCGGCGCGGCGTGTTCATCGTACGCAAGACCAAGAAGCAGATCATCGAGATGATCGAGATGTGGGCGGCGCTGGAGAGCATGGCGGCGCGACTGGCGACCGTCAACGCATCCGACGAGGACATTGCGTCGCTGCGGCACATGTTCGATGAATTCCGGAACTCGGCCCCCGCCGAGCACATCGACGAGTACTCCGAGGCCAACATCGCTTTTCACCAGGCGATCATCCGTCTCTCCGGCTCGCATCTGATGGGCAAGACCATCGACAACCTATTCATCCATGTCCGCGCCATTCGGCGGATGACGATTTCGCAGCACGATCGCGCCGCCCGCTCGATCGCCGATCACATGCAGATCATCGAAGCTCTCGAGCGCCGCGACACGCAGCAGGCCGAGCGCCTCGTGCGCGAGCATTCGCTCAATCTCGCCGCATACGTCGACAAGCATTGCGACTTCCTCGACTGACGCTTATGGCGCGACCGATGCAAGCTGCGCGCGAGCCGCATCCGGCGGTCGGAATCACGGACTTCCTCCCCTTCGAGCTGCGATGGCCCAGGAATCGGTAATCGACACTTCGCGGCTCGGCCGCAAGCGCGCCGCGAGAAGCGTCCCCAAGGGTCGCCAAGTCGACGCGCGGGTGCTCGCCGAAGTGCAGGCCTTGCTGGCCGATTCGCCGCGGCGGCGCGACCTGTTGATCGAGTTCCTGCACCGCATCCAGGATGCGCACGGTTGCATCGCCGCAGCGCACATCGTCGCGCTCGCGCAGGAACTGCGACTCGCCATGACGGAGGTGTACGAGGTCGCGACTTTTTACCACCACTTTGACGTTGTCACGGACGGACAAGCGACACCGCCTCCGATCACCGTGCGCGTCTGCGAGACGCTTTCCTGCCAGATGGCCGGTGCCGATGCGCTTAGGGCCGAGCTGGCGCCGCTCGAGGGTCGCAAGCTGCGCGTCATCGGCGCGCCGTGCATCGGACGCTGCGAGCACGCTCCCGCCGCAGTCGTCGGCCGCAACCCGATCGATCGCGCGTCGACGCCGAAGATTATCGCGGCGGTCGAGGCAGGCCGCGTCGAAGCCGAGCCGCCTGCGTACATCGACTTCGCCGCGTATCGCCGCTCTGGCGGCTATCGGACGTTACACGCCTGCGTGGCTGGCGAGCGGACGGTCGATGCGGTCCTGGCCGAGCTCGAGAATTCCGCCTTGCGCGGCTTGGGCGGTGCCGGCTTTCCCGCGGGACGCAAATGGCGCATCGTGCGCGCGGAAGCCGCGCCGCGGCTCATGGCGGTCAACATCGACGAAGGCGAGCCGGGCACCTTCAAGGATCGCTATTACCTCGAGCGCGATCCGCACCGCTTCCTCGAAGGCATGCTGATCGCCGCCTGGGCCGTGGGCATCGAGGCGATCTATATCTACCTGCGCGATGAGTATGCGGGGTGCCGCGCGGTCCTCACGCGGGAGCTCGACGCGCTCGCGGCCGATCCTCCGTGCCCTTTGCCCAAAATCGAGCTCCGCCGCGGCGCGGGCGCGTACATCTGCGGCGAAGAGTCGGCGATGATCGAATCGATCGAGGGCAAGCGCGGCATGCCCCGCCTGCGGCCGCCCTACGTGGCGCAGGTCGGGCTCTTCGGACGTCCCACGCTCGAGCACAACATGGAGACGCTGTACTGGGTGCGCGACATCCTGGAGAAGGGTGCCGACTGGTTCGCGAACCAGGGCCGGCACGGACGCAAGGGCCCGCGCTCGTTCTCCGTTTCCGGACGCGTCGCAAAACCCGGCGTCCACCTCGCACCGGCGGGCATCACCGTACGGGAGCTGATCGCCGAATATTGCGGCGGCATGCTGCCGGGTCATGAGTTCTACGCGTACCTGCCCGGCGGGGCGTCGGGCGGCATTCTCCCTGCCCGCTTGGGCGACATTCCGCTCGACTTCGATACTCTGCAGCCTTATGGTTGCTTTATCGGCTCGGCGGCGGTGATCGTTCTCTCGCAGCACGATCGGGCCCGCGATGCCGCGCTCAACCTCATGCGCTTTTTCGCCGACGAGTCTTGCGGACAATGCACGCCGTGTCGGGTCGGCACCGAAAAAGCCGTCGGCTTGATGGCGCGCGAGCGCTGGGACGAAGCCTTGCTCAAGGATTTGTCGCAGGCGATGGCCGATGCGTCGATCTGCGGCCTCGGCCAGGCCGCGCCGAATCCGATCGCCTGTGTGTTCAAGTATTTTCCGCAGGAGCTCGAGGATTGAGAGGCCGAGCATGAACGCACCCCTGGCGCACGCACTCGAGCAGGAGCGCATCGTCTTCAAGCTCAACGGGACAGAGATCGACGCGTCCGCGGACGAGACGATCATCCAGGCCGCCGATCGCCTCGGCGTCGCGATTCCCCGACTCTGCTACAAGCCCGGCATGCGCCCGGACGGCAACTGCCGCGCTTGCATGGTCGAGATCAAGGGCGAGCGCTTGCTGGCGCCTGCCTGTTGCCGTCGTCCCAGCGCGGGGATGGAGGTGGCCAGCGACAGCGCGCGCGCCGTGCACTCGCAGAAGATGATCGTCGAAATGCTCGCGGGCGACATGCCGGCCAAGGCCTATCGGACCGACTCCGAGCTTGCGTACTGGCAGCGCGCCCTCGGCGTGGGCAAGCCACGCTTCGCTGCCCGTGCACAACCGGCGCCCGATCTGTCGCATCCAGCGATGGCGGTTAATCTCGACGCGTGCATCCAGTGCACGCGCTGTGTGCGCGCCTGCCGCGAAGAGCAGGTCAACGACGTCATCGGCTATGCGTTCCGCGGCGCGCATTCGCAGATCGTTTTCGACCTTGGTGACCCGATGGGCGAATCGACCTGTGTGGCCTGCGGAGAGTGCGTGCAGGCCTGCCCGACCGGCGCTCTGGCGCCCGCTCACGACGCGTACCTCGTCCCGGCCGATCGCCAGGTGGCGTCGGTTTGCCCCTACTGCGGCGTCGGCTGCCAGCTCACCTATCACGTCAAGGACAACCGCATCGTGCGGGTCGAAGGCCGCGACGGACCGGCCAATCACGAACGGCTTTGCGTCAAGGGACGCTTCGGCTTCGATTATGCGCATCATCCTCAGCGCCTGACCAAGCCGCTGATCCGCAAGCCCGGGATACGCAAGTCGGCGGACTTCACGATGGATCCCGCCGATCCGCTGTCGGTCTTCCGCGAAGCGAGCTGGGACGAGGCGTTAGCGCTCGCCGGCGGTGCGTTGAAGCGCATCCGCGACAAGCACGGCGCACACGCCCTTGCGGGCTTCGGCTCCGCCAAAGGGTCCAACGAAGAGGCCTATCTTTTCCAGAAGCTCGTGCGCACCGGTTTCGGCTCGAACAACGTCGATCACTGCACGCGGCTCTGCCACGCGTCTTCCGTCGCCGCGCTGCTCGAGGGCATCGGCTCGGGCGCGGTGTCCAATCCGGTGATGGACGTGATGGACGCCGAGGTCGTGCTGCTGATCGGCGCCAATCCGGTCGTCAATCATCCCGTCGCCGCGACCTGGATGAAGAACGCGGTCAAGCATGGCACCAAGTTGATCCTGGCCGAGCCGCGGCGCTCGGAGCTCGCGCGGCACGCAGCTTACTTTCTCCAGCTCAAGCCGGATACCGACGTGGCGCTGCTCAACGCGATGCTGCACACGATCGTCGAAGAGGGCTTGGTCGACAGCGCGTTTGTGAACAGCCGCACCAGCGGCTTTGATGCGATCAGGAAGAACGTCGAAGGCTATAGCCCCGAAGCGATGGCCGCGGTATGCGGCATTCCGGCGGCGACGATCCGCGAGGTGGCGCGCCTGTACGCCAAGTCGCGCGCGTCGATGATCCTGTG
>WNGA01017544.1_pt1 | contig 13684 bp, 12 predicted proteins | sample 5400061 | NCBI WGS metagenome assembly WNGA01 (sample SAMN13153366, study PRJNA577476) | soil metagenome | isolation source: 100 cm soil or saprolite under grassland replicate 2 | place: USA:California | collected 2016-06-15 | reverse complement strand
CTCATGTCGGCCTTGGGAAAGCACTGGGTCCGTGTGAAATGGTGCAGCCTGTGGCCGCGCAAAAAGGGCTGTGCTCAAGAATGCGTAAGAGATAACTGGCCATCACCAAGCGATGAGCCAAGAGTTTGGGCCAATCGGAGCAAGCCAAGCTAAGCTGACGGTTAGACCGTTTCCGTCATCAAATTCAAATCATTTTTTAGTGACATCCCGTCCTCGGCGTGTAATTAATTTATTACGCGTCATCGCGTCACGAACATTGCAAACAGAACTGAAATTCAGACGGCCGTCTGCGCTCCGATCTGAAACGCACGTTATTCCCGCACTAAAACGTCGCCGAGGGATTCCCGGCGATAAAGGTGCTGAATCGTTTCCGCCAAGAGCGAACCTAATGACGAAACCTGAAGCGGCACGGGAAATCGTTCGGGCGCCGGTACGCTGTCCGAAACATAGATTTTTTCGATTGGCAGTTTGCCGAGCCGTTCCGCGGCCGGGCCAACAAGCAAGGCGTGGCTTGCCAATACCTTCACGCCGGAGGGCGAGCAGCCGGCGTCGAGCAAAGATTTTATCGACTTTTCAATCGTTCCACCGGTGCTGATTATGTCGTCGACCACAAGCACTTCTTTCCCGCGAACATCGCCCACGATGCGCTGGACGCTCACCTCGGCACCACTGATTCGGCTCTTATGAACAATCGCCACGGACAAGTCTAAAAGCTTGGCATAGCGTTCTGCCATCTTGACGGCGCCAAGATCCGGTGAGACGATGACAGCATCTTTGTCGACCGACGGCCGCACCGCCTCAGCCAGTATTGAAACCGCACTTACATGCTCTACCGGAATCGTGAACGCGCTTTCGACGGCATGACCGTGAAAATCCACGACCACGACGCGCTCTAGACCACTGGCGATAATCAGGTCAGCGACCAACCGGGTGCTGACCGGCTCACGGCCGCGAGACCGCCGATCCTGCCGAGCATAGCCAAAATAGGGAATAACAGCTGTTAAGTGAGTCGCTCCAGCGCGGCGGCAGGCATCGGCCAAGAGAAAGAGTTCAAAGAGGTGCTCATCTACCGGAGGAGAGGTCGATTGAATAAGATAAACGTCGCTACCCCGCACGCTTTCTTGAATTTCCACGTGTAATTCACCATCGGGGAAACGCTCCAAGATTCGCTGGATAAGCTCTATCCTTAAGCTTTTCGCAATTTTTTCCGCGAGACCACAGTTAGAAGAACCCGATAAGATCTTAAGGCTCATCGTGCCTCTTTCCGGATGCGCTCACATCGTAGCCAGCAGGTTCTTACTTCTGCTTGTCTCGATTCTGTTGCACCGGGAACCTTGCAAGAGGCGGCGCGATTGGCGACGGAATGGTTCAATCGGTATCTCGGTCGCAGTCGCGTCGAAGAAGCCACCGCAGACTAAGATCCCGCGCCGCTTCCTCATAGATCGTGCTCCCTACGCCGGCCACAATGCCTGGGGATCCTCATCAGCATCTCTCTGATCTCGTCACAATGCTTGTGTTCTTCTTCGTCGATTCGTTGAAGGAGCTCCACGATCTCGGGGTAATCGGATGCAATGGTCAGCATGTCCGTTTCCAGCTCCGCAGAACATTGCCGCTCTACCTCCAGATCATCGAGCAAATATTGCCAACTATTTCTTTCCGTCGAGGAAATCGTCAGCTCCGGTGGCAGCGAACCCGCAATTTCGTTTATCTTTTTGGCAATCCAATCGCCGTGCCTTGATTCATCCGCCGCAATGCGGAGGAGCGCTTCTCGAAACTGCGGATACTGCATCTTCTGAGCATGTTGAGTAAACCGCGCGGCACGTTTTCTTTCATCGGCGTAGCGAGAGCGCAAAATGCTCAGGACCCTATAATACCCTTTCGCGGAGGCGCCAAACCAACGACGCCACCATTCGGACAAATTGCTCTTGATTGACATAAAACCTTCCCCGTTACGCACAACGATACGCAAAGATCAAACCACCGGGGGGCGCGAAATAGTCTCGTAGTCACGACGTCTTTCTGTGCCAGGTAAAAATCGATTTTGCAGATTTGAAAAAACCCAGCTTAATATTTTCAAAGCTGGTAATACTCGATGCGTCCTTTCACTTTGGCGACGAGATAAACCAGCCTTTTCCCACCGACGCTCTTCAACCTACGGGGCACTGAAATTGCGTCGTCTCGAATTCAGGAGCCATTTGAAATGATTGAGGAAGAGGCCAACAATCGGCTTCATCAAGCTCCGGCACCCTCGCCGTTTTCGAAAACTGCCGTCAAAGTCCTGCGACAGCGCTATATTCGGAGAGACGACTCTGGCACCTCCGTGGAAGACATCGATGGGATGCTGGCACGCGTGGCGCGCGCCATAGCAGCACGTAAAGGTAGCGCTGAGCGTGTACGGATCTCAACCTTTCCGCTGCACGCATCGAGGATCTGACCCAGAGCCTCAAGCGATCGGCTGATCGCGTGGTCGCCCTTGAACAGCGTTTATCCGAAATGCCCAAAGCTAAACGGGCCGAGCTTCTTGATCAGATTCGAGAGATCGAGCAAAAAGTCGGCATCACGGCGAATCAGATGAAAGATCACGCTCGGCGCATCCGTGAAAGCGAAACGCTCCTCAGCAAAACGAAGAAGGAGTTTATCGAAGCCAATTTACGCCTCGTGGTGAGCATCGCCAAAAAGCATGTTAATCGTAGCCTTACTTTTCTCGATCTGATCCAGGAAGGTAATCTTGGCCTCATGCGGGCGGTTGACAAATTCGATTATCGTTTGGGCTATCGCTTTTCCACCTACGGAACTTGGTGGATCCGCCAGCATATTTCCCGCGGCCTGATCGACACCGGCCGGATGATTCGCATCCCCGTCCATCGGGTGGAGTCACGAAACAAGATCATTCAATGCGCTCACCGCATGCAACGAGAGCTTGGCCGAGACCCTCGCCCTGAGGAGCTCGCCAAGGAGATGGGCTATACGGTTCCAGAACTGCTCAAGCTCATCCAGACTCAGGGAGAACCGGTGTCCCTGCAAACTCCCGTTTGGGAGGATGGCAATGAGCTGGGAGATTTCGTCGAGGATCGTATTGGTCCCAGACCCGAGAATCATGCACTGGAAGCGACGCTTCGTAGCGAGGTCAGAAAGGCGCTGGCGATACTAACTAACTCCGCGACAGGAGCAGGTGCTCCGTATGCATTTTGGCATCGATGAAAAACGCGACTATACCATCGAGGAAGTTGGGGAAAAATTTGCGGTCACACGCGAACGCATTCGCCAGATCGAGCAGAGGTCGTTACAGATACTTAGAAACCCCAGTCGCCGAAAACCGCTCACGCCGGCCGCTTCGGCGGTGGCCGCGGGTGCATCTTTGAACTGAACGTTTACCTGTGCCCACATTACGGCATATGTGCGGGAAGCTCACGACCTACCCGATTTGGAGCATACCAGAAATTTAGGGACATCCGAGATTATAACGCTCATTTCCTGACAGACAGCGGCGATCTGCTGGAGACGCCCGAGTCCGGTACTGCTTGCCGCCATGGCCGGGGCGGTTGCCAAGAAACAGCCTCTGCCTGAGTACATCGAAGCCTGGCGCGCCCGCTCGCACAAGAGGCGGACAATCTTTTAAGACCGACTTTCTCCGAATACTTGCTTGCATAACGTTTAACATCTGGGTCGGGCGAGAGCCCGCAAAATTTGCCTAAGACAATTGAGTTGCCACACAATCATCTAAGGCGCGGCCGAGTTTGGACTCTCGTGGCGGCCCTTTTGTTCCTTGGAAGCGCCTTCGTGCTCGGACCAGAACCGAGCGATATCCATGCAGCGACAGAACCATACGCCCCGGTGGCCTTTGGCGTATTCGAGAAACTTTTCGAAGACCTTCGCCAGTCCCGGCCGGCCGCCGGTGAAGTTATGCATCGCGTAGCGAAACTTCATCGGGTGGCACGCGCTCTCTTCGTAGTGGGCGTCGAATTCATCCTTCAGCTGTTGCAAGGCGCCGGAAAGACCCAAGGGTAAAAGATCGTTGTCGGTGTAAGCGGGCCTGACATAACCGACGGAGACGACCTTTTTACCGTTCACGTTGATGAGGTACGGCACGTCCGAGTCGCAGTAGTCCCCGTTCCACTGGAACCCGAGAGAGGCACAGATCTCCAGAGTGTAGGGACTCGGACGCGGTCCCGGCGACATGTAACCTAAGGGGCGAGTCCCGGTCGCTTTTTTCGATGGCCTCTATGGATCGAGCGATCGCCTCCCGCTCTTCCTCCGCATCGGCGTAGTCGAACGGGTGCTTGCTTTGATCCCAGTGATGGCAAGCCACTTCATGACCCCGCCTCGTCGCTTCTTTGAGCGTTGCGGGAAAAAGCTCCGCCATAAGCCCGCTGGTGAGCACGGTGGCCTTAACGTGGAACCGATCCAGGACATCCAACAACCTGCAAAAGCCGAAATTCGCTCCGTATTCACGCGCCCCGAGGGCTAGGAAATCGAGATAGGAGCTGCCGGGGGTCATGGCTCGCTTCTGGATCGTGTCTGATCGCGGCGCGGATTCCCACTCGTGCATGATGTTGATGGTGACGGCGATCCGGTTCCCGTCCGGCCATTGGGTAAACCAAACCGGCCGCTCCGGCGATCGTGGCCGGTAATTCCAATGGTAGCGCTGAGGGAGATCCGTGGGCATCATGGTCTGTCTCCTTATCCATTATCCATTGAAATCGCTTTCGGGCTTAGCGCCCAAGAGCAAAAACAGAATCCGCTGATCTATTCTTTGTGGCAAAGGTCGGGCCAATCGCGGAAAACGATTTGCCCGCGAATATGATTTTTTCTACGAAACGGCAGGAGCGGGGTATTTCGATCGCCAGAAAACCACGATCAAAGAAGAATAAGCCGGGAGAATGATCGAAAACCAAAAGGGCTCCCTTTCTTTCGGGAGCCCTCATACGGCGTCCATGCGCCGAAACCGTTTTTTTGTTTTCTCCTTCTCGGCAGCTGATAGTGCACCGTTCGAAGAAGTGGGTGCGAAGTGGGTTCTGTTCTTCGCCGCGCATAGAAGCAGACGGACTGTTCCGCATGTTGTGGCACATAGCCGTTCCGAACGTGGTGACACTTACCCGTTAAGGCGTAACACCCAGCAACCCGTACCCGCGAAGCACCGCTTTCCCACGGCGGGATTTCCGCCTTCTTAGCCAGGTGGAGTTTCCTCTTTCATACGTTGCACCTCCTAGACGGTGGGAGAGCAACGACTATGCCAACAAACAAAGATGATTTGGCGGCAGATTTTTCTACTTTGAAGTCTAGTTCCGGCCATCGCCATATTAGTTTTAGGAAATTCACCTGCGGAATTTCTAAGAACTCGGAATGAAATGATAGGGAACATTCCAAAGATTTCGTCTCCTCAAAGCATCACGCCGGGTGCGGCAGCCGGCTCGGTGGGGGAGCAATTCCGGGGACCCTATACAGCAATCGACAAGTCGCATGAGACAGATGTAAACTCGGGCGCTCTTAGCACTTGACCTCCATAGGAAGTCCGTCGTTCCAATCGCTTTGCTCCGTTCACCACAGGGCCGGTCCGTTCCAGCCGTTCCAAACGTTCAACCGCTTTGCTCCGTTCAAAATTTTGAATCCCAAAAACTGGGAAAGGGGGGCCACGTTTCGGAAATTCTTGAAATGTCGAAATGAGCAGCAACTTGTTAAATGAAGAGCGATTGCGAGATTAGTTAAAGTCACACGGCAGAGCCGCACCCCCGCCAGACACTTCTATACAAGATGATGACAGACAAGAACACCTCGATCTGTTATCTCAATCGGCTTCGAAACACGCGCTTGATCTCCTAGCCTGCTGTCTCACGAGCAATCACGCTCACTTTGTGGTGGTGCCCCGTCAGGAGAGATCGCTGGCGCGCACGTTCGCGAAGCGCATCGCAGATACACGCGGATGGTCAATTTCCGTGAAGGTTGGCGGGATCATCTGTGGCAGGAGCGCTTCCATTCTTATCCGATGGACGAACGTCATTTGCTTGCCGCCGTTCGATATGTGGAGATGAATCCGGTTGACGCGGGATTGGTGGAGAGAGCGGAGGACTGGGAGTGGTCGAGTGCGCGCTATCATTTAGGGATCAGCACTGCCGATCGGATTGTTCGAGAGCAGAGGCTCTTTGGATTAGTGAATGACTGGCGAAAGTATCTGCTGGATGCTAATGGCCATGACAATACCAACTATGAACTGCATTTGCGCACGGGACGGCCTTTAGGAGCCGCTGATTTTCTCGATCAGTTGGAACAGTTAATCGGCACGAGTCTGCGGCGCAAGAGGGGCGGCTGGCAGAAACGTAGGAAAAGAAAACGGAGCGTACTGTCGCCGAAATTCTCCCCCACTCAGCGCTGGATCGTGGAAACGTATTCAGCGATCGCCTTAACCCTCGCGGCTGAAGTAGTTGCCGGTTCTTTTTGCGACGAGGCTTCCTTTTCGAAAATTTCTCCCCACACGGGCATTTTTGATTCCCCATGCGCACCTATTCGCGTCTTGCCGTCGATCGTGGCGATCACTTTATCCAAAGGAAAGACTCCATTGTTCCTTTTTTTAAGTTGGGTTAAGTCTGCTGGTTTGACCTTTAAAGAGCGGCTAACCGTTCCGTCCCCCTTTCCTTCCACGCCGTGGCACGAAGCGCAGTAGCGCAGATAGTAGGCGCGACCTTGATCTCCTTCAGCTGCCCACGACATCGGCCGAACCATCCCCATACCCAACACAATCGCTGATGCTGTGATTGCGAGTTTGGTTATCATGAGTGTCTCCTTTGTGTCATGTTTGCTACGCACACTCATTCTCGGCCAAGAATCGTCCGCCAGGATCGCTAAACATTTCGTATGCCGAAGTGATTTCGTCCGTGCTGATTCCTTCTTTGGTGAGACACGAAAACTTCGCGATTCGTGGTTTCTTGAGTTCCGCCACTTTTTTCTCAAGGTAACCATCCCCATCGTCTCGCATTGCCGCGGTGATCTTCTCGCCGTGGATCGCGTAGTAAGCCTACCCGTAACGCTGTATGGAGCGTTATAACCGCGGAACAAAACAACGGCAAGAGGATGAAAAGGGGGGCAGCCTACGCCGGCCAAAGATTTCTGAAATTCTTAGATCGCTGAAAAATTGCGGTTCATCCTTGGACAACGCTCAGAGCCCGCCCTGAGTTGATGAGAGGGACGCGAGGAGGAGCGATTGAGCTTATTATAGAATTTTCCGTTCTGCTGAGCCTGACGAAGCATGAGGCTCTCCAAACACGCCGGCGCTGTAAGGCGCCTTACATCCGTTCCCAGGACTGAAGCATCAGCATGTAGTTGGCGCGCTCGTATATCTGTGGGTTGGGAATCCGCTCCTGGCTCATGTTGCCGCGCATCTCGTTGAGTGAGGACCATTCGTTTTCTTCCATCCATGCTTCAAGGTCGGCGCGAACTTTCCTGAGGTGGCCGGGGCCGTTCTGCAGCAGCGCCGACACCATCTGCGTGATGTGCGCCCCCGCCATCGTGGACTTCACTACGTCCAGGGCAGTGTGAACCCCGCCGGTAACCGCGAGTGAGGCCTTGACCCGTCCCGCAAGCGCGGCGATTCCGCGCAAACGCAACGGCAGCTCGGAAGAGTCCGAAAGTTGCAAAGTGCGCAATACGTTCAGCTCCTGCACGTCGATATCGGGATCGTAGTAGCGGTTGAACAGCACCAGCCCATCGGCGCCGGCGCGGTCAAGCTGGCGCGCGAAGTGGGCGAAGGCGGTGAAGAACGGCGAAAGTTTCACAGCCAGCGGAATTTTCAATCCATGTTTCACTTCGCGAACCATCTCGAGGGTCTGGCGCTCGACCTCGCTTCCGCTCGTCTCAAAGTCGGTCGGAGCGTGGTAGACGTTCAGCTCCAGAGCGTCCGCTCCGGCTTGCTCGATCAGGCGCGCGTAGGAGAGCCAGCCGCCTGGAGTCATGCCGTTAAGCGAGCCGATAACCGGGGTCCGCGCCGTTTGCTTCACGCGCTGCACGTGATTGAGGTACTCGTCCGGCCCGAGCACAAAGGAGTCGGGACTCGGAAAGAAAGTTACGGCCTCGGCGAAAGCATCGTCGTGACTGTTCCAGTGATCATGGGTCGCTTCCGCTTCGCGCGTGATCTGCTCCTCGAAAAGCGAGCGTAAAACGATCGCAGCGGCGCCCGCGTCCTCGAGCTGCTTGACGGTGTCGAGATCGTCGCTCAGCGGTGACGCGCCCGGGACTAGGGGGTGCGGCAGCCTGATGCCGAGATAATTTGTGCTGAGATCCATGCGATCCTCCTACTTTGCCGGCTTCGAGACTTCGATGTCTGCGTCCTTGGCTTCGACCTGTGGCACCGTGATGCCAGCGAGTTGCTCGTAGATCGCGTAGCGCTTCTGCGCGGCCTCGTGAGCCTCTTTGAGAAAATGCTTGAAGCGCGCGGGGTCTGTGCGCTCGACCACGCGGAAGCGCGCCTCGTTGCGCATGTAGTCGGCGACGCGCGCTTTCGGCGGACCATAGTCGAGATGGAGCGGCGGTTCGCCCTTCGCCAGGCGGCGCGGATCGAAACGGTATAGCGGCCATACGCCGGAATCCACCGCCAGCTTCTGCTGTGACATGCCGTGAGCCATATCGTAGCCATGGGCGATGCAATGGCTGTAGGCGATGATGAGCGAAGGCCCGGGATAGGCTTCGGCCTCGAGAAATGCCTGCACCGTTTGCGGCATTCTTGCCCCCATGGCGACGCGGGCGACGTACACATGCCCATAGCTGTTTGCCAGCAGTCCCAAATCTTTCTTTGCCGTGCTCTTTCCCGCTGAGGCGAATTTTGCCACCGCGCCAAGCGGGGTCGCTTTGGATTGCTGGCCGCCGGTGTTGGAATAGACTTCGGTGTCGAGGACCAGCACGTTGACGTTGCGGTCGCTCGCGAGCACGTGATCGAGGCCGCCGTAACCGATGTCGTAGGCCCAGCCGTCGCCGCCCAGCAGCCAGATACTTTTCCTGACGAGATAATCGGACAGTACTTCCAGTCGCCGCGCCTCAGGCGCGTCCATTGCGGCCAGCTTCCGGCGCAGCGCCTTCACGCGTTCGCGCTGTGCCGCGATCCCAGACTCACTCGTTTGGTCGGCTGCAAGCAGCTCCTTTACCAGGGTGTCGCCCAGTTCCATCCCGAGCCGCTCGACCAGTGCACGAGCGGCGGCCATGTGACTATCGACTCCCAGGCGAAAGCCGAAGCCGAATTCGGCGTTGTCTTCGAACAGCGAGTTGGACCAGGCCGGACCGCGTCCGTCGCGATTCGTTGTGTACGGAGTGGTGGGCAGGTTGCCTCCGTAGATCGACGTGCAGCCAGTGGCGTTGGCGATCAGCAGCCGATCGCCAAAAAGCTGGGTGAGCAACTTAATGTAGGGCGTTTCGCCACAGCCGGCGCACGCACCCGAGTATTCGAAGAGGGGCTCGAGAAACTGCGAGCCCTTGTGATCAAGCCGCGTCACCTCGCTGCGTTCGGTTTCCGGCAAGTTCAAGAAGAAAGCGTAATTTTCGCGTTCGGCTTCGCGCAGCGGCGGCATCGGCTGCATATCGATCGCTTTATGCCGCGGGTTGGTCCGGTCCTTGGCCGGGCAGACATTGACGCACAAATTACAGCCCGTACAGTCCTCGGGCGCGACCTGGATCGTATAATCTTTGTTCTTGAAATCGAGACCTTTATAGGGCGTCGACTTGAATGTTGCAGGAGCACCTTCACGCTCGGTGGGGTCGTAAACCTTGGCGCGGATCGCAGCGTGAGGACAAACCAGCGCACACATGTTGCACTGGATGCAGATGGTCGTGTCCCAGACCGGAATCTCGAGAGCGATGGCGCGCTTCTCCCATTTGCCGGTGGCCACGGGCCATGTGCCGTCGACAGGGAAGGCGCTCACCGGCAGCAGATCTCCTTTGCCCGCCATCATCACTGCCGTGACCTTTTGCACGAAATCGGGCGCCCTTTCGGAGACCAGCGGCGGCCGATTACGGCTGGCGCTCACGGCGTCGGGCAGCGAGATCTCGTGCAGACGCGCGAGGGTCTGATCGACCGCCTCAAAGTTCCGGCGTACCGTGTCCGCGCCCATCTTGCCGTAGGTCTTCTCGATCGCCTTCTTGATCTTGGCGATCGCCTCTTCGCGCGGTAGTACACCCGAGATCGCAAAATAGCAGGTTTGCATGATCGTGTTGATGCGGTTGCCCATGCCGGTTTCCTTGGCCACCGCGTACGCGTCGATGGCGAAGAAGCGGATTTTTTTCTCGATCATCTGCTGTTGCAGCTCGCGTGGCAGGCGCTCCCACACGCCGAGCGGGGCTCCCGGAACATTCAACAGGAACGCCGCGGCCGCAGCGGCGTGCTCGAGCATGTCGATCTTGTCGACGAAATCGAACTGATGGCAGGCGACGAAGTTGGCGTTGGTGATCAGGTACGCCGAGCGGATCGGGCGCGGGCTGGCACGCAAGTGCGAGATCGTGATCGCGCCCGATTTTTTAGAGTCGTAAACAAAATAGCCCTGGATGTAGCGGTCGGTTTCCTCGCCGATGATTTTGATCGAGTTCTTGTTCGCTCCCACCGTGCCGTCGGCGCCGAGTCCGTAAAAGAGTGCGGTGTCGACATCGTCGGCCTCAGTGCGCAGCGCCGGATCCCAATTGAGCGAGGTGTGCGTGACGTCGTCGACAATCCCAATCGTGAAGTGGTTGCGCGGCCGTTCTTTCGCAAGCTCGTCGAAGATTGCCTTAACCATGGCCGGCGTGAATTCCTTCGACGACAGGCCATAACGGCCTGCGAGCACGCGCATTTCGGAGGCCAAGGATAGCTTGCTGTCGGCGCGCGCCTCGGTGAGCGCAGACACGACGTCAAGATAAAGCGGATCGCCTACAGCCCCGGGCTCCTTCGTTCGATCGAGGACGGCGATGGAGCGGGTGGTGGACGGCAGCGCCGCGAGCAGCGCCGCCCCGGAGAACGGCCGGAACAACCTGACCTTGATGACGCCAACTTTCTCTCCCTGCTCGGTGAGGTACTGCACGGTCTCGTCGACCGTTTCGGCCCCAGAGCCCATGATCACGATCAGGCGCTCCGCTCGTGGGTCTCCAACGTAATCAAACAGACGGTAGCGCCGACCCGCCAAGGCAGCGAGCCGCTCCATCATGTTCTCCACGATCGCCGGGCAGGCGTCATAGAAGCGGTTGGCGGACTCACGGGCCTGGAAGAACACGTCGGGGTTCTGCGCGGTGCCGCGCAGGACAGGCCGATCCGGCGTCAATGCATGCTGCCGGTGCTGGTGTATTTTGTCTTCCGGGATCAGGAGTCGGAGGTCCTCATCCTTCAGCTCCTCGATCTTCGCGATCTCATGGGAAGTGCGAAAGCCGTCAAAGAAATGCAGGAATGGAATTCTCGACTCCAGTGTGGCGGCGTGTGCGATCGCCGCGAAGTCGTGGGCTTCCTGCACTGAGCCGGAGCAGAGCAGGGCGAAGCCGGTTTGGCGGCAAGCCATTACGTCGGAGTGGTCGCCGAAAATCGAGAGCGCATGAGTGGCTACGCTGCGCGCTGCCACATGCATTGTGAACGGCGTCAGCTCCCCCGCGATCTTGTACATGTTGGGCATCATCAAGAGTAGTCCCTGGGAGGCCGTGAAAGTCGTGGCGAGGGCACCAGCCTGGAGGGCGCCATGCACCGCGCCTGCAGCGCCGGCTTCGGACTGCATCTCGACCACGTCCGGGATGTTACCCCAGAGGTTTTTCCTTCCCTCATTAGACCATTGATCAGCGAACTCGCCCATGGGCGAGCTGGGAGTAATCGGATAGATGGCGATCACCTCGCTGACGCGGTGTGCGACCGATGCCGCCGCCTCGTTGCCATCGACCGTCACTTTGCGCCGCGTGGAATCGTGTTGACCGACCGTTCTTTCCATAACTGTGCATACTCCTCTATTTGGTTATTGTTACATACTTCCACCTCTGGCAAACTCGTTCAGTAATGAAGTGCGTTTTGAGCGGGGTGTAGCTATTTCTATCATTTCTTCACGGGTGTTTCGACGGTGGAAATTTCAGCAACTCCATAGCATGCACCAACGTGCGCTTTGGGCTGTTTGATATAGCAGAGGCGGGGCACCACTGGTGTCACACACCACTGGTGTCAGATGATATGAAAGAGGGACCAACTCTGAGTAGCATGGGAGAAGTAGAAACCATCTACATAGGAGGTTGGGACCATGACGTACATAGGATTGGATCATCACAAGAAGTGGAGGCAGGCTGCTGCTATCGACGAGCAGGGAAAAATTATTCGGGAGATGCGAGTCCTCAACGACAGCAATTCTTTGAAAGGATTTCTCAAGGGGTTGGCCAAGCCGTGGAAAGGAGTGGTGGAAGCCGGGCTCACGTGGGGTTGGATCTACGACACGTTGACAGGACTTGGAGTGAAGATGGTCGTGGCCAATCCGCGCAATAGAGCCATCGCAGAGGCAAAGATCAAGACGGATAAGATCGCTGCGCGGATGCTGCCTTCCGTCTCGATCTCACAAACGCGATGTTTTTTGCGACACCTTGGCTAACCATTGGTTAGTGCAGAAGTTCAAGTAAGGAAACTTTAAAAAAATGGCGCACACAGCGACTTTGAACTGTTTTCCAAAACGCACCTCATAAACTGAAGTGCTGAAAATTATCCCCTTTACACCGGCTTTTTGTCACAATTGAGCTTGTCCGATGATCGTGTGTGTCGCGTAAATTCTGGCGCATGCAACGCGCCATCATTTTTGCGCTACTGTTATTCTTTCCTGGTGTCCTTCACGCTCGGGTGATCAGGTGGGAAGGGAAACCTATTTCAGTCTCCATTTCTACTGAGCGACTTACCCGGATAGAGTTCTCCGAAAACTTACGATCGGTCTTCCTCAGCCGGTCCGATATCGCTGTAGAACGGGAAGAGAAGTCACTCTATGTCCGAGCCCTGGCGCCGGACGTAGATGACGCTCTTTTTGTGGTCGGAGAAAGCGGGACAACGTACGCGTTGAATCTCTCTGTTTCTGACAACCCCGATCAAACCGTTGTCATCTCATCTATCAGTAAATCCCTTCTGGATCAGGCGGAGCAAGCTAAGCAAGTGCCCGCTTTGGATCTCATGCGCTCGATGATGCGCGGTCTGCCGGTGGATGGATACGAAATCATCAAGGCAACTCGCAAAGAAATTTATCGCGACGCCTCTTTCTCCATGAAGCTCATCGATGTTTACCGTTCTCCCGTGCTGCATGGCTAATGTCATTGAAGTCGAAAACCTTGCTGAGTTTCCGGTGCTCGTAAGAGTTCAGGAGATTGATTTTGCTGGCATGGTCGGCATTTCCGCTGGTGACGAATATTTAAAGCCTCGTCCAAAAAACCCAGCGAAGCAGTCCAAGAGAAATTTCGAACTCGCCTTTACATTGTCGCTGTGCCAACAACGAGCCCTCATTAAGGAGTAGTCACCGTGTCGTTTTGGAAGAGCTTAAATCGAAACCGTGGTTTCCCTGGGCAGTCGGCACTGGCGTGATTCTGTGGCGTAGTAATTGGGGCCCGGCCTTTGTTTCTGGACTATCCTTAAAGGGTGACCCAAGCGAAGAAGCTGCTTGGCCGATTCGATTTCCGATGACTAGACGCCCGAGATTTGGGTGTAGAGAAGATGGCGTTAGGTTCGGTCTTTCGTCGGGGCTGT
>WNGA01008877.1_pt1 | contig 13686 bp, 15 predicted proteins | sample 5400061 | NCBI WGS metagenome assembly WNGA01 (sample SAMN13153366, study PRJNA577476) | soil metagenome | isolation source: 100 cm soil or saprolite under grassland replicate 2 | place: USA:California | collected 2016-06-15 | reverse complement strand
TTCGAGTATTTTGAAGAGTTGGGAGAGGTGGAGGTCTTGTGATGAGCCGACGACGTAGATCATTTTGTCAGACTTATATTTCTCGTAGCGCCCGATCGCTCCGCCGATGTCGCGAGTTAATTATGTAGAAGTCCCATCTATTTGGGTTGTAGATATTAGCAACTGTAAAGGTCCCAGACCGAAAGAGGAGGTTTCAAACCCGTCTTGCGAACGATCGGCACCCCAAGGCCCCATTCGGTCAAATCGACCGCCTTGGCTCCCTGCTTATCTGAGATGAGCCCCATGTCATCGAGCTGAGCAAGGGCCTTGTCCATCAACTCCTTACTGACGTCGCTCTCGCCGGTGTATACGTCAAACTTGATGTTGAGCTTATCGTACGCCTCCCGGTACTTCTTCAAGCTTGTCTCTCGCCAGTCGCACCATTGCCGGAGCACGTCATTATCTCCATCCTCCATTCGCTTGAACCACCTCGCGGCCTCAATTCTGACATTTCGGTCGACCTTGACATCCTGGGTGACTTTGACGTAGACATTGTACAGGTGCCTGAGTGGGTCTTCGTTGAACTCTGCTTGGGAGCCGTATTTCTCGTAGCCGAGGGCAACCATGTCGAACTGGAAACGATTGTGATTTGAAGAATATATGTAACAGTGAGACGAACTTACTTGAGTTCCCCAATCGCCAAGATAATTCATCGAGATAACCACTGTGAGACCCAAGGGGTGGGAAAAAACAACAAAAAAGGCAGGTTGATGTAAATAGCGATGGAAAACATTGTAATGTAAAAACTGACCTTTTTCGGTGGGACAAAAATTCCAACAGTTTTGGTAGAAATTTATAACAAAATTCAGGAAAGTAACACACACCCTAAAACATTGTGATTTTTGGTAGAATTTTATAGCCTTTAGAGTAGGAATTATATACAAGAATAGTAAAAAGGTTTTTACAACTTATAGAGTAGGAATTATATGAGGATAGTAAAAAGGTTTTTACAACTTATAGAGTAGGAATCATATAAGGATAGTAATGAAGGTTCTTACAACTTATAGGGTAGGAATTATACAAGGATAGTAATGAAGGTTTTTACAACTTATAGGGTAGGAATTATACAAGGATAGTAATGAAGGTTTTTACAACTTATAGAGTAGGAATTATATGAGAATAGTACTGAAGGTTTTTACAACCTTTAGACTAGGAATTATTTACATACTCACATCTAGCCAGGTCTCATCGAACACCGTTACACTGGATGACCTCCTGTCAATGCTCATAGAGGAATCTGATCACCAACAAGCTCAGTGATCAAGAGGGAAGACATCCGGAAAAGGAAAAGACAAAGAAAACAAAGTGTTGGTGGTAGGACAGTTGCTGAAGTTGAAGGGGAAAGGGAAAGGCAAGCATGGAGATTTGACATGCTATAATTGCAACGTCAGCCACATCAGCAAGAAACCAAGGAAATCCAAGTTGAGGGACAAATCGGGAAAGAACAAGAAAGGCGATGGTTTGGATACCACAAAACCATCGAAGGACACAGAGGAGAGTGGTGCTTGGGCGGCAGTGGAGGAATTGGATTGGATTGATGATGTGGTTGAGGAAATGGAAAACAAGGGATTAGCCAATATTGTTGAAAACTTCAATGATACATCTGGAGAGGCCTTCGTTACTGAAACTGCAAGAACAGAGGGGTTGCCAAATTGTACAACTCTGGCTGCACGAACTATACTTCCCCTTACCGCACAAAGCCACTGAATATCACAGAATTCCACCATGATCTCCCAGTAGTGTCAAAAAGTCCCCATCTTCCACCCTGTTGAGTGCCTGACCTTGACTCAATTTCGGAGCTAGTGACAATATTAGAATACACAGATTAAGTTCTAAATGGCTTACCTTGAAGGGTTTATGATGTTTTTCAATTGGTGCTAGTTTCACTTGAGGCATGAATGTAGATCAAAGAAAAAGACTTGGGACAATTGAAGTGGTCCGTGTTTTGCAGCAGTAATAATACAAACAGTAAATATGTAAGATGTAGCTATAATAATAAAAAAATCCATTATTTAATGTTGGAAAAGATAACAAAAAAAACTTACAATGGCTTCAGTCCACCTGAATTTCCATGTTATTGCTCCGATCAATGATAGCCCACTCACCCCTGTCCTTCACTCTTCCGACAACACATTGTACCGTTTTCATATCAACAACCTCTTCAATGCCAAATTCCTTGTAGTAGTAAATGCCCTTCCCTAATGTTGTTTTGACTTCCCGAATTAGTGCTAAGATGACAGTTGTTGGCCCATCCAAGTTCAATCGCGGCGCTGAAGGTAATTCTAAAAGAAGAATGCGCTTCAGTTGGCCAAAGAAATTTTGCATTTCAAAGTCTGGTGTTTTTCTATGTTGACGGGCATACCGATCTACAAGTTGGGTATACTTGGGAAGAGATGCTCAGAAATTGCATTAGGGAAAGAAACCAAGACTCACTCGAACAAAGGATGCATCCCGGCTGTCTTCAGTCTCTTTGACAAAATGACGACCAATCATAAGGTCACCTCCTTCAAGACGACTGACTCTGCCGTACTGAGTAATCGGCTGATCCAATTTGATGACTGATTGAACAACACTCTTCTGGACATTAAAGCGTGTTGCTAAACAAGCCAAAACTTTGTTTCGTATTGGCGGGGGTAAAATTTCGCATCGTCGGGGAGCAGCAAGCATGTAGTGCGGATCTGTTTAAATTTCAGATGAATAACCAGTAAAGAGGTGATTAATAGAACATACACAACTCATGTACAAGGTTGCTGCTTTCCTTTTTGTCGGGATCCAAATGTAGTACTTCATAGAGATCATAAGAGAGTCGGATTTGATTGAGCTGTGCAGTTGCAGTGACAAAAGAAGTAATAGATGCATATGGGTAGCGTCTGCTTCTGATCGATTGAAGTAAAGTATTGCAATGTCGTTCCATGGGGTATGCCCAGTAGGTCCAGACAGGACCAGCTACTCTGATACCCCATGCCATATGAAGAAGGGCGTGGATGGTTAAAGGACAGGCGGAAAGCCGAGCAGGATCATTTTTGTAGTACAGCCTATATCAGTTTGAGTGTGATATATGAGAGGAATATAAGAGGTGCCCACTTTTCATATTCCTCTACCCACAATCGGAAACCCTCATCAATTTGATTCAACATTTCTTCCGAAATCTCGAATGCCAAACAAAGCTTGAGAAGTTCAACAAGCTGCATGAAGTGTCGGTAGCATTGAGGCCTTTTAAACCTTCCACATAGCACAATCGGAGCGATATACAACGTCCAGTTGGCATACATCTCAGCATTCATTAGGTACCGCTTCGTTGCAATGTTGGGCACTGGAGCCCCAAAAGCTGCCGGAATTGTTGCTCCACATGCTGCTGTAGCAGCTCCAATTTCATTCCAGATATGCGACTCGATAAAATAGCTTTCGCCTTCGTGATCCAAGCCTTTGAATTTGCCAGTCCAGAACTCAACGAGGTTAGGAATTAAATTCTCCCAGATAAGATGCATGAAGTCGAATGGGAATGAGGAAGGAAAGGAAATTGAAGATATGGAACTTAGAATCGGTATGCCTTTAATGCCATGTTCCTTAGCGAGCCGTTCATGTGTGGCATTGTCAGGGGCCATTTCAACATTGTGAGCTTGTTTCATTAGCTTCTCATGAGTGCGAATGGGAAGATTGGATGGGTCATATCGACGAGGTTTAGCTCCAGGAATCTTGTCTCGTCGCAGGGGGACATAGTTAGTGCGAGAATTGAAGCGAACACCTTTGATGTCGCATATTCGACAAGGGCTGATGCCATTCTGCCCCTTCATGCGCATAATCAGAGCCATAGCGGGAATATCGCCAAATGCCAGGATGAGATAGGCATGGAGTAAGAATAATGCCTGGTCAATTGCATCGAAAGTCTTGACACCGAGCTCCAGCTGAATCAGTTCTTGGACAAGTGGCCAACAAAATGAATCCCAATCCCAAGGCTTTTTTGGACCCGGGACTGTGGCAACATGAATGCAATATTTCTTCTGGAAACGGATTTCTGGAGGGAGATTGTAGTTGAAAAGGATGATGGGCCAACAAGTCTTATCGCGCTTCTTGAATGGAGTGAAACCGTCCGTCGAAAGGCCAAGTGCAATGTCACGTTTATCGGAAAAGTAGAAGAATGGATGGGTGTCATCAGCAGGAACAATGGTGTTAAGTAAAGACCGATAATGGGAGCCATCGAAAATGTCCTTAATAACACCAGGCTCATGTACATGATTTGCTCGATAGCGCATCTTCTCCCCATGTGTAGAGTTCGCCGACATAGCTTGTAACCGAGGTATGACAGGGAGATAATCAAAATATTTGCGTGGCCTTCCATTGGCCTTGAATCGTGCTTCCTTGCATTTGGGGCATTCAGTGAGGTCCTTATACTGTCCGACAAAGCAAACACAGCTGTTTGGACAACAGCTGTAACGTACAGACTGAAATCCAGCAAGAGATCGAATGCGCTTCTTGGTCATTTTCAGGGTGTCCTGTCTGGAGTTCGGGAAAGCCTTGGCAAGTCGACTGAAGGTACGATCCGAAAGGTGATCCTCCACTTTGAGCGTATAACGTCGAAGTAGGCTTAGGTCTGATTCTCCCAGAGACTTTCCATCTAAAGTGTTGTTAGCTGGGTAGGTAATTCACACAATAAGGACAGACCTAAAGCTGCAGCTTCACGTTCGAAGGCTTCGCCAAGCAGGTCACATGTGGAAAGACCTGGTATTTCAGAGTCAAAAAAAGAAGGGTCGTCCTCGTCCTCGTGGTTATTGCTGTCTTCGTCTTCGTCTTCGTTCTCGTCCTCATCGTCTTCATCTTGGTCTTTGTTCTCGTTCTCGTTCTCGTCCTCCTCATCCTCGTCCTCGTCCTCGTCGCCTCCGTCTTCGCCATCACCGTTGTCGCGTTGGCCAGTTCCCCAGCGCATTTCCATTACATGCTGGGTTCTCTCCACAAACTTCCTCTGCCGATGCGTATCCACCACTACTGCAGGGAAATCCTCTATCGGGTCTGCATCCATTGGGAAAGTTGGGGCAATCTCAGGCATTTGGTTCTCCTCGAATTGAGCCTCCTTGAGTCGTTTGCGGCTGCCATCCTGGTCAAGATTGGAAGAAGCCCGCTTTTTTGATCCTTTTTGCTGGTCCTGGGGTGGGGTTGGTCCGGTATTACTCCTCAATGATTCTGTGTCTGCTAACACTCTGGCTCGAATCAAAGTCTTCCCGCGGCCATTTAGGTGATTTTGTTTTGTGGCATATGTCACTTGTTGCCCACAACCGCATGTACAAGGAATCCGACTTGCCATGTAGAAAAAAAGCTGGGGGATTGGACAACATAGCTCTGGACATTTTATACAGACAGCGACTCGGAGGCTGTGCGAGTAGGACACAGCCCAGACACAGGTACCGCCAGTTGCATCGCCCAATGGGTACAAATCGGTGGAGTGGCATATCCCAGAGGGTGATGAAAAAAAGATGCAGGTATTAGAAGGGCATACGCATCGCAGAAGTCCCTCTTGTGACTAAAGAAAAAAATATGTCGAACCCTCTGCAGGCAATCATCTGGTTCATGAGAGTCAGAATAAAGACTGTTCGACGCGAAGTCTAGGACCCATGCAGAGAAGGCGGGTCGACGCAGAGTCTAAACCCCAAATATCCACTCGAGCGACGCGAAGTCCAGCTCAAGCAATGAGAGGAACAACCTGATGGAAGCACCCAGCACTGAACTGTGCAGGCTGTTGCTGAAGTTGTTGCATGTTCGACAAAGAGACAGAAGGTGGACGCATTCCGCCTCCCGAAGAGATCCTCATTTGAGGCGCGGCGGTAGGAGGTTGCATTTTCTTGAGCTGTTGTACTATGAGAGGGTTGCCATTCCGGAGAGGAAGGGTTTGGAAGGGTCGCATGACGCCTTGGGTATCTCTGCGCATATTCATTGGTGGAACACCCAACCGATAAGGAACAATGCCCTGTGGCCGCCCTTCTGGGCCAATAACAATGAGTGTAGGGTCGGTGACCAGGTGAATGTGGTCAGAGTCGGTGTGCAGGGTCATGGCATGTCTCAGGAATCTAGCAAACAAGATGTCAGATTTGATAAATCACAAAAGAATAAAAACCATACTTGGTGTCATAAGATGAGCACCCTGTCATATTCCTCGGTGCTTTCTGGTCCAAAGAGCGGGGCGTCGTCCATGTCAAACTTCCATCGCTCTTCTAGTCTCTGGAGTTGTTCCGCATCCTCTGCACCCCCGCTAACGTTCATTTCATCTTGTGTAAACAACGACGAATGGGGTAGTCCTTTCGAAAAGACAGGACAGGTAATGTTTCGACGGTCCAAAAACGGCCTTCCCCCCCTGCCGTACCGGATACGAACACCGCGAGGTTGGCCGGGATAATGATGGCGGTCTGGACTTGAACGCCGTCCTTGGGCAGCTTGTGACCACATAGGCAATACCGATTCTGGAGATGTCGAAAATGGATGAAGTGTTGTCATGTAAATGTGGGCAGAGTAAATAATGTCCGGCAGGTGTCTGGTGATGTAAATGAGGCATGACTGAGGGATTCCAAGAGTTCGTGGAAGTCGTATGTTGAGCGATGATGTTGTATTTATGTATTTCGTTGAAACATTTCTGAGACACATGGATGGATGGAAGATTTCGAGCAAATTATGATCTAGGATGGACATGGGCCCAGGTTAACGAGACCACAATGACCGATTAAACGATACTCACTTGTGAGTGTTTATCTTCGTTTCACTTCTCTCTATTGCCCTCATTTTACAAAGAATAAGACTTGTATCTAGATTAATACTGCATAAACAATGGGCAGCGCAAGATAAAAAAAAAACTTACCGGTACTCAGAATATGTTCTCTTCATGGTTTTTGAGAAAGCCAGATTGACGACGCGAAGTCTAATCAACCATGATCAACGAATGGACTGACGCGGAGTCTACATCCAGTGCCTGACCGACGCGAAGTCTAAGTCGTTTCTCGGGAGTGATGACTGAGTGAGAGACGTAAGCTTAAGGCCTAGGACGCGTCGACTTAGTACTTGGAGTTGTCAACGAGACCGCAATGTCCGATTATACGATACTCACTTGTGAGTGTTTAGTATCTCACTTCTCTCTATTGCCCTCGTTTTACAAAGCATAAGAATTGTATCTAGATTAATACGGCATCAACAATGGGCATCGCGAGATTAAAAAAACTTACTAGTACCCAGAATATATTCTCTTCGTTCTTGAGAAAGCCAGATCGACGACGCGAAGTCTAATCAATCAAATGGACTGACGCGGAGTCTAAGTCCAGTGTCTGACCGAGTGTTCGACCGACGCGAAGTCTAAGTCGTTTTCTCGGAGTGATGACTGAGAGATGTAAGTTAAAGGACAGGACTTAGAGTTGATGGATCGCATCAGTGCACGTGCGAACAAATAACACTTAATCAACATTACATAATCAACCTACTCTTCGTTTTTACGGTGAGTCCTCCACAATCTCGTCGGAACAGGGCAGCTTAAGTTAGACTACGCGTCGCTTAAGCTGAGGACTAGACTTCGCGTCGTCCAGGGTATAGACTTCGCGTCAGCCCATCCCATCATCCATCTGTCCTTGATTCATTTGGTGAGTGTTGGTCGAAAATTCCTTGCCAATCAATGTTACTGATTACTCCTTTGTTCACGGCGCCTCTGTTCAGCTTTTGGTAAGCACCTCCTTTTCTCTCGTCGAAACATTGGGCAGCTTGAGTTAGACTTCGCGTCGCTTAAGCTGAGGACTAGACTCCGCGTCGTCCAGGGTGTAGACTTCGCGTCAACCCATCCCATCGTCCATCTGTCCTTGATTCGTTTGGTGAGTGTTGGTCTTTGGTTAACTTTGCCTATATCTGATTCGAAAATTCCTTGCCAGTCAATGTTACTGATTACTCCTTTGTTCACGGCGCCTCTATTCAGCTTTTGGTAAGCACCTCCTTTCCTCTCGTCGAAACATGGGCGGCTTGAGTTAGACTTCGCGTCGCTTAAGCTGAGGACTAGACTCCGCGTCGTCCAGGGTGTAGACTTCGCGTCAACCCATCCACCTTCATCATCCAGATGTCCTCGATTGCCAGCTGCTAGTATATTTTTGTCTTTTGTTATGTGCCTGATTCGGTTTTGCTTGCCATGGCCAGTTAACACTGCTTTCGACCGAAGATACCTATTCGTCCCTATGTCGTCGACTTTCAATAAACAGGTCTTGCTTATTGGCCGAAATCCTGATGGTATGTCCTCATCTTTAATCCTTACACTTGTGCTTACCTCCCACAGTACCCCTGGGTCCGTTTGATGGAAGGGTGGCCGCGGTTATCAAAGATTTCGTCTGTACAACTCCCAACCAAAATCGAATTTTTCTCCCACCCATGCAGAAAAGAGAAGTTCACCTCCGCGCCGATTTTCGCTATGGTCCAGATGACCATACGCTTTGGCCACAGCCCTGGGTTGCTGCGCATTGTCATCTGGGCGCCATTCCAAGGAAACCCGATGACCCCAACCATCCTCTTTCGATCATGTGGTGGGACCTAACCTGTGATGACTTCAAATCTTTTGACGGAGGTGTTATTGACGGATTGGGCGAGCTGGATAGGTCAAAGCTCTTATCGTTACAGGAAATGATGATGAGTTTGGAGAATAGGTTCGAAGACTACAAAAAGGCTTCCCCGAAACCAAATAAACTTCTTCTGTCACTCGTGAAGGCAATGCAAGACGCATGTATCCGTCTCGGTTCATTGAAGACTACGTTTTCTGAGATGAGGTTTCATGTCACCGAATTTCAGCGTTATTACCTCGAGGTTCTCGGCTGCTTAGACTATCTCGAAATCTATCACCCACGTATGGAAGGTCAAAAGCCTGCAGCAGAAACTGTCGTGAACTGCATAGGGGCTTTCACAAATATTCCGCGTATAGTCCAGGACTTCCACGCGGCAGGTTTACCCATCTGGTTCCTCCGACCTTCAAAAACCTGGGATAGTCCTTTCGAATGCAACATCCTGGAGGTTGTTACCCCTCTCAACCCTACCGATATCATATGTGTTTCTCAACATGATCCACCCTTCTCCCCCATATTTCGTGGTTTTGCGACCGAGCCTGAGAAACATGCTGCCATCCATATTTATTCGCAAGGTTGGATGGTATTCAAAGACCCATTTGTGGGTGAATCTTCGAAGGGTTAGTTGATTCATCTTTGGCGCACCACCTTTTCTAACCATTTTTAAAGCCTCGAAACCTTCGACTATTCAATCCACTGATCGTGACAAAATTTCTCCTCCCAAAGGTTCACAAACCTTAGTTCAGGGAGCATCTTGTAGGTCTGATTTATTCTTGTGTAATCTAGTTTCTTACTACCATTTTTGTAAGCCTCGAGGCCTCAAACTATCCACACCAGTGATTGTGACAAATTCTCTCCATTGGACTACCCTTTTGCTCCGTTCTCAATTCCTGCCTGGAGTGCCGCACTACAGGCTGTTGACCGATCCCCATCTAATCTCATCGAAAAATCCAAGACATCAAATCACTATAGCCATTTCACATTTCCTGACCCCGCTCTTTTCATAAACCCAGCCACTGGCGCGAAATATATGGAGTCATGGCTTCGAATTCGTGATGCTTGGTTCATGCGTCTGGAAAAAGAGTCATCTCTTGCCATGTCAAATCAAAACTGGCGTACACTTCTTTCAATTGACTTTAATGTTCCGGAGAAGGGGCCCAGGGAAACCAAAGCAGCTCGTCGTCGTCAAGAGAGCTTGGCCATGTTAATGCCAACGTCTGATATGTACCCTGGAGTGAAAATGCGAAGTGGTTCGATGGGGCCGATGGTATGGCAGGGCAAGGAGTATCCCCCAGGGGTGTTGCCTCCTGAGGATGTTGTCCGACAGATTCTCTGGGAGTTATATGAAGTTAATTTCATTCATGAATTACTATCGCTGGACCGTCGGGCTTGTGCCAACTTGGATGTATCGGACACCGCACAGCTATTTGAGAGGCAAATCAAGATTTCCCGATGCTTTCCAACTTCCTCATTCCGACATGTCCCCATCCCATCAATAAATGGTGGATTCGGTGCAGACGACTTTGATTTGCGCTCCTTGTTCATTGTCGGGCTATTTTATGTCATGAAGTCATGGAAAGGTGACAAACCTGCTCTTTTTGATGTACCAGAGGATGATGTTCGCAACTACATCTATACTTTTCAAATGGAGGATGAAGAGGTCATTGCAAAATATTACTGTCAACAATTCTTCAATTATTTTGGACGTGCAGCTCAAACCCCCCACCGCCTTTTTGCTACGAATCAATAGTTTGTGGATATCTTTTGTTGCGCCCTGTTTTTTTTTTTTTGAATTTATTATTTCTTTGTTGATTGAATCTGTATTTTAAGATTCTAACTACTTCGAACAGGGTTGGTGATACCTTGGCAGCAATTTAGTGAGTCCTTGCTTTGTCTACTTACTGATGGCCTATGACTAGGTAATCTTTACAGATATCTTCACTTTCAATCGCCTCTCCCTATCACGAAACTTGATGTGGATGCTAGTTCTGTTCTTTACAAACCATGAACACTGCAAGTAAAACTATCTCATCTGAACACTCACTTTGCTCTTCTTGCAGGTCCAAGTATCTGAATTTTCCTTGTCTGACATTCTGCGTTTACAACCCTTTGTGTAAATTGGTTCAGCATCACCCTTTTCCACAATGACGCCTTTGTTGGCATTCACAAGGTTCGTGCCCTCTGGATCACCATCTGCCTTCCTGACCAAGTCCTTTAGTTGACCTACTTGCCCAACAACTGCTACAAGGTCTTTTCAGCTCTTTATAAATATCAAATTGATTTGTCTTACATTTACCATATTCCCACTCAGGATCCGACTCAGTAGCTGATGTGTCTTCATTGTTTCTAGATATGAATGATTGATCTTGTAGGTTGTCAATGTAAGTTCTTGCCATGTGGGTTAGACTTGTATTTACTTACCATTTTTTTGAGATTCTACCAATCGAGTTTCAGAATCTATTCCTAAGGATTGCTTGCATAACTCTGGTAAGTCTCTATGTGGGACACCATTCCAATCCCAGTGAGCTAACTGGTTTTGACAGCCGCAAATTGTAGGTTTGAATTCTAGCTCTAGGGACTTTGAAGGACTGGTGTCACGCCTGAGTGAAGACATGTGAGGTCAGAATGGTGTGGTATGTCGTTAATGCCTGTATTTATATACTTGGCAAGACCCTTTCCTTTTTTAGGTAAAGCCGCCTTGACTGTGGTTGTTGGCAGTGCACGTACACAGCCAAATATAAGTGCTGTGCTGCTAGGACCCGATCTTGTACGTCTGAGGTCTCTTTTCCATCACTTAGAGTCTTGGCTTCTGATTAGTTTTGCTCCGTAGCACAGCCCAGGAGGCCTAGCCTCCTTGAGTCAGATCCAAGTACTAGTTTTTCATCTATTCAGAGGGCAGTGCTTTTTCTTTATATAAAAACCTTCGTGGGTCCTACTCATTATTCCTCACTTCTATCTTTATAGCACATCGACATGGCCAAGTCTCAGAAACCGACTGCAGTGCCAAGGGTACCAGTGTCCTCCAGTGCGAAGGGCACCCGAGCGCAAGTAACCACTACTACGAATACTTCAAAGTCAGCAAAAGAAAACACCCGCTCCCAGGCCCAGATATGCTCCACTTCGGCCACAAAGGGGAACTCAAAAGCGGCTGCGAAGAATTCCCAGCCTCTCCAGATGCACACTCCTTCCTCGTATGGTGCAAAAGATGCAGAAATGCAGGTACTCCTGGCAAGAGTTGCAGCGCAGCAAGGTAAGTGAATATAATCACTTTCAATGAGTCTAAACAGCTTACTGTTGTCCAGTGGAGATTGACCGACTCAGGGAAAGTCAAGCCGCCAAACCTGCAGGGCAAAAATTGGAAGAGATTCCACGGCCGAAGAAATTCACCAACCTTCAAGATGCTATGGGTCTAACCAACGACAAGAAATTGTATACGCACTGCCGAGTAAGTTTTTGTTTTTGTTTTTTGCTTTCATTGCTTACCTTTAATCCAACAATATTAATTATAACAGTCAACTGTTCGAGATGTTGTGGCACGTGCGGATTTACTACCCACTGACTGGCGACTCCAAGATGCAATTGCGGTGGGGAAAGTGGCAGAAGTTGTAGGTTTAATCACGATTTCACTAATTAATTATTTCTTAACATACATTACACAGGCAAGATCAAGAAACCCACAACTGCGACGCTATGAGGGAAACTGGGCAACACTGGAGATTATGAAGACTTCACTCAAAAACCGGCGGTCTTACCGCAAGCGTATTGGGTCCCCAGATCAATTTCACAAGGCAACGAATGAAGGGGAAAATGAGGGGGCAGGGGATGACCATGAGGAAGGGACTGAGGATGAGGAAGTGATTGAAGATGGGACCGAGGATGAACTAGGGACCAAGGAAGAGGTAGAGATTGAGGAGAAGGCAGGGGTTGAGGAGGAGGCAGGGGTTGAGGAAGAGGTTGAGATTGAGGAAGATGCAGCTGGGACCAAGGTCTCATTTGGCAACAATGAATTCGAAGATGGGAATAGTGATGACGAAATGAATGAGGAAGGAAGCTGTGAAGAGGATCGTGGTACTGGTGTCAGGCAGGCGGCAACTTCTGGATTAGCAGGAGTGAAGAGGAAAATGGATGTTGAGTGGCCAGCTGGCACTGGGGCTGTGGGGAAGAAGAGAAAATTGGATGATCAGGTGGCAACTGGATCAGTAGCAGTGAAGCCACAACCAAAGAAGAAGAATTCCAAGAAAGGAAATTGACAAATATAGTAATCTTTTCCTTTAGATATTGTTGTGATTTATGATGGTACAGCACGATTTTTTTGTATCTAAAACTTCAAAAATATTCATCTATTTCATATCTATTTACTTCATTTAAGATCGAAAAAATCAACAATAAGTGTGAAATTTTCATTATCTATAAGCTTCGGAAATTCTGACTTTTCAGGGGTTGTGAACCTTTAATATATCGGCAATAATTACAACCCCACACAACCTTAAGTGGTGTTTTATTCCACTGTTATCCAGTGCAATTTTTTCCATTTAAGATGAAAAATTCCACCACAAATCACTGTACATTTCCCCCACAAATTGTTGTAAATTCATTACATAACCATAAAAAATTACATCCATTTCTGATAGAAATAAAAGTTGTTTTTTCCCACCCCCCAAGTCTCACTGTGGAGTCTGCTGCCCGATAGAGATGGTCTTCTGAGTATTGGCAATGGTCAGAGTTGTAGCATTGAGAACAGGAGGGACTGTGTCAACTGTACTTGGCAACTGTGCTGGCATCTCTGCTGCAGTTCCAGTTGAACCCACATGCATAGGTGCCTCAGTAGTGTTGACTTTGCTATTGTGAGTCTGACTAGGCATTTGAGGATACCCCTCAGTTTCTGACTTTCCTGTGGATGATTCGCTATCCTTGGCTGTCTGAATCCTGAATCTTTCTTGGGTGTCTTTTGCTGCAAAGGTAATAATTCAGGCTTCACCAACTATTTCAACAAATCTGATACATACAAAATCCTGTCTGCAGAAAGCTTGAGAATGGCTTGAGGATGCCATCATTGAATTTGGGATAAGCCCTGGTGAATGTC
>WNGA01008876.1_pt1 | contig 13686 bp, 15 predicted proteins | sample 5400061 | NCBI WGS metagenome assembly WNGA01 (sample SAMN13153366, study PRJNA577476) | soil metagenome | isolation source: 100 cm soil or saprolite under grassland replicate 2 | place: USA:California | collected 2016-06-15 | reverse complement strand
TCCTCGCGGCCCTTTTGAACCATCGATCTCCGGGTGTCTCACCGGGGACCTGGGAGTCCCGGGGTATGAGCCCGACGGGATATCCTGGCTACCCCACCCCGCTTCGTGTTCGGATCGATTCGCGGCCCGCGGAGGCGGTCGAGCGTCCGCATTGGGACGTGTCGGATAAACCTATCGCGGTGCATCAGAAGAACTTGCGGAAGCGCGCAAGGTCTTCAAGGCTTCCCTTCAGTTTGATCTTTCCCGTGGCATACGCCTTGAACGGGCCAATCTCCCGAAGGATCAGGGCGCGAAGCGTGCCGGCGTCCGTGAGGATCGTGATGTCCGCGTTGTCCACGCCGCCATCGAGGAGCGCGGCGACCTTCGCGTCTTTCACCGTGAAATGGTACTTCGTCCCGTCCTTCAGCTCGATCGCGACGGTCTTCGAGAGGTCGGAGAGATCCGCTCGTAACGCGGGGTCCGATTCGACCTTCGCGTTGAACTTCTGGATCAGGTCCTCGAGCATCTCCCTCATGACTTGCTCCCGCCGAACTCGTCGAGTTTTCGGATGCGCGATTCCGCAATCAGGCGGCGAGCCGTGTCCCACGAGGCCCGCGTGTGCGGCGGAAGAGAGCCATGGTCCCTAATCCACTTTTCCAGGAACGCGATCGTGACGACGTCGTGCGAGTACCCCGATCCGACCGGCACGCCGAACTCTTGCTCGATCGACCGCATCTCGCGATCGCGGCGCACCTTCGCAAGGATCGATGCCGCGCTGACGACGGGGAAGAGCTCGTCCGCGTTGTGCTGCGAGACGATCTCGACATCGAACGGCAGCTCGCGTCGCACCGCGCGCTTGAACTCAATCTCGTCGACGTCCGCCGCGTCGACGTACGCCGTCTCGGGCCGGAGCTTGTCGATGAGTTGCGCGAAGAGCTTCGCCTCGAAGTCGTTCAGGGACATCTCCGCCCGCATGACGTCGATCTGTTCCGCGGGGATGACGAGGAGCTCATGCCGCGCGACCTTCTCGATCTCCGGGGCCAGGATTTCCCGCCGTTCCGGCGTGAGTTTCTTCGAGTCTCGGAGGTTCATCTGCCGCAACGGCACATCCGACTCGATCGCGACGCACGCAACGACAAGAGGTCCGAGGACCGGGCCCCGGCCCGCCTCGTCGACGCCCGCGATCACGGATCAGGCCTCGAACAGTTCCCGCGCCGTCTCCTGGGCTCGGGCGACGACCTCGGATTCGTCCACGGTCCGGACGACGCCGTCCGACATGAGGACGTGGCCATCGACGATCGTCGCCCGCACATCGCTCCCCCGGCAACTGTAGACGAGGTGACTGATGACGTTGGCGGGATAAAAAGGCGTAGTGTGCGCGCCTTTCAGTGACACGACCGCGAGGTCTCCGCGTTTCCCCACTTCGATCGATCCGATCTCGCCGTCGGCACGAAGCGCTCGGGCTCCGTCGATCGTCGCGAGATCGAGGACCGATTGCGCCGACAGGACGGCCGCGTCCCGCCGCGTCGCCTTGTGGAGGAGGCCCGTGATCTTCATCGTCTCGAACATGTCCATCCCGTTGTTCGAGATCGGTGAGTCCGTGCCGAGTCCTGTCGGAACGCCCTCGCGAATCATCTCGGGGACGGGCGCGACCCCTCCCGAGGCGAGCTTCATGTTCGAGACCGGGCAGTGGGCGACGCTCACCCCGTGGCGGGCGAGTGTCCGAACCTCGTTGATCGTCAGCCATACGCAATGCGCGGCCGTCAGCCCGCCGTCGAGGAAGTCGATCTTCTCGAGCCACTCAACGGGCCGCAGGCCGGTCCTCGCCCGGTGGGCTTCGACCTCGCCGCGCGTCTCCGACAGATGCGTGTGCATCCGCACGCGGTGACGCGAGGCGACGTCCTTCGCCTTGGCGTACGTCTCCTCCGAGGCGGCGTAGACGCCCTGGACTCCGACGGACGGGGTGACGAGCAGGTCGCCCTTGTGCTTCGTGACGAACTGATCTGCGTTCTTCACGGGATTCCCGCGCTGCGTCGTCACGGCCTCGTCGAGGGTCACCCACGACAGGAAGCCGCGCATGCCGGACTCCCGGACGGCGCGTGCGACCTCGTCCTCCCAGTAGAACAGGTCGTGGAAGCTCGTCGTCCCGGACCGGAGCATCTCGACGCATCCCAGAAGCGCGCCGACCTGCACGTCTCGCCGCGTGAGCTTCGCGTCGATCGCCGAGGCCCGGGAGATCATCTCCTCGAGCGGGACATCGTCCGCGATGCCCCGGAGGAGCGTGTTCGCGACGTGTTGGTGGAGGTTGACGAAGCCCGGCAGGACCGCGCAGCCCGAGCAATCGATCACCTCGTCCGCGGTTGCCGCGACGGCGCCCACCGCCGCGATCCGATCGCGGTCTACGAGGAGGTCGCCCGTCAGAATCCGCCGCCGGGCGTCCTGGGTGACGATGAGGCCGCCGCGGAGCAGGAGCGACAAGGCAGCGGCGTCGATGGAACGATGTGTAGAAAGGTTTTGCGGGAAGCCATCGATACGCCGGTGTGGACGAGTTCCCGGACGCGCTGGACCGATGCCTACGCCAAATTCCACGTGGTCATGTCGCGACGTGCGGCGCGATTGCACGCGCCCTCGGTGACGTCCGCGCGGCGCGAGCGGTGGCCTCCTTGTTGACGGAGCATCCGGCGACCCCGGCCGCCCACCGAGTCGTCCGCGCCGACGGACGACCCGTGCTCCCTAACGCGAACCACCGACTCGCGAGTGAAGATGTCCCGGTTCGATCGGGCCGCGTGCCGGCGAATCGATTCGTGGCAATCCGGACGGCCGTGCCGCTCCTCGACGAGCTGCGGCGGGAACAACGGCACCTCGCGTCGCTCGTGACCGAGGAAGATGTGGGCGGCCCGGCGGAGCGAATCGCGGGCGTCGACGTTGCATACGACGCGGATCGGATGTATGCGGCGGCGGTCTGCGTCGGCGCGACCACGCTCGCCGTGGTCGAGGTCGCAACGGCCACAGGCACCGTTTCGTTCCCGTACATTCCCACGTACCTTGCGCGGCGCGAGTTCCCGGGAATCGAAGCGGCGGTCCGTCGCCTTCCGAGGAAGCCGGACGTCCTGCTGGTGGACGGCCACGGACGGTTACATCCCGCCCTTTTCGGCGTCGCGTGCGACGTCGGCGTGCGGCTCGACATCCCGACGATCGGGGTCGCGAAGCATCCCCTCGCCGGGCGGCCGATGAAGCCGTCCCGAGGAGACAGGGACGCGATTCCGATCGCGCTCGGCGGCGAGACGCGCGGCTATGCGTGGGTCCCTCCGGGCGCGGGCAGGCCCATCTTCGTCTCCGTGGGTCATCGGATCTCCCTCGCGACGGCGCTTGACCTCGTGAAGCGGACGACACGCTCCCGATATCCGGAACCGCTCGCGCTCGCAGATCGAGCATCCAAAGAAATGAAAAGGAATGAAAAACGGGAAAAGGGTGCGTAGCGGTGAGGCGCTACCATCGCGGGTCACCGCGAGGGTTGTGCGGGCAAGCGGCCTATCTCTTCTTTTTCTTGCCCTTCTTCTTCTTGGCCACTCGTTTCCTCCCTGTCATCTATATCGTCTAAGGGGTTTTAAAAGTAGCGAAGCCTGGATAAAGGGCTATTTTGCGAATTTTATAAAAAAGACGGGATGCGAGAGGCGAATCGAAACCGTTTTTTCTGCGCGAATGCATCCGAGAGCCGTGCGGATCGTCGTCTTCGGAGCGGGTGCCATGGGGAGTTTCTTCGGAGGCCTCCTGTCGCGACGTCATGACGTGACGCTCATCGGCAGAACCGAGCACATGGAGGCGATTCGCGCGCGCGGCCTACGGATCACCGGGAAGACGTCGATGATCGCGAGACCCCACGCGGCCACGCGCGTTCCCGCGGGAGCGAAGCCGGATCTCATTTTCGTCACGACGAAGTCGTACGACACCGACAAGGCGACGGTCGCATTGCGTCCTTTCGCGGACGAAGCGGTGTTCGTGACCGTGCAAAACGGCCTGGGGAACGCCGAGGCGATCGCTAAGGTCGCGAAACGTGTCGTCGCGGGGACGACGACGCACGGGGTAACGTCTCTCGGACCCGGCGAGATCCGCCACGCGGGCGTCGGCGAAACGGTCCTCGGTGCGTGGGTCGGGATTCGCGAGGCCGACCTCGTTCGCCTGCGAGACCTCCTCGCAGATGCCGGTGTCGTCGTGCGGATCACCGGCGATGTCAAGACGGAACTCTGGTCGAAGCTCGTCGTGAACGCGTCGATCAATCCGCTGGCGGCCCTCGCGGGCGTCCCGAATGGACGGCTCGTTCGCGACAAGGCTCTCCTTGCGAGCCTCGAGGCCGTGTGCCGCGAGGCCACGTCCGTCGCGAAGGCCGAGGGTGCGGCCGTGGATCCGGACGAACTGTACCATCGGACGGTCCTCGTCGCGCGCCGGACCGCCGCGAACCGCGGGAGCATGCTCCAAGACCTCGACCGTCACCGACGGACGGAGATCGATTCGATTACCGGGGCTGTGGTCCGAGCCGCGGCCCGACACGAAATCCCCGTGCCGCTCAATCGGGCGCTGCTCGCGCTCGTCCGCGCGCGGGAATCCGCGGGTCGGGAAGCATCGGATGGGAACCTCACCGCCTAACCTTTATAAACGACTATTTAACTCCCCTCCCCGCCGGCCCCCGTCTGCGCCCCTCGATCAGGAGCGGAGGGGGTTGGAGGTATGACCTTGGCGAAAATCAAGATCGAGAACGTGGTCGCGTCGACCTCCCTTGGGGAGCAACTCGACCTTCAGGCAATCGCCCTCGCCCTCGGCGGCGCCGAGTACGAGCCGGAGCAGTTCCCCGGCCTGATCTATCGCCTGAAGGAGCCGAAGACGGCGACCCTCCTGTTCCGAAGCGGCAAGGTCGTCTGCACCGGCGCGAAGAGCCTCGAGCACGTCAAGACCGCGATCGACATGGTCGCGAAGCAGATTGAGGCCGCCGGCATCCCAATCAAGAAGAACCCGGAGATCGAGGTCCAGAACATCGTCGCCTCATCCGACCTCGGGACGGAGATTAACTTGAACGCGATCGCGATCTCCCTCGGCCTCGAGAAGGTCGAGTACGAGCCGGAGCAGTTCCCCGGCCTCGTGTACCGCATTGATGAACCGAAGGTCGTCGTGCTCCTGTTCGGGAGCGGCAAGCTCGTCTGCACGGGCGCGCGGAAGCCGCAGGACGTCGAGCAGGCCGTCGAGAAGATCACCCAGGAGCTCAAGGCCGCCGGACTCCTCCGTTGAGCTCACGCGTCGTCCGTCGGAGGTCCGATGAAGGAAATCCGGACGGAGATTGACATCGAGGCCTCCGCGGTGCGCGTCTGGGATTTCCTCACCGACTTCCCCGCGTTCCCGGAATGGAATCCGTTCATCCGCCGGATCTCCGGCGAAGCGAAGGTCGGAACGAAGCTTGAGGTGTTGATGCAGTCCTCGGGGACGCGGGGGATGTCGTTCCGCCCGACCGTCATGAAGGTGGAGCGGGACCGCGAACTCCGTTGGCTCGGGCGCCTCGGCGTGCCCGGGCTCTTTGACGGCGAGCACATTTTCGAGATCGAGGACCTCGGGCCGAAGCGCGTGCACTTCGTCCAACGCGAGCGGTTCCGGGGCATCCTCGTCCCGCTCCTCGCACGGAGTCTGGAACGGGACGCGAAGCGTGGCTTCGAGGAGATGAACCAGGCGCTCCGCACGCGGGCCGAGTCAATCTCGCCTCCTTAATCCCGTCGAAGCGCGCACGGGAGAAGGCTTATCTCGGCGGCGGGCTACGTCTCGCCCGGCGGGTGTGGACGACGGCCCGGATGCCGATTTTCGACAACCACATTCATCTTCGTGCCGAGTTCCAGGGCGTCGCGGCCGCGAAGGCGTTCGAGCAAGCCGGCGGCACCGCGATGCTGCTGACCCACTCCCCGTACGACGACGTCCCGATCCGGCGCGGCGCCGATTTCGGGGAAGCGTACAACAAGACTCTCGCGATGGCGGAGGCCGTGCGTGCGACGACGTCGCTTCAGGTGTTCGTCGCCCTGGGTCCCTATCCCGTCGAGTTCCTCGCCCTCCGAGGGGCGATCGGACCGCAGCCGGCCATGGAAGCGATACGGGAGGGAATCGACGAAGCCGCGCGACATATCGCGGAGGGCCGCGCGATCGCGTTCGGAGAGATTGGACGGCCTCACTTTCCGGTCGCCGCCGATGCGGTTTCGGCGTGCAACGGCGCCCTCGAGTACGCGATGCGCCGCGCGAAGGAGCTCGGATGCGCGGTCGTCCTGCACACGGAGGATCCGACGCCGCAGACCTTCGCGGAATTCGCCGGGATTGCGTCGAAGGCCGGTCTCGCGGCGGACCGGGTCGTGAAACATCACTCGACGCCGCTCACGCGATTGGAGGATACGTACGGCGTCGTGCCCTCGATCCTCGCGAAGGAGGATCTCCTGAAGACGGCCCTGCGAGGCGGTCCGCGATTCCTGCTCGAGACGGACTACATCGACGACCCCCGACGGCCGGGTGCGGTGCTCGGCTCGGCCACCGTCCCTCGAAAGACGCGGGCTTGGCTCGCGAGCGGTATCCTGCGGGAAGAGGAGGCGTGGCAGATCCACAAGGACCTCCCGGAGCGGACGTACCGCATCGAATTTCGCGAGTGACGCGCCCCTCGCAGCGCAGGTCCTAGGTCACGCGTGTCGCACGTGGAACCCGTTCAGGTCCCCTCGCGGCGACGTCCACGAGATCTCGACGCCCGTCACCTGAGCGTACGGCTGCGAGCCCCGGTTCCACTCGATGCACGCCTCGATGACCGACCGATCGCCCTCGAAGACCGCTTCGACGCTCCCGTCGGGCAGGTTCCGCACGTATCCGTCGAGGCCGAGCGACTCCGCCTTCTCCGCGCAATGCGCGCGGAAATAGACGCCTTGCACGCGGCCGCGGAAAATCACGCGGGCCCGGCCCTTCACGGAACCGGCACATCGAGACCGACGGAAAGAACTTTACGAAACCGCTCGGTTCGCAATCGAGGAGTCATGAGCCGCGTGTTCGATCCGGACGAGCTGTACCCGCTCGCCGACGCCGGGATCGACTGGGTCTTCTACTTCCGAAAATCCGAAGTCCCTCGCCGGGAGCTCGAGGTCGTCGCGCGAGCGAAACGAGAGAAGTTCCTCCGCCTCGCCGTCACTTTCGGTTCGACCGACCTGAAGTCGCGGGAGTACCGGAGCACGACCGCCGTCCATCTCTGGCAGATGGACAGCCTCCCGTCGAAGGTCTCGTGGCGCACGGTGTTCGTGCACGTCTTCACTCATGAGCCGTTGCATCACGCGATCGGCCGGTCCCTGGCCGAGACCGCCGACGGCGGAGATCAGGAATGGGTCATCCGCAAGCTGGGCGACGGCCGCTGGTGGTAGTCGAGGGCCGCCGCGAGCTCGTCGACCAATCGGACGCCGTCTCGGGGCGGACCTCTAAAGAACGTTATTATACGCGCCGCCGCTATCGCTGCACCCCCACGGCGGGTTCGTGAATGAAGCGGAACAAGGTCCAAGACCTCCGCGTCTCGGACTACATGTCCACGGACCTTGTGACTGCAGCGCCGGACGACACGGTCGGGGATCTCCTCGGCAAGATGAAGACGAAGGACATCCACGAGATCCCCGTCCTGGACCGGAAGAAGCTAGTCGGCATCGTCACGATGCGCGAGCTGATGCGCCGCCGAAATTCGCCGCCGTCGACGAAGGCCTCGACGGTCCTGCAAGTCGGGCCCCAGGTGGCCCCGGAGGCGACGCTGCCCGAGGCCGCGGAGATGATGATCTCCGCCGGGTTCCGGGCGATCCCGGTGGTGAAGGGAAAGGCCCTCATCGGTATCCTCTCTCGATCCGATCTCGTGCGGGCGCTCGTCGAGACGCGCGCCCTCGAGGGGGTCGTCGCCCGGGACTTCATGACCCCGAACCCGCAGTGCGTCGCGGAGGACGACACGGTCGAGCACGCGGTCCAGATCATGCGGTCCCTCGGCGAGCGCTCCGTGCCGGTCGTCGACAAGAACCGTCACCTGAAGGGCGTCGTCGGGATGAAGGATGTCGTGGACCTGTTCGCCCGGCCGAAGCAGCGCGAGCAGTACGGCGAGCGGGCCGGGCGCGAGGAGAAGGTCACGCTCGAGGTGAAGGGAGTCATGCGCTATCCGCCGCTGACGATCGGCCCCGATGCCGACGTCCACCGCGCCGCGGAGCTCATGGCGAAACACCACGTCTCCTCGATCATCGTGACGGAGGCGGACGAGCCGATCGGGATCATCACGACTCAGGACCTGATGCAATTCCTGGCGAGCCTGCGGGAACGCGAGCAGCTGTTCGTCGAGATCGGCGGCCTCGACGACGAGCCGAAGGACACGTACGACGAGATCTACGCGGTCGTCCAGAAGGAGATGCGCCGGATCGCCCAGCTCGTGCAACCGAGGACCCTCGCGATCCACATCCAGAAGTACAAACCCGAGGGCGACCGCTGGAAGTATTCGCTGCGAGCCCGCTTCACCACGTCCCACCGGATCTACTACGCCCACCACTTCGACTGGGACCTGCACGTCGCCCTGGCCGACCTCCTCGACACGCTGTACAAGCGGATCGTGAAGGAAAAGGAGCGCAAGGTCACGGAGCGCAAGCGGCATCACCTGTCGTCAACGTAAGTTCCAGTACGCACCGTGGGCCCGCTTCGTCGCCTCGATCGCGGCGCGGCCGCGGACCTTGTCGTCGAAGACCTCCGTAAGGGCGAGGTCGACTTTACGACCCTGGAGGCGGCCCACGACCCCCGCGAAGACCTCGGCGAGCGCGTCGAGGTGGTAGCCCCCTTCGAGGGCGATCGCGATTCGGTTGCCACAGAGGCGGGCCGCGGCGTTCGCCGCGCGGGATACGAGCTCCACGTATCCCGGCGACGAGAGGGTAAGCGAGGTCAGCGGGTCCCGGTAGTGCGCGTCGACGCCCAGGCTCATCAGGACGACGTCGGGTCGGAATTCCTCGACGATCGGCTCGATGATCGCCTCGTCCGCCGTGAGGAAGGACGTATCCCCGCAGCCCGCGGACAGAGGGACGTTCACCGTGAAGCCGCGCCCGTCGCCCTCGCCGACATCCTCGCCGGGCCCGGTGCCCGGATAGATCCCGTACTCGTGCGTCGACACGTAGAGCACCGAGGGGCTCGCCGCGAAGATGTCCCTCGTCCCGTTCCCGTGGTGGGCGTCGTAATCGAGGATGGCGACCCGGTGCCCCTGGGCCGCGCAATCCGCCGCCGCGACCGCCACGTTGTTCAGGTAGCAAAACCCACCCCCGTAGTCGGGTCCCGCGTGGTGGCCCGGCGGGCGTACGAGCGCCACCGTGGGCCGACCGTCACGGACCGCCGCCCGCGTCGCCCTCAAGACCGCCCCGACCGCCCCGGAAGCGATCTCGAACGTCTCCGGATGGACGGCGGTCTCGGGGTCGAGGAACCCCTCGCCCAGGTCCCGTACGTAGTCGAGGTACGTCGATCGGTGGACCCGCTCGACCTCCGCGCGCGTCGCAGGCGTCGCGGCTTCGACGCCGGCGAAGAGGCGCTCCTTCTTCAGGCGCTCGATGATCGCTCGCAGCCGGTCTGGCCGCTCCACGTGCTGCGGCGACACGACGTGATCGAGGAAGCGGGGATCGTAGACCAGCACGTCCGACCGAACGTCGGGGCCGACTTCAAGGCATCGTCGAGGCCGCGTCCCATCCTTGGGCGAGCTCGGAATCGTCTCGCTCTCGCAACTGATAGTCACCGAGCGGAACGAGTGAGAATTGAGTCGGCATACTTAAGCGAACCCCTCTTCATATCTTTCGACTGTCGACGTAAGGGGGTCGGATGCGAGTCTTTTCCTCCATGAGCGCAGCGGTGCTTCTCCTCGTGGGGGCCGTCGTCGTCGCCGGCGTCATCCCGATACTTCGCTCGCCGGTTCGACCCGATTCACCCGAGTCCATGAGCTTCTGGGAGGCCGCGGGGCGCGGCCTCGTCACGGTGACGGTCGTGAACGAGACCTACCAGCGGAACGGCGAGACGGTGCCTCAGCCCGTGGGGATTCAGGTCAACAACGCGGCGGACATCCCTGTGGAGGTGTCGGAGGAGGCCCTCCTCATGAGCCCGCATCCGCTCGGGCCGCCGACGGATCCGAGCCAGACAACGCAGGACGCGATCTTGACCGTGCGGACGATTCCCGCCGGCGGGTCCGTCCTCTACTCGTACGGCGAGGAGGTCATCCAAGGCTTCCTCTCGGAGCCCGCTTGGTGGTGTTCGGAGGAGTTCCAGTTCGTCCAGGCCGAGATCCCGTTCCGCATCGGCGGCGAGACGCTGCCTTTTGCGTTGCGGGATGTGGTCGCGAAGCAGCATTACAAGGACGGCGACGACAACACGCAGGTCGATGTGTGGACGTACTTGCGCACCCATCCGACCGTCGTGGTCGGAAAGGAGCCCCTCTGGACCCAACTCGACGGGAGTGCGGGGCAGACGATCTACGTGACAATCGACGCGACGAACATCGCCGTGTTCACCTTCGAGGACGGCATCACGGACGACGTGAACGTGACACACGGCGCGGTCGAGGACGACGTACCTGCGGGATGGAGCGTGGAGGGGGGGCCGGACGATATCGTCCATCACGACGACGGATCACAGACCCTGCGATGGTTCGTCGACCTGCCCGCCGCCCTCGAAAGCGATTCGAACGATCCGATGGATTCGACTCCGTACGAGACCGTCAAGCTGTCGTACACGCTCATCTCGCCCGCCCTCGACCCGGGCGTCATCGAGTTGCCGCGCGCCCGTTCGGATATCGATTCCGACGGGTCCGCGGACGCCGTCTCGGCGCCACCCGTCGTCGAGGTCCCCTCGATCGGTGCGCCGATCGGGAACGCGGGCGGCCCGTATTCCGGACGCGAGGGCGGGATGGTCCACCTCGACGCGAGCGGCTCGAGCGATTCGGAGGGCGATCCGCTCCAGTTCCGATGGGACTTCACGGGGGACGGCGCCTTCGACACGGACTGGTCGTCGAGCCCGGCCGTCGACGCGGGCTACACGGACGACTTCTCCGGTGTCGCGGTCGTCGAGGTCTCCGACGGCAGCCATGTGGCGTCCGCCTCGGCCCCGGTGACAGTCACGAACGTCGACCCGGAGATCCGGCAGATCGACGCAGTCGCACAGGCCAGCTTCCGAATCGAGATGGCGGGTGAGAAGTGGCACGACCTCAACTTCACGCTCTCCTCCGACTCGGGCGTCGTAACCCACATGGACCTAGTGCGGAGTCCCGGCGGGCCGCGGACACAGGCGGCCGCCACGAAAATGGTGACATTCTCTCTCACCGAACACCCTGCGGCGACGCTCATTTACACGCCCCAGGATGATCCGGTGAACGGGCGGCCTTCCGGCGACAATCCCGCGTGGGTCATCTTGGTCCTGCCGAACGGCGAGGAACGACGCATGTCGCACAACTTCAACATGCAGCACCCGGCCACCTGGACGTGGAGCGCGGACGACCTCATCGCATCGTTCCTGCGGACCGGGCTCACGTTCCGTACGGGGCTGCACGACGCGGGCAGCGACGATCTCCTCGCCACTTGGGACTTCGGGGACGGGATGTCCGCGATCCAGACGTTCTACAACGACGGCGTCGGACCGGATCCGGCGCAGAGCCAGGGAGGAAGGGCGCCGTTCGACGAGGCCGCGGTCCTCGTGCACTGGTACGCGACCGAGGGCCCGTTCGTCGTCACCCTGACCCTCCACGACGACGATGGCGGAGTCACGACCGCGACCATATCCGTCGACAGCGGCTGACGGAAAACCTTCTTTACCGACCCGGGAGTGCGGAGTCCGTGCTCGAAGCCCGACGCATCCTCCGGGGGGACCGCGTGCTGTTGCGGCCCCTGGAGGCCGGAGACCTCCGACGGTGCGTGAAGTGGTTCTCGGATCCGGAGGTCATCCGCTTCCTCGGTCGGAGCACCCCCGTCACCCTCGCGGAAGAGGAACGATGGTTCCACGATTACCAGCGGCGGGGGGACGACCAGATCTTCGCGATCGAGGTCGGAGGTCGGCACATCGGGAACCTCGGGCTTCACCGGATCGACCGGACGCACCGCAAGGCGGAGGTCGGGATCGTCATCGGCGAGCCTGAGTTCTGGTCGAAAGGACTCGGCACGGAGGCAATGCGGGTCGCCCTCCGTTACGGGTTTGGCGCGCTCGGGATGAACAAGATTTCTCTCGAGGTGCTGGAGTACAATGCCCGCGCAATACACACGTACGAAAAGCTCGGGTTCCAGAAGGAAGGGGTCCACCGCGAGGACGTCTACAAGGACGGCCGCTTCGTGCACGTCGTGCGCATGAGCCTCCTCGCGCGCGAGATGCGCGACGATCCGGCGTGAGCGCCCCTCAAAGCTCCAGCAGCTCGCGGGCCGTAGTGCTCAGGTACTTGGGGCCTTGCCGGGTCACGAGGACGTCGTCCTCGATCCGGACGCCGCCGAACCCCGGCACGTAGACGCCCGGCTCGTCCGTGAAGACCATGTTCGGTTTGAGGATGACCTCGCTCGCCGGGTGCAGCCCGGCGCCGTCGTGGACCGCCAGTCCGACCGAGTGACCGAGGCCGTGGATGAACCGCCCCTTGTACTTCGTCCCGTCGATCAGCGTGCGGGCCGCGGCGTCGACGGACTTCCCCCGCGCGCCCGGCTTCATCCGGGCGAACGCGGCCGCCTGCGCCCGGGCGACCGTGTCGTGCATGAGCTTCTGCTCCTCGGACGCCTTGCCGACGACGACGGTGCGGGTGATATCGGAACAGTACATGCGGTACATCGCGCCGAAGTCGATCACGATCATGTCGCCTCCCTGGATCTTCCGTGGGCCGGCGGTGTAGTGCGGCTCCGCGCCATTCGGTCCCGAGCCGACGATCGTGGGGAACGAGGGACCCGAGGCGCCGTTCCTCTGCATCCGGTAGACGAGCTCCGCGGCGACCTCCGCCTCCGTCACGCCTCCCGGGATGAACGGCAGGATCTCCTCGAACGAGCGAGAGGCGATGCTGCAGGCGCGCTGGATCATCTCGACCTCCCGCGCGTCCTTCACGAGCCGCGCCGCCATGACGGCGTCGGATACGTCGACGAACTTGGCGGACTTCGGAGCAATCTTCTGAAGCCGCTCGAAGGTCGCGTGGGTGAGCTCGGCGGCGTTGATCCCGATCTTCCGGTGGCCCTTGAGCCGTTCCCGCATGAGCTTCGTGGAGTCGTCCCGCGAGCGGAAGACTTCGATCGGCAACCCGCTCTTCTTCGCGGCCTCCTCCTCCAGGGCGGACGTCGTAATCTCGCAGGCGCCGTCCGGGGTGAGCCAGGCGCCGCACCCCTCGAAGAGGCCGTCCGTGAGGCCGGTCGCGTAGAAGAACGACATGTCGATGTGCGGGTCCGTCGAGTTGAGGAGGACGATGAGGTCGACGCCGTCGTCGACGTGGCGGAAGATCTGCTTCACACGCTCGCGCACGAGGCTCCCTGCGGTTATTCGGACGCCGTAGTTAAAGGTTAGTCGCCTGCGACGACTTAATGCGGCGCGAAGGGCTCCGCCGTCCGATGGTCAAGCGCCGCCACCGAGGCATGGAGCGGCGGATCGCGCTCGAGCGGATGACGGCGCTGTTCCGCCTGGCGGAGGAAGAGGCGCTCCAGCGCCACGCGGGCCGCG
>WNGA01028491.1_pt1 | contig 13687 bp, 11 predicted proteins | sample 5400061 | NCBI WGS metagenome assembly WNGA01 (sample SAMN13153366, study PRJNA577476) | soil metagenome | isolation source: 100 cm soil or saprolite under grassland replicate 2 | place: USA:California | collected 2016-06-15 | reverse complement strand
GAGTTCGGCAGGCTACCACGGGTAAATCGACGCATCGGTCTTGTCGTGCTCCGCAAGTCGTCAATCATGTTGCGTAGTTCGGCGGCTTTCTCGAAATCCATTTTCGTGGCCGCTTTGCGCATTTCTTCTTCCAACGTCACAATCATTTCCCTCGATTTGCCTTCCAAAAATTCACAGGCTTGCAGTACGCGCTCGCGGTATTGCTCCGCGCTAATTTCGCTCAAGCGCACCGGCACCTGATAGGTCGCTGATTTCAATTCGCGCTCCGTGGGCGAGCCTCGTCCAAATGTGAGCACGCCGAATTTTTTCCGCATGAAGTTCAAAGTCTGCCGCAGCGCCCCGGCATGCGCGTACGGACCGAAGTAGCGGCTACCATCGTCTTTTTTGAACCGGGCGAGCCGAAAACGCGGCCATTCCTCCGAAAGATCGACCCTTACCAGGAGAAACCGCTTGTCGTCCCGGAAGGAAACATTATAACGCGGCCGATATTCCTTGATTAACTTGCCTTCGAGTAAAACGGATTCCGCTTCGCTGCGGACTGTGTGGGTCTCAAAATCCCATGTCGCGTCGAGCATGGCGCGCGTTTTCAAATCGGCCTGCGCCAGCTTGGACGGCAGAAAATATGAACCCACACGTTTGCGCAGGTCGCGCGCTTTGCCTACGTAAATCACGCGATTAAACCGATCCCGCATCAAGTACACACCCGGCTTGTGCGGGACTTCGTGCACCTTTTTCTGCAAATCCGGCTTCTCTTTTGTTGATCCAGCCATCCGGCTGTGAATCTACGCGAGAAGCGGAGATCTGGAAAATCGCTATCGCCCACCGCAGCGTTGCAATGTGCGTACAGCAAAGCGCCCGCGAAATCTCTCGCGGGCGCTTTTAATTTTTAGCGAGAACGATTTTTCCCTTAAGGCCTTGTCGTTGTCGTAGTAGTTGTTTCCTCGTGCTTAATTACCGCAGGTGGCTGGCTCAACACGACTTTGCGCACGAGCACTCGGTCACCAACTGTCGTGTAATAGATGGTTGCTGGCATGTCTGGCCGAATGGCCGACCAACTTACGGTGCGGCCTTCCGGATCTACAATAGCCGTGTCTCTCGTGTAGTAATAACGCGTCGGCGCCGCAGTCGGCGCTGTTCGGAACATGAAGTAATCCGAGTCCGGTGTGTAGGTCACAATTGTTCCGGCGGCGTTTGTTGTCGTCTGCTGAGTTGTCGTCGTGCCTGTTACTGGGTCAGTCGTGGTCGTAGTCGTAGTTTCCTGCGCCAGCGCCATTCCCATCGCTGCCGCGCAAGCCAATCCAGCTGTCAATATTTTCGCTAATCTCGTTTGTTTCATAATTGTCCCTCTGCTTTCATTAAATGGATGTTCTCCATTGCCTGTCTCTCCGGTCGCTTCGTGCCGGAGCTTATTCAGTTACGCCTTGGTATCGTAAATTCCGCCTCGCGCGGTCGCATTCGTAGGCGTAAGCCCTTTTGTTGCAACAAGGTAAGATAACGTGACCCTTATGCAGTCTTTACCTGGTTTTCGCGATTTTCTCCCTGACGACTGCGCGGTGCGCAATTACATCTTTGCGCGCTGGCGCGAAGTCGCGCGGCGGTACGGCTTTGTTGAATGGGACGGCCCCGTTCTCGAATCAACCGAGCTCTATAAAAAAAAGAGCGGCGCAGAAATCGTCGATCAACTTTTTAACTTTATCGATAAAGGCGAACGCGAAGTCGCCATGCGCCCTGAGCTTACGCCCTCGCTTGCTCGCGTAGTCGCCGCCCATGAGCGCGAATTCAAAAAGCCGCTCAAGTGGTTCTCCATCGGCCAATTTTTCCGTTACGAAAAACAACAGCGCGGAAGATTGCGCGAACATTTTCAACTCAACTCCGACATTATCGGGGAGGCGGAGCTTGCCGCTGATATCGAGCTGGTGGCGCTTTGCATCGACATACTGCGTGCGTTTGGATTTACCGAAAAAGATTTTGTCATCCGGGTGAGCGATCGGGATTTCTGGACCGATTTCCTCCGCGAAAAAGACGTGTCACCGGACCGATGGGACGAATTGTTGCAGGCGATCGATAAATCCGGACGTGAACCGCGCGAGAAAACAGCCGAGAAACTTGGCAAACTCGCCGATCCAATCTTTACGATGCTAAAGACCGGCGGGAAGAGCCAGAAGCTCGACCAACTTGTTGATAGCCTTCGCGAGCGGGGACTTGCCGATTATGTGGCGATCGATGTCGGCATTGTGCGGGGACTGGCCTATTACACCGGCATCGTATTTGAACTCGGTTTCGCAATGGGCGATGTTGTGCTCGGCGAGTTAATCAATGAAACAGATCATGTGCGTGAGAAACTGGAGACTGCAATCGCGAACGATCGAAAGATCGACATCTACATCGTAATCGCTAAGGAACAGCGCCGCGTCGATGCGCTGAAACAAATTCAACAACTGCGCGACCACGGTTGTCGCGTGGATTATCCGCTCACCAGCGAAAAGGTCGGCAAACAATTCCAAACCGCGGAGCAACTTGGCGCGCGCATTGCCGTCTTGTTCGGGGACGAATGGCCTCAGGTGAAACTAAAGAACCTGGCTACACGCGAAGAATCTTTAGTTCACCACGGGGAGTTACTTGCGCACTTGCAAGCGTAATCCAGCTTGTCATCCTGAGCGCAGCGAAGCGGAGTCGAAGGATCCCGCGGCACTGTCCAGGGTCTCCTGACTGGATTCTCGACTTCGCTCGGAACGACAAGAAACATGTATCGCACACACGACTGCAATTCACTTCGCAAGAGCGATATCGGTAAACAGGTCGCGCTGGCTGGGTGGGTCAATGTCACACGCGATCACGGCGGGGTCATTTTTATTGATCTCCGCGATCGCGAAGGCCTGACGCAAATCGTGTTTCGACCGGAGGAAAATGCGCAGCTTGCGAAGCAGGCGCATACATTGCGCAGCGAAGACATCATTCAGGTGTCGGGTCACGTCGCAGCGCGGCTGCCGGGTACGGAAAATCCAAATCTCGCCACTGGCGATATCGAAATCATTCCGAGCGAACTGAAGATTCTGAATCGGGCGGACGATCTGCCGTTCCCGATTGACGCCGAGCCGCACAACGAAGATTTGCGGATGACCCATCGATACTATGACCTGCGCCGCCCCCGGTTCGCGCGCAACCTGCGGTTACGACACATCGCGGCGAAGGCGACGCGCGATTATCTCGACAGCCAGGGTTACGTCGAGGTTGAAACTCCGATTCTTTCCAAGAGCACTCCGGAAGGCGCGCGAGATTTTTTGGTGCCGAGTCGAATCACGCCCGGGAAATTCTATGCGCTGCCACAGGCACCGCAGCAGTACAAGCAACTACTGATGGTTGCTGGCGTGGAAAAATATTTTCAGATCGCGAAATGTTTTCGCGACGAAGATTTGCGTGCGGACCGGCAACCTGAGTTTACACAGATTGACATCGAGGCCTCGTTCGTCACGCCAGACGACATTTTTGCGGTTACCGAAGGAATGCTCGCCGCAATCTTCAGGGCGACACGCAACATCGAGATCAAGATCCCGTTTGACCGACTCACGTACCGCGAAGCCGTTGATCGGTATGGAAGCGATAAACCGGATCGCCGTTTCGCAATGGAACTTGTCGATCTTGGAGAAGTTTTTCGCGAGAGCAGTTTCAAAGTTTTTCGGAATGCGCTGGATGCAGGCGGTGTTGTGAAAGCGATCAACGCGAACGGCTTTGCCGGTATCACCATCGGACAGGCCGATGGATTAACTGAGATCGCGAAGTTGTACGGCGCAAAAGGGCTCGCTTTTATCAAGATTGAGAACGGCGAATGGAAATCGCCCATTGTGAAATTTTTTTCCGGTACTGAAAAGGCAGCGCTGCAATCGAAACTGAAAATCGAGGAAGGCGACTGCGTCTTTTTTGGCGCGGACAAATGGGAAATCGCTTGTGAAGTTCTCGGGCGATTGCGGTTGCGCATTGCAGAAATGCAAAAGCTTACGCCTGTTGCCGAAATCTGGGATTTTCTCTGGGTGACAGATTTTCCGCTGTTTGAATGGAGCCCGGAAGAAAACAAATGGAACGCCATGCATCATCCCTTTACGCGACCGAAAGGGGAGGACATGTCGCTGTTTGACGAAAAGAAGTTTCCCGATGTTCGCGCCGAGGCGTATGACATCGTTTTGAATGGTGTCGAGATCGGTGGCGGCAGCATGCGAATTTACGAGCCGGAATTACAGGACAAAATGTTCGAGGCTCTCGGTATCAGTCCGGAAAATCGGCAAACGCAGTTTGGTCACTTGCTGCGTGCGCTGCATCTTGGCGCCCCGCCGCACGGCGGAATCGCACTCGGACTCGATCGCCTGGTCATGCTCATCGCCGGCGAACAAAGTATTCGCGACGTAATAGCGTTCCCAAAAAACAATCGCAGCATGGATTTGATGTCGAACTCGCCGGCAGAAGTCGATGCAAGACAGTTGCGCGATTTAGGAATCAGGCTCGCCAGCAACAAAAAGCACGAGTAATCGCCTGCATGTTGTGAGATGACCGCTACCGTGAAGCGCGGTCATCTGCTTTACTCTTCCCGCAAGAGTTTGGACGGATCGACGGCAAGCGCTCGCAGGGCTGGAATGGCGGACGCTGCAATACCAAGCAGCGCCATCGTTAGCACTGCGCCCACGACGACCACGGGGTCCCGCGGATTCGCCTGATACACGATCTGCCCAAGGAGCCGGCTGGCGAAGACGCCTAACAGCAGCCCCACCAACGAGCCAACTCCAAGCAGCATTGTTGGCCGCCCGACCGCTGCATTCAACACGTGTCTCGTGCGCGCGCCTAACGCTACTCGGATGCCCAGCTCCTTCATCCGGCGACTCACATTGTAGGCCGCCATGCCGAAGATGCCCGTCCCCGCCAGCATCGCCGCCAGTAGGCCCATGACGCCAAGCGCGCTGGCGGCCGCGCGGGCCGGGAATAGCGCACCTCCCATCGCATCGGGCCAGCTCTGTACCGTGATTGACGCATCGGGCGCGAAGCCACTCAGAGTGCGTTCGAGCGCTGCCGCCATCTCGTTCTGCGCCCGCTGCGACCGCACGACGAAAGTCGTGTGAGCCTGCTCGTTTTGCGAAAACGGCAGATAGAAAGCCGGCAGCGGCGACTCGGCGATTTCGTTATACTTTGAGTCCTCAACGACGCCCACCACTTCCCTCAAGTGGCCCAACACAATGAAGCGTTGCCCAATCGCCGGCGCGTCGCCCCACATCTTCCACGCAAAGGTTGCGTTCACGACTGCCACATACGGCGTGTCTGTGGTGTCACTCCATGAGATATCCCGGCCACTCAGGAGCCGGGTGCCGGCAGCCTCGAAGTATGCGGGCGAAATCGTCAGCCCGTACGGCGCCAGCACAGAATTATTCAGCGTGAACTCTGTCGTCCCGGGAGGGAAAACCGGAATACCCCGCAGCCCGCCGGTAAAGGGCACCTTGCTCACCGTCCCCGCCGCCGTCACACCAGGGATGCTCCGCACCGCCTCGAGCATCGTTTTCTTTTTCTCAAGCTGAACGTCGCCTTCCTCGCTCAGGACCATCTCGGCCATCATTGCGCCCTGCGGCTGGAAGCCCAGCGGAGCGTGCAGCGCGCGAACCATACCGCGGACGGCGACCAGCGAGGCCGTCACGAGCAACGTGCAGATCGCAATTTGTGCGCCGAGCAACAGGCCCCGCAGAGTAAACCGGCGCAGCGGTGTTGAATCTACTGGTCCGCTCTTCATCGCCTGCAACGGACTGCTCTGCCACACCTGCCGCGCCGGAATCATCCCGAACAGCAGCCCGCTAACGAGCGTCAATATCAAAGCCGCCAGGTAGACCACTGTATCCACGCTGACTGCCACCTGGCCATAGGGCGGCGACCGCCACCGGTTCAGCGCACCCAGCAGCAGGCTCGCGGTCACCAGCCCCGCGGCTCCGCCCAGCATCGACACCACCATCGCCTCGGTCATCAATTGGCGCACCAGCCGCCACCGGCTCGCTCCCAAGGCGACACGGAGCGCCAGTTCCCGGCTGCGATCCGCCGCGCGCGCCGCAAACAGGCTGGCCAGATTCGCGCACGCCGCCACTAGCACGAGTAGAGCCAGGCCGGTCACGCTATAAAGAAATCCGCGGATGACGTCACCGGTGTCCGCGTAGAGTCCCGGACGGACCAGCCGCAGCGGCACTCCGGTGTCTGTCTTTGGATACTCCTTTGCCAGCTGGGCCGCGATTGCACTCAGGTCTTCCGCAGCCTGCTCGGGCGTCACGGCTGGCTTGAGACGGCCAAGCACCGTCAAAGGTCTGCCCGTCCGATCCTGCAGGTACTTCGCGTCGAAGTGATTCACGACGGGTATCCAGTAATCTGGCCAGTCAAATCGCTCCGTGCCGTGGAACCGCGCCGGTGCCACGCCCACCACCGTGAAAGGATCTTTGCCGAGCCGCACCGTGGTCCCGACTACGCCGGGATCGGCGTTAAATGCGGTTCGCCAAAGACTATCGCTCAACACCATATAGGGCGCTGAGTTCGGGCCGTGATCGTCCGCCGACTGGATCAGTCGGCCCAGCTGCGGCTGCACTCCCAACAGATCGAAATAGTTGCCGGTGATCGAATAGCCGGAGACACTCTTCACCGTGTTACCCCAGCGCAGTCTTCCGCTCGAAAATCCGTCGAAGCCGGCTAGGCCGCTGAACGTGGTGTTTCGCTGTCGGTAGTCTTCGAATGCAGGATATGATGTAGTTAGCGCCTTAAAGCTCGCCCACGGCTTGAGGCGAATTTGATATAGATTGTGCGGCTCGCTCACATCGAGGGGGCGCAGCAGCACCGCATTCACTACTCCAAAGACGACGACGTTTGCCCCAATGCCGACCATCAGAGTGAGCGTGGCTACGACCGTGAACGCCGGAGACTTCCAAAGCACGCGAAGCGCATACCGAATGTCCAGCAGCAGATCCTTCATCGCATCAACCCGGCGTTGGATTTTTGTCTTGTCATGCGCGCTCCCCGCTGCAGCAAGCTACGAGCTCGGCGCAGTCAATAACCCAGAGCTTTTTTTCGCTCCGCTGCGCCGGGTAGAGCGTCCTTTTTCACCGTGATCGCCTCCACGCCCGAGTCCTTTAGCTGGTGAGCCTGGGTCGCGTTGAATTCGATATCTTTCGTGAACTCCGGTGGAAGGTCCGCCTCCGCATAGATGGCATGCACGGGGCATACGTCCACACAGGCCATGCAATCAATGCAGTCCTCCGGGTGAATGACCACCTGGTTGTCCATCTCGTAGAAGCAGGCGACGGGGCATACTTCTACACAGTCGGTGAACTTGCATCCGTTACATTTATCGGTGACGACGTGAGGCATGGGATTTCAATGGTTGAATGTTGCGTATAAAGGATCGCCGTTACCCGTCAAGTAATTAGCGACTTACGGCCAGTCAATTCCTGCTTTACTATTGGCCTAAAGCACAAAAAACGTGACGATTGTTCCGAAACAAATCCACCACGGAAATGCCATCACCGGAAGCCAGTTCGGCTGCGGATAAGCGGTTGTTCCGAAAATCCCCGCGATGTTGTTAGGCAATCCACTCAGGATGGCGACGACGGTGAAGCCCACGATCATGGCAATAATGTTGCCGCGATCGTTCCCGCGCGTCCTGGTTAGCATTCCTGCAAAAAACACACCGAGCAGTGAGCCGTAGGTGTAGCCGAAAATTCCGAGAACGATTGGGATGAGTCGGACGTTGGGATGCACGATGACAAGATAAGCCGTTGTCGATGCAACGATGATCATCAGGACAGAAAACCACACAGTCGCCCAACGCACGGCGCGCAAGCTTTGTGCGTCTGTGGCTTCGGGATTGAGGTAAGGCTCATACCAATCGCGCGTGAAACTGGTGGCGAGCGCGTTCAACGCGGTGCTGAGCGATCCCATGGCAGTGGCGAAGATCCCGGCGAGGAGCAATCCGCGAAGTCCCACTGGCATTTGATAGAGAATGAAGTGGCAGAATGTTTCGTTCGGAGTCTTGGGCAGCGTCGGATCGGGATGGGCTTGATAGTAAACCCACAGCAGTAGTCCGATGCTGAGAAACGTAAGCGCGATCGGGATGTCCGCGAGTGCGGAGCAAATAAGAGAGCGACGGCTCCGGCGTATGTCGGGCGCGGTCAACATTCGCTGCACCATATCCTGATCCGTTCCGTGTGTTCCCATCGTGATGAACGCTGCCCCGATCAGCCCAGCAAAGATCGTGTACTCCGTCTCGAACATGCTCTTCACCTGGTCCCAGCCATGTTTGGCCGGATCGAGACCGGTTGTGATGAGATCCGAAACCTGAAATGCGCCATGGCGTTGCACGATCTCGTGCCAGCCGCCTGGAATTGCGAAGTAAAGCAAAGCAAGCGCAATTAACGCACTCCCTATCATGATCGAGGCTTGAATCAAATCGGTCCAGATGACGGCCTTGATACCACCGAACGTGGTGTAAATGGCCGTGAGAATGACGATCGCAATCGTGGCACCGAGATAAATCCAGAGAGTTTGAGTTTGATTTGGTCGAGTGCCGCTGATCATTTCGTAGGCAAGCGCGAGTGCAATGGCTGCCGAATATAACCGCGCTCCGGAAGCGAGCAGACGGGTGATCATGAAAACAGCGGAAGCCGCATTCTTACTCGCAACCCCGAAGCGCGCGGTCAGGTACTCGTAGATCGAGAAAACTTTGTAGTCGTAATACGGTTTGATGAAAATATAGCTGACGAGAACGCGTCCGATGATCGTGCCGAAGGCGAGCTGTAAATAGGTGTAATCGCGATGGCTGAAGCCTTCTCCGGGCGTTCCGAAAAATGTGCCGGCACTTGTTTCAGCCGCCACCAATGAGGCGAGCACTGCCCACCACGGAATTCTGCGCCCGCCGAGCGCGAAGTCTTTGAGGTTTTCCTCCTTTCGGCCCATGTAGAGACCGATGGCGATAATGAGGACAAAATAGAGAAACAAAACCGTGCTATCGATCGCGAGCCGGGCGTCCATGCCGATCTTAGGTGCCAGAATATTTCATCGCCGCAAAGCAGTTTTTCTGAAGTTCGATGTTGGACGTTGAGCGCTTGCCGCGCCGTAGCGTTGCGGAGGCGGGTTGGACGTTGGACGTTTGTTTATGCAGCGCATGGAAATCTCCGCACCGGATTTTGATTTAGAAAAGACACTCGATTCCGGCCAGGTATTCCATTGGGAAAAAATCGGCAAAGCATTTGTCGGGACGATCGGCGAATGGGCCGTGTGTACCGAGCAGCGTGGCGAGGTGCTGTGCGCAAGAGTGGCATCGCCTTCGCGCCGATCCTTAGGGAGAGATGCGCAAGATGCGGATGCCACAATTTTCAATTATTTCGCGCTTGATCATCCGCTGGCGGACATTTGCGCTTCGTTTCCAGACGATCCGGTAATGAACGCAGCGCGACAATTTTGTCGCGGTTTGCGGATCATTCGGCAGCCGAAATGGGAATGTCTGGCCACGTTCATCTGTTCGTCGATGAAACAGGTGGCGCACATTCGTCAGATTTCGCTTGCGCTCCGGCGCCGTTTTGGTGACAGACGAAAAGTCGGAGATCATGTGGCTCACACGTTTCCGCTGGCTCAGCGTATTGCCAGTGCTTCTGAGAAGGATTTGCGCGAATGCGCACTGGGCTATCGCGCCAAAAATCTGCTCGCGACTGCGCGACTCGTCAGCTCAGGCAAAGCGAACCTGGAAGCATGGTCGGCTCTGCCCGATGCCGATCTCAAAGAGAAACTGTGTGCGTTACCGGGTGTGGGAGCGAAGGTTGCCAACTGTGTAATGCTCTTTGCCTACGAACGACTGCGCGCATTTCCAATCGACGTCTGGATCGAAAGGGTTTTGAAACAACAGTATTTTCCGCGGAAGAAAAGAATCACGGAACTGCGGTTGCGCGAATTTTCGGAAACGTATTTTGGCGAACACGGCGGTTACGCGCAGCAATACCTGTTTCATCACGCGCGGATCGCCTCGCGGAAGTCAGGAGTATCGAGAGATTCCTCCAGCCTTCGCATAAAGCTACGGCCTGGCAGGCGACTCGGCTCGGAATGACAAAAAGGGTGGCGAGCGGATGGGCGAAGATCAAAAATAATGCAAGTCAACGGACCGGTCTTCTAGCGCAAGTTGTCAGGCCCTGTAGGCTGAGATAGTGTTCCTGCCTTAAACTGAGACTTCCAAGGCCCAATCTTCTGACCACTGAGTAACTGCTCTCATGACGACGGCTGACATTATGTTCGCCCAGCCGGGCAACCCCGAAGGCCTTCGGGATCACGAATATGAGACGCGAACGGTTTTGTTGGCGCTACTCGCGGCGATTCTCATTCACCTGTTTGTGGCGTTTTTCCTCGCTGCCTTCGGCGGCGTTTTTTCGCCGACGACTCCTGTTGAGGACAAGCCGGCTGAACTCACATTCATGGACCTGGCGCCAACAGCTCCGAAGAATTCCGCGTTCATAGAGACAGACGAATCAAAAAAGGCACCCGAACCCAAAGAGAAGACATTTGAATCGAACGCCAATTCGATTGGAGCAAGCGAGTTAGCTGTCACTGGGGAAATGCCGTTGCCGTCGCAGACCGGCAAAGATCGGCCGTTTATGGATTTGGAGACACATCAGCACTCTCTGGAGACAAAAGGGGCGCGGCCACAACCGAGTGCAGCGCCACAGGAAAATCCGAACCCGTCGACAGCGCCGCAGACCCAACCGGCTCCCGTTACTGCGGCGGAGCAATTTGCGATGTTGACCCAAAGACCCACTCCGGCAGCCGAACCATCGGTCTCGTCACCGCAAACGCGATCCGCGTATCGAGCGTTTAAAGAGCGGACGCGTATCGCCGGCCGGATTACGAACCGCGGTGTCTCTTCCGTGAACGCACTGGGCACACCGCTGGGACGCTACCAGAAGTTCATTTTGGATGCGATTGGTTCGCGCTGGTATGCGTTTGTCGATCGGCAAATGGATTTAATCAGCATCGGTACGACCCGCGTGGTCTTCGTGGTGGACCGAAGCGGACACGTGAAGAACCTCAAGGTCGTCCAAAACACATCAAACGAGGCATTGGCAAATGTTTGTATTCAATCGATCCAGGAAGCGGAACTACCTCCCATGCCAGATGAATTGGCGGCCATGCTACCTCCTGAGGGGATGGACGTGGATCTTCCGTTCACGATCTTTCCGAACCGATGATCCTTGCCGCGATAACTATCGAAACTCCGGAAACCGTGAACACTGTGTTTGGATTCTTCGCGAAAGGCGGCCTTTTCATGTGGCCGTTGCTGGCGTGCTCGATCGTTTCGGTGACGATAATGATTTTGCGCGGCCTGGCTTTGCGACGGAACAAGGTCATGCCGCCCTTGATCGAGAACGAAATCGAACGTTTAACCCCGGGTGAAAGTCCTGAGCGGCTGTCGCGTATCGTACACCATGATAGTTCATCACTGGCGCGGATCGCTCGCGTGGCGTTGCAATATTTACGCAGTCCGCGCTCGGAAAACGTGGAAGCGGTCCAAACACGCGCGCGTCACGAGATGGTGCGCCTGGAAAAAGGACTTATCATTCTCGAAGTCATTGTGGGCATTGCGCCACTGCTCGGCCTGATCGGCGCGGTCTCCGGATTGGTGCATGTCTTTTCCCAGCTCGGATTGAGCTCCGGCGGTTCGGATACGCGTCAGATTGCGCGCGGCATCGCCGAAGCGTTGAATGCAACCGTTTTCGGACTTTCAATCGCTGTGCCGACACTGGTCGGGTTCACCTATTTTTCGAGGAAAGTTGAAGTGATGTCGGTGGAGATGGAAACGCTGGTCGTCGAATTAATTAATAAGTGCTATTACGGTCGCTCTTCGCGCGAATTCGAGCCGGCAAAGGCATCCGGCGCCAGCTCGATGCCGATTTCGACGCCGGTAGCGTGAAACGCGCGGCGCATTTCACATCATGAAGTTTGCAGTACGAAAACGAAGGGCGCCCATCATTATCATCGTTTCGCTCGTCGATATTCTCATCATCCTGCTGATCTTTTTTGTCGTTTCTACAACTTTTAAGAAAGATCAGCCCGAAGTTCAGATTAATCTGCCAGAATCCAAAACGGCGAAGAAACAGCCCGCCGAGCTTGAACATGCAATCGTCAGCATTGATCAAAATGATGAAATCAAACTGGACGGACGAGCCATTGGCGCGGATGAACTGGAAGGCGCGGTCCGTAACCTCCCGGAGGCCCGAAAGTCCACGCTTGCGCTCCAAGCGGACAAAAAAGCCTCCTTCGGAACAATTATCAAAGTAATGGACGCATTGAAGCTGGCAGGCGTGAGAAATTTGCCGGCGTTTACCCGGGAAGAGAAATGATCCTGCCGATCTTGGAGTACGGCGACCCGATCCTGCGGGCCAAAGGCAAACCAATCGAGAACATAGACGATCGGATTCGCGAACTAGCCGCGAACATGGTCGAGACGATGCACGCTGCTAATGGCGTAGGCCTGGCAGCACAGCAGGTCGGTGAAGCTTTGCAGCTCACGGTGCTCGACATCTCTGCAGTCGAAGATCGGCCGAGCACGTTGAAGTTGAATGGCCAAGACGTCGACCCAAAGGCTGCGATGCCGCTGATACTGATCAATCCGGAAATCGAGCCGCTGGGTGAAACCGAAGTGGGAGTAGAAGGTTGCTTAAGTTTTCCAGAAATTACCGGCGACATCGAACGAGCGAAGTCAGTGATCGTGCGCGCGCAAAATTTGGAAGGCGGCACAATCGAAATTGAGGCGAGCGGATTTCTTGCACGCGCGATTCAGCATGAAGGCGATCATCTCAATGGAATTCTATTTATCGATCGGATGAATTCCGCGGCAAAGACTGCGTTGTCGAGCCGACTGAAGCGGTTGCAAAAGGAGACAAGACAGGGCATCAGACACCGAGAAGCGCTCGTAAGTGAGACGACGCTGTAGCGGTTCGGAAGATAGGCTGCCAGCCTGTCCCGGCAGACGGGCAGCTTGCCTGTCTGCAGTAAAACCGACAGGCTGAGAAGCCTGTCTGCCAAGACAGCCAGAGTGGTTATCTTCGAGTCAGAAATCCTGTCAACGGACTCGTTGCCGCTGCGACCTCCAGTTTTTCAGCTAATCCGATTTCGCGTGCTTCGCGACCTGCCTCAATGGCTTTTTTAAACGCTTTAGCCATGCGAACCGGATCGGAAGCAATTGCGATTGCTGTATTAACCAAAACTGCGTCGGCGCCCATTTCCATCGCTTCAGCCGCGTGACTTGGCGCGCCCAGACCAGCGTCAACGACTACGGGCACTGTCGCTTGTTCGATGATGATCTCGATTTGCAGGCGTGCCTCGATTCCGCGATTGCTGCCGATTGGCGAACCGAGTGGCATCACCGTTGCGGTGCCGATGTCCTGCAACCGTTTCGCCAGAACCGGGTCGGCATTGATATAGGGAAGAACGGTGAATCCTTCTTTCACCAGGATTTCAGCGGCGGCCAGCGTCTCGACAGGATCTGGAAGCAAATAGCGCGGGTCCGGGTGAATCTCGAGCTTGATCCATTTTGGCAAGCCTGCACTCGCGGCGAGTCGCGCGAGGCGCACCGCTTCGTCCGCGTTGCGCGCACCGCTCGTGTTCGGCAGGAGAAGAAAACGTTTTGGATCGATAAAAT
>WNGA01009736.1_pt1 | contig 13690 bp, 10 predicted proteins | sample 5400061 | NCBI WGS metagenome assembly WNGA01 (sample SAMN13153366, study PRJNA577476) | soil metagenome | isolation source: 100 cm soil or saprolite under grassland replicate 2 | place: USA:California | collected 2016-06-15 | reverse complement strand
CATGCGCTCGGCATCGGCAAGCCTGGCCCCTGCGCTCGCGGCGCGCTGCTCATGCTCGCGGATGAGCTGCACATAGCCGGCATTCATGCGCTCGGCATCGGCAAGCCTGGCCCCTGCGCTCGCGGCGCGCTGCTCATGCTCGCGGATGAGCTGCACATAGCCGGCATTCATGCGCTCGGCATCGGCAAGCCTGGCCCCTGCGCCCGCGGCACGCTGCTCATGCTCGCGAATGAGCTGCACATAGCCGGCATTCACGCGCTCGGCATCGGCAAGCCTCGCCTGCGCGTTGGCGAGCCGCTGTTCGTACTCCTGCAAGCTGCTGGCGTACCCGCCATTCAGGCGCTGAAGGTCGGCGATGTTCGAGGCCGCGCCCGCAAGCTTCCGCTCATGGTCCTGGATGATGGCGGCATAGGTCTGGTTCATGCGCTGACTGTCGGCGAGCATTGCCTCGCCATGCGCAATCCGGCTCTCCAGGGCCGCGATGGCGGCGTAATCGCCCTGTTCGGATCGGCCCGGTTGCATTTGTCTTCGTCCGCCCTCCATTTCCGTCTCACCACGCTGCGTGCCGAGTGGGCTTTCGCCGATCCGCCGCCGTCCCGACTGCGGCCAATAATGCAGAGCGCGGACGGCCGCAACCCGAAGGCGGCGTTCCGCAATGCGCTTGACTTCGCGGTCCGCTCTGGGTGATTGCCTCCTTCGATGAGCCCCGGTTCATTTCTCTACGCAAAGCGGGTCGAGCTCTCGGTCGAGCGGTGGCCCTGGCCATTCGCGGAGGAGCGCCGCTCCGACATCGCGCAGTTCTTCAGCCGGCAGCGACGCGAGAATCCCGCGCTGTGGAATGGAAAGCTGCTCCTGCTGCGGGAACTTTCGTTGGCACAAGACGTCTTGCGCGGCAGCCTGTTCAAGACGAATTATGCCAGCCTGCTGGCGGCCGCCGAATGGGGGGCGCTGGGCGAAGCCGTCAGAGCATCCTTCGGCGCCGCGGCGCTATTGGCATCCGACGAGGCGTTCATCGTCGGCCGGATGGCCTCATACACCAGAAATGCGGGACAGGTGTCGTTTCCTTCCGGGTCGTTCGATCCCGCCGACGTCAAGGGAGAAGAGGTCGACGTGGGATCGAGCATCCTGCGCGAGCTCGAGGAGGAAACCGGTCTCCGGCCCGACGAAGTCGACCCTCAGCCGGGCTGGTGCGTCGTATCGGCCGGCCCGTGCGTGGCGGTATTCAAGATCGTCCGAGCCCGGGAGCCGGCAGCGCGCCTGCGCCACCGGATACTCGCCAATCTGACCACTCAGACGCAGCCGGAGCTCGCCGATATCCTGGTGATCCGCGGTCGCGAGGACGTGGACTCGCGAATGCCGGCCTGGATGCAGATTTTCCTTGCCCAGTTCCGGCAGCCGGGCACAGTTCATGCGAAGGGCCCCTCGCGGCCGGTGGAGCCAGCAATCGACCGATGACGTGCCGTTAGTGCTCCTTTGATTCCGAAGTTCGCACCAGGGCCTGCCGCGAAGTGATGCGAACTTCGGAATCGGAGCACCACAGGCTTTCCCGCTCATTCCCGCGCAAGCGGGAATCCAGGTCACCTTGCTCGGGCTTCTGGATGCCCGCTTTCGCGGGCATGAGCGGCGGCGAATGGCGAGCAGCTGCACGGGTCGGTGCGGCAATTTTCGTCCACCGCGGAACGCCGGTCACGCCCGAAACCGCGCCTGCGCCTGCTCGAACGTCATGGCCTCGCCCATGGTCGGCGGCCGCACCGGCGGCAGGGCGGCGGCGGCGGCGAGCATCTCGCGCAGGAACGCGTAGTAGGACAGCGATTCGAGCTGCTTCTTCAGCGCGGGCGGCGGCCGCAAGCGATCGGCCGCGTCGAGCACCTGCAAGGCGTATTCCAGGCGCTCGAACATGACTGCGACGAAGGCGAGCTTGTGCAGCATCACGTAGCGCTGCTCCACGCTCGCGACCGCGCCGGCGAGGGTTTCGAAGCGCCGCAGGAACAGCGCGTCCCCGGAGAGCACGAAGCCGCGACCGCGCGCGCCGGACGGCCCGCGATGGGGCGAGAACTCCTCGTTGACCTCGACCTCGGCCAGGCGGAATCCAAGACCTTCCAGGGCTTCCTGCACCTGGCGGAACAGCGGCTGGCCGCGATAGATGGGGACGAACTCGACCTCGACGCGCACCCCGAGCACGTGGCGAGCGAGAGCGTCGCGCGCGCCCTCGAGGATGCCGAGCTCGGCGCCCTGCGTGTCGACGGACAGGAAGTCGGGCGGCAGGTCGCGAAACGGCGCCTCGCGCCGAAGCGAATCGAGCGACCGCGCGGCGACCTCGCGCTGCTCCATCGGGCGGACGACCTCGCCCAGCATGTAGTCGAAGCGTCCGGCCGCGTAGTAGGTGTAAAACTCGCTCAAGTCGGTGTTGAAGGGATAGATCGAGCTGGTATAGGCGTCGAAATTGACGTGGAGCGTCTCGCTGCGGTCGCTGTCCGAAAGGCAGTAGGGGAAGACCAGCGTCTCGCATGCGGCGGTGGTCTGCCAGGCGTGCCGGGTCTGTTCGATGGAATCGGCATCGGCATCAAACAGCACATTAACGATGTCGCGGTCAAACGCGGCCAGGATGGGGAATCCAATGGCGACATCGCGGCTGCCGACGTGGTAATTGACGAACTTCAACTGCGTGCCGATGTCAGCCATTCCGATCACCCGCCGATTCCGATCGTCCTTGCTCGTGTCCGGGCCGCCGCGACAAGCACGGTCGATCGCGGAGAGCGTGCCGGCCGTGGGCGATGGCGTCGCGGCCCGGCTCGGGGGTTAGCGTCGCCATACCCGCTTGAGAACCTTGCGCAGGACGACTTTTGCGGCGAGCCGTCCGGACACGCCTTCGAGATCGCCTGCCAGCACCTCATTGATCTTGCCGGCCGCCAACTCACGCGCCTTTTGCTCGGCCGACGCTTGGGCCTGGCGCACCAGCGCATACGCTTCCGACAAGTCCCTGAGGCCCGCGGTTCCGGCTGGTCCACCGAGAACGTCGTAGGCGATTTTCAAGGTTTCCTGTTCGAGTTGTGTCCAGCGGTCGTCCAGGTCGCCGGCATGCATCTTGATGGCGTGCATGAAGTAGGCGCGATGCAGCATGGTTATGTCATGCCGCTGGCTGGAAGCCACCAGCGTGCCGAACGGGTCGGAATTGACCTCTCTCGGATAATCCCGCTTGTGCATGGAGGTGAGCGACAGCACGAGGAAGTCGTCGGTATCGGTCACCTGGTAGATTTTCTCCCAGGGGACCACACAATTCACGATGAACGACGCGTCGACGGCGGAGGTGTCCTTGGGCCGCGGACGCCATCCGGAGATATTGCGATAATCGACCAGATAGGGATGCAGCGAAAAGCTGCGGATGACGATCCCGTCCCCCCCGCTGACGTCCCACACGCACATGTACGGTGTCCGCGGAAACAGCGGGCTCGACCAGCGCAGCAGACGCGCGTCCTCGTGCAGATGGCGCAACAGGAGGCCGACGGCCTGGCGCGGCGGAACGACCAGTGGCTCGCCTTCCCGCAGCAGCCCGCGGTCGGTCAGTTCGGGGACGATCGTCTCCTCGTTGACACGCGGACCCATGCCCACCACGACTTTCTTGCCGGCTTGCGCCAATTGGAGGAGCCGCGACAGCATGCCGTCGGAATAGACCGCATCGGGACCGAGGAAGATGGCGCAACCCTGGCCGGTGGCGCGATCGGCGGCGATGCTGTGGCCGAGCGTCAGCAGGTTATACTTCTCATGCGTGTCGCTCATCGTCGGAAGCTGGTCGCTGTCCACCGGAAGGTGGTGGAACTCGACATTGATAAATCGCGTCAACAGGCGATAGGCGTCTCTCGCCCGGATGCGGACCTCGTCTTCCGCGGTGGTGACGATGATGAAGGTGGAAACGTCGTTATTGGACAGGGCAGGCAGATTGCGGGGCGACAGCAGGCTGGGAATCCCGAAGCGGCAGAGATAGTCGATATACCTCTCGCCCCAGACCGAAAAGGCGTAGAAGAACGGAATGGGTTGCGCGCTCGGGCCGACGTTTGCTGCCGACATCCGATTGGACGGCTTCGCTTCCAGGTTCATGGCGGTCACATCCGGTTGAGGGCCACGGGTCGCGGCGGCGATCCCATTCTCGGACACTTGGCAATATGCACGGCCGAGCAACGTGAAGTCGCGCAGCGTGCGGGCCGGATCGACGACCTGCAGCGCGAATTCGCCGGTGCGCTGGATGAGCTCGGTCCATTCGTCGTTCATCGGACGGCCATGAAAGACGATCGGATACAGAAAGCTGTTTCGGTTGATCACCTCGTACCTGAGCCGCAACAGCCAAAAGCTCAGTTTCTCCGCATCCAGCCGGTTGTCCTTCTGTGGCTTCGCCAGGATTCCGGCGGGGGTCATGCCGACGACGCAAAAATTGTCGGAATCCTTTTCCACGTACAAGTCGTTCCAGTCGGCAAGGAAGCGCGGAAGGACGCTCCAGTCGACCGTCATCGTGTGCGGGTCGAAACCGACACCTTCCGGGATGAGCTGCGCGTCGAACAAATAGGGATGCAGGTTCAAGGAGCGGACCAGCATCCCGTCGCCTTGCGGCCCGGGCCAGACACACGCATAGGGCTGTTCCGGAAAGCAGGGTGAATCGACGAAATGATGCCGCAAGTCCCGATGCAGGTTGTCCATCGTCAGCTCGACGAGCCGGCGCGGGTCCAGCGGCAGCGGTTCGCCCGGGCGATACTGCGCAAGATTGCGCAGGATGCAAATGGTGGCGTCCTGGTCGACGCGGGGACCGAAGCCCGCGACCACTCGACGGCCCTGCAAGGCAAGGTCGAACAAGCGTTTCATCATGCCGTCGGAAACAACGGCATCGGGTGCGAGAAAAATGCAGAATCCGCGCCGGGCAACATAGTCGACGGCGAGGCCATGGCCGCGACTCATCTGGTCGTATTTGTGCTCGGTCGAAAGCTCAAGCGGAACAAAAACGACCTTGATCGTCTCGGCGAGTTTCGCATAGATCGCGCTGGCGCGAATCCGTTCGCCATCGCGCTCGGGCGCGACGATGATGAATTCGCACTGCTCGCGGTTCGGCAGGCCCGGAATGTTGCCGGGCGCCAGCAGCGTCGGGATCGAGAATTCCGTCAGCAGATCGACATAATCGGGCCCCCAAACGACGTTGATGAAAAAGAAGCGTGGCAAGGCCTTGCCGCCCTGCCGGTCGCGGGCCGGTTGTCGTGATGCTTTCCCCCTCAGTCTGGCGTCGGCTACGGGCATGCCGATTCCGGCCGTTTCAGCAGGAGCGGGTGACATGAGGTATCCGCACGGCCAGGCGCCATTCACACGAGCGCCGCGCCGCAATCGCACTCCCGCAAAGCGGAAGCGTCCCGGCCCGAAATTCCGCCGCAAGATCGTTTTCGACGTTTGCGACACTGGCGACGACGTCGTTCACCGTCGCAAAGTAGAGGATCAGATCCAATTTTGTTCCGATCGAGAGCAGATACGACAGCACCATCAAATACTGCGGCTGATGATAGCCGCCATGAGCAAGATTCAGAATCAAGACTTTCTTGCCCTTGGCCGCGGCGAGGCCGCTCAATCGTGCGTGCAAATCAGGAGAGACCTGCCAGAGCTGAGCGATGCCCATGGCAACCGAATTCCCGATTACGCTGACGATGAATTTGTCCTGGTGATCCTCCGGGCGCATGGGAAAATCGCAGCAACCGCTGAATTGCCGGGCGTATGACGCGGCCTGCACGAATCCCACGTTTTGCGGCCGTTGGCCATTCCTTTCGATGAACGATTGAGAGTATCCGTACATGAACCCGAAATATGGATGGATCTTCGTGGTTATGTCGGCGGTTCCGACCACCTGGGCGGCGGTGGATCGGTTTGCCATCAAGAACAGCTTTCCCGTCTCCAGCCAATACAGGTATTGCGACCCAATTTCGAAGGACAGGAGCGCGAGCACGGCGACCGTCGCCATCGTCAGGATTGCCAGCCACGAACGCCGCCGACCTGGCGCCGCGCGATGGCGGCGCCTTGCATCGGCAGGATTCGACCCAATTCCAGGCGAATGAGACATATCCTAGCCGGAAGGTTGTGAGACGGCCGCCTGCCATATCAGAATATAGCCGTTGCCGTTGCCCCGGTAGGAATCGCCGAACGGATCTTTCGTTGGCGCGATCGCGATCACTATTTCGCCTGAATCTCCCGAAGGATTTACGACTCCCAAGAGCTCGATTCGCCACCAACCCTCGCCTCGCGTCATCGACTTGCAACTGGCGGCCTGGGCAGACCCCGCCGACTGAACCGCTGTTTTGCCCGATTGAAGATCGACGTCGCAACGAATTTCATTCGGGCCGGAGCCCAGCCGCAACAGCAACCGGCGTCCATTGCCGTCGCGCGCATACAGACTGGCACCCACACGTTTGGCAGGGTCGATGTTCAGCACCGCCGAGATACCGCGCGCCATGTCCTCGGAGTTTTCCGTGAGCTTGTAGGCCGTGTTGCTGCCGTCGGGGGCTTTGGCGCTGTCGGCCTGGCCGGTCACGCCGGCAACCCGCCACAGATCGAACCCCGCCTTCGCAGCGGCAGGTGCCGGCGCGGGCGCCGTGACGACCTGCGTCTGCCTTGGACCAAGGCCGAGAAACCACACGATCAGCACGGCGCAGATGGCGGAGACGGCTGACACGCCCGCCATCCACGCAACCTGACTCAACCTCGCGTTCATTCCACATCGATCCGCTGATGGAGCCCCATGGTAGGATCTGGCTTACCTCGCGGCAAGCGCGCTGCTTTGTCGACGTCGCCGTTGCACCAAGATAGCTTCGATGGCGAGACCAATCCGAATTGCAACCCTCGCCCGACCAGGGTACAAGCTGGCAGGGGCCGGGCCCGCGACACGCCTGCGGACCATTGGAGGGAGTTTGGGTGAATGATTCTCGCCCGAGATGAGGTTACGCCCGAGCGTCTGGGCGAGGAGCTCAACAAGCTCGCCGAACGTATCGACGTGGCCGAGCTCGAAGACGCGCTGCGTTTTCCGCGTTTCTTCCAGATCGAGACGACGCGTCTGTGCAACGCGCTGTGCCCGTTCTGCGCCATCGACCAATGGGACAAGTCGACCCCGATGATGCCGGACCCGTTGTGGGAAAAGATCGCCGGCGAGCTGATCGAGTGGCACGACTGGATCCGTTTCGTGGATCTGCAGCGGGCGGGCGAGCCCCTCCTCGACAAGAAGATGTACAAACGAGTCAAGCAACTCAAGATCGGCGGGATCAAGCACGTCGCCATCTCGACCAATGCGTCCGGGCTCAACGAGCGCAATGCCCGCGCGTTGCTCGAAGCGGGCATCGACGAGGTGATGTTGTCGATCGATTCGGTCGTCAAGGAGAAGTACGAGCAGCTGCGGGTCGGTCTCAATTACGAACTGGTGATGGCCAATATCCGCCGGTACTTTCGCTTGCGGGACGAGATTCGTCCGCAATCCCAGATCCGCGTTCGGGCCGTGTGCGTGTTCGATCCCGACAAGGAGCAGCAGGAAGTGCTCGATTGGGAGAGCTTCTGGCGGCCCCTCAAGAAGCCGCACGATCGCATCTACATGAAGCGGGTGCACAGCTGGGGCAACCAGGTGGCGGTGGATGGCGCCCCATCGCCGGACGCCAACATCTTCCATCCCTGCATCATCCCATGGTCGACGATGCATATCACGGCCATGGGAACGGTCGCGCTCTGCCCGCACGACTACGACGGCAAGGCCAATCTCGGCAACATCCATACGCATTCGATCGCGGAAGTCTGGCGCGCCCAGAAGCTCGAGGAGGTGCGCCGGCTGCACGCCACCGGAAACCGCAATGCGATCAGCTTCTGCCGGGGCTGCCGCACCTTCGACGAGGAGTTCTCACTCGAGCGCGACAAGGATAACTGGCGGGTCAATCGCGGGTCCAAGACGGCAGCGTCCGGGATAGGCCTCCGTGCTGGCTGACGGCCAACCGACAAAGGCGGGAGCCAACCCGGTGCGGGGCTGCCAAGAGTCCATGAACCCACCGGTTCTGCGGCGTGGCGGGTGCCGGTGGGAGTTTGGCTTCGTCTGGCGATGAGGGATCGTGTGGGGATGTCAGTTCTGGAGTTGCGAGAGCCGGACGTGGAATCCGTGTCGACCGCGCCCCCGCACGTCCGATTCCTCGATCTGAGCGTTCATGACAAGATCGAGCGCGCCGCCATCCTGGCCGCGGTGGCGACCGTGCTCGACCACGGCCGGGTGGTGCTCGGTCCGGAGGTTCTCGAGTTCGAACGGCGCATCGCCGAATTCTGCGGGCGGCGTTTTTGCGTCGGCGTCGGAAGCGGAACCGATGCGCTGATCCTCGGCCTCAAGGCGCTGGGCATCGGCCCGGGCGACGAAGTGATCACGGCACCGCTGTCCTGGCTCGCCACCGCCAGCGCCATCCTGCTCAATGGCGCGACCCCGGTGTTCTGCGACATCGACGAAACGCTCAACATGGACCCGGCGACCATCGAGCCGCTTATCACCGATCGCACCAAAGCCATTCTTCCCGTGCATTTCACCGGCCGGCTCGCCCGCATGCCGGAAATCACCGACATCGCCAAACGGCATGGGCTGCTGGTGGTCGAGGACGGTTCCCAGTCGTTCGGCGCGACGTGCGGCGACAAGCCATGCGGCGCCTTCGGCGACGTTGCCTGCATCAGCCTCAATGCGATGAAGATCCTGGGCGGCCTGGGGGACGCGGGGGTCATCCTCACCGACGATCCCGATTTTGCCGCCAGCCTCGATACGCTGCGCCACAGCGGGGTGGTCGATCGCGATTATTGCGTCACGCTGAGCCACAATTGTCGGTTGGACACGCTGCAAGCTGCAATCCTGCTCAAGCGATTGGACCGTTTTCCGGCAATCGTGGCACGCAGGCGGCAGATTGCGGCGCGCTACGACCGCGAGCTCGCCCGCGTGGTCGATACGCCGCCGCGCCTGCCGGGATACGACGAGGTGTACTACACCTATACGATCCGCACCCCGAGGCGGGATGCGCTGCGCGATCATCTGGCGAGCCAAGGGGTCGAGACGAGAATCCATCATCCCGTCCTCATGAACGATCAGCCGGCATTTCAGGGCAAGGTGCGCGGCCATTCGCCGCGGGCCGCCAAGCTGGTGCAGGAGATCGTCTGCCTCCCGGCGCATGAGAAACTGACGGCGGATCAGCAGAGCTATGTGATCGGCGCTATCCACGCGTTTTTCAAGGGCGGCGCATGAAAGTCTCGGTGTTCTACAATGAGGACGATATCGTCGAAGTCGGCCAGGACTGGTACGAGCGGCTGAAGCGGCACGCCTTCGAGGCCGATCAGAAGCGCGCTCGCCTCTGCCTTCACGGTAGCCCCGACGAACCGTTGCACGAAATGATCATCGTGTTCCACCGCGACACGGTGATCCGTCCGCATCGCCACCGCGTGAAGACGGAGTCGTTCCACGTGATCTTCGGCGAGCTCGACATCGCTTTGTTCGACGATCACGGCCGGCTGACGCGGGTCGTGCGAATGGGCGAGGTGGGCACCGGCAAGACGCACGTCTACCGCCTGAACAGCCCAGTCTGGCACAGCGTCATCATCCGCTCCGAGTACGCCGCGATCCACGAAGTCACGAATGGTCCGTTCCGCGCCGAGGAGAACGAGTTCGCTCCGTGGGCACCGGCTGAGCCGAAGGTGCTGCGCGCCTTTCTGCTTGACGCGGTCGACGGTGTCGCGGTCGCGGCCGAGTGACCCCGGGCTCGGCTCAACGAATATCGCGCAGCACGTTCAAGAGCACCGGTACCGGGTCGGCGCCACGCCCGGCGCCGCGCAGGCTGTTGGTCTGATCCGTCCTGAGCACGGGAAGGCGGGGACAGGCGACCCGCAGCCCCTTGCGGGCGCGCGCGAGCAGGCGGCAAACGGCTTCGCCGGCGGCCTTTGCGGCAATGTATTCGACGGCATCCGTCCGCATGTCGTCGAGGAAGATCGTCGATGGATAGAGCAAAGCGAGTGGCGCCTCATTCACGGCAAACAATCGATCGATGGCCGCAAGGCTGCGGGTGAGCCCGCCCACATAGCAGTCGCAGTACTGTCGGAAGCGGACATCGCTGAAAGAGCGGCCCTTGACGAGCTGGATCGGAGGGGTGGCGAAGAAGTAGACGTGCGTGGGGGAGAATCCGTCCGGCAAATCGCGGCCTTCGAGCTCGGCCGGCGGGCCGGTCACGTCGAACTGGAAACAGCCGCAAGAGCCGCCCCTGGAGACGATATCCTGCGCAACGCGCAGCGCATCGTCCTGGCCACGGGCAAAGGTGATGGCAACCTCCGCCCCGCCCATGGCGAGCAGCTTCGCCGTGGTCTCGCCGAGGCCGCGCGAGCCGCCGATGACAAGTGCGCGCTGGCCGGCGAACTCCCCGGCAACGACGTGCTGCATCAGCGCCGCCGCCTGGGGCTGGGCGACGGGATCCGGACGGAACAAGGCGGTGATTTCCCCGCTCGCGCCGGCTCCATCGATTCCGAGGCGAATCAAGGACATACGCCGATCGGCGCGAAGCGTTCGAAAGGCCAGATGCGTCTCGCCGGCGGCCGGCGGCGGCGCCAAGGTGAGCGCGAGGTCAGCGTAGATCGAGCGCAGGCCTGGACACTCCATGCCGACAATTCGCGTCGATGCCAGCAACACGGCCAGCTGCGACGCCGGAAGGCACCTTGCCAGGGCGGGCAGCAGGGCGTGCGCGAGCTTGCGGTCGAGCGCAAGCTCTACGCCGCCGGAGCGCTCGCCGGCATCGGCGAGGACGAGGTCGAGGGGTTGGCGCCGCGGCACCGGTCGATCGGGAACCGCCAAGTCGGAGGAACCATCCGCATCGAGGAACGTGGCGGTGATGCTCTGCAGCGCCACCCCGCTTTGCCGGATGGTGAGGCTCAGGACGCCATTGGGTTGTTGGGAACAGCTCGCCGCCAGCGGCTCGCCATGGATCGGAGGACCCAGGAAAATGACGCGCAATGCGCTCAGACGCAACGTCACGTGGCACCCAGTCAAAATGGCATCGAGGCCGGCCATCAGGACATGGACGCCATGGGCAACGGTCGACCCGAAAAGAAGCCGGCGCGCCACAATCGGGTCGAGATGAAGCGGATTGAAATCGCCGGAAAGGTCGGCAAAGGCGGCGCTGTCGGCGGGCGAGACGACGAAGCTTCGCGTCGGCAGGACCTCGAGGGGGGACGCCGGATTGCCCGCGCCCGCCGGCGCGCTCATCAAGCCCGTGAAGCTGGTGCGATGGTCGGCCATTTCCGCCAGGACGATCGTTAAAAGGACGCGCGAGAGCCCGCCCGTGTTTTACACCGGGAGCCATCGACCGCATAGTTTGCTTTGAGGCCGCTCGGAGGATAGGATAGGCGGCTCGTATCAATTGCTGTTTCCAAGGCGCGGCAATGTCGATGACAAAGCACCATCTAGCGGCCGATGACCAATCGGTGAGAGAGCAACATGCTCGATTTCCATCGCGCCCATTGCCGCCCGAAGACGCCGACATACTGATGTGCCAACCTGCATCGAATCATATCAACCGGTCCTGTTAGTTATGGTCGACCTGAAGTCCAGGGTAGGGCTTTACCGGACCAAAATTGCGGAATTCGAAGAGCGGGCACAGCTGGCCGAAGACCCGCAAGCGCGTGCGAGCTTCCTCGAAGCAGCTGCATTCTGGAGGAGCGTCTCCGAGCAAGCCGAACGCATGGACGTTGCCGCCACGCGATGGCCGCACTGGTTTCGTCGGAAAAATTCAAACTGAGCAGCAAGCGTTGACGCACACGCCTGTTCCAGAAGTCATTTATCGAGATCCAAGAGCGGAGCCGGTTGACGCATCGAGCTCGGGAGCCATTGACGGCCTGGTTTGCTTGACGCTGCTGGGCGGATAGAATAGGCGGCTCCCATCAATTGGCCAATTCGAAGGCGCGGCAATGTCGATAAAGAAGTACGATTTGGCGGCGTATGATCAATTGGTGAGAGAACAACATGCTCGATTTCCATCGATCACATTGCCGCCGGAATACGCCGAATTGCTCGAAACGAACACCTTGCAGGTACTGGTAAAGCTTGCCCGTTACAAGTTCGTCGCACGGCTGCTGAAGAAAGGCGATGACGTGCTCGAGGTCGGATCGGGCACCGGGCTCGGTGCCATGTTCCTGTCGCAGCACACCCGGCATGTGACGGGCCTGGAGATCAAGCCGCACGACCATGGCGCGGCATGTGCCGTCAACCGCCGCGACAACGTCGTCTTCCTGCATCAGTCGCTTTACGACTATGACCTCGGCCGCAAACATGACGCGGTCGTGGCCCTCGACGTGATCGAGCATTTCTCGGTCGAGGACGGCCACAAGTTCGTCGAGCGGATCGCGCGTCACTGCAAACCGCATGGCGTCGTCGCCATTGGAACGCCGAGCATCCATTCCTATCCGTACCAGAGCAAGTACAGCCAAGCGGCGCACGTCAATTGCTACGACCTGCCGGATCTGGTTGCGCTCATGGACCGTTATTTCGGGCGTACGTTTGCCTTTTCGATGAATGACGAAATTGTGCATACCGGGCATCCCAAGCTGGCCTGGTACTACATCGTGCTCGGTGTCAGTCCGCTCGTTGCGTCCTAGCGCTCGGCCGCACCGGTGCGTGACGAATTCACGAGCTTCGCGGGATGACAATCGACAGCTGCGTCCGTACGACCGCAAGGCGTTGTAGCTAGCCCTGACGATGCGGCGTTCGTTATGTATGGCCCGGCCGCGCGGTGCAAGACGGAGTTCAGAGCTGCATCAATGTATCAGGCCTCTTGAGTGGAGCGATGTTGCTCCGGGCCATCATGGGTATCCGCGCGCATCCAGGCTGACTACCGGAAAGACCTCGAAGGGCCATCATGGCACCCAGTCTCTTGGCTGCGCCGGGCAGACCGTTCGTCCATCTCTTCATTCCATCTCGCAGACTCGGCGGGGAAGCTATCGATATCGAAGTACTCAGTCTCCGTTCTCAGTTTGATGTCAGGGATCACGTGAAGCCATCCCCTCGGAGCCACCGTCGCTCACTCACCCGATGCGGTGAGCGACGGTGGCGGAGAGGGGTGGCAGGCATCCCCTTGGTGGACCTGAGCGAGCCTTTATCACGCGGCATTGGCGGCGATCCTTGGCTGATAGGCGCGGCCGCGTGCGAGAACCGCCCAGGCGATGCGGGCGAGCTTGTTGGCGAGCGCGATCGCCAGCATGTTGCGGTGAAGCCGCTTTGATGACCGCTCGATCCAAGGCCACAGACCTTGCCTTGCCGCACGCGGCCGCCGCTCCAGGACGACGTGGGCGGCCTGCACGAACAGCGTCCGCAGGTACTTGTTGCCGCGCTTGGAGATCTTGCCCAGGATCGTGCGATCCCCCGTCGACTCCTGTCGCGGTACGAGCCCCAGCCAGGCGCCGAAGTCGCGCCCCTGCTGGAAGCCGGCGCCATTGCCGATTGCCGCCACCACGGCACTCGAGACGATCGGACCGATACCCGGGACAGTCATCAGTCGCTGGCAGCTGTCATCCTGCTGCGCCAGCGCTTCGATCTCGGCCGACACGGCCGCAATGCGCTCGTCCAACCGGCGCCAGTCTTGGACCAGGTCGACGATGAGGCTCACCATCCTTGGCGAGAGCGGGCCAGTCTGCG